>Ga0307373_10009621_pt1 | contig 14393 bp, 11 predicted proteins | sample OX2MG_FD_202534 | JGI IMG/M metagenome (GOLD analysis project Ga0307373, IMG submission 202534) | Soil microbial communities from Risofladan, Vaasa, Finland - OX-2 | ecosystem: Environmental > Terrestrial > Soil > Coastal area > Acid sulfate soil | place: Finland: Risofladan, Vaasa | collected... | reverse complement strand
GGGCGAACTGGACACTTGCCGTCCTGCTCGGCATCGAAAGAATCATCGCGAGCGCCGAATCATGCTGCCGCCGGGCGGCCGGCGAAATCCGCCTGAAATTCACGGCGCGACTCGCGGAACGTAGGTTCGGACGCACGTGTTTCTCGATTATCTTCTCAACAAATCGGTAAATATTACCATCCTTGTCGACAGATACCTCCCATTGATTATTCACATCGAGCCAATGACGAATGGCCTGGATTTCGTCACCCTCCTGGTCCTGGTTGCGAATATATGGCTCCACCTCCACCGCATACGCGTGGCGGATCCTTTTTGGGTCTACACATAACAGGTATTCAAGCACTTGAAGAGTCAACAGCAATTCGATGATGTGATTGTCCGTGTTCTCGTTGGGATTGAAGACATGGCGGAAAACGTTGGAATCGATGGCGATCAGGTCATGGCCAGCCTCATTCATCTCGCTTCCCCATCTTTAGCGCCTCGAGCACGTCGGCCCCGAAGAACTCCCGCGGTAATCCCTTTTCCAGTCGGCCGTCTGCCTGAATGCCGATGTTCCGGACAACGGTGTCTCCTTTTTCCACAGCAAAATAGGCAATGGAGACTTCATCGGGCTGGAGGTCGCCGTTCGAAATCAAGCGTCGCAGGCGAAGAATGATATTTGCACTGTGAGTCTCGATTAAGGATGGAACCCCTCGGTCGCGCCATAGGTCTCGAAAAAACGACCCTAACTCCATTTGCGCCGTTGGATGAACCTGCGCCTCGGGTTGCTCGACGATCAGTAGCTGGCCGCGTTGCAGCAGCGCCCCCTGAACGAAGATCGGCAGACACTGGCTTACGCCAAATCCAAAATCCGCCAGATAACAATGGGCACCAGTATCGATGTTCCGACCTCGAAAGTGCGAGCGGAAATGCCGTGCCCTGGACTTGAACGCCAGTTCATCGATGTTTGTGACGCCGCCGATGAACCGCAAAATGAAATCGGCTCTTTCTCCACGCTGTTCCAAGATATTGTAGAGATGCGGCATAGCGTACTCACCTCGGTGGCCGACATCGTCCGTTGGTGGGTTCGATGGCATCGTGAGGCTCGACTCCTCGCGCACCGGCGAGAGGTGGCGCACGTCGGCAATGACGCGTCGAGCTGGAACCAGGAAACTCTCCGCAACCAGGGAGTCCAGTTCACCTTCCGGTCGGGTAGTATTCGCGGGGAATTTCAGGAACCGCACGTCGCGCAAGCTTCCAGCGTGCGTATCAAAGAACGTCCCTGTCTGGTCGTCCGCAACGACACGATGCCTCCCGACCGGCTTACGACTGAAGTAGTTCGCCTCGGCCGAGATATCGTAGGAGACGTCACCGACACGATCCTGGATGGCCGCCTTCTTCAGACGCAACGAAAGTTCAAACTCGTCGGGGATGAGATTGCCACGACGAACGCGTCGTCGGATCGCATCGTGAAGCTGCATCATCGCCGTCGGCGGGAGTTCGGCGGAGTTCAACCCGATCCGAAACTTCAAGAGTCGCTTCGGATAGCGCGAGTTTCGCAGTTGTCGAAATGCGCCGAGATCCACGTGGCGCCCTTCCGTCGACAAGAACGCCGTGTCGTTCGTCTCGACGGTCTGGCGCAGCATTAGAAGAAATTTGATGAGCGTCGACTTGCCAGCACTGTTCTTCCCAATCATAACCGTAATGGGGCGCAACCGGAGATCAATCGGGGGTCCGAAGGCGCGAAAATTCTCAATTCGAATAGTGTGGATCATGACGTCTTGGGTTTCAGCGCGAATACGATGAACGGCTAAGCATCCACGGTCAGTACCCTCAGCGACTCGATTCCCCGGTCGTCAATGATCTTCACCGCGGCGCGGCGGTGACGTCCCAGCTCGAACGGCAGTGAAACCGTGCCACGGTAACTCTCGATCAATTCCTCGTCGATCTCAGCCTTCAGACTACGTGCCAAGTGCGCCCAGCCTTCCTTGTCTCCCGCGATCGGAAAAAACACCTGGCGCGGGAACAGGCTCCTTCCATCGTAATCAGGATCCAACAGCCACATGGCGATCTTCGACGTATCGCCCGATTCGACCTGCCCCGTCCGCGGGTTGTAATAATCGAAGCCGTAGACCTCCACCTCCCACTTGCCGAAATCGTCGCCGCGGGCAAGCCGTCGTAGAGCGACGTCGGGCTGGCCTACCAACCAGTACGATTCGTTGCTGGCCCGTTTCTTCTTCAGGTCGTCGGTCAAGAGGTCGGTATTCATCTGCACTTTCAACAACGTCACGCCGGGCCAGCGCGTTTCGTCGATGTCCTTGGCGGCCTCGGGGTCGAACTGGAAGGCGGCGAAGACGACGAGCGCGGGCTGGGGCTTGAGCCGCACCGCCTCTTCCAGGGCCGACTCGACCTGCCTCTGCTCCAGCGGGGCGAATTCGGGGCCGAACGAGACGACGACTCGTTCGGGCCGTTCACCCTTGGTCTCCCCCTCGCACTGCAGCCAGCGCGTGCCGCCCAGCGGCTCCAGCCGCGCCAATTCGATCCGCTGGCCGCCGCGCCCGCGGATGCCGCACTTGGCCAGTTCGTCGCGCCAAGCTCGCTGCCGCGCCGTCTCGCCATAACGGGCGACGGCCACCTCCTCGCGCAACTCCAGCCTTGTCTGGCCGTCGAGCGGGCCGATGCCCGGCAGAGATGGCTGTTCGTCCAATACTGCGGGCCTCTCCTCGATGACCATCTCGCTGATCGGGCGAACGGCCGGCGCGGGGACTGCCTCGACCGTGAACGGGCCGGACACACGGATTCTCGTCTTGTCGACTTCCGGCTGATCGTAGAGCGTTTCCTGGCCCGGCGGCTCGTTGTTGGCGATCGACTTCAACGTGACGTGAGGCACATTCTTGTAGACAAATCCGCTCCCGACCCCTTCGGTGGGCTGAGCAAGGCGGTAATAGTCGTAAATTGCAGTCATCAATCGCTGCTTCGCGAGTGCGACTGCGACGCGGGACGTATCGCAAGTGATCCATCGCCGCCCGATGTCTTCAGCGACATAGGCCGTCGTTCCCGAACCACATGTGATGTCCAAGACGATCTCCCCTGGATCCGTCGTCATGAGGATGCAACGCTCCATTACCTTCGTGTTCGTCTGGACCACGAAGACTTTTGGATCGGTAAAACTGCCGCTACCAGTATCGAGCCATACGTCGCTCACCGGCGAAACCGGGAAGTCGTCGAAAAAGCGAACATAAGCGAGCGAGTTTCCGGAGGGGACTGCGCGCCGATGTCCAATCAGGTTCTTCATCCCGTCGGGTGTCGTCTTCCAATGAAGGTTTCCGGGCAGTGTGAATTTCGTCCCTCCGTATTCGATCGGCATCGACAAAGTCTCGGACCATCCGGATGAGGTTAGGTTGTCAAGCCGATAAATACGCGACCCCGCCGGGACCGTCGCTGGATTGCGCATTTCTTCAGTCGTCATTCGACGTCTGGTTCCGTCGACCAATTCGACCCGGGCGTACACTCCGGCGCCTGAGTCACCGGCACCCTTTTGCGCATAAAGCTGGCGGTACTTGATTACTGCGGCGTCCTTCGCGTACCAAACGATGTAATCGCAGGTGGTTGGAAGTGCGTTCGTGCGCGCCATTGGGCTGCTCACGGCGGCCGTCTTCCGAACGACGATGGTCACGACCGCATTCTTCGCGCCGAATACCTCGTCCATCAACTCACGGACATGGTGCAAATTCTCGTCTGAGATCTGCACCATGCACGAGCCACTTTCGTGGAGCAGTGAATGCGTCAGTAATAACCGATCTCGCAGATACGTCAGGTACGAGTGGATGCCAATTTCTCAGGTGTCGCGAAACGCGCGCACCATCTCCGGCTCTTGGGTCAAATCCTCGTCCTTTCCATCCTTGACGTCGCGGCGGTTGACGAACGGCTGGAAGTTCGAGCCGTACTTGATGCCGTAGGGCGGGTCGATGTAGACCATCTGCACCTTGCCGGCCAGTCCCTCCTTTTCCAAAAGCGAATTCATCACCAACAGCGAGTCGCCGGCGATCAGGCGGTTGCTCCAGCCGTGGGCATGCTTGTAGAAATCGACCGCCTCGCGCAGCGGCGGGTTTTCCTCCGGCTCCTCGAACAGCGAGCGCTGCACGGCCGCGGCGCTCGGCTTTGCGGGGCCGTTTCGTCGCCGCACGGCCTCGATGATCGTCCGCGGGTCGATCCGCTCGTGGACGTGCAGCGAGACGGTCGGCACTTCGAACTCGGCCTGCTCGGCCTTGCCTGCCCAAACCAAGGTCGGGGCGAGGTGCGGATCGTAGGCATAGCGTTTCTTGCCGGCGTCGGGGTCGGTGTGCGACGTCACCAGCCCCACCGGCGGATTGTTGGCTCGCTCCTTGTCGTCGTGCTCGTACTGCTCGATGGCCCGTTTGCCTTTGGAAGCGCTTGCGGCGGGGGATTCGACAGCAGTAGCTCCGACACTCCGTGGCGGAGACATCCGCTCGCTTTGCGAGCTGTCGAGCGCCGCATCGCGCGCGGTCGACGTAGGCGTTTTGTCGTCGGCTTCGTCGCCGCTCCCCGGCGGCTCGGCCAGCAGCCGCTCGATGAGTTGCGTTCGCCGTCCGACAGCGCTCACGCCGACCACGTCGCAGACCATCTTGACAGCCGCCTCGCCAAGCGGCTCCAGCAGCAACGCCGGCGTGGCACGCCTGGCGCGCGAGAGGGCCTGGCGCATGTCGTCGACGCTACGGCGATCGACGCCATCGATCTCCAGGTCGTCGACGATTCGTTTGAGTTGGTCGCGGCCCAACTCGGCCAGGATGGCATGCTTCAGCTTCACGTGTTGCCCACCGGCGGTTCGAGATCGATTGTTTTTCCAGCGTCGCGGGCGCGGCGCGCTCCGGTCACAACGATAACAAACGCAAGGGGAAGGGGAAAGGATTTTCCGCGTCGGTGTCGGCAACCATTGGAAATCCCTATTTGCCGGTCAGGCAGTAGCCAGGTGGCACAATACGGGCTAGCAAAGTCCCTTTTGTCCAGAAAACTTGATCGGCTTTTCTATCCGTAAATGGTCCACGGCGGCCATCCCGTTCAACTTGAGCGGGCCGCTACCGCGGTCATCAAGCGAATGGAGCGCATCGCACTGATAGATGATCGCGGTCGCGATGATCTGGGCATCGGGCGTTTTGATTTTTCTCACCGGCTTCATGGCATGGCCGGCCTCGCGAATTTCCCTGGCTTTGGTCGCAATCGCGAACGTGATGGTCGCGTTGATCACGTTAGACCGCTTGAGGAATCTCGAAAATTTGTGTTTCTGCTCAGCGGTCATGGTCGAGGTAAAAATCTCCGTTGGGACGGTTACAGGAACGACCATGATCGCTTCATTCCTGTCAATTTCTTCAGCGACCTGGATGATGTCTGACAACGGGGCGTCTTGCTCCTCGTTTATCCACGCCAAGAAAACTGACGTATCCCAGCAATAGACGGGCTTTCCATCTTTAGTCATCGCGGACCGCCCGGGTGAATTCAACCGCCGTGAGTCCCCCGGTGCAGCCTGGGGCCATGCCGCGAAGTTCCTCTAGTGTTGGCAAATCGTCATCGTTCGGATGAATTTCCATTGACACGACGCGAACCACTTTCGGGAATGGGCTGTCAGCGTAGTAGTGCATCAAGCCATTTACGGTTACGTTGTGCTTGATGGCCAAACGAACCTGGTCCAGCATTTCCTCGGGAAAAAGGCACGAAATCTCGTAGCCCTCGATCGGCGGAAACAGGATGAACCCGTATCGGTCATGGACATTGACCCTTTCCAACGACCCGCTCACCGTTCCTTCTTGCGCGAGCGAAGTATTCAGGATTTTGTCGGCATTCGCAATGTACTGGCTTGTAATTTCGGTATCGTCGATGAAGACCGATTTGGACCCACGATTGAGCGGCGATGCCAGCTTCTTGAATGCCGAAACGTCGTCTGGGCCGATTCGAGGATCAAGCCCCTTGCCACGCTGGATCGCCGAAACCGTTTTGCGAAACAAGCGAAGCACACGCCCGCGCGCATCGCGGCCACGACCACGCCGAACTGCTTCGAATGTAAGGCTTGCACTTCCCGTGGCCAGCCCAACAAGCTTGTAGGCCACCCTCCCCGTGTGGCCTGTTGCGCGCGATTCGGTGCGCCGCAGGCAAACTTCCAGGCCATCGCAGAATTGGCGAAACTCGGAGAGGAAGACGGCGCCGCCCTCGTCGTCGGCACCTACTACCCGGACGGTTACTGTGGTTGGCTCGGTCGGCATGAATTCATTCTACAGGGGACATGTCATCCAAGGAATTCCAATGCCGAAACGCCTTTCGAGCGACTGAATACTTGCCCCCTTGCTTTCCCTGACCCATAAGGCTACATTGATGGTTCCCTTGCGCCCTACCGCGCGATTGCGACGATTGCCTCGAACGACTTTGTTTACTTGACACTCTTGGGAGACCGCGATGACCAAGTACCTTTTGGCGACGGTGGCGTGGACGATGTTGGCACTGACCTCGACGCTACGGGCCGGCGAGCCTGCGGCCGCCGACAAAACCGGCGACAGTGCCCCGGCCAACGCTGCCAATGGGGCCCCGGCCGAGGAGAAGCTTGCCATCGGCGACCAGGCGCCCGAGTTCAAGATCAAAGACGCCGACGGCGAAGAGATCGATCTGGCCGAGCTGACAGCCGACGGTCCGGTGCTCGTCAGGCTGACTTGCGGCTGCTCGGGCTGTGATAAGGAACTGGCCTACTTCCAGGAATTGCACGAAGCCTACGAGGGGAAGGGTTTGACCAGCTTGGCGATCTTCAAGGAGCCCGACGCCAAGGTGGAAGCTTACGTCAAGGAAAAGAAGCTGAACATGCTCTACGCGGTCGACACCAAAGGCCAGAGCTGGAACGTGTTCAAGACCAAGACGATGCCTACCAACTTCCTGATCGACAAGGGGGGCAAGATCGTCTCGATCGCGGCCGGTTGCGACCCGAGCGGATTGTTGGCCAAGAACGTCTCGGACAAGGTCGCCGAGTTGGTCGGTTCCGATAAGGTCGACGTGCGACAGAAGGTCGCCGCCAAGCAAAAGGCCGCGCCGAATTCGAGCAAGCCCACAGTAGAGAAGAAAGCAGTAGAGAAAAAAGCCGTCGAGAAGAAAGCCGAGAAGTAGTCGCGCGCTGTTGTCGTGCCGCGCGTTTCAAGCAGTGTGCTCGATGATCAAGCCGAATCGACCTTAGTGGCCGTCACTGTGGTTCGTCGGTCTGCCGGGCCACGGCGGGATGAGAGAACGGGTTGGTGACGGTCAGCGGTTGCGGCGCGGGATGAAAGTTCGCGTCGGGGACGAGTTGGCTTGCGCGCGGCACGAAGTTCGGGTTATACACCACCTCCGGCGCCACGGTATGGATGGGCAGGTACTGTCCGATCGCGCGCAGCTCGAATTGGTGCTCCAACAGCCGCTGCATTTCAATGTTGTAACCCCCACCAAAGCCGCCGCCGAACCCGCCACCGTAACCGCCGCCGTAACCGCGTCGCCCGCCGTACGGCCCATAGCCGGCGCTGGTGTACGCGGCGTAGACTGCGCGGCCGCCGCTGTAGCGGTCGTTGCTGCTGAAATTGCCCGGCCGCGCGCCGTACACGCCCCGCACGCTCGGCGACTGGTGCGCTCGGCCTCCGACGGTCAAGCCGGGTTGCATGTGATGGCTGGGCTGGTGGGAGGGCGCGGCGTGTGTGGCACTGCCGGCGTGCTGGCCGGCCTGTGCGGGGAGCGCGTCGAACAAAAACAACGAGACGATCAATGCGGTGAAGGGGATAAGGGGATACCGAGGAGATGTGGGGATGGTTTTTTCGGCGGTGTGTTTCATGGTGGTGTGCCTCGTGTGGAGTTTCTCTATTCTACTTTGACACCGCACGCGGTGCGCAGGTTTCGCCACGCGAAACAGAATTGGCCGATTCTCGCGGCTCCAGGTCGGATTTTGCGGTTTATACGGCGCGAAGGTTGGAAACCTGCCGCACGATGAGGCTCGACCCCGTAGCGGAATTCGTGAGAATTCCGACCCGTGGGGTGCAATTCGTTGCGGAGGTGAAAGGCAGGTTGGAAACCTGCCGCACGATGGGGGCGCACGAATTGGTTTATCCGGCGCGAGACAGTTTCGCCATACGGTTCAGGGCTTGCTTCAACACCGACGTGCGATCGCTCGCCGAAGCGTGTTCGTTGGAGCGGGAGGCCCCATCGTGCGATGCAAACAGTCCTCCCGTGGCGAACGGCTTGTGGCAAGTCTGCCGCGACAGCCCACGCGGAAGTGGGGCCGTCGGGCGTGGCTTGGCGGTCTGCCACGGACTGGCGGCCAAAGCCAACTCGGTGATCGTCGGGCCGGCATGATCAATTTCGCCGTTGCCGGCCAGGTACAGTGCCTGCGATTCGGCCAACTCCAACGCCGCGCGCTCTGCGACCGCGTCGCCCGCCAGGTACAACCCCACGAACGCCTTGGTTTCGCCGCACGGCTCGACCGCTTTGAAGAACAGCGACCGCTTGAACGTGCCGCTCGCCTGGGCTGATACGACGACCCAATCGCCGCGCCAATCGGAGGGCACTACGAATCGAAACGAGACCAACTGGATCCCTTCGAACGACGTCACCGCCGAACGCTTCAACTTGAAGAACACGCCGTGCTCGTTTTCCATCGTGCCGCTGGCCACCACGACTTTGCCCGGCGGGATCTTTTTCGAGGTCTCCGTCAACGAGTTGTGGTGGGTGGTGGTGGTGTTGGCACTGGCCGATGGCAGAATCTGGGCGCTCGTCGACGCCTGGTTCGTGCCGCCGCCCCTCGTGAACGAAAAACCGGTGCCTGCCGTCGCGCCCAACGAGCGGGTCGTCTCGGTGGTCTTGGTCACCTGGATACCATCCGCCGCTTCACTTTCGAGTTGCGTCTTGGGCAGAAAATCGACCACCCGCAATCGTTCGCCGGGGCTGGTGATTTCGAACAGCAACTGCTCGATTTGCCGCTCATCGCCTTGCGCCAGCCGCACGGAAATTCGCAGGTTGGCCTCGACCACCTTTTCGTTCGGGTGCATCAGCGCGAAGGCCTGCCCGGTGACGTCGCGGCATTCGACCTGGTAACCCATGTCAAAGTCGACTTTTGGGTGGACGGTGCCGGCTTGAACCGGCGAAACCAGCCAGGCCGTGAGCGCCAAGAAGCAGGACGCGAGAGACTTCGACGCGGCACGTCGAAACGGCCGCGGGGCGGCCGAATCCGCATTCCCATGCAATGCCGACCCGATTCGCGGCCGACCCGAACGAGGCGAAAAGCCGGATTCCTGACCCACGTTAGACCGAGCGTTGAGTTTTTTCATTGCAGGTCACCCTTTTGCTGTCACCTGGATAAGTCTTTCTTTCTACGCGGCGCGAGCCATCGCCGTTCGATTTCTAAAGAAGAGCCTCGCCGGCCGACGGGAAATAGGGCGAATACTTTGACAAAGCCTCCCATTCGCGCCATACTGGCTATATTGCCCGTTCCGTCTTTGTCTTCAATGTCATCGCTATGAAGACCCGAATATCGACAATGCTTGCCGTCGTTTTGTTCACCGCACTTTGGTGTTGGCCCATGTCGCGCGCCTGGGGACAGGCCGCTGACGACGACGAATTAGAAGCGTCCGTCGTCGAGGACGCCGACGACGAGCCCTCGATCGCCTCCGTGAGATCGAAATCGGGCGAATCGGAATACGCGCTCGACGCACAAGAGGATGCTGCGGCACACGCCCCCGGAGCGAAGCCACCGGACGCCGCGGCGGGCGAGCGGCGTCCGGGCGGCGATCCCGCGCTGCGCTACACCGACCCTCGGACCTATCGTTTCAAGGTCGCGGTTCGCATCGAAGCGCCGGAGGATAGCCCGGTGAAGAACGTTGTCGCCGTCGCGCCCATCCCGCGCGACTGGCCCGAACAGAAAGTGCGCCTGATCGGCCGGCCCAAGTTTACCGAGGGGGGCAAGTACAAGGAAATCGACAAGCCGGGTCAGTGCAAGACGTTCAACTTCCAAATTCCCCTGATTGCGGCGGGCGAGTCGGCCGAGGTCGAATTGCTGTATGAGATCACTCGCTGGCGGATCGAGTTCATCGCGCCGGCCGACGAGCTGACCCTGCCGCGCGGCGCCCCGCGCGAGGTGCGCGAGCAGTTCATCGGCTTGGCGCCGGGGTTGGAGATGAAGCACCCCAAGATCAAAGACCTGGCACGCGATTTGAAGCAGCGAAACGAGGACGACGGCGCCTGGAGCATGATCAAGGGATTTTGGAAGTGGACGCGGGACAACGTCGAATTCAAGAACGGCGATTTCCGCGGGGCACTTTTCGCCGTCGAGGAGCATTGCGGCGACTGCGAAGAGATGAGCGCGCTTTTCGTCAGCATGTGCCGGCTGTCGAACGGGGTGGCGCGAAGCGTTTGGGTCGAGGGGCACAACTACCCTGAATTCTACTTGCTCGACAAGCAAGCGCGCGGGCATTGGATTCCGGCCCAGGTCGTTGGGCCGGCCTGGTTCGGTGAGATGGTCGAGTACCGGCCGATCCTGCAGAAGGGGGACCGCTTTTACGACCCTTTCAAACGCGAGTTCGTTCGTTACTCGCCGCAGACGGTCAAGGGCGAAGGCGAGATCCTACCCACGCTCGTCGTCGAGCACCAGGTCATCTCCGACCAGGACATCATGGCACCCGATTACAGGAACCCGAAGTAGGGATCGTGGTTGCTGGAATGGGGCATTTCGAGCGAGGTGCTGAAGCTATGAAGCACTTCTCCAATTTGCAATTGGCGACTTGCCGTTCGCAATTCGCGATTCCGTGCCGACGAATTGCCCTGATCGCCCTTGCGCTTTGCACCGTCGTGACCCCGCGGCCAGTGTGCGCCGACGAATACGAGGCGGTCTTCCTGCCACCCAACGCCGGCCAGCTCGACAGTGAAGCGCTCCTCGTCGAACGCCGCGCGTTTCGCCTGGAGCAAATTGCGCCGCCGCCCGGCCCGCCGGACGTCGAGCTTCCCGACGTCGATCCGGGTATCACCATCAACCCGATCGACCGTTTCCTGCAAGCCGCCTGGCAAGCCGCGGGGCTGGAAGCGACTGAAAGCCCGCCGGCGCTTTGCGACGACGCGACCTTCGTTCGCCGGGCGTACCTGGACCTGGTCGGCGTGATTCCGACCGTGGTCGAGTGCAACCATTTCCTGGCCGGCCGTTCGCCCGAGCGGCGCGAGAAGCTCGTCGACCAGCTCCTGGCCCGTCACGCCGACTATGCCGCGCACGGCACGCCGTTCTGGGAGGACGCGCTGGCCAGCCAGCCCGTTCTCAGCCAGGGCGGCATACCGACGAGGGGCAATTACCGCGACTGGATTTACCAGTGTCTCGAACAGAACCGCCCCTACGACGTCATGGTGGCGGAGCTGCTCGATCCGACCATGCCACGCCGCAAGGCGGCCGACACCGAGGACGTGCTGGGCACCAAGTACACGATCGAGTACGTCCGCAACGAGGACCACACGGTCACGCTGCAGACGGCGGCCAACGTCGGTCAGGTGTTCCTTGGCACGAGCATGAAGTGCGCCGGTTGCCACGACCATTTCGAGAACGCCGAATGGCCGCAGGAGCGGTTCATCGGTTTCGCCGGCCTGTTCGCTCCGCGCGACCTGGAACGTATCCGTTGCGAGGTGAAGACCGGTCGCCTCGTGCCGGCCCGGTTCCCGTTCGAGCTGGCCGGCGCTCCTCGCGAGGTGCCCGCCGATCTCGATGGCCGGTTGCACCTGGCGGCGCAACTGGTGACCGATGCGGCCAACCCGCGCTTCGCCAAGACGATCGTCAACAGGCTCTGGAAACGGTACCTTGGATTGGGTCTGGTCGAGCCGGCCGACGACTTCCGCCTCGACGTGCCCGCCAGCCACCCCCGGCTACTCGACTGGTTGGCCCACGACTTCCTCGCACACGGCTGCGATCTGAAGCACACGATCCGCTTGATCGTCACCAGCCGCGCGTACCAGCGCCGCTACGACGCGGCGTTGGAAGACCATTTTACCGCGGGCGAAACGAACGTGCCGCGAGATTTCCGATCGCCCGCACTGCGCCGCCTTACGGCCGAGCAACTGCTCGACAGCCTGCGCGTGGCGACTTCGGGAAGGGTCGATCCGCAAGAGCGTTGCTACCTCGACTATCGTTCGACCGCGTTGATGCGAGTTTTAGGCAGGCCCGCGTCGCGCAACGAAATCAGCACCGCCCGCGGCGACGACGCGGCGATCGTCCAGGCGCTGGAATTGTTGAATGGCGCGGAGCTTGAAGATCTGCTCGGCCAGAGCGCCATCCTCTCTGCTCCGCCCGGCCGGCAGGATCCGCGAAAGGTCGTCGATCCGCTCTATGTGGCGGTACTCAGCCGTCACGCCACACCGGCCGAAAAGAGGCTGGGCAAGGAATTCCTCACATCGGCGGCGGCGCTCGACGAGGGGCTGCGCGACCTGCTCTGGGCGCTGGTTTGCAGCCCGGAGTTTCAGTACATCAAGTGAAACGACCAAATTCAACCATGAACATGGAACGTCGCGACTTCCTTAAAACCGGTCTGGCCGCCGCGGGGGCGGTCTGCACGGGCGTCCGGCCCGCCGCCGCCGAACGCCCGCAGGCCAAGGCCGACTCAGTGATCTTCATCTGGCTCCCCGGCGGCGTGGCCCAAACCGACACCTGGGATACCAAGGAGTTCACACCCTTCCGCGCGGGGATGCGGGGCGACGAGCTGTTCGGTACCTGCCCGACGATCCCGACCGAGGTCGACGGCTTGCGGCTGGGCGAGGGGCTGGAAAACATGGCCTCGATCATGCAGCATGGCACAGTGCTGCGCAGCCTTACCAATGAAACCAAATTCGGCGCGGTGCATCTCAAGGCCCAGTACTACATGATGACGGGCTACCTGTTTCCGGTGGGCGTCAAGGCGCCCAGTCTCGGCGCCGCGATTGCCCGCACGCTTGGCCCCCTCGACGCCAACGTGCCCCCTTACATCTACATCGGCCGCGACGTCGACACCAGCGACACCGAGAAGCAATTCATCAGCGAGTACATCGGTCCGGGCTTCTACGGCGTGCGGCACGCCCCATTCATGGTGCCCGACCCGACCCAGGGGATGGCCACGCTGAGCGCCGCCGCCGGTTTGACCCACGAGCGGATCGATCGCCGGCTGAAGTACCTCCAAGACGCGAGCAAGCTGGCTTCCAAGGAGCTGCAAGCCTCGGAGAAAGCGGCCGACTACCTGCGGATCATGGAACAGGCGCGGGCGATGATGGACTCGCCCATCAAACGGGCCTTCGCCTACGCCAAGGACGAAAAACGCGCCACGCTGGCCGCCTACCAGCCGCGCATCGCTGCTGAGGATCTGCTCGACCCAAAGTACTTCTTCGGCGCCCGGTTCGGGCAGGGCTTGCTGTTGGCGCGCCGTCTGGTCGAGCGCGGGGCGCGGTTCGTGCAGGTCGAGTACCAGTACGGGCCCTTCAAAGGCTTCGACACGCACGAGGACGGCGCCTCGCGTCTGGCCGAGCTGAAGAAGCAGATCGACGGCCCGATCGCACAGTTGGTCCGCGATCTCGACGACCGCGGCCTGCTCGAGCGAACGCTGGTGGTGGTGGCCACCGAGTTCGGCCGCACGATCGCCAACCAGCCCAAGGCGGGTATCGAGCCGATCGGTTTTGCCGAACGGCAGACGGGGAACGACCTGGTGATCGAGAGCGAAAAGATGTACGGCTTCCACGGCCATTTTTCCAGCGCCAACAGCCTGCTCTTTTTCGGCGGCGGTTTCCAGCGAGGGCTGGTCTACGGCCGCACGGCCGACGCGCACCCGATGGTCGCGGTGGAAAAACCGGTTTCACTTACCGACGTTCACGCCACGATCTACCACGCGTTGGGCATTCCTCCCGACACGGCCTACGTCACCGAGGGCCGGCCGTTCCACGTGACTAAAGACGGCAAAGGGCGGCCGATCGACGCGCTACTGGCGTAACGCCGCTTCGCTTCGCTCGGCCGCGACCAAACAGAGACATGTAGTTGGCTATAGATAGGAAAAGAGCGGGGACGCCTCGAAAGCGGTTTAGAGTGGAGTTATTAGATTCCCCCCAAACCCCGTTACAGGAGGTCGTCCCCGTGAGTAAGAGCAAAGCGTATCGTTCGACGGATGTCAAGAATGTGGTGCTGGATGAAGTTCTGAGCAAGGCGTCGCTTGGCCGCGTAACGGTGGGAACCGATATTGGGAAGTTCTTCATTTTCGCGGTCATCCGCTTCTGCGACGGGACTTTCCTGCGTCCCTGGAAGGTGGGGAACCCGTCGGAGATTGAGTTCTTCGTGTGGTTGCTGCAGAGGTTGTCGAAGGAGCACGAAGTGACCGTTGCGATGGAGTCGACGGGGACGTATGGCGATGCGTTGC
>Ga0307373_10009620_pt1 | contig 14395 bp, 10 predicted proteins | sample OX2MG_FD_202534 | JGI IMG/M metagenome (GOLD analysis project Ga0307373, IMG submission 202534) | Soil microbial communities from Risofladan, Vaasa, Finland - OX-2 | ecosystem: Environmental > Terrestrial > Soil > Coastal area > Acid sulfate soil | place: Finland: Risofladan, Vaasa | collected... | reverse complement strand
GTCAAGGAGCTGACGAAGGCGCTGTCGACCTTCGGCGTCGAGGGCCGGTCCGAGTTCCTCTCGGTCAAGCTGCGTCGCGAGACCATCAACCAGTTCCTCGACCAGCACTTCACGCATCCCAAGGTGAAGGCGCACCTCGCCTTCCACGGTGCGGTGTGCGCCTACACGAACGATGTGCCGGGGCTCGCTATCGGCTTCCCGCTCCTCGTCGGCAAGATCGACAACTGGCACCTGTGCGTCGGTGGTTCGCACCGCCTCGCCCATGCGCTGTGGCGCGACCTCGCGCAGCACGGCGGCGTGATGGTCAGCGACGCCGACGTCCGGGCGATCGTCGTCGACGACAGCCGCGCCGTTGGGGTTCGCCTCGCGGACGGTACCGAGATCGCGGCGCGCAGGCTTGTCGCGTCGACTGTGTCGGTGGAGCAGACCTTCCTCGAGTTCCTCGAGCCCGCGGCGCTGCCGGCGGAACTGCCCGAGCGCGTGCGGAAGGACGTCAAGCACAAGGACTGGTCGCTGTTCTCGGTCCACCTCGCGATGTCAGCACTGCCGCAGTACGAGGCTGCCGCATTCGATCCCGACGTGGACCGGGCCTGGGTTGTCAACCTCGGCTACGGGTCACTCGAGGAGTTGAATGCCGACTTCGACGCGGTGCGTGCAGGACGGCTCCCCGAGCCGAGGCCGAACGCGGCGGTCAACTCGCTCTATGACCCGACTGACGCGCCTGCGGGGTGCTTCACCGGCCTGCTTCGCCAGTTCGCCCCGTTCTCGATCGCCCAGGGAGGCGAGGGCGAATGGGAGAGCTTGGGTCGGTGGTACGGGCGCCGCTGCATCGAGGCGTGGCGCCGCTACGCGCCGAACCTCACCGACGACTCGATCATCGACTGGGTGCCCTACACCCCGCTCGAGATCACCCAGAAGCTCCCGAACATGGTCCGTGGGGACTGGATGATGGGCGAGGTGAGCCTCGCGAACATGCTCGACCAGCGTCCTCTGCCCGAGCTCGGCCAGTACCGCACGCCGGTCGACGCACTCTACATGGCCGGCTCGACCCAGCACCCGCACGGCTTCATCACGTTCGCCCCCGCGTACAACGCGCTGCAGGTGATCGCCGACGACCTCGGTATCGACGCGTGGTGGCGGCAAGTGTGACCTGGGCTGTGGGGTCCACCGGCGGCCAGGGGCGCGGCCCTACCCGGGTTCGCCTCGCTGCGGGGGTGGAGGCATCCGGGCTTGCGAGCATGCTCGCGAGCCTCCTCGAGGACAACCTTCGCGACTTCCCAACACGTGCGTTGGCCGCCCGCCTCGCCCGCGGCGACGTCGTGCTGCTCGCCTCGGATCGCGACATGGCGGTGACGCTCTCGTTCCGGTCCGACGAGGTCGTGATCGACGAGGGGGCGCTGTCCGGCGTCCCGACCCTGGCGGGCGCGTGGCTCGACCTCGCAAAGCTGTGCAGCGGGCAGCGCTCCGCGTTCGCCTCGATGCGCTCCGGCGACCTTCGGATAACCCCGGGACGGGGCATGCGGGCGGCTGCGGGGGCCGGCCTCGCCCTGTCTGTCCCGAGGTCCTTCTACGACGAGGATCAGGGACGAGGCTGGCGTCGACGGACGCTCATGGCGCTGGTGGTGCTAGGCGCCGTCGTACTCGTCGCACTTGTCGTGCATCGGGAGGGTGAGACATGACCCACGTCCTGCTCGCCACGGAGTCGGGCCTGCTGCGCCTCGACGCGTCCGGTTCGACCGTAGATGTCGACTTCGAGGGCATCGAGGTCGTCTCGGTCGCCGCCATGGGCGACGAAGTCGCAGCGGCGGTGTCGGGCGGTGGTGTGTGGCTTCGAACAGGAGGTTCCTGGCGCGAGCTCGGCCTCCGTGACGCGACTGTGTGGACCGTCGCGCTCGCCGGCGCCGACGAGGTCTATGCCGGTGTGGAGCCAGCTGCGCTGTGGCGACTCGGCGGCCGAGGGCCCGAGGAGCTCTCGGGCCTCGCCGCCGTCGCCGGGTACGCCGACTGGCATTCGCCGTGGGGTCCCGCGGACCTCTCGACCATCGTTGTCGACGGCGATCGGCTGCTCGTGGGCGTCGAGCTCGGTGGCGTCGCGGTCAGCCACGACCGCGGCGCCACCTGGGAAGCGCGCAACAGCGGGCTCTTCGACGACGTGCACGTCGTCCTGGCCGACGGCCCACTGCTGTACGCGACCACCGGTATGGGCTGCTTCGTGAGCCCCGATGAGGGCTGGCGCTGGTCGTGGGCGAGCGACGGGATCGACCGCGGATACACGTTGGGGCTTGCGTGGACCGACGATGCCGTCGTCGTGAGCGCAGCCTCCGGCCCTCCTTCGATGTGGGAGGCCGGTGGTCCCGAGGCGGCAATCTACCGATCGTCGTCTCGCGGGAGCGAACCTCGGTGGGAACGGGTGTTCGACGCGTTCGGCGGGGCCGTCGAGCGGAACTGCCTGCACGCGCGAGATGCGCTCGTCGTTGCAGGGACGACCGACGGCGAGCTGCTCATCAGCCGGGACGCGGGCCGCACCTTCACGGTCGGGCGATCGGACCTCCCTGGGGTCAACGCTGTCGCGCTCGCCGGGTAGGCCTGTGGGTGCCGAGGATCTCATCCGGGTACTTTGACCGCGGCGGTCGAGGTGGGCTCCGGCTCTCTCTGCGAACCGGCGGGAGCGCATGCAGCCTGTGGGTGCCGAGAATGTCATCCGGGTACCTTGACCAGGACTTTCCTGGAATGGCCGGGGAAGACGAAACTGGGCCATGACCCTGTGGGTGCCGACTGCGCCATCCGTCGCCGTGACCAGGGAATCTTCAGTATTGGTTGTGGCAACAACAATGTGGGAAATCGAGAGCAACAGCGTGGGAAATGGTCGTCAAGCCTCTGCCGAATCCCCTGGCCAACAGGGTTTTGTCGATAGTCCACCATTCACTGGGTTCCAGCCCAACATTCGGTGTCTCAAGCGAAATTTGACGGACCAGGCTCCCCGTCCCCGCTTGAACACCCCGTTCCCGCAGCTGGGAGCCCTGCACCCCGAGCGGCGATGTCGCTCCTAGTCGAGTTGGGCAGCGAGCCGCAGGTCCCGCAGTGGCGGCACTGGACCGTCGGTGTGGAGCCGATCGGACGGATCACCCTCCCGGCCGGCGCCAGGCATCTGCTCGGCACTGAGGTGTTGGTCCAGGCCGTCAGCCGTGAGCGCATGCTGGTGGTGCGCCGAGGTGGCGTGGGGACGGACCTCCCGATCGATCGTAGGGGTCGCCTGGTCCTGCCGGCATGGTTCCGGGGGATGACCCGACTATCGGGCTCAGTCCTGGTCTCAGCCCGCTCGGCCGCCATTCCTACCGTCGTGCTCGCCGGAACTGGCCTCCTCGAAGACTTGGTGTCCCACGTGGCAGCGGAGGCACAGTGATGGATCGCGTCGTCCGTGCCCGCGTTCTGCTGGCCGAGGCCGCCGCACTCGGGGTGACCATCGAAGACCTGATCGCCGAGTCGTCGCCAGGTGCCTTGGGGACGCCCGGGACGGGACCGACCGTGGCTGAGTACGTGGATACCGTGACCGCCAGCTTCTCGAAGGGCACGGCGGCCACCTACAAGTCGTACTGGCGCCTCTTGGTCGATCGGCTGGGCGATCGCCCGATCGGTTCAGTTGGTGTCGATGACTGCGAGGCCGTCGTCGTGGATGCCGTAGAGCGGGCTCGACGCAATAGACCGGGATCAGACGGCCGATCAGCCCGCGAGAGCTGCATCGGAGCACTGCGAGCGATCTTCTCCCGCGCCGAGCGGGCAGATCTCGTCACCCGGAACCCGGCCGCTCAACTGGAGAAGCCACGACGCTTGCCGAATCGCCGCCGTGCCCTCGACGACGGTGAGCTGCGCGAGGTCATCGACGCGGTCCGGACCACAAGCCAGGATCCTGACCTCGACCTGTTGCTCATCCGGTTCCATCTCGAATCGGGGGCTCGTCGCGAAGGTGCGCTCAACCTCAGGCTTCGGGACCTCGACAGAGCACGCTCTTCGGTCTGGCTTCGCGAGAAGTTCGGCATTGAACGCGAGCAACCGATATCGCCGTCTCTCTTTCGGGCACTGGAGGCACACTCTTCGAGTCGGGGAGCGGTTGCGAGTGACGACCCGGTCTTGCGATCCCGACGAGGTCTGCCGATCACTCGACGGCGCTACAACACGGTGTTCGATCGGGCCCGACCATGTCTCCCATGGGCAGAACGCACGCCGGTGTCAGCGCACGTCCTGCGCCACACGGCCATTACCGCGGTCGAACGCCATGCCGGTTTTGCGGTCGCTCAGGCGTTCGCAGGCCACAGCGCGTCTTCGGTGACCGGCACGTACACACAAGCTCGGATCAGCGAAGTAGCGCAGGCGGTGTCCGTGCTGACCGGTGAAGCGCATCCGCTCGCGGACGACTGACTGGGTCTGCGGCCAGCGTGATGCCGTTATCTACCTGCCTTGTTCCAAGCTTGATGCAGCGGCGCCAGTGGCCAGAACGCTGCGTACCAGCTTGCCGAACCCGGACCGCAGTGACAGACACGCAGAACGCCGGTTCCGCGTGCGATGTGAACGCGGTGACCTGCCGAGCGGCGCGTCAATATGCGTGGCTGTGTGTTGGGGGGCCGGCTCACGGACCGAAGACCCCCAGCTGCCCACTAGTCAAGAAATCACCATCCTCCGCCTGGCTTGGGAGGACGTCGCCGCGTAGGTGAGAAAGTCGAGTGATCTGCGAACCATCCCGAATCGCTCGCCGGTCGGGCGTCCGGGTCCTTGACTTCGACCCTACCGTGACGTACACCTGTGAACGACCTTTCACACAGGGGCCAGTCGGCCCAGGGGGGACCCATGACCGACTCCGCAATTCCCGAGGCCGGGCTCGTCGGCGCACCCGGACCGAGGGCTCACGGCAAGCTGGCTCGCATCCTCTGGTACCGACAGCTCGACCACTATCCGGACACGGGTCCGCGGGTCTTCTTCCTGGGAGTCGTGGTGGCGTCCACCATCATCCTCTACTACCAGCTCTACGTGGCCGGAGCGGTCGCCCCGCAGATCCTCACCCACTACGGGATGACGTTCAGTTTCTACGTCAACATCACCGTGGTCGGCAACGCGGTGGGCGCGTTCACCTCGCTCCTCGCTGGCCTGGCCGACCGCTGGGGCCGGGCCAATATGGTCGCCTACGGCCTGGGGATCACCGCCTTGCTGGTCCTCTTCGGCGTCCCGAACGCCCCGAACAAGTGGGCGTTCGCCATCATCGTGGTGGCCATCGGGTTCGTGGAGGGGATCATCCTGGTGGCCACACCGGCTCTGGTCCGCGACTTCTCCCCCCAGTTGGGTCGGGCCTCCGCCATGGGGTTCTGGACGCTCGGACCGGTGGTCGGCAGTCTGGTGGTGTCGGTGGTGGCCAGCAACACGCTCGCCCACCTGGTCGCCTGGCAAGATCAGTTCATTATCTGCGGCATCGCCGGCCTGGGGGTCTTCGCCCTGGCCCTCTTCGGTCTGCGTGAGCTGTCCGCGGGCCTCCGCGACCAGCTGATGGTCAGCATCCGCGATCGGGCGCTGATTGAGGCCAAGGCGAAGGGGATCGATGTCGGCGAGAGCCTCCGTCACCCCTGGCGCCAGATGCTGAAGCCCGACATCATCCTGTCGTCCCTCGCCATCAGTGTGTTCCTGCTCATCTACTTCACCGCGGTGGGGTTCAACCCGATCTACTTCGAGACGGTCTTCAGGTTCTCGCCGTCGCAGGCGAACGGTCTGGGCAATTGGCTGTGGGCGTTCGACGCCCTGGCGCTGGTGCTGGTCGGGTTGCTGTCCGACCGGCTGAAGGTGCGCAAGCCGTTCATGGTCGTTGGCGCCATCGGCGCGGCGGTGATGACCATCATCTACCTGGGCAAGGCCACCGATCCCCACACCACCTACTACGAGTTCGTGCTTCTACTCACCCTCCTGGCCGTCTTCCTCGGCATCGCCTACGGCCCCTGGATGGCCAGCTTCACCGAGACGGTCGAGCGCCGTAACCCGGCGCTCATGGCTACCGGGCTCGCGGTGTGGGGATGGACCCTCCGCATCGTGGTGGCGGTCTCCGTCTTCATCCTTCCCTACGTGGTGTCGTCGGTGACGCCGCTGGTGCAGTACGGGGCTCTCGGACAGCAGGCGGCAGCGATCGAAAAGGCCGACCCGAACGTCGGCATCGTCCTCGCCCACCCTGCCCTGTTCGTCCAACTGGCCAAGTACCCGCCCACGGCGATCCCCGCCCCGCTACTGAAGCAGGCGGTGGCCGAGGTCGGTATCTCCGACCTCGAGGCGGTGGCGAAGGACCCGAAGATCACCTCGGAGATCGCGTTCTTCACCGCCCACGCCAGCGAACTCAAGAGCGTGGAGGCGGCTTCGACCGCCACGCCGGTTCAATGGCAGCACTGGTACTGGGTGTGCGTTGCCGGCGAGCTGGTGTTCCTACCGATGGTCTTTTTGCTGGCGGGGCGGTGGTCGCCGAAGCGGGCCCAGCGTGACGCCGACGAGCACGAGGAGCAAGTCTGGGCCGAGCTGGCCGGGATGGCTGTCACTGACTGATCCGGCCCGCCCGTGGGCGCTGTCCGTGCTCTGCCAGAAGAGTGCCATCGGATGGAATGAGGCGGGCGCCGCCATACGACCAGGCGATTGCGTGGCCAGTCGGCCGAGTCCCGACGGAAGTCTCAGACCTCCGGGTGTGCAACGAACGCAGAAAGGAGCTTGAACTTGTAGGCAAGATCCTTGATGCGATGCTGTACGAGAGATGAAGGTTTGGCCCTTCGGAGCCACTCTTCGGGGAGGGGCTCCAAACCACCGTGTGCTGCGTTGGCTGACGACCGTCGTGGTGAGCGACACGGGAAAAGGCGCACGAGATGCGTCAGGTGGGGATCAGGAAGACGGTGCGCAGTCTCGGAGACGAGATCGCTGTTGAAGTGTCGTTATCTGATGAGGTGACACCAGAACCAGGGCGTATACGGAGCGCTCTGGGATGAGCCTGGCGGGTGCCCGAGTATTGGCCAGGTGGTGTCCGGCATGGAAGGCGACGTGAGCCTGATCTGCTGGTCTCGCACGGAACGTGGGAAGGCGTCGTCCGGTACTGCGACCCTGCTGGTTGGGGTGGCGAGAGGGAGGTTCCCAAGCGGGCTGAACCCGCAAGGGACTGAGTACCGATCCGGGCGACGCTGGCGGACCGACTCGTAGTAGCGGCGAAGTCCCCGCTGGGCGCGGTGGGGGTGGAGCGAAGGGGTCGGGTCATCTGTGGCTGTGTTCGTGGGTCAACTGGGCGTAAGCCTGGAAGGAGCTTCATGAGCGTGCGGGGCGTGCCCGCCACCGGGGACGGGAGCCAGGAGTCGGCGCCGCTGTCGGAGACGCCCGCGTGGCCCGTCGGCAACTGTAGGAGCTCGTGTCCGCATATCAGACCGCCAGCGGAACACTGGCGGACGTCCGAGACGTGCTGCTCCATGAACCGGGTCAACGGACACGTCGCCCCTCACGACGGCCTGGCCGCCTGACCGGTCAGATCCCTGACCGGTCAGGCGGCGGACCGGTCAGGCGGGGGACATCCCGACGACCGGCTTGTTCAGCGTCATCGAACCCGTGGATCCCTGGAACTTCGCGTTGCCGAAGGAGAAGATGCCGCCGTCGGAGGCCATCAGCCAGTAGCCGCCGCCGTCGGGGGTGGCGGACATCCCGACGACCGGCTTGTTCAGCGTCATCGAACCGGTGGACCCGTAGAAGCTGGCATCGCCGAAGGCGAAGATGCCGCCGTCGGAGGCCATCAGCCAGTAGCCGCCGCCGTCGGGGGTGGCAGCCATGCCGACGATCGGCTTGTTGAGCGGGCTCCCGCCCATGGAGCCGTGGAAGGCGGCGTTGCCGAAGGAGAAGATGCCGCCGTCGGAGGCCACCAGCCAGTAGCCGCCGCCGTCGGGAGTGGCGGCCATGCCGACGATCGGCTTGTTCAGGTGCATTGAACCGGTGGACCCGTGGAAGGCGGCGTTGCCGAAGGAGAAAATGCCGCCGTCGGAGGCCACCAGCCAGTAGCCCTGTCCTCCAGGGGTGGAGGCCATACCCACGATCGGCTTGTTGAGGGGCTTGGCCCCCATCGAGCCGTAGAACGGTGCAGCACCGAACGAGAAGAGGCCTCCGTCCGAGGCGACCAGGCGGTAGCCAGGGGAACCTGTCGTCTTGAAGGTGAAGGAGGCGTCGATGTAGTTCGCACCCGTGATCGGGGCCGTGCCGCAGTGCGTGGCGTTGGCGGCGTCGTTGCTCGCGTACGGCGTGGCGTTGAGCTCACACAGGTACACCGTGTAGGTCGTGCCCGGTGTCACCGCGGCCGGGACCGGGACGGACCCGCTCAGCGTCGGCGTGTACAGCGTCGTGCCGTCGTAGCAGTCGTTGGATATGTCCACGCCGGTGGCGCTGCCTGCGATCGGCGTGGACGACCACGAGGCGAACCAGTTCACCTTGAGGTACGGATCCGCGGGCACGTCGCCGTAACCGCCGCCGCCGCCGGTGCAGCTGGTCGGGGCGGGGGTGCCGGCGGTGCCGGCGGTGGCGGCCTGCACGGCCTGGATCGCGTTCGACCACCAGTAGCCGGTGCTGCCCGAGGCGTCGCTCACGCCGATGCTGTCACCGGCCGCACCCGTGGTGATGCTCGGGGTGATGGTCGGCGCAGCCGGAGGTGTGCCGACCTGCGAGCTGGCGTAGACCAGCACGGCCTCGCCGCCGGCGATGGGCGCCAACGAGCCGTTGATCACCGCCACCGCGCACCCGAAGAGCCCGGCGTCGAGCTGGGACTGCGACGGCGGGCAGACGGCGGCGGTGTTGCCCGCCGCGAACGTCGCCGGAGGGGCGACGGTGGTGATCGTGCAGTCGCCGGCCGTGGCCGCCGGGCATCCGGTGTCGGTGGCGCTGGGCGCGAAGATCTTCAGCGTGCCGAGATCGGCCACCGTGGTGGCGCTGATGCTTTTGGTGAGGACCCCGCCGAGCAGCGACGCCTCCGCCGCCCCCAACGCGCCGGCCGACGTGTTGCAGTCGATCTCGATCGTGGTGGTGCCGGCGACGACCCCGGTGATCATGGTTCCCCCCGCGGTCTGGACGACCGTGCCGGTACCGCTGGGCGAGGTGACCGTGAAGTTGCACGGCGCCGCCGTGGCGGCGGCGGCCGGTGCCGCCGTCGAGACGAGGGCGGCACCCACGGCGGCGAAGCCGCTGACCACCAAGGCGGCGGCGGCTCCCGCCGACACGATGCGCCGGAGCGCTGACGATAGCTGTCGTTCCATAGTTCGCATTCCCCCTATGCTCTCGTCGGGCCTAGGAGCGTGGGTCAGAACCTGCAATTGACGGGATAGTCGTCTGACTCGCGATCCGGTGGTGGATCGGCAAGAATTCTCGGCATGGCAACCGACCCCGCCGAGGACGTGCTGTTCGAGATCCCGGTAGGGGACGGGAAGGTCACCGAGGCAAAGGTCCCGGTCGGGAAGGCGAAGACCTTCCGCCACTACGACCCGACCCAGTCGTTCCTGCTTCCGCCCTCGTTGGACGACTGGTTGCCCGAGGAGCACACCGCTCGGTTCATCGCCGAGGTGGTGGACGAGATGGTCGACCTGTCCTCGATCTACGACTCCTACGTCGAGGCGTCCGGTGCCCCTCCCTACGACCCACAGATGATGCTGAAGCTCCTTCTCTACTCGTACTCGACCGGGGTGACCTCGTCTCGGGAGATGGAGCGACGCTGCCAGGTGGACGTGGCCTTCCGCTGGTTGAGTGCCAACGCTGCCCCCGACTACCGGTCGATCTCCCGGTTCCGGCGCCGTCACGCCCTCGCCTTGGACGACCTGTTCATCCAGGTCCTGGCCCTCTGTGCCAGCTCCGGCCTGGTCAGCCTCGGGCGGGTGGCCCTCGACGGGACGAAGCTGCGGGCCTCGGCGAGTAGACACAAGGCCATGAGCTACGACCGCCTGGGTCCGAGGATCGACGAGATCGAACGACAGGTTGCCGCCATGCTGGCCGAGGCCGAGGCGGTCGACCGGGCTGAGGACGCAGAGTTCGGCGAGGACCGGCGGGGCGACGAACTGCCCAAGGAACTGGCCACTCGGGAGGGCCGACTGGCCAAGATGCGGGCGGCCAAGGAGGCCATCGAGGCCGAAGCCAGGGAGAAGGCAGCAGCCCAGGGGGCACAGAAGGCCGCAGCAGACGGCGGGGACGAGTCGGCTATCGAACAGGCGGCCGAGATGGCGGCAGCCAAGGCCAGGCCGTCCAAGAAGGCCCAGCGCAGCTTCACCGATCCCGAGTCCCGGATGATGAAGACCACCGACGGGTTCCACTACGCCTACAACGCACAGACCGTGGTCGACGAGGGATCCCAGGTGGTGCTGGCCGCCGAGGTCACCGACCAGGCCGCCGATGTCGGTGCACTCACCTTCATGATCGGCGTCACCGAGGGGAACCTGGATGCCGCCGACATCGACGCCAGCCCCGACCTGGTCCTCGCCGATGCCGGCTACTGCTCCGAGGCCAACCTCACCTGGATCACCGAGACCGAGTCCAACGTCCTGGTGGCCACCGGGAGGATCAAGAACGGCGAGAAGGTACCCGACGCCCCCCGGGGACGGATCCCGAAGAACGCCACCCAACGCGAACGCATGGCCAGGAAGCTGCGGACCAAACAGGGACGCATCGACTACGCCAGACGCAAGGCCATCGTCGAGCCCGCCTTCGGACAGATGAAGGTCCGACAAGCAGCCGGACAGCTCCGACTCCGAGGACTGGCCGGGGCCCAGTGTGAGTGGACCATCCACGTCATCTGCCACAACCTCCGCAAGCTGGCCAACGCCACCCAGGGAGCAACACTCGGGGCCTGCTGAGGCCGATCAGATCCTCCGCGGGGCCGAATCCGATCACGATCGGCTCGATCTCGCGGTCGCAGCCCGATGTCACCGATCAACACGCTCGACACTGGCGATGCCCACAGCAAGCCTCAGCATTGCCCCATTGGCGGATACCGACCCACGCTCCTAGGCCCGATAACTGCTCAAACGGAGGCCGTCTTCAGTCCACTACGCCAAGGTCGTCCGGTCCGAGCCGGGACGGTACTGCATCGAACCCCTATGGCTATCTGCCACCGAAGCGTGTGAGGTCCGCCCTTCACGTGAGTGCTCAGGCGGCCCTGGTGGTGCTCGAAACAGTTGGAGGGTCGGCTAGATGCGGTCATCTCGATTCAGTAGCGTCTGGGGTCTCCGGCCTCGGTCGGTGGCCCGCATTGCGGGCATCGGCGCGGCGACGATGTTGAGCGTCGTCGGATCCGGAGCCCTTTCCGCTACACCGGCATCGGCTGCGCCCGCCACCGTTCCCGATGCCCCGGGCATCAGCCATGCGGCCCCGGGGAACGGACAAGCGGAGGTCTTCACTGTCCCGTTCGACGGCGGCAGCCCCATCATCAGCTTCACGGCAACCGCCACGGACACGACGACTCCAGGTAACGGCGGCCAGCAGGGTACCGGGGCGATGATTCCTGGGGCCACCTTTATGTACGTCACCGTCGGGGGGCTCACCAACGGCGACAGCTACACCGTCACCGTCACCGCCACCAACAGTGTGGGCACGTCCCTCGCGTCGGGTGCGACCGCCCCCGTGACGCCGGCATTCACACCTTCCACGCCGACCAACGTGTCAGCGTATTTCACGAGCCCGAAGGTCTACGTCGCGTTCACGCTGCCTGCTTCAGATGGAGGTAGCCCGCTGACACAGTGCAATGCGAACGCCACTGATACTACAAACCCGGCCAACAGTTTCGGCGTCGGTGCGAACCCATCGAGTCCGATCTGGATGCCCAACCCGAGGGTTGGTGATAGCTACACGTTCGCGGTGGAATGCGCAAACATCATCGGCTTCTCGGGCCTTTCGTCGCCGTCCACCCCGTTCACGATTCCCGGCTCTACCACCTCGGACCCCCCGACCATCTACGCCACGCCGACGGCGGGGAACGGCCAGGCGACGGTCACGTTCAGGCCTTCGGCCTCCACCGGCGGCAGCGCCATCACCAGCTACACGGTGACCGCGGTGGACTCGACCAACGGGGCGAACGGTGGCCAGACCGCCTCGGCCTCGGCGAGCCCGATCACGGTCACCGGGCTCACCAACGGCGACAGCTACTCCTTGACGGTGCAGGCCACCAACAACGTCGGCACCGGGACGTTCTCGAGCCTCTCCAACCCGGTGACTCCCACGGCGGTGGTGACCCCCCCAGCCCGGTGCCTCCATCGGGGTCCAACACCGGCACCCTCACCAGCCGGGTGGCCGGGATGGCCTCGCTGCCCGACGGCACCGGTTACTGGCTCACCGACGCCCACGGGGCCGTCTCGGCCCACGGGAATGCCGTCAGCTACGGCTCGATGGCGGGTAGGCCCCTCAACTCGCCCATCGCCCACAACGTCTCCAGCCCCTCGGGCAAGGGCTACCTGGTTGGTGGCCTCGGACGGGGGAACCTTCGCCTTCGGCGACGCAGCGTTCCATGGATCCATGGGGGGCCAGCACCTCAACCAGCAGGTGGTGGGGATCAGCGTCGACCTGGCGACCGGCGGCTACTGGGAGGTAGCGACTGACGGAGGCGTCTTCGCCTTCGGCGCTCCGTTCTTCGGGTCGACCGGGAACATCCACCTGAACCAGCCGGTCAACGGCATGACGACGACCGCCAACAGCCAGGGCTACTGGTTCGTGGCCTCCGACGGGGGCATCTTCGCCTTCGGCAATGCCGGCTTCCACGGCTCGGCCGCGGGAACGGCCCAGGCGACCATCATGGGCATGGCGTCGGACTACGCCACCGGTGGCTACTGGCTGGTGGACGCAAGCGGCAACGTCTACTCCTAGGGCGCCCCGGACTTCGGGTACCACTAGGCGGCACGCACGTAGCGCGGGTCACCGCTGCAGTCACGAGACGGGCTCCGGGCTTCGGCCCGGGGCCGGCGCGCGTGCCGAGCCAATCCAAACTCACCCGCCCACGCTGTGCGCCATGCGACAGGTGCGGTCAAGGTTGGCAACGGCCAGAGTCTCCGGAAGACTCAGGCCGGTTCAGTTTGGCACACACTCTGTTCGCTCAATGCCCCGCCACGGCCGGACAGGGGTGGACGGTTACGATGATTGCCTCAATACCTTGCAACCGTGTAGATCTGTTCTGCGACGCTGGAGCCAGCAGGCGGCAAACATACGACACGGTCCGACGTCGACTCCGAACTGCGGTACTCGCAGGTTGCGCAGGTTGCGGCATCTGTGTCGGCGGTCCGTCGTGGACAGAAAACCTTCCCATCCCGAACCAAGTATCCCCAACGTTGGGTTGCTATCTGCGAAGTCTCCATGTTGTCCTGATCTCTGAGTCGCTTAATGGTATGAGGATAGAGGCTGCATCGGACGTGCACTAGGGCCGAAGGTCCCGTCGCAAGACTGCGATTGCCATCGAGCGGGGACACGGCACGTCAGACGAATCCGCTGCAATCCGACTCGTACATGCAGGCTGCCGGCGGCGGTTTCGCACCGTCAACGGCACGACCGTGGGTGCCTCTGCATGCCCTTGATCCTTTGGGCTTGCTTGAGCCCGGTGCGGTGAAAGCCGCACGCGGGTGCACTTCCTTACGCCGATCACACGGTGACGATCGGTGACCTGTGAGATTCATGACGTCCACGGTTACAACCCGGCTGGCGTCAACGTCCGGAGGATCAGCGGCAAGACGGAAAGCATTTCCGTTGCCGAGATCATCATCTCCGCGGTGGGCGATGGCTACGCCCAGGAAGAACTCGACGCCGAAAACGCCGAGGCGGTGCCAGGGCCAATACAGCACCGGCAACAGGCCGGGAACCGGCGTGAAGAATCCCGGCGCGTAGTTGGTGATGGGTACGGACCCCTGGGCGCCGGTGTTCTGGAACGGAGCGGTGAGGTCGTAGACGGGGTGGGTGATCAGCCACAGCAGGTACTCGTCGGGGGCCGTGGTGGCGAGCCACCTCGTCACCGCGTGGTACTCGGGTGCCGAGGTGTCGATCGATCCGTTGTCGAGCTTGCCCAGAAGGAAGTAGAGGCCGTGAGCGACCGCAGTGTCGACGTACCCGGCATCGGGCCATCGGCGCCGACCCCCCACGGTATCGACCATTGCCTCGCACGCAGGCGCTTGGCGACGAAGGCGAGGACCCGCGGGTAGGTGACGCGGCGACCGAGCCAGATGCCGAGGGCGAACAGGACCGCGATGCACGAGAGGGCGGCAGGTGTCGCAGGGGGACTGCCGGGGTGGCTCGTGGCACCCCGGGTAGCGGACGCCGAAAGTACCCGTCCGGGTAATGGCCGAGCCGCCACCGAGTCCATACGCTTGGTTCCAGAAACCGGACAGCGTCAGGCTCCGTCGTG
>Ga0307373_10009617_pt1 | contig 14400 bp, 12 predicted proteins | sample OX2MG_FD_202534 | JGI IMG/M metagenome (GOLD analysis project Ga0307373, IMG submission 202534) | Soil microbial communities from Risofladan, Vaasa, Finland - OX-2 | ecosystem: Environmental > Terrestrial > Soil > Coastal area > Acid sulfate soil | place: Finland: Risofladan, Vaasa | collected... | reverse complement strand
TGAAGGCCCACCGCCACTTCAGGCGGGCGGTGAGCCTCCGAGGACTCGTGAGCGAGGTGCGCGAGGTCGAGGGCTTCAACGCGAAGGTCGCCGTCCTGCTCACGAGAGGCGTCGGCACGATGGCGTGCGCGTACCTCTTCTGTCTCATCGCGCTCACGAGCCTGCCCGCCGTCCTCGTCGAGGCCGGCGCCCTGCAACGCCGCGACGTGCCGGCCTTCCTCACGAGGCCCGGGCTCATCCTGGTCGTCGCGTGGGTCGCGCAGACGTTCATCCAGCTTGTGCTCCTCTCGGTCATCATGGTCGGCCAGAGCGTGCAGAGCGCGGCGTCGGACGCCCGCTCGGAGAGCACCTTCAAGGACACCGAGACGATCCTCGACCGCCTCGACGTGCACAGCGAAGGCGGCCTCAAGGCGATCCTCGACCGGATCGACGCGCTCGAGGCGGCGCTCGCGAAGTGACTCCCCCGGCCGGCGCGCTCGCCGGCCGCGCGGCCGCCGCACCCGGGCCCCTCGGCGCGACCGCGACCTCGACCGGCGCGCTCTAGGTCCTGCTCCCGCCGGCGAGGTACGCGACCGCACCCTGACCGCGGCGGCGGTGCGAATCCGGGACCTCCCGGCCGGGCGGGCTCAGGGCGGCGGTGTCCGCCCCGCCACGACCTCGAGCAGCGTCCGGGAGTCCACGTTGCCCCCCGTCTGCACGACTGCGACGCGCGTGCCCGCCACCCGCTCGCGCTCGGCGAGCAGTCCCGCGAGGGCGAGCGCACCCGCGGGCTCGGCGACGTTGTGGGTCGTCGCGAACAGCACCCGCATGGCCTCGGCCGCGTCGTCCTCCCCGACCATCACGATCCGGGCCGCGCCTGCGCAGATCGCGGCGATCGCGTCGGGATCCGGGGTCCGGCACGCGACGCCGTCCACGAAGGTGTCCGCCGAGCTCGTGGACACGACGCGGCCCGCAGCAACGGACCGTGCGGTAGCGGGCGCCCGCTCCGCGACGACGCCGACGATCTCCGTCGACAGGCCGAGCAGGTCACGCACGGCCATGAGCCCGACGATGCCCGTGCCCATCCCGACCGGCACGTACACCGTGTCCAACGCCCCCACCGCCTCGAACAGCTCGCGCGCGTACGTCGCCACGCCGAGCACGAGGTCGCGGTGGAACGACGGCACGGTCTCGAGGCCGCGCTCGGCACCGATCTCCGCCGCATGCTCGCGTGCAGCCTGGAAGTCGTGGCCGTGCTCGACGAGCTCCGCACCGAACGCGCGCATCGCGGCGTTCTTGTCCGCGTTGTTCGCGAACGGCACGACGATCGTGACCGCGACGCCGGCGGCGCGTCCGGCGAACGCGAGACTCTGCCCGTGGTTGCCGCGGGTCGCGCTCACGATCCCGCGAACGGCCGGGCGCTCGGCGATCATTCGCTCCACGTAGACGAGGCCCCCCCGGACCTTGAACGCGCCCGTCGGGGTGTGGTTCTCGTGCTTGACAACGACCTCGGCGTCCACGAGTTCGCTGAGCAGCGGCCACGCGAACTGCGGCGTCGGCGGGACCGACCGGCCCACGACCTCGCTCGCCCACGCGAGCTCGTCGAGGCCGATGTGCACGGACCGAGCCTGCCACGTCGCGGCCGCGCGGCGCACCCGGCGGGGCCGCCACCCCACCGGTTCGAGCCGGCGGAGGCCGCTCGGTTCCGCGAGCAGCCCGCGAGCGAGCGGGTGCGCGGTGGCGACGGACCACGGGTGGAGGAGTCCACCCGCGGTCCACCCGCGACCCACCCTGCGGTGGACGACGCGGCGGCCGCGGCGGCGGAGACTTGCGCCATGACCACCACGGACTACGCGATCGACATCGCTCTCATCGCCATCGTCGCCCTGCAGATGCGGGGCCGCCGCCTCACCACGCGGTCCCTGCTGCTCCCCGTCGTCATCGTCATGTGGGCGGCGTTCGCCTACCTTCACGGGATCCCGACCGCGGGGAACGACCTCACGCTCGCGATCGCCGGCGCGGCGCTCGGCGTGACTCTCGGCGCGCTGTGCGCACGGTTCACGACGGTGACCGCGGACGAGCGCGGACCGATCGCGAAGGCCGGCGTCGTCGCGGGCGTGCTCTGGGTGCTCGGCGTCGGCACCCGCTTCGCCTTCCAGCTCTACGCCACCCACGGTGGCGGCGAGACGATCGTCCGGTTCAGCGCGGCCCACGACATCACGAGCACGAGGGCCTGGGTCGCCGCACTCCTGCTCATGGCCATCGGCGAGGCGCTCGCCCGCACCGTCGTGCTCGCGCGACGCGCCCACCGGCGCGCGCCGGCGCACGTCCGCCCGTCGACGGCAATGATTGGCGGCGGTGGGCACGTCCGCTGATCACACGCTCGACCCCGGGGCAGGTGCGATCTCGACCCGGCTGAACCTCGCCGGGCTCGGGCTGCTCGTGTGGGGGGTCACCTCCGAGATCGCGCCCGACCTCGGTGAACGGCGCGTCGCGGGCGCGTTCCTGCTCGCAGCCGCCACGCTCGGTTGGTGCGGATGGGCGCTGTCGAGGTTTCGTCCGGCGCGCCGGACGGCGACGGCGTCCCTCGCCGTCATGGCGGTCGCCGGCGGCGCGCTCGTGCCGGTTGCGGCGTTGGCGATGACCTTCGCCGGGGCGGCCGCGCTCGGCGCGACCATCCGCTGCGCCCGACCGGTGGCGCTCGCGGTCGCGCTCGCCGGCCCGTGCTCGATGCTCGTCGCGTCGGCGTTCGTGCACCCGGGACAAGGCGTCGCGATCGGCTGCGTCGCCGCGACCCTCGCGGGCGCGGCGATGGGCCTCGGCCGCCGCGAGACGCTGGAGCGCGCCGCGCAGGCCGCGCTCGTCGAGGTGAGCGCTGCGCGCGCCGAGGCCGAGCGCGCCAGGGCGGAGCTCCTCGCGGGCCGGAACCACCTCGCCCGCGAGCTCCACGACGTCCTCGCCCACACGCTCTCCGCGCTCTCGCTCCAGCTCGAGGCCTTCGACAGCCTCATCGGGGCCGAACGCGCGCCCCGCCCCGAGGTGCACGAGCACCTCGAGCGGACGAAGCGGCTCGTGCGCGAGGGCCTCGAGGAGGCGCGCGGTGCGGTCCGGGCGCTGCGCGAGGACGCTCCCCCGCTCGCCGAGCAGCTCGTCGACCTCGCGGGCGAGCGACGGGCGGCGATCGCGATCCACGGCGCCCCACGACGGATCGCGCCGGAGGTGGCGCTCGCGCTCTACCGTGTCGCGCAGGAAGCGCTCACGAACGTGGTGAAGCACGCGCCCGGCGCACCGGCCGAGGTCTCGCTCGCCTTCGGCGACGACCGCGTCACGCTCGCGGTGACGAACTCCTGCGAGGGCGAGCGGACCGGGTCCGCGCTCGCGTCGTCGGGCAGCGGCTACGGGCTCCAGGGCATCCGCGAGCGCGTGCTGCTCGTCGGCGGCCGAGTGGACGCGGGACCGACGGAGCGCGGCTGGCGGGTCGAGGCCGAGGTGCCCGCGTGAAGGTCGTCGTGGCCGACGACCAGCGCGTCGTGCGCGAGGGCCTCGCGACGATCCTTCGGAGCATCGACGACATGGACGTCGTCGCGGTCGCGGCGGACGGCGAGGAGGCGGTCCGGCTCGCGGGCGAGCACGAGCCCGACGTCGTGCTCATGGACCTGCGCATGCCGGGCATGGACGGGGCGCAGGCCACCGCGGCGATCAGGAGCCGGTACCCGGCGACCCAGGTCGTCGTGCTCACCACGTACGCGGACGACGAGTCGATCATCGCGGCGCTGTCGGCGGGCGCCGCCGGATACCTCACGAAGGACGCGACGCGCGACGACATCCGGCGCGCGATCGAGGCCGCCGCGGCCGGCCTGGGCGTGCTCGACGCGTCGGTCCAGGCGACGCTGCTCGACGCGGCGCGCCGGACTGCGGGGGCGGTCCCGGCGCCGCGTCCGGCTGCGGACCTGCCGGACGGCCTCACCGAGCGAGAGGCCGAGGTGCTCGGACTCATCGCACGCGGCCTGTCGAACGCGGAGATCGCCCGCGAGCTCTTTGTCGCCGAGGCGACCGTGAAGACCCACGTGAACCGCATCTTCGCGAAGACGGCCAGCCGGGACCGCACGCAGGCCGCGGCCTACGCGCACCGCCACGACCTCGCGCGGTGAGCCCGCACGCCGCGAACCTCGGGCCCGGGCGGCCGCCCGCACCCGGCGAGTGGTCCGGCGGTTGGTAGCGTCGGCCGACATGCGCTTCAGCCTCTGGCCGACGACCATGCAGAGCTGGCCGGACCTCCAGACGGAAGCCGCGCACGCCGCGGCGACCGGCTGGGACGGCGTGTGGGTCGCGGACCACTTCATGCCCTCCGCCGAGCCGGTCGACCAGCCGATGCTCGAGTGCTGGAGCGTCCTCGCCGCGCTCGCCGTGACCGTGCCCGGGATCCGCCTCGGGTCGCTCGTGACGGGCAACACCTACCGGCACCCCGCGGTGCTCGCGAACGCGGCTGCGACGGTCGACCAGCTGAGCGGGGGTCGCGTCGTGCTCGGACTCGGCGCCGGCTGGCAGCAGAACGAGCACGCCGCCTACGGCCTCGACCTTTACGAGGCGGCCGAGCGGCTCTCGCGCCTCGACGAGGCGTGCGCGGTCCTCCGGCTCCTGTTCGACGAGTCACGGGCGAGCTTCGCGGGCAGGTACTTCACGCTCGTCGACGCCCCGATGGAGCCGAAGCCGGCGCAGGCGCACCTCCCGCTGCTGATCGGCGGCGGTGGCGAGCGCGTCACCCTGCGGATCGCGGCGAGATGGGCCGACGAGTGGAACGTCTGGGGAACGCCCGAGATCCTCGCGGCCAAGGGCGCGATCCTCGACCGGCACTGCGCGCAGGTCGGCCGGGACCCGGGTGCGATCGGGCGGTGCGCCCAGGTGCTCGTCGACCTCGACGGGTCCGCCGCGGGCCGCGAGAGCCGGGTCCCGACCGTGAGCGGGAGCGTCGCGGAGCTCGAGGACCTGCTCGGCCGCTACGAGGCGGCAGGTGTCGGCGAGTTCGTCCTGCCGGACTGGAATCTCGGGACCGGCGCGCGCCGCCTCGACGCGATCGACCGCTTCCTCACGGAGGTCGCAGCGCCGTTCCGCCCGCCGGAGGCACCGGCTCCCGGCCCCGGTGAGCCGCGCGCGGGTGCGCGAAGAAGTTCCTAAACCCCGGGCGCGCGCCGGTCGTTAGGCGCCATGGTTGTCGGCGACGGACTGCCGAGCCGTAGGGAACGGAGGCGGAGCCTCGATGAGCATCTCGTCCATCTCGGGTGTGTGGCGCACTCCCACGCTCAGCGCCCCGCCACCACTTCCAACGGCCGCGCCGGCCCGAGATTCCAGCGCGAACGGCGGCGCGAGCATCTCGAGCAGCGTCCTCAGCTCGCTCACCCCGAGCGACCGCAGCCTCATCGCCGCGGCGACGGGCGTCGTGATCTCCCCGGACGGAACCGTCGTCGTCGGCGCCAGCTACGTCGGGAGCGGCGGCGCCGCGGACCAGTTCGTCTCCGTCATCGCGGCCGCGCGCCAGCTCGGCCAGGTCCAGGGCCGCATCACGCCGGCCGAGCTCGCGAGCCTGTTCCCGCCGTACACGACGACAGGACCGACCGCGACCGTCGACCCGTCGCACGTCGCGAAGGCCGCGAGCTACCTGTCGGCCGCCACGCCCGGTGAAGCGGCCAGCGGTGGAACGCTCGACGCACGCAGCTAGCGATCCGGCGGCGGTGCTCAGCCGGTGAACGTCTCGAGCGCGGCCACGAACTGCGGCTCGTCCTGGAACATGCTCGCGTAGCCCGCGCCCGGCAGCAGCAGGTCGTGCGCGTGACGGAGGCCGGCGATCAGGACGATGTCGTTCGCCGGCGGGAACACCTCGTCGAGCGAGCCCACGACCACGAGCGTCGGCGTCGTCAGCGCGGAGAGGCCCGCCGCGAGCGTGGCGTCGGACCACGCGCTCGCCTGGATCGCAGCCTGCTCGTGGACCGCGGCGGCGACGAGGTCGTCACGCGGCACCGTCGCGACGCGCCCGAGCCAGCCGTCGATGGCGGCGGTGAGCGTCGGCGGGAACATGAGCGGCGCGAGCTGCACGTCCGTGTCCGTGCTCGACGCCATCGCCGCAGCCACCGACGCGCTCGGGCGCGTCGTCGCGGGGCCACCCGCCGCGCTGTCGACGAGGACGAGCCGGCCCGCGAGCCCCGGATGGCGCTCGGCGAGGGCGAGCGCGACCTGGCCGCCCAGGCCCCAGCCGAGCACGGTCGGGGACGCGAGCCCGAGCGCCGCGGACAGGCCGGCGGTGAGGTCCGCGACCGCCGCGACGCTCGTTGCCGAGGGGTCGGGCCCCGAGAACCCCGTGCCCGGGTAGTCGAACACGGTGACGGTGTAGTGCTGGGCGAGGTCGCTCAAGAGGCGCGGGTCCCACCAGGTGAGCGTCGCGTGCTCGCCTTCGACGAGGAGCAGGTCGGGGCCGGACCCGAACTGGCGGAACGCGATCTCGACGGCGCCGCGCGGCGGGACGGGCACGCCCGCGGCGGCCGGAGGCGGCGAGAGCGCCCCGTCGGGCACCGCGACGACCGGGACCCTGCGCACCGCGCCGAGCGCCCCGAACGAGCCGCCGGCGCGTGTCCCGCTCACGGGGACCGCGCTCGGGAGCGTCGTCGTCGGTGCCGTCGTCGAGGTCGTGGCCGGCGTCGTCGACGTCGACGTCGACGTCGAGGTCGAAATGGCGGTCGAGGTGGAGGCCCTACCGGGTCCCGTGGCGCCCGGAGCGGAGCTCGCGATCGTCGGGGGCGTGCCCGACGAACCGCCGCACGCGGCGAGGAGCGCGCCGCCCGCGACGAGCGCCGAGGCGACCCAGACGCCGCCACGCGTGCGCGCTCGGTTCCGGCCGCCGGCCGCGGCGGTGTCCACCGGTGGGTGCGACCGTCAGCGGTCGCGGCGCATCGCGCCCCGGGCGAGCGAGGTCGCGAATCCGACGAGCGCCGAGCTCCGGTGCGCCTCGGCGAGCACCTCGTCGAGCGCCTCGACGAACCGGTCGACCTCGTCCTGGCCCGCGACGAGGGGCGGCAGGAGCTTCACGACGTTCATCGCATCACCCGCGACCTGCGTGAGGATCCGGTGCCGCTGGAAGAGCGGGCCGACGATGAGCTGCGAGAAGAGCCCGCGGTGCGCGAGCTCGAGCAGCCGGTACCGCGACCGGACGCCGAGCGACCTCGGCTCGCCGAACACGAGGCCGATCATGAGGCCCTCGCCCCGCACGAGGTGGAAGAGCTCGTACTTCTCGACGAGCGGCGTGAGTCCCTTCGCGAACGCCTCGCCGGTCACACGCGCCCGGGAGACGAGGTCCTCGTCGTCGATGGTCTGGAGCGTCGCGAGCCCCGCGACCATCGCGAGCGTGTTGTTCTTGAACGTCGATGAGTGGACGAGCGCCCGCTCCATGGACGAGTACACCTTGTCCGACACCGCGGTCGAGCAGATCATCGCCCCGACCGGGACGTAGCCGCCGGAGAGCGCCTTCGACGTCGTCACGATGTCGGGAACGAGTCCCCAGTGCTCGTGGGCCCACAGCCTCCCGGTCCGGCCGAGACCGGTCTGGACCTCGTCGACGACGAGCAGCGTCCCGTAGCGGTGGCAGAGCTCCTGGACCGCGTCCCAGTACTCCCGGGGCGCTACGTGGACTCCCTTGCCCTGGATCGGCTCGACGACGAACGCGGCGACGTCCCGCTTCGCGAGCGCGCGCTCGAGCGCTCGCGCGTCGCCGAACGGCACCTCGTCGAAGCCCGCGAGGAACGGGCCGAAGCCCTTCTTGAACTCCTTGCCCCCGTTGAGCGAGAGCGCGCCGTACGTGAGCCCGTGGAACGCGTGGTCGCAGTGGAGCACGCGGCCCCTCCGGGTCGCGTAGCGGGCGAACTTGACCGCCGCCTCGACCGACTCGGCACCGGAGTTCGTGAAGAAGACGCGGCCCATCCCGGGGTGCGAGCGGCGCAGGAGCTGCTCGGCGAGGAGCCCCGCGAGTAGGGGCGTGTCCATCTGGACGAGGCTCGCGAGGTCTGCGTCGAGCGCGTCGTGGAGCGCCGCCTTCAGCGCCGGGTGGCTGCGGCCGAGCGCGAACACGCCGAAGCCGGCGAGGAAGTCGAGGTAGCTGCGACCCGAGTCGTCGTAGAGATAGCAGCCCTCCGCCCGCACGTAGCGCCGGTCGAAGCCGATCGTCCGGAGGACCCGCACGAGCTGGGGGTTCACGTGCTCGCCGTAGAGCGCGACGCCGTCCGCGCCGCGCGTGTCGAGCAGCGTCCGCAGGTCGAAGCTCAACGGGTCGCCCCGGTCGCGGTCATCGCCGAGATCCTACCGGCGCCGCGCGCCGCGTCCCAGCAGGCCCGCTGTGCCCGCCGGTGTCGCCGCGGCTCGATAGTGTCGGCCCGCGATGACCGCGACATCGGATGACACGTTCTGCTTCGTGCACGCCGCGGACCTGCACCTCGACACGCCGTTCGCCGGCGTGCACGAGGCTGCGCCCGAGATCGCGGCCGCGCTGCGCGAGGCGTCGCTCGACGCGTTCGACTCGATCGTCTCGCTCGCGCTCGCGCGCGGCGCCGCGTTCCTCGTCGTCGCGGGCGACGTCTACGACGGTCCCGAGCGTGGGCTGCGCGCGCAACTCCGCTTCCGCGAGGGCCTCGCGCGCCTCGCCGGGGAGGGCATCCCGAGCTTCGTCGTCCACGGGAACCACGACCCGGTCACGACCGGCTGGTCCGCGGTCGCGTCGTGGCCCCCGGGGGTCACCGTCTTCGCGTCGGACGCGGTCGCCGTCGTCCCGGTGCACCGGTCGGGCACGCAGATCGCGACGGTCCAGGGGATCAGCTACGCGACGCGTGCGACGGCGGAGAACCTCTCGTTGCGCTTCGCGCGGCCGGACGCGCCGGGCGTCCACGTCGGCGTGCTCCACTGCAACGTGGCGGGCGCCGCCGAGGGCTACGCGGACTACAGCCCGTGCACGCTCGACGACCTGCGCCGGGCGCGCCTCGACTACTGGGCGCTCGGCCACGTCCACCAGCAGCGGGTCCTCGCACGAGGGCACGGACCCGGCGACCCGTGGGTCGTCTACGCCGGGAACAGCCAGGCGCGAAGCCCGCGCGCGAGCGAGCGCGGACCGAAGGGGGCGGTCGTCGTCCACGTGCGCGCCGGAGCGGTCGAGCGCGTCGAGCCGGTCGCGTGCGACCGGGTGCGCTTCGCGTCGCTCGACTGCCCGATCGACGATCTGACGGGCCTGGACGAGCTCGAGGAGCGGCTCGTCGCGCTCGGCACCGACGCGCTCGCCGCCGAGGACGGGCGGTCGCTCGTGCTCGGCGCGCGGATCACGGGCCGCGGCCCGGTGCACCGCGACGTCGCGCGGTCGGGTTCGCTCGACGAGCTGCTTCGCCACCTGCGAGACGGCGCGCGCCGGGACGAGCCGTTCTGCTGGTGGGACCGGCTGACGGACGCGTCGGGGTCGGCGGTCGACCTCGACGAGGTACGCGCCCGGGGCGACTTCTCCGCGGACCTCGTCGCGCTCGCCGAGGCGCTCGGGTCCGACGCGGACACGCCCGGGCTCGTCGCGACCGAGATCGCGGCCTCGGTCCCGCGCGCGCTCGCGGCCGACGTCGCGTCACTCGCCGGGGACCCGGGACGCTTCGCGTCGCTGCTCGACGCCGCGACGCGGCTCGCGCTCGACGAGCTCGCGGCGGGTGGGCCGTGAGAATCGCCGGCTGGCGCGTCGACGGCTACGGCGTGCTCGCCGACCACCGCGTCGACGCGCTGCCTCCCGGGCTCTCGGTCGTCCACGGACCGAACGAGGCGGGCAAGTCGACGCTGCTCGACTTCGTCCGCAACGTCCTGTTCGGCTTCCCCGACCGTCGCCACAGCCGGCCGGCCCGCGAGCCCCTGCGTGGCGGCCGGCACGGCGGCGCGCTGTTCCTCACGGACTCGGCGGGGCTCGGCTGGACGGTCGAGCGCCACGCGGGCGCGGACCTCGTGGTCACGGGACCACACGGCGCGACCTCGGGGGCGCCCGAGCTCGCGCGCCTGCTCGGCGGCGTCGACGCCTCGGTCTTCGCGAGCGTGTTCGCGTTCGACCTCGACGAGCTCGCGTCGCTCCGCTCGCTCGAGCGCGACGAGGTGCGCGACCTCGTGTTCTCCGCCGGAGTGCTCGGCGCCGGGCGCTCCGCGACGCGGGCACTGCGCGCGCTCGCGGAGCGACAGGCTGCCCTCGTCCGGCCGCGCCAGCAGGACGCGGTCGCGAACCGCCTCCGCCGCAGGATCGACCAGGTCGACGCCGAGCTGCGCACGCTGAAGGCGGGAGCCGCCCACTACCCCGAGCGCGCCGAGCAGTGCGCGCGCCTTCGCGAAGGGGCGCGCGACGCGCTGCGCGACGCGGACGACATCCGCCGGCGGCGCGACGACCTCGTGCTCCTCGAGCGCTGCTGGCCCGTGTGGCTCGCGCTCGCCACGGCCGACCGTGACGCCGGGTTGACCGCGCCCCGCACGGCCCGGGACGAGGCCGTGCTCGCCCGCGCACCGGACATCGAGCGGCTCGCTCGCCACCGGTCGGGGCACGAGCAGCGCGTCGCCCGCGAGCGCGCGCTGCGCACGCGCGTCGAGCGCCTCGAGCGGGAGATCGGCGAGGCGCTCGGCGCGCTCGGTCCGGGCGTCGACGCCGAGCGGGTGCGCGCGGTGCCGGTGACCGACGAGGCGCGTGCCGAGGCCGCGCGCCTCGCGACCGAGGAGGTCGGCCGCCGCGCCCGGATCACCTCGGCCCGCGAGGAGATCGAGGCCGCGACCGGCCGCCTCGCGGCCGCCCGGCGCGCCCACGAGGCGGCGGCCGCCGAGGGCGATCCGGGGGCCCGCGCGGGCGAGCTCGAGCGGCGGGTGCGCGCGCTCGGCGAGGTCGGCGACCTGGTCGACGAGCGCGACCGGATCCTCGCGGAGCGCGCCGCAGCCGAGCAGGCGAGGTTCCGCGCGCGAGTCGAGGCCGGCGGGCACCACGGCGGCCGCGGGCTGCAGCGCGCGGTCGCGGTCGCGCTCGTCCTGATCGCGGGCGCGACGGCCGCGGCCGCCGTGTCCGCGCACGGGCGGAGCACCGCGCTGGCAGCGACGCTCGTCGCCGTGGCCGTCGCGCTCGTCGCGCTCGCGGGCGTCGTCATCGCCGCGTCGCGGCGCCGTGACGCCGCGGCCGCGGCCGACGATCGGCCGCCCGACCCTCCGGCAGAGGGCGTCGACCCGGCGCGGCTCGGCGCGCGCATCGCCGAGCTCGCGGGCGACCTCGAGCTCGCGGTCGCGCCGAGCCCGGCGGAGGTCCTCGCCGCGTCGCGCCGCGCGGAGAAGGACCTCGCGACGCGGAGCCGCCTCGACGCGCTCGAGGGCGCGATCGCGGACGCGCAGGCTGAAGTGGAGCGGGTGGCCGCTCGACTCGACGCCGAGCAGCGCGCCGCCGCCCGCGAGGCGGACGCGGTCGCGACGCTCGCCGCCTCGTTCGGGCTCCCCCAGCGCCCTCCCGACGCCGCCACGCTCGACCGGGCGCTCGCGACCCTCGGCGAGGTCGCGCGCATGCGCCGTGAGTGTGACGCGCTTCGCGACGAGATCGCGCCGCTCACGCGCGAGATCGCCGCGCACGAGGCGCAGGTCGACGCGGTCGCCGCGGAGCTCGAGTCGGCCGGGACCGCCGACACCGCCCCACTGCCGGACGTCGAGCGCACGGCGCTCGTCGACGCGCTCGCCGCGGAGCTCGCGCGAGTCGCGGCGCGCGAGTCGCGGCGCGAGGCGCTCGCCCGCGACGCGGCCGAGGCGCGCGCGGAGCTCACGCGCTCGCTCGGGTCCGGCGACCACGCCGACGCGCTGCGCGCGGAGCTCGCGCTCGGTGAGCTCGCCACGTGGGCGACCGAGCGCGGCGAGCTCGACGCACGTCTCGCCGCCGCGGTCGACCGCCACGAGGCGCTCCTCACCTCCTGGCGCGACGCCGAGCGCGACCTCGAGGACCTCGGCCGCTCGGACGCGATCGCTGCGCTTGAGCTCGAGCGCGCGAGCCTTGCCGCGGAGCTCGAGTCCTCGCTCGAGGAGTACGTCGTCGCGGGCCTCGCCCGCCGCCTGCTCGACCAGACGCTGCGCCGCTACGAGCGGGAGCGCCAGCCCGCGGTCGTCGCGCGTGCCGCGGAGCTGTTCCGAACCGTGACGGCGGGACGCTACGTGGAGCTCGTCGCGCGCGCGGAGCCCGACGGCGGGCGCAGCCAGGGGATCAGCGCGATCGCCGAGTCCGGCGCCGTCGTCGACGCGGCCGCACTCAGCCGCGGGACCGCCGAGCAGCTCTACCTGTGCCTCCGGCTCGCGCTCGCGTCGTCGTTCGCGAGCGGCGCGACGGCGCTGCCCGTCGTGCTCGACGACGTGCTCGTGAACTTCGACCCGGCGCGCGCCGCAGCCGTCGCACGCGCCGTCGCCGAGGTCGCCGCGACACACCAGGTCATCGCGTTCACGTGCCACCCGCACATCGTCGAGCTGCTCCGAGCCGCCGCGCCCGACGCGCGGATCGTCGACCTCCCCCGCTCGGGGTGATCACCCGTCGTCGCGGCCGATCCCCGCTGCTCAGCGGTCGGAGACGCGCCGCCCGTCCGCGTGCCACGCCGCGGTCGCGTCATCCCACCCCGTGACCACGACGACGAACAGGGCGAAGGTCAGCACGTGCACGCTCGTGCACCACAGGCAGATCTTCTGGATCTCGAAGAGCTCCGCGTAGACGAGGTAGAACACGAAGCCGATCCCGACGACGCTCGCGGCGAGGCGTGCCCCCGCGACGAGCCTCACGGAGGTCCTCCACGCCCACGGGAGCGAGAGCGCGAGCATCGGGACGAAGTACACGAGACCGAGCACGGCGACCGGGATCCCGAACACCACGGACTCGCTGCTCGTCGTCACGGCTTCGCAGTTGATCGCCCCCGTCGCCGGGCACGCGAGCGTGATCCCCTTCGTGTAGTGCGCGAGCGTCAGGTAGATCGCGACGCCGACCCCCGCGAGGCTCAGCAGGCTCGTGACGACCGACCGCCACCCGACGGGCCCGGGGATCCGCCCCCCGCGATCGCGGGCTCGCAGGCCCCTCGCACCGGCGAAGGACGCGAGCGCCCCCGCACGGCCCACCCGCGGTGCGCGGCGCGGGCGCGCGGGCGGGCGGGACGGGGGGGCGGCGACCCGCGCCTGTCGGCCACGCTCGGACGTCTTCGGTTTCGACATCTCCGCTCGGTCAGCTCACCGGCTTCGCGGCGGCGAGGACCTTCGCGGCAGCGGCCACCCCGGGGCTCGCGCACACCGACGCGGGCTTGCCGCCGTCGAGCGAGCAGATCGCAGCCGAGATGTAGTTGGCCTGCGCGACGAAGATCTTCGCGTCGATCGCCTTGCCGACGGCCGAGGACGGGTTCCTGATCGCGGCCGCGATCGCCGATCGGCCCGGGCCGCCGTTGTTCAGGTAGCCGTACGGCGAGAAGATCTGGGCCATCGCGCTCGGGTCCCCCGACGAGACGTACTTGTTGCCGATGTCGAGGAACGGGATGCCCGCCGACGTCGCGGGGTTGAACGGGGCCGCCGGGGTCGTGCCCGACCCGTCGTACTTCGCGTAGAGCTTGTTCACGTACGCGGGCGGGTTCACGAGCGGGTTCTGGTTCCGGTCCTCCGACTCGTACGGGGTGAACGCGACGTACGGGCTCGTGTAGCTCGACTTGTAGAACGAGAACGTCGGGATGTCGCCGTCGGTCGTCGCCGACGACATGAGCCGCAGATTGTGGAACGTCCCGAACCGGCCGAGCGCGGCGATCAAGGACCAGCGCATGAGCGCGCAGTAGGGACAGAACTCGCCGCCGACGTAGACGAACTGCGGCTTGCCGCCGGAGGTGAGCGGGGGCTGCCCGCTCGTCACGGTGAACGCGGCCGACTGGCCGCCCGTGCCGACAGCGTCGAACGTCGAGGACGGGATCGTCGCGACGGTCGACACGAGCGACGCGGGCGCATACGTCGGGTTGCGACCGGACGCGCTGCCCGAGGACGTGCTCGGGCTCGAGCCGCCGGTCAGCTTCACGACGACGAGCACGACGACGAGCACGACGACGACCGCGACCGAGACCCACCCGATCGTGGACGATCCCTTCCGCCGGCTGCGCTCGTAGCGGCGCGCGGCGCCCGACTGCTTCGCGTTGCGATGCGGCGGGGCCTGCCCGCCGAGCCGTCGGGCCCCCGGACCCGACGGTGCGGGCGGCGCACCGCCGCTCGGCCGCGTGCGCGCCCTGCTGTTCTTGCTCGCCATCGGCCCGGCTGCTCCCTTCACCATGCGACCCGGGGAGTCTACCGGCCCCGGCTGAGCAGCAGCTGAGGCACGCGTCAGGCGTCGCGACCTGCCGTCCGACGCCCGTGGCCGTG
>Ga0307373_10009616_pt1 | contig 14400 bp, 16 predicted proteins | sample OX2MG_FD_202534 | JGI IMG/M metagenome (GOLD analysis project Ga0307373, IMG submission 202534) | Soil microbial communities from Risofladan, Vaasa, Finland - OX-2 | ecosystem: Environmental > Terrestrial > Soil > Coastal area > Acid sulfate soil | place: Finland: Risofladan, Vaasa | collected... | reverse complement strand
TGATCGAGCTTTTATATTCATAAATATGAAACCAAACACTCTCTATATCATCCTCGCCACGCTCGTTATTGCTGCGGGTGCCTACTGGTATTTCTTTACCGGAACGGGGAATCAGCCGCCGCTGTCCGCAAGCGCGGCAGCGAGTCCCGCACAAGTGCAGTTTGAAACCTTGGTCAGCGAGCTCCAACCAATATCATTCAATACGGACATATTTTCGGATCCACGCTTCAGTGCGCTCGTTGACATTTCGACGCCGATTTCGCCGGAATCTTCAGGACGTCTTGATCCGCTCGCGCCATTCTCGAGTAGCGGAGGGACCATCCCGACGGCAAATGGAACCACGACGAAGACATCCGCGCTCGGTGGAAATTAAGGAATGAATTTTCTCGGATTTCTTGTTGATAAAGGTCTTCTTCCTGCAAGCGAGCGTGCGAAGATTGAGGCTGAACTCGTTAAAAAGCGTCCGCTTGCCGAGGCGCTTGCCGATCGCAGTATCTTGCTTCCTGACGCGCTTGCGGCAATGGGCGAGGCATACGGAATTCCTACACGTATATTGGGCGATCCGCCTGCCGACGGAGAGGTACTCGGGTACATTCCGATTGATTCGGCCCGCCACTATGGATTCGTGCCTCTTGATATCGTCGACGGCGCGCTCGAGGTCGGTATCACCGATCCCGACAACATCGAGTCGATTGATGCTCTGCAATTTATTTCTGGCAAAAGTGGCATGCCCTACAAGATTGTTCTCATTACCAAGGAGGACTTTGATCGCGTCCTTGGCGCATATAAGAATATCTCGGGCGAGGTCGGGAGTGCTCTTTCTGAATACGAGACAGTTTCAAAGCCGTCGAGTGGCAGACGGCAGCAATCGGATGCGGGTATCTCGCCTGAAAGCGCGCCAGTCTCGGGCGATGATTCGCTCAATCTCTCTGGCCAAGAGGATGCACCCGTCACAAAGATCGTCTCCACTATATTACGGTATGCCATCGAGGGGCGCTCATCTGATGTCCATATCGAGCCGTCCCCCACTAATACTAAGGTTCGTTTTCGTCTGGACGGCGAATTACATACCTCGATCGAACTGCCGGGCAAGGTGCACGAAGCGGTCGTTGCGCGCATCAAGATCCTCGCAAAATTGCGCCTCGATGAGAAGCGCAAACCTCAGGACGGCCGTTTCTCGGCGACCGTCGACAAGCGCCGAGTCGACTTCCGTGTCTCTACCTTTCCGACAGAGTATGGCGAGAAGGTGGAAATGCGTATTCTCGATCGGTCGGCGACAACGACGACCTTGGAATCGGTCGGGTTCTCAAGCGTGCAGCTCGCCGGGGTCCGCGAGATGATGAAAGTTCCGTTCGGCATCATTCTTATAGCTGGGCCGACCGGTTCGGGAAAGTCGACGACTCTTTTCGCAATGCTCTCCGAGACCGATCGCGAGGCGAAAAATGTTGTGTCACTCGAGGATCCGGTTGAATACGAGATTCCAGGTGTCTCGCAGAGCCAGGTGCGGCCTGAAATCGGCTATGATTTTGCGAATGGACTCCGTTCCATCCTGCGTCAGGATCCAGACATCATCATGGTCGGAGAAATCCGCGACAAGGAGACGGCCGTACTTGCGGTTCAAGCGGCGCTTACCGGCCACCTCGTATTCTCCACCATCCACACCAATTCCGCTGCCGGCGCGATTCCACGTCTCATCGATATGGGCGTCGATCCGTTCCTTATCGCTCCGACACTCGTCGCTGTCATCGGGCAGCGACTGGTCCAGAAGCTCTGCCCGGGCGCTGGCAAACCATTCCCAATCGACGAGAGCATAAAGATGCTGCTCGACCGCGATTTCTCGGACCTGCCTGACACATACCGTCGCGCGTTGCCTCCCTTTAAAGAGTTCTTCCGCGCGAGTCCCACTGAGGAGTGTCCGAACGGCATCCGAGGTCGTACCGCTGTTTTCGAGATACTGCGTATGAACAAGAATCTTGAACAGGTCGTATTGAAAAAACCGGTCGAAGAAGATGTGTATACTGCCGCACGATCTGGTGGCATGCTCACGATGCGGGAGGACGCTATCCTGAAAGCGCTTACCGGCGAGATTCCATTCGAGGAGATCAATACGCTCGGTGGAGAACTTTTCCCCGAAGAGAAGGAGGATTGACGCGGAAGCGTAGTATACTATTTGGCAATGGCCTACCGCGTGTATCTTGTCGATGACGACCGATTCCTTCTCGATCTGTACGCGATCAAGTTCAAGAATGCCGGGCATGAGGTGACCGCATTTGGCAGTGGCGAAGAGCTCCTCGCCGCGCTTCGGAAGGGGGGTGCGAAAGCCCCTGACGCCATTCTTCTCGATCTCATTATGCCGGGCATTGGCGGGTTTGGAGCGCTCGAAGTGATGCGGAAAGAGCATCTCGCGTCCGCCTCGAAGATTGTCATTCTGTCGAATCAGGGCCAGGATTCCGATATTGAAAAGGCGAAGCAGTTAGCCGTCGACGGGTACGTCATTAAGGCGTCCGCTATCCCGTCTGAAGTATTAGCAGAAACCCTGCGCACGATTGAGGCAGGTGCATCTAGACCCAAATAACAGCATGGCCGCTGACAAACGTCTCTCGGAGTTTCTCGAATTCGTTGTCACGCAGGGCGGCTCGGATTTACATGTGTTCGTCGGGGGATCGCCGATGATCCGTGTTTCAGGTGCCCTGATCCCCCTTTCAAAATACGCCGCGCTTACCGCAGAGGAGACCGAGGAGATGTTGCAGTCCATCGTGCCGCCGGACCGTTGGGACTCATTCAAAAAAGATCAAACTATCGATCTTTCTTACGCGTACAAGGCAGATATGCGTTTTCGCGTGAACGGCTATCGTGTGCAGGGGGCGACCGCGATCGCGTTTCGGCTCATACCGCGCGCTATAAGCACGTTTGCCGAGCTCAATCTCCCTCCCGTACTTGAAGTATTCACGCAGCGTGAGCAGGGGTTTTTCCTGTGCGTCGGACCAGTTGGGCAGGGTAAGTCGACGACGCTCGCGACGATGATCGATCGCATCAACGACTCTCGTGCGGAACACATTCTTACCATAGAAGATCCGGTCGAATATCTTTTTACACCGAAGAAGTCGCTCATCCATCAGCGCGAGATCCATATAGACACCCCTGATTTCCATACCGCACTACAGAGTGCATTCCGCGAGGACGTCGATGTCATCATGGTCGGCGAGATGCGCGACTACGAGACCATCTCCTCTGCGGTGACCGCAGCAGAGACCGGCCACCTCGTTCTTTCCACCCTTCACACCAACAACGCCGCACAGACTATCGATCGCATCATCGATATGTTTCCCGCAGAACAGCAGACGCAAGTACGCGTTCAGCTAGCAGGAAGTCTTGCTGGTATTTTTTCACAGCGCCTCATTCCGCGTATTTCTGGCGGGCTCGTTCCCGCATATGAACTTCTCATCAACAACAACGCCGTGAGTACCCTCATCCGCGAGGCGCGGACGCATGAGATCGGCACGGTTATTCAGACATCCTCGCAAGAGGGTATGATCGATATGAACCACTCACTCGCAGAACTCGTCCAACGCGGGGAGGTGACGGTCGAGCATGCGTATGAGTATTCGATGGATCCAAAGACTTTCGATCATTATCTCTAACCACTATGCTCTTCACCTATCACGCGATTGACTCGGACGGACACGATCGGGACGGAACCATCGATGCTCCGTCGAAGGAAGTTGCCGTTTCAGCGCTTCAGCGGCGCAATCTCATTATCTCGGCGATCGAGTCCTCCGAGAAGCATTCGTTTCTTGAGCTCAATTTCTCGTTCTTTGGTCGCGTATCCAACAAGGATGTCGTTATCCTCTCGCGCCAGATCGCAACTCTGTTCGAGGCTCAGGTCTCCGCTCTCCGCGTCTTCCGCCTCCTCGCTTCGGAGGTTGAAAATAAGCAGCTCGCCACCGTTCTTTCTACTGTCGGAAACGATTTGCAGGGCGGGAGTCCCATCAGCAAAGCACTCGCACGCCACCCGAAAGTCTTCTCGACATTCTACGTGAATATGGTGCGAGCGGGAGAGGAATCGGGCAAGCTGTCGGAGACTTTCAACTATCTCGCCGACTATCTCGACCGTACCTACGACCTGGTGAGCAAGGCCGAGAATGCGCTCATCTATCCGATCTTCGTTATCGCGGTTTTCTTCGCCGTCATGGCACTCATGCTTACGCTTGTCATCCCGAAGATCAGCGCCGTCTTGGTTGATTCGGGCCAGCCGATACCGATCTATACGTCTATTATCATAAATTTCTCAAATTTCCTCGTCCAATACGGCATTTTCGTTCTTATTGCACTTGTCGGGGGAGGCTTCTATATGTGGCAGCTCGGGAAGACCGAACATGGCAAGCTTGTGCTCGACAGTCTGAAGCTCAGCGTTCCCTACGTTGGTGACCTCTATAAAAAGCTCTACCTTTCGCGCATTGCGGACAACTTTTCAACCATGCTTCTTTCTGGAGTATCGGTTATTGAGGCGATTGATATCACGGGCGCGGTCGTTGGTAACGCCGCATACGAACATGTGCTTAAGGATGTGGGAGCAGATGTAAAGGGCGGATCATCCATTTCCGACGCGCTCGCGCGACATCCGGAGATTCCGGGCATCATGGTCGCGATGACGAAGGTCGGCGAAGAAACGGGCGAGCTCGGAAAGATCCTTTTGACCCTCGCAAAATTCTATAATCGCGAAGTAAAAAACGCAGTTGATACTCTCGTCGACCTTATCGAGCCTGTCATGATTGTACTTCTCGGCCTCGGTGTCGGCACCCTACTAGCCGCCGTCCTGCTTCCGATCTACAATCTTGCCGGCGCAATCTAAATCAAAGTGGATAAGGTCCTAGACGCGAGTTACAATAACGCATTTCTTACCTTTTCCCCTGTTGTCCACACCCCTATTTCTTTCGGGCCCGGTATGGAGTACAATTTAGCCATTAGTCGCATACAAAATATTATGTACCATAATCGTTTCCGAGGCTTCACACTCATTGAATTGCTCGTCGTTATTGCCATCATCGGTATCCTCTCGGCGGTCGTGCTCGCATCTCTCAATACTGCTCGTAGCAAGGGCAATGACGCTGCTATCCAGTCAGACATATCGACTACCCAGACCGAAGCGGAGATTTACTATAGCGGTACCGGCGGTAATTCATACGGCGCCACCCAATCAACCTGCTCCGGTTCGGTATTTTCCGACCCTGTGATTGTAAAGGCAGTTACCGGCATGACCGCCGCCGCTGGGGCCGTTGCGCCAATCTGCGGCAACACGCCGACTGCATACGCGATTGAACAAAAGCTCACTGCGCCTGCTACCCTCACATACTGGTGCGTTGACTCAACTGGTGCGGCAAAGTCTGAGACCACCGCCAGTGCCGCAGGATTCACGGCTTGCCCATAGCAAATGAATAAGTAGTATGTATGTTGAAAAAAAACGAGGCTTCACCCTCATCGAATTGCTCGTCGTAATCGCCATCATCGGCATTCTCTCGGCGGTCGTGCTCGCATCTCTCAATACTGCTCGTAGCAAGGGCAATGATGCGGCCATTATGTCGGATGTAGACGGTATTCGGACTCAGGCTGGGATTTATAGCAGCACGAATGGTAATTACGGCACGAACAGCACTGTCGAGAGCAACTGCGCCGCAACCGACAATCTTTTTAGCGATCCAACGGTCGTGGAACAAGTAGCAGCGGCTCAAAAGGCAAATAGCGGCGGTACCATAACCTGTAACGTCGATGCGAATGGCGCCGCGTTTGCGGTGTCGGCCGCGCTCACCGCTGTGCCCGGAACCTACTACTGTGTCGACAGCACAGGTACGGCGACGACGACTATGACCGCACTCGGTTCTACCGCCGTGCACTGCTAAACTAGGAGGGAAGGAATGCATAGATCAAGAACCCGCGGTCAGTCCGCGGGTTCTTGCTATACTGAGCGTATGATTTTCCTCTCGCTGGTTGCTCTATTTGTGCTCGGCGCAATTGTCGCAAGCTTTATCGGCGTGATCGTCGCGCGTCTAAATACCGGCCAAAGTTTTCTCGTCGGCCGGTCGCGCTGCGATGCGTGCAATACTCAGCTCCCGTCCTCTGCGCTCATTCCGGTTGTTTCGTACGTTATTTCGGGAGGGCGCGCGACCTGCTGCGGCGCACGCCTCTCTTTGAAGGCCCCACTCGCTGAATTATTGCTGGGCGCTCTTTTTATGGTTGCGTATCTCACGCTCGGTCCCATTCCCGCGCTCCCGCTTATGCTGCTTGCACTCTCGGTGCTTCTGGCGCTCGTACTCTACGATCTCGCTCACCAGATACTCCCGTTTGCGCTCCTCGTCGTTTTCATCGCGGTGAGTGCCGCGACCGGTTTTGCACTCGCTCCTTCTCCGCTCGCCTTCGTCTATACACTTCCCACGGCGCTGCTTCTCTCCCTCTTCCTCGCGCTTATCCACTTTGCGTCGCGCGGCCGCGCGATGGGGTTCGCCGATGCGCCATTTTCCTTCGGTCTCGCGATTCTTACCGGTGCCGCCGCGTTTCCTGGCTTTATTTTTTCATTTTGGATCGGTGCGCTTATTGGGATAATGCTGTTGTTACGCAGGCCTCGTGGCTCTAGAATGGGTGGTGAGGTACCGTTCGCTCCTTTTTTAGCGGCGGGCTTTCTTCTCGCGTACTTTACCCAATGGAACCCTTTCATCTTCGTTTCAGCACTGCACTAAAAGCTTTTAGTGCCGGATTCACTTCCAAGCACGTAAGTCAAAGAGGAGATTCCGATTTCTTTTTTGTGAACGAGCGCAGGGAGCAAGTCCGGTCTTCCGGGTTTACGTTGGTTGAACTTTTGGTTGTGCTGGCAATTATGATTATCATCACGACGATTGCGCTCACGAGTCAGAGTTCTTTTAATAAGACGCTGATACTCGCGAATACGGCATACGATATCGGACTCACGCTGCGTTCTGCGGAGATTTTCGGCATCGGCAGCCGCGCGCTTGAAACCTCGGCGAATACAGGGTACGGCATTCATTTCACGATGGGGAATTCTCTCACCTTATTTGCCGACGTGTATCCGTCGGTTGGGAGCAATCCTTCCACGCTTTGTCATTCACCGCCCTCGTACGACCCGACGGGGCCGAGCGCGGAACCAGGTAACTGCGCGTATGATCCTGGTCTTGATACGGTTGTACAGACCTATACGCTCGGGAATGGCATCGTCGTGAGCGATTTCTGCGCGTATGCTAGCGGTAGCGAATCGTGTGCGGTCGCACATGGCGGTGGATTGTCGTCGCTCGATGTTGTATTTGCACGCCCGAATCCGATTCCGTTTATAACGGCGAACGGCGCACCATATACGAGTGCGTGTGTCACCGTTACTTCACCCCAGGGCGGATTTCGCTACGTTTCGGTTGCCGCTTCGGGAGAAATAACTGCGAATGCTACTTCATGCCCATGAAACCCGCATCGGCAAATGGATACACGCTCATCGAACTCATCATCGCTGTCGGACTTTTTGCGCTCGTCATGACGCTTGCATCGGGCGCCTACCTCTTGGTAATCGGTATCGAGCGGCAGACTCAAGGAATCACGACCGGTATCGATAACCTCTCCTTCGCGCTTGAGACTATGACGCGTATCATCCGCACTGGCACGAACTACTCCTGCAATGACGTAGGAGACTGTACGGCAGGCGGCTCTACCTTTTCGGTAAAAGATCAGAACGGCGTCACGCAGTCGTTCACCCTTTCAGGCGGCGTGATAATGCAAAATACCAATATTCCACTCACCGATCCGTCGTCTGTTACTATCTCATCGCTCATGTTCTACGTTTCTGGCACAGGAACATATACTGCAACGGGCGATATCAATCAGCCGCATGTCACCATTATCGTTTCTGGCACGGTTTCGGCCGGCCCCGGGAAGTCCCAAGCATTTTCAGTTGAGACCGGAGCGACGATGCGCGGTACCGATCTGTAAATTATGGGAAAGGCCTTTATCACCAAGCGAGAGAATAAAAAGAGGAATTCCGATTTCTCTTTTACAGATAAGCGCGGAAAGCACCATCAGCACTATTCCTATAGTGCAGGATTCACTCTTATCGAGACTATGGTCGCGATAGCGATTCTGACGCTCTCGATTGCGGGACCTCTGTATGCCGCAAGTCGCGCTATTGTCGCCGCGCAAACCGCAAATGAGCAGCTCACTGCTTCGTATCTTGCGCAAGAGGGAATCGAGTACGTGCGCATGATGCGCGATGACGAATATTTGCACGCGTATAGCTTGGGTGGCACAAACGTATCGAGCACGGCCTGGACCAATTTTCTGACAGATCCGCCGTCAGATACTTCCGCCATCACCCAGTGTATTGCGCCAAACGAGTGTACGCTCGATCCACTGTCGCCTACATCGCCAATTACACAGTGCCCGTCTGGCGGTTGCACCGCGCCGCTCTATCTTCTTTCAAATGGCGCGTATTCTGAGTCGGGGACGGGGACACTCACAGCATTCTCGCGTTCCATCCAAGCGGTAACCGTCTCTCCGACCGATGAGCGCATCATATGCACCGTATCCTGGAGTTTCCACGGCGTCCCGTATTCGGTAACGATTCGCGACCATCTCACACCATGGCAATAAACCCGTATCGCACCCGCGTAAACCAGCGTGGCTTCACGCTCCTCATAGCGGTCATTTTCATGTCGGTAATGCTTTCGTTTGCTCTCGCCCTCGGCTCGCTCGGCTACAAGCAGGAAGTGCTCGCGTCAAATGCCATCGAGTCGCAGTACGCGTTTTATGCCGCCGATGCTGCGCTCGAATGTGCACTCTACTACGATCAGCAGCTTAACTCGTTCGCATTCCCATCAAGCGACCCAGGGAAGGCGCCCGTGATGACCTGCGATGATTCTGCGCCGAGTTCCGCTACCGAGATATATACTGCGGGAACAAAATGGGTCATCTCGGAGTATCATCTGCCTCTTGATTCTGGGACCCGCTGCGCAGATGTGACCGTTTACAAATACAGCGCGCCAGTAAACGGCATAACCACCTATATTTTCTCACAGGGATATGACGTTGCCTGTTCCGCGGTCGGCGGCACGCGATTCGTCTCGCGCGGCCTTAGCGCTCATTATTAACGAAAGTGCAACGGGCGGAACATGGAGGTATAGTACATCCATGGAAGCGCAAAAATCAGCGGCAGAACGCGCAGAAAAACTCCGCGAATTGCTCACGCATCACGCCCGTCAGTATTACACGCTCGACGCGCCGGAAATCTCCGATAGCGTCTACGACGCACTCTATCGCGAGCTGCGCGAGCTGGAGGAGCGCTATCCCGAGCTCGCGCGCGCCGACTCGGTCACGAAGCGCATTGTGGGCGGGGCGTTGCCGATGCTCACCAAGGTGCGGCATGAGGTGCCGCAATGGTCCTTCAACGACGCTTTTTCCGAAGCAGAGGTGCGCGCGTTTGACGAACGGGTTCGGCGGGGACTCACGAAGTACAGGGGACTTCGGGAGTCCCCGCCGCTTTCCTATGATCTGGAGCTCAAGATCGACGGGCTCAAGATCGTCTTCACCTATGAAAAAGGATTGCTCGCTCGCGCGGCGACGCGCGGAGATGGCGTCAGCGGCGAAGACGTCACGCATAACGTTCGTACAATTCGCGAAGTGCCCGCGCGTCTCATGCGTCCGATCGATCTTATCGCCGAAGGCGAGGTGTACCTCACGCGCTCCGGCTTTGCGGCGCTGAATGAGCTTCGCGTGAAAGCAGGAGAGCCTCTTTTCGCGAATCCGCGCAATGCAGCCGCGGGTTCCATTCGTCAGCTCGACCCGAAAGTCGCGGCATCCCGCCCTTTAGGAGCTTTTCTCTACGACGTTGCGCGGACATCCGAAGTCTTCCCTCGGACGCAGAGTGACGAACTCTCTTATCTGCAGGAACTCGGGCTTCCCGTCAACCGCGAACATCGCCACGCGGATTCGCTCGACGAAGTTTTCTCATACTGGAAGAAGTGGAAGGGGAGTGCGCGAGACAAAGTCAACTACCAGATTGACGGCATCGTGCTGAAGGTTGAATCGAATGCAGTGCAACAGGTGCTCGGCTATACAGGTAAAGCACCGCGCTTTGCTATCGCGTATAAATTCCCGCCGGAACAAGTTGAGACGGTCATCGAGGACATCACGCTTCAGGTCGGGCGCACGGGCAAGCTCACGCCGGTGGCGCACCTCCTGCCAGTTGCAGTCGCGGGAACGACGGTTGCGCGCGCGACCCTTCACAACGAGGATTTTATAGTGGAAAAAGATATTCGCGTCGGCGATACTGTTATCCTCCAGAAAGCAGGCGATATCATTCCGGAAATCGTGGCAGTCGTAAAAGAGCTCCGTCCGAAGAAGGCGAGGCCGTGGCGATTCCCGACACACTCTCCCTTATGCGGCGGCGACGGCAGAATCGAGCGCATGTCGGGAGAGGCGGCGCACCGCTGCAAAGTCGCCGGGTCTTTTGAACAGCAGGCGCGCAAGCTGATCCACTTCGCGGGGAAACAGGCGCTCGATATCGAAGGATGCGGTCGCGAGACGATAAAGCTGCTCATGGAGCATGGTCTCGTTTCCGACTTTCACGATCTCTTTGAACTGACGAAGGACGAACTGCTTTCCCTTGAAGGTTTTGAGGAAACGAAGGCGACGAACCTTATTGAGGCGATCCGAGTTGCGCGCAGCGTTCCGTTCGATCGTCTTCTCGTCGGACTTTCTGTCCCGCACGTGGGCGGGGAGACCGCGTATGCGCTCGCTGCGCACTTCAAGACACTTGCGGCACTGGGAAAGGCGAGCGAGGAGACGCTTTCGCGCGTAGACGGCGTCGGTCCCATTATCGGGAAATCGGTTGCACAGTGGTTTTCCGATACGAATAATCGCGCGTCTCTCGCGCGTCTCATCAGGCATCTGAAAATAACGAAGGTCGCCACGCCCGCGGAAGGTCCGCTCATGGGGCAGACGGTCGTCATCACCGGCACGTTGCCGACTTTGTCACGCGGCGAGGCCGAGGCGCTGGTGCGAGGAGCGGGCGGGAAGGCGGGCGCATCCGTCTCAGGGAAGACCTCCTTTGTCGTAGCCGGGGAAGCGTCGGGGTCAAAGCTTGCTGTGGCGACCCGTCTCGGCGTTCCGGTCATCAGCGAGGCCGACTTACTAAAAAAGTTGGGAGCATGATACAGTTTAAGGAATGGCGATAGCGGAAGAAGTTAAGAAATTGGCGGCGCTGGCCCGCATCAGGGTTAATGACGCGGAGCTTGGGAAGTTCGCGAGCGAATTCGACGCGATACTCGCATATGTTGGTCAACTTGAGACGCTCGATCTTGCACACCGTTTTAAAAGGGAGAGCCCGCTCTTGGAGAATGTCATGCGCGAGGATAGTGATCCTCATCCGTCTGGATCTTATACTGAAAAACTCGTCGCGCAATTTCCCGCACGCAACGAAGGTGCACTTTCGGTAAAGCGGATTATCTCTCATGACTGAAAAGCCGAATGAAATGACAATCAGAGAAGCGGCCCGCGCGCTTCGCGCGAGAGAGTGCTCTGTACGCGAACTCTGGGACGCTTGCATTGAAGCGGCCAAGGAGCGGAATCCCGAATTGCGCGCGTATTTGGAGATCTTCAGCGCAGACGATGCGGCTATCGCAGCCGCCCAGAAACGCATCGATGCCGAAGGCGAACAAGCTCCAGCTCTCTGCGGCATCCCACTCGCTATAAAAGATAATATTTTAATAGAGGGAAAGACGGCGAGCGCGGCGAGCAAGATGCTCGAGAACTACACCGCGACGTATGACGCGACGGTCATTTCAAAGTTGAAATCACAGAACGCGCTCTTTCTCGGGCGCACCAATATGGATGAATTCGCTATGGGCTCTTCCACCGAACATTCGGCGTTTGGTCCGACGAAGAATCCTCTTGATACCGCGCGTGTGCCAGGCGGCTCTTCGGGCGGCTCCGCAGCCGCGGTTGTCGCTCATATGGCTATCGCCGCGCTCGGTTCTGATACCGGAGGTTCTATCCGTCAACCAGCCGCGTTCACCGGTATTGCGGGATTGAAGCCGACATACGGCGCTGTCTCGCGTGCGGGGCTTATCGCGCTTGGCTCCTCGCTTGATCAGATCGGCCCCTTGGCGAAGACGGCAGGCGATGCCCGTATCCTTTATGAAGCGATCCGCGGAAGGGACACGCTCGATTCGACGACTATCCCCGATGGTCTCTATCCAGTCCGTGATGTTCCCGGGCGGATGCGTGTCGGCGTGCCACGGCATCTTCTCGGCGAGGGTGTCGATGCAGACGTGCGCGCCGCATTCGATACCGCGCTTGATTCTCTTGCGCGCGCTGGCCATGCACTTGTTGATGTTGAGCTGCCGACGAGCATACACGCGCTTGCGGCATATTACGTCATTATGCCTGCTGAAGCCTCGACAAATCTTGCGCGGCTCGATGGCATTCGCTACGGACATGCGCCACGTGGGGAAACATTGCTTGATGATTATCTACTTGCACGGACCGAAGGATTTGGGGAGGAGACACGCCGCCGCATCCTGCTCGGCACTTTTGCGCTCTCTTCCGGCTACATCGACGCGTATTACCGCAAGGCGGATGCCGCGCGCGCAGTTCTGCGACAGGAATACGACGATGCTTTTCAGAAGACCGACATTATTGCGTTCCCGACGACACCGACTCCCGCGTTTGCATTCGGCGAGAAAAGCGATCCTCTCGCGATGTATCTCGGGGATATCTTTACTATCACGGCAAATCTTACCGGGATGCCGGCGCTATCCGTTCCAATGGGTCTTGTTGAACGCGCTGGGAAACGACTCCCCGTCGGCATCCACTTCACTGCGCCGCACCAGGCAGAGGACGTTCTCTTTGCCCTCGCCGACGAGGTTAGCTTTTCAGATAAAGCTTCTTTTCCGCGCTCGCCTGAAGCGAATGCATAAAGAATGCGTTCGTTACTTGGTTCGCTTGATAGTGGAGAAAGCGCTCTAATGCTACCCGCACCAGCGTATACTAGACGCATATGCAGCCAGGCAATCAGGCCAATGTTGAGTATTGGTTCCGACTTCTCTATGACTGTCTTCGCGGAGCGTGCTATGGATCAATGGCAGGATTTTCAGCTTTCTTCGCTAATCTTTGGCTTTGGATCATCGGCATCGGGTACCTGCTCTCGGTTGTCGCGCTCGTCGTGATCGTATATTGCACCGTACGTCTCTTTGATCTGCGCAGACGTGAAGAGGAGTATTACGGCACGCCACTTCTCGCGCCTGACACCGAGAGCGGCGGGCATCCGCGTTGGAGGAACATCTCATCGCTTGCAGATGGCGCGGCTCCAAGCGGGTGGCGCGAGGCAATCATCGAGGCCGATATTATGCTCGATGAAATGCTAACGGAACAAGGTTATACCGGCGAGAGTGTTGGTGAAAAACTCAAGAGTGTCGAACGGTCAGATTTCACTACGCTTCAAGACGCGTGGGAAGCGCACAAGGTACGGAATCAAATAGCGCACGAAGGTTCAGCTTTCAATCTTTCTGCAGAACTCACACGCCGTACCATAGCGCGCTATGAATCTGTCTTCCGCGAGTTCAAGATAATCTAGGTTGCAGAGCTCCTACGAATAGGTATAGTACTCGTAACAGCGAGGTAGAGGAGAGTCGCGCCTCGCGATGGGAGGGCATACGCGAAGTTGTTTTTGCGTGAGTTAGAATTATATAGCGGGGTAGAGGAGAGGTACCTCGGGAGGCTCATAACCTCCAGACGCCGGTTCGATTCCGGCCCCCGCAACAAGTAAGACAGGTTTTACACCAAAACGGAATCAAGGTAGCATGAGCTACAAGAAATTTCCTATGGAAAAGAACAAGGTGTCCTACATCGGCGTTAAAGGTCTCATCGTGAACAATGACGGCAAAGTGCTCATTACTCAAGAGCCGACCCATTTCGTTGGCGGTGGTAAATGGGAACTGCCAGGAGGGAAGATAGCAAACGGAGAGGAAGAGATACCACTTGAAGAAATCTTACTTCGCGAGATACGAGAAGAATTGGGTGAAGCATTTAAAGTCGACGTGAATCACGTTGTAGATATCATGCGTCGTCCCTGGAATAAACCAGGAGCATCAGCAGACCAAGTGATGCTCGCTGTCTATGAATGTCTCTACCGAGGTGGAGATATTCAATTGAGTGATGAGAATATAAATTTCGCCTGGGTTATTGCCCAAGAGTTACATCAATATGAGTTCATCTCTGGTTACCTTCCCGTACTGGAGAGATACTTTCGAAAAGATTAGGCATCCAATTCGACATAACTCCGCAAATCCCCGCTCAGCCACACGGTAATCTGATGCCAATCCCGTCCTACGAGTGCAACAGACTAGTGCGACC
>Ga0307373_10009615_pt1 | contig 14401 bp, 13 predicted proteins | sample OX2MG_FD_202534 | JGI IMG/M metagenome (GOLD analysis project Ga0307373, IMG submission 202534) | Soil microbial communities from Risofladan, Vaasa, Finland - OX-2 | ecosystem: Environmental > Terrestrial > Soil > Coastal area > Acid sulfate soil | place: Finland: Risofladan, Vaasa | collected... | reverse complement strand
AACGACGTCGAACTGATTCTCGCGCATGATCCGCTTCACCTGCCGGGACAAACCGAGCGACAGGGTGATCCGTGCGACCGAGCCGTTCGTCGGGACGCAGACCACCCGGCCGGTGGGGACCAGGTGCGACGACGGCACGGTTCCCGGCAGCGCCGACGACGGCGCGATCACCAGCGTCGCGTGCCCCAGGTCCCGCAGCGACCGATCGAGCTGCGACACGTGCTCGCTCACGCCGCCCGGGTACGCGTAGTCGTACGGAGAGACGAGGGCGATCCTCAGTCGGCGCATTCCGTCTTCCAGATCGAACGAAAAATCACCCATTGCGTGGGATTCGCGCGCAGATAGACGCCAAGATCAGTCAGCAGCCGCTCGGTCAGCAGCCGAACGTCCGCGCGCGCGTGCCCCGACCGTGCGACCGGAATCGGCGCGCCGATCCGAACGCGGAAGCGACGACCCGGCAGGCGTTGACTCGCACACGGGAGCAAGGGGGCGCCGGTTCGGAGGGCCAGCATCGCCGCCGCGACCGGCAGCTGCGCCGACCGTCCGCAGAAGGTGACGGCTTCTCCAGACCCGAGCGTGATGCGATCCGCCCCGATCCCGACGACCGCGTTGCGCTTCAGCGCCGCTCGGATCGCGTCGATCGCGCCGTCGCCGACGGGCTCGCAGATCAGCCCGGCCCGACGACGCAGTCTCAGCATCAGATCGAGCAGCTCAGGCGGCTCGATCCGTTCGACCGGCAGCACCACTTCGACGCCGCGGAGCTCTGCTGCGCGTCCGATGACTTCGATGTTCCCCAGGTGCAGCGACGCGAGCAAGGCTCCCCTCCGCGCCGCGAGCGCCCTGGCGAGATGCTCCCATCCTTCGACGTCAACTCGCGGGGCGAGATCGTCCTCGGAGAGCCGTGGCAGGCAAAACAGGTCGCAGTAATTCTGCGCGGCCGTGACGAACACCGTCCGCACCTGGGCGCCGGTCGGTTCAACGCCCAGCACGACCCGCAAGTTCGCCCGCACCGCGCGACGCCCACCCACGTTCGCCAGCCAGGCGATCCAGCCAGCCGCGTAGGTCAGCCCAACCACCAGCCACGGTGGCAACCGGGGTACCAGCGCCACGGCGATCCGAAAGGCCAGGTACGTCAGATTCACCCGGCGGGCGCGTGGCCGGCGATGAATTCCTCGACCAACTGGCGCGCCTTGGCGTCGGTGAACTGCCTGGGCGGAGACTTCATGAAATACGCCGACGGAGCCAGGAGCGGCCCCGCGAGCTTGCGGTCTAAAGCCAGCTTTGCACAACGCACGGCGTCGATGACGACGCCGGCCGAATTGGGCGAGTCCCACACCTCGAGCTTGAGCTCGAGGTTCAGTGGCACGTCTCCAAACGTTGTGCCCTCCATCCGGATGTAGCACCACTTGCGGTCCTCGAGCCACGGCACGTGATCGCTCGGACCGACGTGAACGTTCCCGGCGCCAAGATCGTAGTCGAGCTGAGAGGTCACGGAGTTGGTCTTCGAGATCTTCTTCGACTCCAGGCGCGACCGTTCGAGCATGTTGTAGAAGTCAGTGTTCCCGCCAAAGTTGAGTTGATAGGTCCGCTCGAGCTTCACCCCGCGTTCGCGAAACAGACGGGTGAGCACGCGATGCGTGATCGTGGCCCCCACCTGGGACTTGATGTCATCTCCGATGATAGGAACACCGCTGTCGACGAAGCGTTGCTGCCAGTCCGGCTCGCGCGCGATGAAAACCGGAATGCAGTTCACCAGGGCGCAGCCGGCTGCCATGACTTGCTCGGCATACCACTTCGTCGCCTCCTCGCTGCCGACCGGCAGGTAGTTGACGACGACGTCGGTCTGGGTGTCGCGGAGAATCTCGGCGACGCGGGCAACTTCGCCCGGCGCCGTCTGGACGAGCTCGGCCTGGTACCGGCCGATCCCATCTCCCTGCATTCCCTTCTGCACGGAAACGCCCAGGGCGGGGACCGCGGAGAACCTGTAGGTATTGTTCGGGGAGGCGAAAATCGCCTCGCTCAAATCTTTGCCAACCTTGTTGCGATCGACGTCGAACGCGGCAGAAAACTCGACGTCGCCCACGTGGTAGTCGCCGAGGACCACGTGCATGAGGCCAGGCACAAATTGGTCGATGGGCGCCTCGTGGTAGAACTGGACTCCTTGAATCAACGACGACGCGCAGTTTCCAACGCCGATGACAGCAACGCGCACTTTACCTGACAAGACGTGGGACTCCTTTGCAGATCATTCGGTGGTTGGTCTTGGGTGAGCAGGACGTGGCTGGTTTGTTGAGACACAGCGAAGGCTGTGTCTCAGCAAACCAGCCAATCCAGTCTGAAAATTGCTCTAGACTTCGCGGAACTCGCCCTCGACCGTGCCCTCTGGACCACCGGGGCCACCCTCGGCGCCCGGACCCGCCTCCGGGCCAGGACCCGCGCCGGCCCCGGCCGCGCTGCCGGCCTGGCCGTAAACGGCCTGCCCAACCTTCTGCAGCGCCGCGTTCAGGTCGTCGGTCGCCGATCGAATCGTATTGACGTCGCCGCTCTGCAGCGCCGACCGAACAGCCGCTACCTTGGAATCGACCTCGCTCTTCAGGTCCACCGGCACCTTCTCGCCATAATCGCGCATCGTCTTCTCCGCGGTGTAGGCGAGCGAGTCGGCGTTGTTGCGGAGTTCGATCTCCTCCCGCCGCCGCTTGTCCTCCTCGGCGTGCGCTTCACCCTCGCGCACCATGCGTTCCACTTCGTCCTTGCTGAGGCCAGAGCTCGCCGTGATCGTGATCCGCTGCTCGCGTCCGGTGCCCTTGTCGGTCGCCGAGACGTTCAGAATGCCGTTCGCGTCGATGTCGAACTTCACCTCGATCTGCGGCAGACCCCGCGGCGCCGGCAGCAAGCCGTCCAGGATGAACCGGCCGATCGACTTGTTCTCCGTCGCCATCGGGCGCTCACCCTGGAGGACGTGGATCTCCACCGACGGCTGATTGTCTGACGCCGTGGAAAAAATCTGGCTCTTGCTCGTCGGAATTGTCGTGTTACGGGTGATCAGCGGCGTCATCACGCCGCCCAGGGTCTCGATGCCGAGCGTCAGCGGCGTCACGTCCAGCAACAGGACGTCTTTGACCTCGCCTTTCAGCACGCCGGCCTGGACCGCCGCGCCGACGGCCACCACTTCGTCCGGATTGACGCCCTTGTGCGGCTCCTTCCCGAAGACCTGACGCACCTTGTCGTTCACGGCCGGCATCCGGGTCTGCCCGCCAACCAGCACGACTTCGTCGATCTGATCCGACGTCTTGTTGGCATCTCGCAAGGCCTGGCGCACCGGCTCGACCGTCTTCTCGATCAGGTCGCCGACCAGCTGCTCCAGCTTGGAGCGGGTCAACGTCATCGTCAGGTGCTTCGGACCGGACGCGTCCGCCGTGATGAACGGGAGGTTGATCTCGGTCTGCATAACCGACGACAGCTCGATCTTCGCCTTCTCTGCCGCTTCCTTCAGGCGCTGCAACGCCATGCGGTCCTGGCGCAGATCGATGCCGTTCTCCTTGCGGAAGTCGGTGGCGATCCAGTCCATGACGCGCTGGTCGAAGTCGTCGCCGCCCAGGTGGGTATCGCCGTTGGTCGATTCGACCTCGTAGACGCCGTCGCCGAAGTGGAGGATCGAGATGTCGAACGTACCGCCGCCCAGATCGTACACGGCGATGGTCTGCTCTTTCTCTTTCTTGTCCAGGCCGTACGCGAGCGCCGCGGCCGTCGGCTCGTTGATGATCCGCAGCACCTCCAATCCGGCGATCTTCCCGGCGTCTTTGGTCGCCTGCCGCTGGCTATCGTTGAAGTACGCCGGGACCGTGATCACGGCCTGCGAGATCTTCTCGCCCAGTTTCGCCTCGGCATCCTGCTTCATCTTCTGGAGGATCATCGCCGAGATTTCCGGCGGCGCGTAGGCCTTGCCGTTCATCAGCACGCGGACGTCGCCGTTGGGCGCTTCGTTGATTTTGTAAGGCACGAGCTTAGTCGTGCGCTGTACTTCGGTATCCGAGAACTTGCGTCCCATGAAGCGCTTGATCGAATAGATCGTGTTCTCCGGGTTGGTGATTGCCTGTCGCTTCGCCACCTGGCCGACGAGCCGTTCGCCCGTCTTGGGGTTGATCGCGACGACCGACGGCGTCAACCGGGATCCTTCGGCGTTTTCGATGACCGTCGGTTCACCCGCCTCGATGATCGCCATCACCGAGTTCGTGGTCCCCAGGTCGATGCCCAGTACCTTTGCCATTCATACCCTCCGCTTGCGAGTCCGATCGAGGACTCGGTTCTGAGAAAGTGACTCACACGATCGATCGCGGACCGCCGCCTGGTAGATGAACGTCGTGGAATCGGCCCGACGCGACCTGCTCACGCGACTTACCCGCACAATTCTGCCCATAAATCCGTCATGACCTCGCCGACGTATTGAATCGTCGCGATGACCCGGTCGTAGCGCATGCGGGTTGGACCGATCACCGCCATCGCGCCGCCGCTGTGGCCCGTCCCGTACCGCGCCCCGACGACAGCGCAACCGTGCAGGATCGGCCAGGGTACCTCGTCCCCGATCATGATCCGTACGCCCGGGTATTCCAGCACGGCGTCCGCCAGCTCGACCGCCAGGGCAGTCTGCTCGAAGGCGCGAAGAATCTCTTGGGCCTTCTCGCCACGGGCAAACTCCGGCTGCGCCAGCAGCGAGCTGACCCCGCCGTGGCAGACCCCGGGGAGCGCCTGCTGATCCGCCCGACGCATGAGGTCGACGAGACAGTCGCGCACGCCGCGCTCGAGGGAGGACTGCGTGCCCAACCATCCCTGGATCTCCGCGGCCGAGAGTCCGCGCAGCTCAGCGTTCAGTCGTCGGGCGACGCCGTCCAGTTCGCCCTGGCGAAGCGGCTGCGACTGAACGAGGAGTTGCTGGTGCAAGGTGCCTTCGCCGAGGAGCGCCACCACCAGGGCCGCGCAATCCTGGGTCGCGATCAGCTGCAGGTGTCGGAATTGGCTCTGCCGCACCCGCGGCGACGTGACGATCGAGGCATTGCCGGTTGACTGCGCCAGCACGGTCGCGGCCAACTGCGTCCACTGACCAAGATCGCGCTCGATCTGGTGAAACAGATGGTCGATCGTGCGCCGCTCGTCCGGCGATAGCTCGGCCGGTTGCATGAGCTGGCGAACGTAGTAGCGATAGCCTTCGTCCGACGGGACGCGGCCAGCCGAGGTGTGTGGCAGATAGACGTACCCCGCCGACGCGAGGGTGACCATGTCGTGCCGCACCGTGGCGGCGCTCACGCCCGGGCAGTATTTGCGAACGATCGTATCCGACCCAACCGGGGCCGCACTGGCCACGTACTCGGAGACGATCATCCCCAACACTGCCTGCTGGCGTTCACTCAGTCCCTGGTCCATCATCTCGGCACTGTTAGCACTCACATCCTACGAGTGCTAATACGATAGCACTGCCTCGATCGCCTGTCAAGGCACGCTCGGGACCCTTGCGCCGGCCCGCCCAAGCGTGGTAGCATCAGCCGGGCCTCGACGTCACGCTGCCTCGTATCGACCAAAGATTCGGCGTGTTTACATGACCGAATAGAAGCGCGGTCGCCGCGTGAGGCCGATCCCCAGCGAAAGGAGCTCGGCTTCGAGTGGTGAATGGTGAACCGGACGAAGTCCTGGCAGTGCGGGCCCGCGACGATCGCGATGTCTTTGGGATTCTGTACGAACGCCACGTTCGTCGAGTCTACAATTATGTCTACTACCGGACTGGCAGCGCGGCGGATGCCGAGGATCTGACTGCTCGGACCTTTTTTCAGGCTCTGAGTAATCTGCACCGTTACCAGGTGCAAGGAGTGCCGTTTTCAGCCTGGTTGTTCCGGATCGCACACAACCTGGTGGCCAACTGGCACCGCGACACCAGTCGTCACTACGCCACCTCGACCGACGGCATCGTCGAGGTGGCGGACGACGAGGAGAGCCCGCACGACTCGGCCGAGTCGGCCGAGGAACGGCGCGAGTTGCATGAGGCGGTCCGCCGTTTGGCGGGGGACCGCCAGCAGTTGCTGATCCTGAAGTACGTCGAGCAGTTGTCGACGGAGGAGATCTCGGTCGTCATGGGCCGTAGCGAGGGTGCGGTGAAGGCGCTGTTGCACCGAACGATCAAGAGCCTGCGGGATGAGCTAAGTCGAAGCAACCTGGGGGAGAAATGAGACAGTGGGTGGTGGCGGAGTTTATGTCGCGCGTCGCCGAGCGAGTGAGCACGGCCGGCGGAGGTTTCGCGGCGCAATTGAGCCGTCGTCGGCCAGAAGCCTGGGATGATCTGACCGTCGAGCCCCTGGACAACGCCTTCCCGTTCGTCGAACCGGCGCCGGGATTCGTCGAATCGCTCCGCGCTCAGTTGCTCGAAGCCGCCGTGATGGTGCCGGCCGACGTCGTCGCGACCTCCTCGATGGCCACGCGTCGCGCTCTGTACGGAATCGCCGCGGTCGGCTCCATCGCGTCCGCCGCCGTCATCGCCGTCGTCGTCTTTCGCTCGCGCGCAAGCGCCCAGCGCCCGGCTGCCTAACCGCGCGCGAGTCGCTCACCGGGCGACGCGAGATCGTTCGGGCCGCGGCCGGTGCGGGGTCCAGTTGGACTCTGTGTCGTCGTAACACCTCCCGCGTCCACACCTACACCCGGGGCGTCTCGGCCAGCGCTGCTTCCTCGGCTCGACGCATCGTCTCGCGCTGGGGCTCGGATTCGTGGTCAAAGCCGAGCAAGTGCAGCAGGCCGTGAACTGCCAGGTAAGCGAGTTCCCGCCGCTCGCTATGACCGTACTCACTGGCCTGAGCGCGCACCCGGTCGTACGAGATTACGATGTCACCCAGCGGTCGAGGAGTCCCTGGCGTCTCCGGAAAACCGACCGGACCTTCGGCCTGTGAAAACGAGAGCACGTCGGTTGGACAGTCCTTGCCGCGGTAGGCGAGATTCAGCGCCTGAATCTCGGCATCATCGGTCACGACCAGGCTGATCTCCACTGGTCCGGCGATTCCCTGGCTCTCCAGCGCGCCGCAGAGGACCCGCCCCAGGAGGGCCTGGTCGACGTCGCCCTCGAACGCTGGTGGCACGTCAACCTCCAGCCGGAGTGACGGGCACGGGCTTGCCGTATTCTCAGACAGTATCATCGGTCGCCTCCGATCAACGCTATCGGGGCGGACGCCTCGGTCGGGTACTCGATCCGCGGATGATAGATGCCCTGCAGCACGGAGAGAAACGCCCCGCGGATCTTGTGCAGGTCGCTCATGGTGAGATCGCACTCGTCAAGCTGCTCACCCGTCACCCGGTCCTGGATGATCTTCTCGATCACCGCCTCGATCTTCTCGGATGACCGGTCCTGGCTCGCTCGCATTGTCGCTTCGACGCCGTCGGCGAGCATCATGATCGCCGCTTCGCGACTCTGTGGCCGCGGCCCAGCGTAACGGAATGCCGCCGTGTCTACCGGCTGCTCGGCCCCATGGCTAGCCTGCCGGTAGAAATACTGGACCAGTGTCGTCCCGTGGTGCTGCGCGATCATGTCCTGGACGCGCACCGGAATACGGTACTTCGCGGCAAGTGCGAGGCCATCGGTCACGTGCGCCAGGATTACTCGGGCGCTGGTGTAGGCGTCGAGCTGATCGTGGATGTTCTGGCCATCCACCTGGTTTTCGACGAACGCGTACGGGCGTGACAGCTTTCCGATGTCGTGATAATAGCCGCCGATACGGCAGAGCAACGTGTCTGCTCCGATCATCGCGGCCGCCCGCTCGGCCAGGTTCGCCACCACCACGCTGTGATGGTAGGTCCCGGGCGCTTCAGTCAACAAGCGACAGAACAATGGCTGGCTCGGATGGGCGAGCTCGAGCAGGTTCATGGTCGTAGCGATGCCGAAGATGTGTCCCAGGAACGAGACCGTCCCCAGCGTGAGGGCCGCGGCGAGCCCGCCGCTGATCAGCGCGAGGACCCCGTCCAGCGCGAACAACTGCGCGTTGCTCTCTCCGTTGATGAGCTGAAACGCCACGATCACGACGAAGTTTCCGACGGCAACCACGAGCGCCGCGATACTCAGCGCGTTGAGCCGCTCCATGCGGTGGACGATCAGGGCACCCAGTCCGCCGGCGACCAGCGCCGACACGACCAGCTCCATCCCCGCGTAGGTCGAGAGCCCCAGCGTCACCGCGAGGATCGCCGTGGTCAGCAGACCAAGCTCGGTGTCCAGCAGCATCGCCAGCAACATCGGGACCGCCGCGCTCGGAAACAGGTAACCGTAGTACTCGCGTCCAGGAACGGTCAGCTTCGCCGCGACGATTTCCGCGAGCAGCAGGACGCCGAGGAGGACCAGCCGTCGCGGACTCCGCGACACCGCTGGCTGGAAGTGATACAAATAGAAACAGAGCAGCGCGGCGAGCGCCAGCGAGATCAGGGCCATCGCCGCCACGTCGCGCCAGCGAATCAGCGAGTTGCGCAGGCCCGCGGCCTCGAGCTTCTCGATGTCGGTCGCCGTGACGACGTCGCCGTTGCGCAGAATCGTCTCGCCCTGTTCGACGGTGACCTGCACCGGCTGCACTGCGTCGGTCGCCTGCTTTCGTGCCGCCTGGGTCGCCGTCAGGTCGATCTCCTCGGTCGGCACGATGAAACTGCTGACCAGGGCGGCAACCACCTGAGCCTGCCGGCCGTCCATGCTCGGATCGACCTGAGTCGGCACGTTCGCCTTCACGTCGTCGACCTGCGGCGCGGTAATCGACTGGTGCATCGTCCGATCGAGCACCCGCGACGCCTCGGTCTCGACCCGTTGCCACTGCACGTCGTCGAGACCAAGCAGACTGCTAGCGACGGTCGGAGACAGGTTCAGATCCGGCACGCGGCCAATCTCGGCCAGCTTGTCCGCATCTGGTGCCACGGACTGCCGTACGTGCGTGAGCTGGGTCAACGCCTCGCTCGCCCGCGTATGCGCCAGGGTCGCCGCGTCGGGCACCGAACGGTAGACGTCGGGGAGCGCGGCAGAGGCGCGCTGACGCTCCTGATTCGTGCGGATCTGGCTGATGTAGGTGACTTTCGACGGCGACTTGATGTCGTACGAGCTGACGTCACCCGCGCTCAGTGCGTAGCGGCTGGGGAGAAACTGGAAGGTGAGGGTCGTGAAGAGACCAAGCGCCAGTAGGAGGCCGAACACGACCAATTGCCAGGGTCCAGCCAGGCGTCGCACCGTCTTGCGCCGCCTCCGTGCTCGCTGCGCAACCTCATCCACTTGGTGCACCACGGCCGGATTATAGAAGTGTATCCACGTCCTGTCAATGAGCTACGGGCCGCCAGGCGTCCTCACGATGGGCTGCCCGCGGTCTGCCGTAGCGCCTGATCGAGGTCTGCTGGCGATCGGACCTGCGAGACGGTCTGGAGAAACGCTGCCAGCGACCCGCTGCGCGCGCGGAGCCGGCGGAGCTTCGCTTCGTACGGATTGGCGGAGTTCGCATAGCTCCCAAAGAACGCGAGGTAGGCCGTGTTGAGCCGACGAACGTAGTACCCCTGCTGGGCAAGGTCCAACCGCGCACTGGCCATGTAGGCGTCGGCGCCGATCACGTCGCGCCGCGCCAAATATCCCTCGACGGTCACCCGGATGCCGCGCATCAGCGTCCAGAAGTCGGGCTTTGGTGGCTGACGGGACGTCGGGGCCGCCGTCGACCGCGACGGTGCTGGCTCCGTCGCCGCGTAATAGCGTTCGAAGACGGCGGCACCCACTTCGTGGCCGACCATGTCGGCCACCGTTTCGTTGATCTCGCGCATCTGGTAGCTGCTGAAGTAGGCCATGCCAAGCGGCCGAAGCGCTAGATAATGATGAGTCCACTCGTGTGAAACGGTAATGACCAGGTCTTGAATCGAGCTATCGTCCGGCACCATGCTCGGATAGGCCGCCAGCCCACCAATGTCGGTCACGACGGACGAGAGATCGCGGCCATCTGCCTGATCTTCCAGGTCGTCGAGCTGTTGCGGCGGCAGGCCCGGCTGCACCAGAACGCTCCCGATCAGCTCGATCCGATCGCGCGGTGCGACGACCAGCAGGTCCGGCAACGGTCCCAATTGAAAGAAGACACCCGGGACCAGCGCCGGGCGGACGAAGGGGAAGGACGTCAGCGGATCCCCGGTCCAGAGCCCCGCCTGAAGCTGCTGGCGACGGAGCTCCGACTCGATCTCATCGCTCAAGGTCTGCTCGACCAGCGGCCGGAGCGCGGCGACCTGACCATTCAATGAATCCAGTGACTGCTGCGCCTCGCTCAGCCCAGCGACGGAGCGGTCGATCTCTCGACGCGCATAGAGGTTATCCCGCGCCCCGCGCGCCCGGGCCGCTTCGCCGCTCAGGCGTGCGTAAGCGCGGACGACGTCCGGCCCGTCGCGGGTCGAGGGAACAATGGAGAAGGCCCGTATGCCACGGTCGACCAACGTGCCGATTTCCCAGGACCACAGGTCGAAGCCGTTGTAGCGGGTGACCGCGGCCAGGTGCCAATCGAGGGTGGCCGGAGCCTGGCCGGAGGGAACGATGAGCGCGGCGATCGCGACCACGACGATGGCGAGAGCACGGCGAACCGCGGACCGGCCGCCCAGCGCCCGCCATCGTCGGATCACGGCTGCTCTCCCGCATCTCTACCGAATCGTACCGCGAATCGGGGGTGCAGGGCAAGTAGGAAAAGAACGGCACGAGAGTTGCCACCACGTCCGTAATTTGGGCGCTCCCACCGCACGACCCGCCGCCGCGTGCGCTCGTCGGTCGCCCAAAGGTGGTTGGGAGGGTTTTGGGGTGATTTACCGGCAACGCGCGACGATCGCCGACGACTTCCTGCTCCGTGTCGTTTTCCCCTGGCTCATCGCTCTTCACGCCACACCTCTCCTCAAGCTCGCTCACTTCTGGATCGTGCCCGTGCGGACCGTGGACGAGGATGCCCCTTCGTCCCACGCTGTTGCCCGCGTTTGGAGTAAAATCGTCGGGTGAAACTGCTCACTCTGAACCGGTGGGACGTCTCGCCCGCCGAGGCCAGAGCGACTCAGGCCAGGCTGGCGCCGCTCGTCGTCCGAACCGGTAGCCCGCGGGACGTCCAGCTTGTCGCCGGCATCGACGTCGCCTTGCCGCCCGGTGAGACCCGCGCCGCCGTCGTGGTCGACTCGTACCCGGGTCTTGGACTGGTCGACGTCGCCACTGCCAACTGTCCGGTCACGTTCCCCTACGTTCCCGGCCTGCTCTCCTTTCGGGAAGCCCCGGCGATTGTCGCCGCCTGCGAGAAGCTGTCGCTCGAACCCGATCTGGTGATCGTCGACGGCCACGGGTGGTCGCATCCGCGGCGGATCGGGATCGCCAGCCACATCGGACTGATCCTCGACCGGCCGACGATCGGTTGCGCGAAGTCCCTCCTGGTTGGCAAGCACGGCCCGGTCAGCGAAAATCAGGGCGACTGGACGCCAGTCGTGGACCAGGGCGAGGTTATCGGAGCAGCGGTGCGCAGCCGCGTTGGAGTGGCGCCGATTTACGTCTCTGTTGGCAACCTGATCGGCCTCGAACCGGCGATCGCGTGGGTGCTGGCGTGCTGCCGCGGCTACCGCCTTCCCGAGCCGCAACGTCAGGCCCACAAAGCGGCCGGGTCCCGCTGAGGCGTCGCTCCCGGCTGCCAGTCCGGCTGCCGAGCGATGCGCAGAAGCCTACAACGCAGTGCGCAAAACGCAAAACGGGGCCCGAGGGGCGTCCCGGTGCGGCGAGATCGCGCCGTTCGCTTTGTGCGTATTGCCCAGTCAGGGGGTGGCCGTATGCGTGTTGCGTTTCACGTTTTGCGTTTTTCTCAGTCGCTTCGCAGAACCCGGTCGTCGCCGACGACGTAGGTGCGTGGTTCTTCCAGCAGCCAGCGAGCGTAGGATTTTTCTCGCTTCGCCTGCCGAGACCAATCGTCGCCCGAGAACAGCTCGAGACGCACCATTCGGCCAAGGCGCTCGCTCGCACCAGAAGCGGCCTCCTCGATCCGGGCTCGGTCGCCACCGATCACGACCAGGTCAAGATCAGTCGAATCTGTCTCCTGGGGACGCAGGAAGGCCACCCGAACGTGGGGCAACGACTCGAGCGCCGCGCGAAGCACGTCCACGGTACTCGGAATTTTGGCGACGAGCGCCGTCAGCGCCGGAAAAAACGGGTGCTCCGGCGCGATGCGAAAGAACCGCGCATTCGCCTGACGCTCACTATGAACGAGACCAACCGTCTCGAGCCTGGCGAGCGCGAGCTGGACCGAGCGGGGGAAGCGGCCAGTGAGCTTGACGAGCTCGTTGACGTAGTAGCGGCGGCCCGGGTCCCCACAGAGAAGGATCAGCAGATCGACGAGCGCCGCCGAGCCAAACAACTCGTTCGCGGCGTGTCGAGCATCCAGCGGACCACGACCTTCACTCACCGTCGTCCTCGCCATCTTCCATCACCCCGCGAGCAATTTCCCGGCGTTACGGCGCCAAGCCGGGAGACCGAGCGCCACCGTTGCCCCGCGCCGGCTGTCGGCTCAATGCCCAACGGCAACCACGGTCATCATACAACCTTCGTATACGGCTAACAACCTTCACCACCTCGGTGCATCCTTCTCCGACGAACGGCTCTCGCCACGCCGTGCAATCGTGGGAGCCCGTGCCCAGCTCGGAGACTCGCACGACCGGTGGACACGACGTCGGAGGGGTCCTGGGTCAACCCGGTGGCGCATCGGTTGGTGGTGGATCCGACTAGTTCGCCCGGCGTTTCGCCAAGTCGCGCGGCCTTCAGGAGTCGAGCCTTTAGTCGGCCGTCCCCAAGAGGGGCCGACTAAGGGCTCGACTCTCGCGGCCGTCATTGCGGGCCGCAGCGAGGAATGACAGATGACCGGACTCCGCGTCGGACCGCGAGGATGCCGTGCCTAGTCTATCAACTACTATTACTAGTCGTTCAGACTACTCTATTATCAGTGGTCTGTCGAGATTGGCAGGATGGCAGTCGTACGGGCAGACCCCCGTGTCTGCCCGCGGCCCCTGCGTCTGCCCCTACGCCGCGGCGACCGGGCCGTGCATCCAGCCCGAAATCAACAGACCACCGTTATTCAAGAAGTGATCTCAAGCCAGATGCTTGGGCACACACGAGGTGCCCAAACGTCTGGCTTGAGATTACTTCTTGGACCGTATCCGACTGGGCACCTCGACGACCCGTCGTCGTCGTTGTGGTATCGTGGAGCCCGAACAAGACGCCGTCCGTGCTGGACCAATCTTTGCCGGGGAGCATCTCGGGCTGACGTGGACGAAACGACCGGTGGATGGAGGACAAACTGAAAGGGAAAGACGCGGCCACGGCGAGACGGACGTTGCTGGTCGCGACGAATAATCCGGGTAAGGTTCGCGACCTGATGGAGCTGCTGAACGGTCTACCAATCAGGCTGGTCACGCCGGCCGAGTTGGGGTTACGACTCGAGGTTCCTGAGACCGGCGCTTCCTATGCCGAAAACGCTCGGTTGAAGGCCAGGGCGTTCGCGGCAAGAAGCGGCATGACTAGCCTGGCAGACGACTCGGGTCTGGAGATCGCGATCCTCGAAAACTGGCCGGGCGTCGAGTCGGCGCGCTGCGCGGGCCCGGGTGCAACCGACGCCGCGCGCCGCGCGCTGGTGCTGAGCCGGCTCGCCGGAAGCGCGGTCGCCGAACGCGGCGCTCGGTTCGTCTGTCACGTCGTCGTCGCGAACCCGACAGCGGTCCTTGCCGAAGCTCAGGGAACCGTGGAGGGACGAATCGCGCTCTCCCCGTCAGGGTCTGGAGGGTTCGGCTTCGACGCTATCTTCGTTCCCGACGGATCCGAACACACCTTTGCCGAGATCTCGTGGCGAGAGAAGAACGAGATCAGCCACCGTGCCCGAGCGATCGCCGCGCTCCGCCCCTTCTTCGAGCGCTTCGCGCGGACGTCGTGACGGAGCGACGCGCTCCTCTGCTCACCGCGCAGCCCACCGTCCGAGGTGCGTCCAAATCCGCTGACCACCGCCTCGGGCGCGCGTCGACGCGCAGGCGACTCATCACGTGTAGATTCCATTGAATATGCACCTGAACATGCGCTAGCGGGATGCCGACCCGCTGAACGCGCCTGGCGCGAGGCGGCGGCACGACGCGGCACAGCGATTGCACGAGTCTCCGTGCTCCGCCATCAGAATGCGTCCGCGGCAAGGGCCCCAGCCCGCGGCCCTCTGTCCACGACGTATGGATGCGTTCTACGCGGCGCCGCTCTGCCGGTCCCACGCGGGCCACCATCTGACTGCACCGGAACGCCAAACCACTTCCACAACCTTATGTCACCTATATACTATCGGCAGATCTCGTGTCTCGTGTCGGGGTTATCCACAATTCCTCCACCAACCTTCTG
>Ga0307373_10009613_pt1 | contig 14401 bp, 14 predicted proteins | sample OX2MG_FD_202534 | JGI IMG/M metagenome (GOLD analysis project Ga0307373, IMG submission 202534) | Soil microbial communities from Risofladan, Vaasa, Finland - OX-2 | ecosystem: Environmental > Terrestrial > Soil > Coastal area > Acid sulfate soil | place: Finland: Risofladan, Vaasa | collected... | reverse complement strand
TGCCATTTGCTGTTGATGACGATCACCGCGATCTCGCGCTCGCGCTCGGTCAGCGAGTAGCCGCCCGGATGAAAATGCGCCCCGAGCGGCCCGATCGCCTTCGCCAGTTTGGGATTGTGCACCCATATCTTGCGCGGCCCACCGAGCGGGCCGCGGGTTTCGAGCAGCGCGCGGTACCCCTCCTGCTGCTCGGGCGTCATCGCGTCGTGGGGCAGCTCGGCATAACGGCCAAAGGTCGGGGTCTCGGGCATTGCGCGCCTCCTTTCGGGTTCAGCCGCGGGCCAGGGCGTAGATCTGCGTGCCGCCCGGCGGTGGCGGCTGTGGCGTCCAGGTCTCGCCGGCATCGCGGCTGGTCCATACCTCGCCGCCATTGGTGGCGCACGACATGCGGCTCGGGTGGCGCTCGTCGAACGCCACCTTGAACATCGTATGCGGCACCGGCATGCCGACATCGACCTGCACCCAGCTGTCGCCGCCGTCGCGGCTGTGCAGCAGGATGCCGAGGTCGCTGATGAACCCGGAGCCGGCGGCGAGCCACAGGTGGCGCGGGTTGCCCGGCACCTCGCGAATGTCGCGGCAATAGATCTGGCCCTTGATGTTCAGCGGCTCCAGCGGCACGTGGCTCCAGTGGTCGCCGCCGTCGGCGCTGCGCCACATGCCGGCGCGGGCGATGCCGAACACCATGCCGGGCCGCCAGCGGCTCGCCAAAACCCCGTGCATGTCGACCATGTCGTCGTTGATGTACTGGCCGTGGCTCAGGTTTTCCCAATGCTTGCCGCCGTCGGTCGAGCGGATCGTGCCGCCGACTTCGATCGCGCCGTAGAGATGGTCGGGCTGGCTGGCGCTGGCGTCGAGCATCAGCACACGCTTGGCCGGGTTGGCGCCCGGCGCGGTCGTGATCTCGGGAAACCGCACGCTGACCGGCAGGCGGGTCCAGTGCTCTCCGGCGTCGTCGCTGCGGTAGATTTCGCAATTCTCGCAGCCGACCAGGATCACGTCAGGGTCGTGCGGGTGAAACAGGATCGACCACACCGGCAGTCCGTGATCGGGCAGTTCGACCGTTTCCCAATGCTCGCCGCGATCGGCGCTGCGATACGGCCCGAACTGCGTGCCGGCATAGACGATCTCGGGCTTCAGCGGGTGCACCGCGAGGGCACGGACCGCGGGTTTGTCGGGCAGGCCGTGGTGCAGCGCCTCCCACTCATGGCCGCCGTCGGCCAGCCGGAACAGCCCGCTGTCGACGACGCGGCCGGGCCCGGTTTCGCCGGCAAGCCCAGCAAAGAGATACGCCGGGCGGTCGCTGTTGCGGTGACTTGCCATGCCGTCTCCTCCCTCTCTCCGGTGACGCGGCGCCGCCCGCTCACCCGGGATTCAGCGCCGCCTTGTATGCCCTGACCGCCGCAGCAAACCCGATCTCCAGCGCATCGGCGGTCAGTTCGTGGCCGATCGAAGCCTCTGCGACCGGCGGCATCGCGGCGTTGAATGGCGGCAGGTTCAAAAGGCTCAGATCGTGTCCGACATTGATCGTGAGGCCGAGCCCGCGCGCCGCCTGCGCAGTCGCGACGCAATCGGATAGCGCCGCCGCGGCGTCGCCGGCGCGGAACGCGGCAGCATAGCCACCGGTATAAATCTCGACCCCGTCGGCGCCGGTTCCGCGCACCCGGTCGAGCGCGCGAAATCCGGGGTCGACGAACAGGATCACGCGGCAGCCGATCGTCTTGAGCCGGGCGATCGCCGGACGCAGCAGCGCAATGTCTTCGTTGCCGAGCTTCCAGCCGCTCTCCGACGTGAATGCGTCGGGCGCGTCGGGCACCAGCGTGCACTGCTCGGGCCGCGCCGCGTGGACGATACCGAGCAGCCGATCGTCCGGGTAGCCCTCGATGTTCAGCTCGACCGCGGGCCGCCATTCCGCCATCACCGCGGTCAGCGCCGGCACGTCGCTGGCGCGGATGTGGCGCTCGTCGGGGCGCGGGTGCACGGTGATGCCATCGGCCCCCGCCTCCTTGGCGATCGCCGCGAACTTCACCACGCCGGGCACGCCGGTATGGCGCGAGTTGCGCAACAGCGCGACCTTGTTGAGGTTGACGCTGAGCCGGGTCAGGTCTTGCTCCCGAATTCGAAGATCAGCGCGTCGCGTACCGTGTCGAGGTCGAGCCCGTGCGCCGCGATCATCGGCGCGGTCTCGGCGATGATCTCGTCGACGTCGCGGATCATCTTGAGCCGCTTGTACAGATCCTCGCCGTCGAGGCCCAGCCCGTCGCCGAGCAGCTCCATGAAGTTCAGCACCTCGAAGCTGCGGCCGTCGCCGGCGTCGCAGATTTCGCGGTGACAGGCGTGATACACTGTCGCCAGCGTATCGACCCCGGCATCGGCCACCGCCTGCAATTCGCGCTGCACCAGCTTGCGCTTGAACTCGGGCAACTGGGCGAGGCTGTTGGCCTGGGTCCCGACCCGCGGCACGTCAATCTCGACCAGCTCCACGCCCGGGATGATCGACAGCAGCTTCTTCACCGCCGCCATGACCTCGGGGAACACCGGCCGCTCGTGCAGCGCGACACGCCGTTCGACCCGGTGCTTCATCATCCCGGCGAGCTTGGCGGCGTGGCTCGCAAGAAACGGCAGGAACGGGTTGAGGTCGAACGGTTTTTCGCCGTGCTGCGCGGCGTAGTTCGGCAGCGACACCTCGCCGATCGAGATCTGGCAGCTCGGGCACCACGACACCACCTGACTGGCGCCGGCCGAGGCGAGACCCTCGATCGTCGCATAAGCCATCTTGCTGTTCGACACCAGGTCGCCTTCGCGGAACTGGTAGACGCCGCAGCACTGCCCGACCCCGCCCATCACCTCGTAATCGATGCCGATCAGGTCGAGAATATCGAGGCATAACAGCGCGATGTGCGGCGTCTTGATGACGTTACATCCGGTATAGAACACCACGTCGGGCGGTGTGGTGCGCCCCGCGGTCGGGCGCTTGAAGCGAGCCAGCGCCTCGGGCGGCATCTGCAGCCGCGACAGCACCCGCACGCCGCGGCTCATGTTCTGAAACCCTTTGCGCCAGCGAGTGTGCAGCGGCGCGCCGTCCCGCGCTGCGCGGGCAAAGCCGCGGGCGAGCTGAACCATGAACCGCGGGTTGATACCGTGCGTGCAGGCCGGGATGCAGTTGCCGCTGCCGCTGCACACCTCGGCCCAGCGGATCGCCTCGGCATTGCCGGGCCCGCCGGTGATCAGGTCGACGATCGCACCGGCGGTCTCAGACGGATCGGCCGCGGCGATCCCGCCCGGCTCGGTCATCGGGCAGGCGCGAAAGCAATCGCCGCAGCGCGTGCACGCCGCGGCGATCGAGTCCGCGCGGTTACGAAACGTGTCGAGGAACACATCGGCCGTGTCAGGTGTAACAGTATATGTCATGTCGTTCATCAAATGCCCTCGCAGCGGGGCCGCCCCGAAGAGAGTTGCATACGAAACACCCACGATGATAACCGGATCACCATACTCGCGCACCGCCTATGTCCGCATCGCCGGCGAGGGTTGCAGGAAGGGCGGGGAACGCTTGGATCGGGGGATTGTTTTGCGGGCAATGACCAGGAAAGACCGACACCCCGGCCCCCCCGGCACAGCCCGGCGGCGCGGCGCGCCACGCGGTCGCGCGGCAGCCGCCGCCGAACTCCGCGAAGTCGAGGAGATCCGCGCCTTTCTGACCGGCCGAACCAACGGCGGCTCGCTGTTGCACGCGCTCTACGACCACATCCTCGACGAGCCGGTACCGACCCGGCTGCGCACGCTCCTCGAGAAATAGCCGCCGAGACCGCGGCTTCTGGCGGTCAGCGCGGCCGCCGCAACATCGGGCCGAGGTCGCTCCCGCCGACGACATGCACGTGGAAATGCGGCACCTCCTGGTGCGCATCGGCGCCGGTATTGGCAAGGATGCGATAGCCGCTGTCGGCGATCCCTTCGGCGCGGGCGACGGCACCAATCGCGCGCATCAGCGCCGCCAGCTCGGCCTCCGAGGCCGCCGTGCAGAAATCGTCGGCCGAGACGTATTCGCCTTTCGGGATCACCACGACATGCACCGGCGCCTGCGGCCCAATGTCGCGGAACGCGAGCGCATGCTCGTTTTCGTAAACTTTCGTACACGGCAGCTCGCCACGCAGGATGCGAGCGAACACGTTGTTGCGGTCGTAGGGCATGCGCACCATCCCGTCGTCATTGCGCGGCGCCGCGAGGCGCCTCGACAGTCCCGTGCCGGCGAAGCCCGGCGCCCCGAGATTGCGTCGTCGCCGCGCGCCCCGCAATGAAGCGTTGCGTCAGTTCAATTCGGCGCGCAACTGCTGGCGAAACAGGTCGATCGGCACCAGCGCGCCGTTGCGCTCGACATGCCAGAACGCCCAGCCGTTACACGCCGGCGCGCCCTGCACCGAGGCCGCGACGGCGTGGATCGAGCCCTTATGCTCGGCCGAGATCACCGAACCGTCGGCGCGCACCCGCGCGCTGAACCGGCGGCGCTGGTCGAACAGCACCTCGCCCGGCCGCAAGAGACCGCGCTCGACCAGGTTGCCAAACGGGATGCGCGGTGCCTCCCGGCGCGACTCGAGCGTCACCGCCTCGCCCGCCGCCGGGGTCACCGCCGCGATCCGCCGGCGCGCCAACGCCGCATAGTCAGGATCGCGCTCGATGCCGATAAAGCGACGGCCGAGCCGCTTGGCGACCGCGCCGGTCGTGCCCGAGCCGAAAAACGGGTCGAGCACCATCTCGCCCGGCCGGGTCGAGGCGAGCAGCACGCGGTGCAACAGCGCCTCGGGCTTCTGCGTCGGGTGCGCCTTGGCCCCGTCGCTTCTCTTGAGGCGCTCCGGCCCACCGCAGACCGGGATGAACCAGTCGCTGCGCATCTGCAACTCGTCGTTCAGCGCCTTCATCGCCTCGTAGTTAAAGGTGTAGCGCGCCTCGCGCGAGCGCGCGCACCACAACAGCGTCTCGTGCGCGTTGGTAAAGCGGCGGCCGCGGAAATTCGGCATCGGGTTGGATTTGCGCCACACCACGTCGTTGAGTATCCAGAAGCCCAGATCCTGCAAATTTGCGCCAATGCGGAACACGTTGTGATAGCTGCCGATCACCCACAGCGCCCCCGACGGCTTCAACAGCCGCCGACAGGCGCCGAGCCAGGCCCGGGTAAAGCGGTCGTATTCGGCGAAATCGGCAAACTTGTCCCACGCGTCGTCGACCCCGTCGACCCGGCTGTTGTCGGGCCGCTGCAATTCGCCGCCGAGCTGGAGATTGTAAGGCGGGTCGGCAAAGACGAGGTCGACCGAGGCCTCGGGCAGGCGCGCCATCTCGTCGAGGCAATCGCCTTCGAGCACCGTGTCGCACACCAGAAGATCGCGATCGCCCATCTGGTCAATCTGGGCGCGAACGGCGAATCCGTCAATTGCTTCTGGCGATTACGCCCGGAAGTCGGGGTTGCGTCGGAGGTTTAGCGTCCATCGACACGGCGCGCCGCGCCGGCTCAGAATGACGGGGTGGCCGAGGAAAAACGGCCGGTCATGGTGAGGAGGCGGGCGCCGCCCGCCGTCTCGAACCACCCACCGCCCTCAAATCGCGGGCGGTTCCGCATCGCGGAACGCGTCCGGCGCATCGAGCCCGGCGAACAGCGGCAACAACGCCTCCTCGCCGGCGGCGAGACGGACCGGCGCGAACGAGCGGCGGTGGTGCGGACTGATCCCGAGTCGGCGGATCGCCGCGCCGTGCTCGGCGGTGCCGTAGCCGACATTGGTCGCCCAGCCATACCCGGGATGCCGCGCGGCGAGCGCGCGCATGATCCGGTCGCGCGTCACCTTGGCGATCACCGAGGCGGCGGCGATCGAAAAGCTCAGCGCGTCGCCGCCGATCACGGTGCGCACCGGGCACGGCAGCGCCGGGGCGATGTTGCCGTCGACCAGCGCGATGTCGGGGCCGATCCCCAGCGCCGCAACCGCCCGCGTCATCGCGAGCAGGCTCGCGCGCAGGATGTTGATCGTGTCGATTTCACGCCGGCTTGCCGCGCCGATGCCGACCCGCGCGCAGCGCAGCAGCGCCGCAAAGCACGCCTCGCGCTCAGTCCTGGCGAGGCGCTTCGAATCGTCGAGCGTCGCGCGCAGCGCGCCGCGAAACGCGCGCCGGTTGATTACCACCGCGGCGGCCACCACCGGCCCGGCGAGCGGTCCGCGCCCCGCCTCGTCGACCCCGCAGACGATGCCGCGGCACGTATCCTCGATCGCAAAATCCGGCATCGCCCCCGCTTCGGTCCGGCGCAATCAGCCTGCCCCCCCCCCGGCGCGGCCAACCCGATTCCCCGGCCGCTTGTGCCACGCGCGGCGACCGGCGCCAACCGGGAATGAAACACGAACAAAAAGCGCTTGACGGGTTTATCGAGCTGGTGTGTTCTCGTTCTGTCTAAGCAACCGATGCGGGAGCCGATGCGATGAAACCTATCCTGATAGCCGCCTTGCTCATCACCGCGCTGTGGCTTCCGGCGCAGGCCGCCCAGCCAGCGCCGGCCACCGGCCCCGATACGATCACCTTCGCGCAATACCGCGACTGGCGCGTCAATTTCATCGCCGAACAGCAGCGCCGGCTCGCCGGCCAGCTTGCCGAGACCGGGCTCAGCCAGACCGACCGCGAGCGGCTGTCGCGAGAGAAGGCCTATTACGACCGCCAGGCGGCCTTGCCGGCCGCCCAGCGTGACAAGATGTTCCGCGCCCGCTTCAACCTGATCGACACCGACCACGACGGCACCATCGACCAAGCCGAGCGCACCGCCTGGCACACCAAGCAGCAGGCCTATTATCGCCAGCGCGAAGCGCGCTACCGCCGGACGGACGCGGTCGCGACGGCGCATTGACGCGATCGGCGCGCGCCACCTGTTAATTTCCTGCAGATAACAGGAAAGACCAGGCGGGCCGGCCGGTGTGCTAGGCTCGCCGCCGTCCGCCTGTTGATGCCGGAGGCCGATGCTGATGACTCGCTTTGCCGACTGGACGCCGCGCGGCGTCATTCCCGCCGTATTGCTGCCGTTCCACACTGATTTCTCGATCGACGCGGCGGCGTATCGCCGACACCTGCGCGATGTCGCCGCGGTGGAGGGGATTGCGGCGCTCACGGTCAACGGACATTCGAGCGAGATCCACGCCTGCACCGTCGACGAGCAGCGCGAGGTGCTGCGGCTGACGATCGATGAAATCGGCGACCGGCTGCCGATCGTCGCCGGGGTCTATGCTGACGGCAGCCTCGAGGCGGCGCGCATCGCCCGCCTGGCCGAGGCGGGCGGCGCCGCGGCGCTCTTGGTGTTTCCGCCGCAATGCATGAGCATGGGCGGGCAGCTCAGGCCCGAGATGGCAATCGCCCATTTCTCGACGATCGCCGCGGCGACCGACCTGCCGCTGATCTGCTTCAACTACACGCTCGCGGGGCCGCTCGGCTACCCGCATGAAACGCTGCTGAAGCTGGTCGACGCGGTGCCGTCGATCCGCGCGATCAAGGACTGGTCGGGCGACCCGATGACGCATGAGCGCAACATCCGGGCGCTGCAGGGCTTGCCGCGCCCGGTCACCGTGCTGACGACGCACAGTTCGTGGCTGATGAGCTCGCTGGTGATGGGCTGCGACGGGCTGTTGTCCGGCGCCGGCAGCGTCATCGCCCAGTGGCAGGTCGAATTGTTCCGTGCGGTCAAAGCCAACGACCTCGCGCGCGTCCGCGCCGTCAACGAGCGCATCTATCCGCTGGCCCAGGCATTCTACGCGCCGCCGTTTCTCGACATGCACAACCGCATGAAGGAGGTCCTGGCGCTGATCGGCAAGCTGCCTCCGGCGGTGGTGCGCCCGCCGCTGATGAAATTGCCCGATGCGGAGATCGCTCGGCTGCGCCAGGCGATCGCCGCGTCGGGGCTCGGCCCGGACGAACCCGTCGCCCTCGCCGCCGAGTGAGTCGGGGCGCTACGTGGATAGCGGGCTGGCGGGGCTCGTCGTCGCCGAGACGGTGCTGAGCCACAGTGACGGCGCCCAGGGCATCCTGTGGGTGCGCGGCCACACACTCGAAGAGCTGTGCGCCGATTTCGGCTATGAGGGCGCGATCGCGCTGCTGTGGGACGGGTTCGCCGGCGACGGATTGAGCCGCGACGCGATCCGCGCGAGGCTCGGCGCCGGCCGCGAACGCGCCTTCGCCGGCCTCGGCCAATGGCTCGATTGCGCCGCATCGCGGTCGCTGATCGAGGGGGTTCGCCTGGCGCTGGCGCATCTCCCCGAAGGAGCCGCCCCGGCCGAGATCCTCGCGACGCTGCCGGTGGCGATCGGCGCCCTGTTGCGCCGGCGCCAGGGTGCGGCACCGCTGCCGCCCGACGCGTCGCGCACGACGGCCGACGACCTCTTACGCATGGCGCACGGCGCTCCAGTCAGGCCGGCGATGGCCGAGGCGCTTGACACCTATTGGACCGCGGTCATCGACAACGGCCTCAACACCTCGGCGTTCACCGCCCGCGTCGTCGCGTCGAGCCGCGCCTCGCTGTTGTCGGCCGCGCTCGGCGCCTATTGCGCATTCACCGGGCCGCTGCACGGTGGCGCGCCGGGCCCAACGCTCGACATGCTCGACGAGGCCGAGGCGAGCGGCGACGTCGCCGCCTGGGCGCAGCGCAAGCTCGCCGCCGGGGATCGGCTGATGGGTTTCGGCCACCGCGTCTTCCGGCTCGGCGACCCGCGCGCGACGATCCTCGGACGGGCCCTGGCGCGGCTGCGTGCCGAACTCGGCCCGGCGGCCGGGCGCCTCGACTTTGCCGCCACAGTCGAGCGTGCGGTCGGCGACGCCTTCGCCCGGCTGAAGCCGGGCCGCCCGCCACTCCAGCCGAATGTCGAGATCAACGCGGCCCTGCTCCTCGACGCGGTCGGGTTTCCGCGCGAGGCCTTCACGCCGGTCTTCGCGATCGGGCGCGCCGCCGGCTGGCTGGCGCACGCGATGGAGCAGCAGCGCGCCGGGAGGCTGATCCGCCCGTCCTCGGCCTATGTCGGGCCGGTTCCCGCCGCAGCCGACGGCGATTGAACGCTCAGTAGGCCGACTAGTTGATCGACCAGTGGTAGCCGATCTCCGGCGCGCTGCGGATCATATTGCTGAAGCCGATGGTCGGCCCGGTATAGGGGGTCGGCACCGCCGCCGGCGGAGGCACCGCCGCCTTGGTGGTGGCGAGCTCTTCGCTGCCGATAACCTGCCGGGCGGCGTCGGGAATGCCGCTCAGATCGACGCATTTGCGTCCCTTGCTCGGCAGGCACACCGCCCCTGCGGCGGTGCTTGTCAGCAGGATTGCCGCAACGCAAAGCGAGAATAGCTTGGGCATCGGCGCCTCCCCCAACACCCGGGGCAGAAACCAATGTATCACCCAATAATGTACAAGGCGAATCGTGAATCCCCACCAAATCGAGAGATTTTACATTCTCGGCTAATAGCGCCGTCACGGCTGTCGAGGCGAGAATACACCGCGCATGTCTCATCGGCTGATACTTCCGCCGCGAGGATAAACCCTGTGATGCGGGATGCGGCCGTGGAAGAAATTTAAAGTCGAATTGACAATGCAACCGATTGCCGTAATGCCCATTTTGCCGCATCAGCAGCGGCGAGATGACGCCCCGAGCCGGTGCCTGAATAGACGACCGCCCGATCGAGATTCCGCCCGATCGGGCCGCACATGCGGATCGCGCAACGCTGCCCCGTGTTCACTTCATTGATGAATGCCGCAAAACGACCCGACATTTCGTCGTTAGTAAATTTGGAACGGATCGCCCATAGGTTGACCTCATGGGCCATTCCGGCCAAGTATCGAACGCTGGTGTCCGATCGAGTTGAAAGCGCTGATTTGACGGGCTTCTATTCAATCGGCACGATGACGCTTCGAGGCTTCGGCCGCAGGGGAGGCGGTGACCGCTTGTCGATACCAGACGCATATTCCGACGCCCGCAGGCGTAGCCGCGGAGCCAGGCGTCGCCGCGGAGCCAAGCTCGCGGCGGCGATCGTGCTGGCCGGCGGGATCGGCTTGTCGCCCGCCCTGGCCCTCGCCGCGGCCCCGGGGCCGGTGGCAACGCCGGCCGCCTTCGAGCCGGCGGCGGCCAACCCGGCGGCCCCGGTTGCCGACACCGAAATCAAGACGCGGCTCGATCAGGGCAACAGCCTGACGATCGCCGGCGAGCGTCTGCATCTGTCGCTGCTGCGGCGGTTTTATGCCGGGCACGGCTACCTGCCGGTATGGGACAGCCGCCCGGAAGTGGCGAAGGCGCTGTGGGCCGCTGTGCTGCGTGCCGGCGATCAAGGGCTCGACCCCAATCTGTTCCACGCCGCGGCGCTGATCAACCCTGGCGTGCTGTCGCCAATCGACCGCGACCTGCTGTTGTCCGATGCGTTTCTCGGCTATGCCGACGCGCTGGCCCGCGGTGCCCTCCCAGTCGAGGCACGAAACAGCAACGAGGAATTGTCGCCCGACCCGGTCGACGTGGTCGGTGTGCTTGACTCCGCGATCACCAGTCCGAAGCCGTCGGCAGTGATCGATGCGCTGGCACCGAACACGCCGGAATACGCGGCGATGCGCCGCGGCTACCAGACCTATCAGGCGATTGCCAAGGCCGGCGGCTGGCCGCGCGTCGATGCTGCTTCCCCCGGCGAGCGCCTGCGCCAACTCCAGCAGCGCCTGTCGGCCGAGGGCTATCTGCCGGCTGGCTTTGCCACCGGGGTGAACGACGACCAGACGATCGCCGCCCTCCGCGCGTTTCAGGAGCACCATGGCATCGAGCCCGACGGCCGGCTCGGCCCGGCGACGCTCGCCGAGCTCAATGTCAGCGCCGACGCCCGCGCCCAGCAGATTGCCGTCGGCCTCGAACGAATGCGCTGGCTGACGCGCGACATGCCGGCGACGCGGATCTGGGTCAACACCGCGATCCAGCGGCTCCAGTTCTTCCAAAACGGCCAGGTGGCGTTCACCACCCGTGTCGTGATCGGCCAACTCGACAAGCAGACGCCGGAATTCGCCACGACGATCAACAGCCTGCTCTACAACCCCCCGTGGAACGTGCCGTATTCGATCACCACGAAGGAAATTCTGCCCAAGCTCGAAGAAGACCCGGACTATCTAGAACGGCACAACATGGTGATGCGCGACAACGGGTCGGTGACGCAGCTGCCCGGTGCGGGCACCGCGCTCGGCCGGATCAAATTCGAGATGGAAGACAAATTTGACGTGTATCTGCACGACACGCCGCAACGCTATCTGTTTGCCCGCGAGAACCGCCGGCTCAGCCACGGCTGCGTGCGGGTGCAGAACCCGCGGGACCTTGCCTCGCTGATCAGCGACATCCCGATCGAAGATATCAACCGAGGCATCGCGCGGGGCACCACAACCCGGCACATGGTGCCCGCCCCGATCCCGGTATATATCGTCTATCAAACCGCCTATGTCGGCGATGACGGGCAGATCGCCTTCGCCCACGATTACTACCGGCGCGACGACGCGGTGTGGCGCCACTTGGTGCCGACCGCGCAACTGCCGGTCGCGGGACAGGATTACGGCAGCCAACGGCACGGCTGAACAGCCGGCACATCGGATCAACCAGAGCGCTTGACGCCCGGGTAAATTGCCGCGCTCGCTGCAATTTTGCGCATAACAGGCTTGTTTGGCCGGTTTTCGGATGGTATGGCGTCCTTAAGGCTGATGGGGGGATGACCATTGCCATCGACGAATTTGTTGACCCGGCGCCGGGTTTTCGGGGTCGCCGCGGCCGCTACCGCCGTTGCGTTTGTTCAGCCGAGCGCCGCCGTCTCTTTCGCGCCACGCTCGGTATCACTCTACAACACCCACACCGGAGAGTGGCTGCGCACGGTCTATTGGGCCGATGGGCACTACATCCGCGAGGCGGTGCGCGACATCAACTGGATCCTGCGCGACCACTACAGCAATGAAGTGCGCCCGATGAACGCGGGTGTGCTCGACGTGATCGGGATGCTTCGGACGCGGCTGGAAAGCCATCGCCCGTTTATGATCGTGTGCGGCTATCGCACCCCGGCGACCAACGCGATGCTGCGCAGGCACAGCTCGGGCGTTGCCGCCAACAGCTATCACATCCACGGCATGGCGATCGACCTGCGGGCCGAGGGCCGGGACCTGTCACAGGTGCACCGCGCGGCGGTCAGCCTCCGGGGCGGCGGCGTCGGCTATTACCCGCGCTCGAATTTCGTCCACGTCGATTGCGGGCCGGTCCGCTACTGGTAGCAGACGCGCGCTGACGCCTCACGGCGCCAGCTGAAACCCGGCGAGGCCGTCGCGGGCGATCTCGCCGGGCAGGTCCAACTCCCATTGCAGATAGGCGCGCATCGCCGCCTGGTTGCCGGCGTGGCGGTCGTGATTCCAGAACACGAAATCGATCCGCTCGCTATCGGGCGGATCGTCCGGCGTAGCAACGACCGGCAGCCTGGCCTTCTGCCAGCCGGCGACGCCGCCCTCGACCAGCGCGATCTCGGCGCCGGTCAGCGCCGCCAACTCGGCTGTGGCAAGCCGCGCGACCTCCGGCTCTGAATCGGCAAAGACCATGATCCGGCCGGCGCCGAGAACCGATTCCGGCAGCCGATCGAGGCGCGGCCGGATCGTCCACACCGCCCCGGCGGGATGCGCCGCGCGATAGGCGGCGCTCGGCCCGAGCACGATGGCCGCGGCCCCCTCGACCATCGCCCGCGACGCCGCCGTCGGCCCAATGCTGGCAGTCTGCGGCGCCGACGCGGCCGGCGCGGCGCTGCCGGTTTCGATCCCGGCGCCGCCGATGCCGCCCTCCAGCACGACCACGTCCCAGCCCATCTGGATCAGCCAGTGCGCGGTCATGATCGCCCGGGTCTCGGTGTCGTCGACCAGAACGAGCCGCGCGCCGCGAGTCGCCACCCACCGGTCGATCGCCTGCACAAGCTGCCCGCCCGGCGCCGATTCTGCCCCCGGCAGATGCCCCGCAGCAAATTCCTCGGGGGTACGCACGTCGAGGATGTGCGTGGTACGGCGCGGGTCCGCGCGCCACGCCGCCAGCGTCGCGCGCTCGATGCGCCACACCCCGAACCGTTCCGCGATCCGCGCCGCCAACGGCGCCGCAAAGCCTGCCGCGGCGGCACTGACCGGGGCGAGCGCCGCGCGCGTATCGCGCTCCAGCTCGAGCCCGGCGAGCCGCCAGCCCTGGGTCCCGCCCTGCAGCGAGACGACCCGGTTCGGCACCCCGGCGTTGATCAGCGATTGCGCGCCGATGATGCTGCGGGTGCGGCCGGCGCAGGAAACCACGACCAGCGTGTCGCGGTCGGGCACCAGGTCGGCGAACCGATGCACCAGCTCGGCGCCGGGGCACGACACCGCGCCGGGTACGTGAAACCGGTTGAACTCCTCGACCGTGCGGCTGTCGAGCACGGCGACCTTGGTGCCTTCGTGACGCAGGCGATCGAACTCGGCGGCGGTGACATGCGGCGTCGCACGGTCGATCTCGACCAGCTCGGCGAACGCCTTGCTCGGCACGTTGCTGCTCGGAAACAGCGGATGCGCGGCGCCCCAGGCCGCGACGCCGCCGGCCACGACCGAAACGTCGCCGTAACCGAGCCTGGTCAGCCGCGCGGCAGCGCGCGCCGCAACCCCGTCGCCGGAATCGATTAGCACTACCCGGCACGTCGGCCGCGGCACCAGCCGCGCGATGTCGAGTTCGAGCCGGCTATAGGGCAGGCTTACCGACAATAGCGGGTGGCCGTCGCAATGCTCGCCTTCCTCGCGCACGTCGATAAACGCGATCTCGCCACCATCGGCGAGCCACCGCCGCTGCGTCGCGACATCGATCTGCCTGGCGCCGTCAACCATTCGACCCCTCCCGATATGCCTGCTAGAGTTGGGTTTGCCCCCGCCGGCCGCACTGAGCCTCGGGCCAGCCGCGCGGTCAAGCCCGGCGACGATGATCCTACCGGGCGGTGCCCATCCGGGTCTCGTCGACAAAGCGTTCGGTAGTGTGGTCGATCGCCCGGCCGGCGCGGCCGCGCGGGGCATGCACGTAGAGCGCCCGTCCGATCGCAGCCGGCGGGCCGCTGCGCTCGGGCAGCGCGATCGGGTAATCGACCGGCATCGCGTGGTCGGCGAGCAGCAGATCGGGGCGGAACACGTTGTTGAGCTGAAACAGCCCGTGTACGAAATTGGTCTGCCCGCGCAGCAGCAGCTTGGAGATGATGCCCAGCGAGTCGATCACCCGCCGCAGGCCGAGGTGCTTACGATAGATCGCGCGCTGCAGCGCCACCAGCTCTTCATAGAATTCGGCCAGTGGCAGCCGGGTCGGCAGTACCGCATGCTGGATGTCGAACAGGCGGTAATCGCGGGTCGCGAGCCGGCGCTCCTCGG
>Ga0307373_10009611_pt1 | contig 14403 bp, 9 predicted proteins | sample OX2MG_FD_202534 | JGI IMG/M metagenome (GOLD analysis project Ga0307373, IMG submission 202534) | Soil microbial communities from Risofladan, Vaasa, Finland - OX-2 | ecosystem: Environmental > Terrestrial > Soil > Coastal area > Acid sulfate soil | place: Finland: Risofladan, Vaasa | collected... | reverse complement strand
GTTCGATCCGTCGCAGTACGTCACCGAGCGCGTCTTCTACCATTCGAAGGACGGGACGCGCATCCCGATGTTCATCACTCACAGGAAGGGCCTGAAGCGGGACGGCACGAACCCGACGATGCTGTATGGCTACGGCGGATTCGACATTCCCACCCTGCCGACCTTCCGGCCGGACGTGCCCGCGTGGCTCGAGCGGGGCGGCGTGTGGGCGACGGCGAACATCCGCGGCGGCAGCGAGTACGGCGAAGCGTGGCACCACGCCGGCATGCACGAAAAGAAACAGAACGTCTTCGACGACTTCATCGCCGCCGCCGAGTATCTCGTCAGCCACCGTTACGCGTCGCCGCGGACGCTGGCGATCATCGGCGCGTCCAACGGCGGCCTGCTGGTCGGCGCCGTCATGGAGCAGCGGCCGGATCTGTTCGCCGTGGCGCTCCCGGCGGTCGGCGTGATGGACATGCTGCGCTACCAGAAGTTCACCGGTGGCGAGGCCTGGGAGACGGAGTACGGCTCGTCGGACGATCCGGTCGCCTTCCGGTACCTGTCCAAGTACTCGCCGCTGCAGAACCTCAAGCCGGGCACCTGTTACCCGGCGACGCTGGTGACGACGGCCGACCACGACGACCGCGTGGTGCCGAGCCATTCGTTCAAGTTCACCGCCGCCCTGCAGGCGGCGCAGGGTTGCGCGCGGCCGGCGCTCATCCGCATCGAAACCGAGGCGTCGCACGGCTATCGGCCGACCGACAAGCGGATCGCGGAAGAAGCCGACCAGTGGACGTTCGCGCTGGCGAACATGACGCCGCCCCGGGGCCCTGGGAGCGGGCGGCCGTAACCCGCTGTGTTGGGGCCCTTTGCGCCCGGTGCGGGCGCAAAGGCGGTCTCCGTCCGCGCCACGAGCCCCCGACCGCCTGGTCAGAATCGGTCGCCGGCGGCGTCCGATCGGCCCGATAATAGAAGCAGGCGGGATCGACACGGTCAGGCACGAAGCGGCCGCGAGGCCCTCCCGCGGAGCAACAACCATGGGCGTCAAGAAAATCGTTTACGGTATGGCGGTGATCGTCGCGCTGGGTGCGACCGGCACCGCGTTCGCGCAGCGGCACCCGCCTGCCCGGGGCGGGCACGAGACGGCGGTCCCGCGCGGGCGGGTCGTCCGGCCGGGCGGCGTCCGGATCCGACCGCACGCGTACATCTACCGGCGGGATCTCGATCACCCGCGCTACTACCAGCCGGCGTTCAGGTTCGGCCTCTACGTCGGCAGCCCATACGGGCTGTACGGCTACCCGTACAGCTATTCGTACGGCTCTCCGTACGGCTCTCCGTATCCGTACACGTACACGTACTCGTACGGCTACCCGTATGCGTACACGTCCCCGTACGGCTACCAGGATCCGTACGCCGGAGCGGTCGCGATCGATCCGACCCCGACACCGGTTCCCGAGTACCAGACGGCGCCGCCGGTTCAGCCGGCGCCGACCGAACGGGGCACGATCGCGATCGAGGGTGCGCCGGCGGGCGCGACGATCTCCGTGGACGGCTACTACGCGGGAGCCGCGAGTGACTTCACGAGCAGACAGCCGCTCAGCGAGGTGGCCGGGTATCACCGGATCGAAATCCAGGCCCCGGGCCGCCGCCCGGTGGTCATCCACGTCGACATTCAGCCGGGCCGGATGCTGACGTATCACTATCCGACCGACAACCCGCTTCCCTGACGCAGCGCGTCCGGCTCCGGGCCACGGCGCGAGCCGCCGCCCCGGGGCCGCCCTTCGGCGGTCCCCGCTCCACAGACGAGGTATGCGACGGCTCAGCCGGCCGCCGACCGTCGAGTCGGCGTCCAGCGGCCGGTCGGCCGGCGTGGTAGCATCAGGATCAGGACGGGATTCACGACGGTCGACGTGCATTCGGCGAAACAGGAGACGCGATGGCGAGCACTGATCTGGCGAGGGACACGGGATTCTCCACACTTTCCGCAGCCGAGCGTGTCAGCACGTTCCTGCGTGCGGTGTACGGCTGGATGGCCGCCGGCCTCGCCATCACCGCGCTCACGGCCTGGCTCATCGCGTCCTCGCCGGCCGTGGTGATGGCGGTCGCGACCAACCAGCTGCTGTTCTGGGGGCTGGTGATCGCGCAGCTCGGCATCGTCTTCTATCTGTCGGCGCGCGTCCAGCGGCTGGCCCCGGCCACGGCGGGGATGCTGTTCGTCCTGTACTCGGCGCTGACGGGCGTAACCATTTCGTTCGTGCTGCTCGCCTTCACCGGACAGTCGGTGGCCACGACGTTCATCGTGACCGCCGGGATGTTCGGCGCGCTGGCGCTCTACGGCACGGTGACGGCGCGCAGCCTGCAGGGGCTCGGCCAGTTCCTGTTCATGGGCCTCATCGGCGTCGTGATCGCGTCGGTCGTCGGCATGTTCTGGCACAGCAGCGCCCTGGAGTTCATCATCTCCTTCATCGGCGTCATCGTCTTCACGGGGCTGACGGCATACGACGCGCAGCGGTTGAAGGCGATGTCGCTGTCGATGCCGGAGGGCCAGACCGAGTCCTACGCCATCGTCGGCGCGCTGTCGCTCTATCTCGACTTCATCAACCTGTTCCTGTTCCTCCTGCAGTTCATGGGCCGCCGGCGCGACTAGCGCCGGCCCCCGCCGTTCCCGCGAGCGGCCGCCGCACCTCGGTTGCGGCCGCAGTCCGGCCGCCCGGCGGCGCGCGCGTGATCCGCGCCCGCGCCCTCCTTCCTCACTTCCTCATGCCGCCCGGCGTTGAGCTTGATATCCTGGCCATGCTTCCCCATGGCCCTGCATCCGCCGTTGCTGGTCGACCTCGCCCTGGCGCTGACCTACGCGCTCGTCGGCGGCGTCGTGGCACGCCGGCTCGGCCTGCCCACGATCGTCGGCTACCTGCTGGCGGGTGTGGCTCTCGGGCCGTTCACCCCGGGCTGCCAGGGCGATGTCGCATCGCTCCGGCAACTGGCCGAACTGGGCGTCATCCTGCTCATGTTCGGCATCGGCCTGCACTTCTCCCTGCGTGATCTCTGGCAGGTTCGCCGCATCGCCATTCCCGGGGCGCTGCTCCAGATGGCTGCGGCCGGTGTGGTGGTGTCGGAGTCCCCGTTCAGTCACCAGGTCGGCGCGGATCTGCTGCCGTTCCGGGAAGCGTTCGCCGTGCTCTTCTTCGTCTCGGTCGGCATGCTGGTGAATCCGGCGTATCTGGCGAGCCACTGGCGGGAGGTGGCGGCGCTGACCGTGCTGATTGTCGCCGGCAAGTCCGCGGTGGCCGCGCTGATCGGCTTCGCGTTTCCCTATCCAGCCCGCACCGCGGTGGTCGTCGGGGCCGGACTGAGCCAGATCGGCGAATTCTCGTTCATCGTGGGCCAGAGCGGCCTGGCGCTCGGCCTGGGCGATCTGGACATCGACTGACTGGCGGAGGCACGCCGGCGGCTCGACGCGCTCCGGCCCTGAAACGCGTGATCCGGTCGCACGGGCGGGGCGTCAGTTCCGTTCCTTCCATCCGCCATCCTGGAGGCGGGCGATCTCGCGGTCGACCAGCTGCCGGGCCCGTTCGACCCGGTGCCAGTCGTGATAGCGGGTCTCGCTGGTCACCTGCCCGTCCTGTTCGGCAAGCACTTCCCAGCCCTGATCCCGGTGGGCCCGGATCGTGTAACGGCGCGTGTGCTGGTCACGCTCCAGACTGCGGGTAAACATCATGACGTCCTCCTCGACCGCAACGACCGCCGCGTCTTCCCGGATTGACAGCCCCTCCCGCCGAGGGCCTGCGCCTCTTGCCGGGTCAGGAGCTGCGCTCAGCCTCGAACGTTCCCCAAGATTGGGCCGGGTAAGCCTGTACATATCGGAAGGCGGACGCTCTCCAGCGTTAACACTGTGTAAACAAACACCGCCGAGCTGGTGTACGACCGTCGAACTCATCGTAGGGCATCCACCCGCGGGCGCGACAACTGCGCGATCGCAGGGAAATGCGCCGGTCTGCGATAAGATGGCCCGCGCGCCGGTTTGCCGGCAGGTCACGCTCCGGTCGCCTATGCCGCTCTCTTCCCCGACTGTCGCCGGCCTCATCGTCGAGGCACTGCACGCCGCCGGCGTTCAGCGCCTCTTCGGCATGCCCGGGGGCGGCAGCAACCTCGACCTCATCGAGGCGGGCCAGGTCCGCGGTCTGCCGTTCGTGCTGGCACACACGGAGACGGCGGCTGCGCTGATGGCCTGCGCGGAGGCGGAACTGACGGGGCATCCCGGCGTCTGTCTCTGCACACTCGGCCCCGGCGTCGCATCGATCGTCAACGGCGTCGCGCACGCGTATCTCGACCGGGTGCCGCTGCTGGTCTTCAGCGATCGCCATCCCGACAGCGCGCAGGCCTGTCTTCACCAGCGACTCGACCATCAGGCGATCTTCGCCCCGGTCACCAAGAAGCGCTTCGAGCTGACGCGCGATGACGCGCGCCGGATCCTGGAGGAGGCGCTGGCCACCGCCGTCGCGCCTCCGGCCGGCCCGGTGCACATCGACTGTCCCTCGGATGTTCTCAGCGGGCCGCCAGGATCCCGGACCGCACCGCATCCGGCTCCTCCCGTCGTGCCGCCACCAGCGCCGTTGCCGCCGGCGATTGCCCGGCTCGTCGCGCACGCCAGGCGCCCGCTCGTCCTGGCCGGACTGGGCGCCGCGTCCGCACCGGCCGCGCAGGCCGTGCGCGCGTTCTGCGAGGCCCACGCCGTGCCGGCCATGGTGACGTACAAAGCCAAAGGCGTGCTGCCGGACGGGCATCCGCTGTACGCCGGGGTCTTCACGAACGGCGCCATCGAGCGGCCGATCCTGGATCGCGCCGATCTTCTGATCGGCGCCGGGCTGGATCCGGTCGAGCTGCTTCCCCGGCCTTGGAACCACGCGCAGCCGATTCTCTACTGCGGGCCGCCGCTGCCGGCACAACGCCACGTTCCGTTCGCCGCCGGGATCGCGGGTGAGCTGCCTGCCGCGCTGGCGAGCCTGGCCGCCGGCCGGCCGGGCGGCACCGACTGGGATCCGGACGAACCGCTGCGAGCCGTCGCCGGACAGCGCGCCGCCCTGCGCGTCGACGCGCCCGGTCTCGCTCCGTTCCGCGCGATTGAAGTGGTCGCTGCGGCGGTCGGCCCGGACGCGCGCGTCACGGTCGATGCCGGTGCGCACATGTTTCCCGCCGTCGGGCTGTGGCCGGTCGTCGCGCCGCGGCAGATGCTGATCTCGAACGGTCTGTCGACGATGGGGTTCGCCCTTCCGACCGCCATCGGGGCGGCGCTCACCGATCGCGGTCGGCGAACGGTCGCCATCACGGGCGACGGCGGCCTGCTGATGTGCGCGGGCGAACTGCGGACGGCCGCCCGGGAGCAGCTCCCGCTGCTGGTCGTGGTCTTGAACGACGCGTCGCTGAGCCTCATCCGGATCAAACAGGACGGCAAGGGCTACGCGCCGGCCGGCGTGGGGATCGGCGAAGTCGACTGGCGGGCGGTCGCAGGGGCGATGGGCGTGCCGGCCTGGCGCGCAGACGACGCGGCGTCCCTGAGGGACAGCCTCCGGGCCGCCCTGGTCCTCGCCGGGCCAGCCTGCATCGAGGCCCGCGTCGATGGACAGTCCTACGCCACCACGCTGAAGGCTGTGAGGGGATAGTCCGCCCTCTGCCCATCAGCGTGCTCACCTGCCTTCATTTGTAATTTGTTGTCTCCAGAAATCGAGAATCAATTCACCTGTCGGTCTTTCGACAAGGAAGAGCGACCCCATCTTCAGATGAATTCCTGAGTCTCACTTAGAGGACGGAAAAATTGACACAGTCGATCAAAAATATCAAATCTGTCGCTTAAATGACTATATTGACATGTCAATAACTCCTTCCATAAACTTCATGCCTACTTCGCGGTGCTCTGTTCGGTTCCCGGCGTTTCGTCAAATGTCAGCGCGGACATAGACCATGCAGCACCGGCCGCCGTCGCCTCGCAGCTTCATTTCCATTTTCATTCTTGATGAGCTTGTCGTCTCTTCGCTCACGGCGGCCGTGTGCTCCGCTCCGGCCCTGCCGCGCTGGAGACCACGATGAGAGAGCCGTGGCGTTCCGAGCGAGTCCCTGACAGATCGGCGTACGCACCGGACCACGGCGGGGCGGTCGTCGCCTCGGACTGGCGGGCGCGACTGCCCCTGCTGACCGGCGCGCTGGTCACGCTGCGCGCCCTGCAGGCCGAGGATGCCGCGTCGCTGTTCTCGATGCTGACGACCGAAGAAGTCAGCCGCTTCATCTCCCCGCCGCCGACAACACTCGAGGGCTTCCGGCGGTTCATCGCGTGGACGCAGGAAGAACAGACGGCCGGTCGTCACGTCTGCTTCGCCGTCGTCCCGCGCGATCTGACCATGGCGATCGGCCTGTTCCAGGTCCGGGCGCTCGAACCGACGTTCGAAACGGCGGAGTGGGGCTTCGCGCTCGGCTCGCCGTACTGGGGCTCGGGGATGTTCGTCGATGCGGCCCGCCTCGTCATCGACTTTGCCATCGGCACGCTCGGCGTCCATCGTCTGGAGGCGCGCGCCGCGGTGCAGAACGGCCGCGGCAACGGCGCGCTGCACAAGCTCGGCGCGGTGCGGGAGGGCGTCCTGCGACGGTCGCTGCTGCGCGGCGGCCGCTATCTCGACCAGCTTCTGTGGACGATTTTTCACGACGAGTGGACGGATGGCGGCGCCGCGCCGGAACCCTCGCCAACTCCGCGCAACGAGTCCTGAACCCGGTTTTCCAGGAGAACGATTGTGAAGCGCTTTCTATTGCTCGTTCTGGCGGCTCTGGTCCTCACGCTCGGCAGTTCCGGTGCGTTCGCGCACGGGCGATCGGCCACCGCCGGCGGGGCCTCGCACTTCGACAAGTTCGACCGGCACCTGCGGCAGATGCTGCTCCAGTCGCAGACGGGCGGGAACAAGCGGATCATCGTCGGCTTCAAGCCGGGCGACGACTGGACGGTGTACCAGGACCTGCTGAAGCAGGGGGCGACCGTCACCGGCTACTATCCACGCCTGCATGCGTTCGCCGTCACGATGCGGGACAACGACCTGCAGAAACTGGACAACGACACCAACGTGACGAACGTGGCGACCGACGCGAAGGTGCACGCGACCGACGTGCTCGGCGACCTGCTCGGCGGCAACACCGGCACGGCCGACACGCTCCGGGCCTCGCTGGGCCTGGCCGTGGCGAGCGGCGGCGGCGCCTACACGGGGCCGACCGGGGCCGGCATCACCGTCGCGCTGATCGACTCGGGCCTCAGTCCGTCGCCCGACGTCGACGCATCGCGCATCACCGCCTTCTACGACTTCACCCAGGGCGGCATCCTCACCACGCCGTCCGACGGCTTCGGCCACGGCACGCACGTCGCGGGGCTGATCGGCGGCACGGGCGCCGAGTCCAACGGCCAGTACGCCGGCGTCGCGCCGGGGGTGAATTTCGTCGTCTGCAAGGTGCTGGACAGCACGGGCGCGGGGCAGACCAGCAACGTCGTGGCGGCCCTGCAGTTCATCACCGAGAACAAGGACGCGCTGGGCGTCCAGGTCGTGAACATGTCGCTCGGCCATCCGCCGTATGAAGACGCCGCCGACGACCCGCTCGACCAGGCGGTGGAGCAGGCCGTGCAGGCGGGGCTCATCGTCGTCACGTCGGCCGGCAACTACGGCCAGAATCCGACGACCGGCCAGGTCGGCTACGCCGGCATCGCGGTGCCGGGCAACGCGCCCGAGGCGCTGACGGTCGGCGCAGTGATGACGCAGAACACGACGACCCGCACGGACGACCGCGTGGCGCCCTACAGCTCGCGCGGACCGACGTGGTACGACGGCTACGCGAAGCCGGATGTCGTGGCCCCGGGCCATCTGCTGACCTCGGACCAGGCGCCCAACTCGTACCTCGTCAATGAACTGCTCGGCCTCGGGTACACGAATCTGCTGGTCGGCAGCGACTACCTGACGCTGTGCGGGACGAGCATGGCCGCGGGCGTGACGACCGGCGTCGTGGCGCTGATGCTGCAGGCGCACCAGCTGGCGGAGCCGCATGCGCCGCCGCTGACGGCGCATGCCGTGAAGGCGATCCTGGAGTTCACCTCCAGCTCCCTGAACGACGACACCGGAACGCCGTACGACTCGCTCACGCAGGGGACCGGCGAAATCAACGCCGCCGGCGCCATTGCGCTGACCCAGGCGATCGACACCAACCAGCCGGTCGGCTCGTACTGGCTGATGTCGCCGGTGACGCCGTCGACGACCATCGGGGGCGAGACGGTGACCTGGTCCCAGAACATCGTGTGGGGCAACAACATCGTGTGGGGCAGCTCGGTGTATTCCAACTCGGACGCCTGGGCGAACAACATCGTCTGGGGCAACAACATCGTGTGGGGCAGCAACATCGTCTGGGGCAGCAACATCGTCTGGGGGAACAACATCGTCTGGGGCAACAACATCGTCTGGGGCAACAACATCGTCTGGGGCAACAACATCGTGTGGGGCGAGAATATCGTCTGGGGCGAGAACATCGTCTGGGGGAACAACATCGTCTGGGGTGGCCTCTTCTAGGAAGGCTGTGACACGAGCGACGAGGAGACCCTGCTCATGAACACGGCCAGCCTTCGTATGAGGCCCGCAGTCCTGTCATCGGCCGCGCGGGACGCCGCGGGTGACCTGGCGACCCGGCCGCGGCAGGCGCAGATCTACGTGGGGGTCGTGATCGCGCTGGGCGCGACGGCGCTCGTCGCGCTGTTTCCTCCGGCCTGCCCCAAGCCGACGCTGTTCCTGCTGTTCCTGGCGGTCTCTTCGGCGGCGGCCGCCTTCAAGATCAGCCTGCCGCTGAGCAAAGGGGGATCGACGATGTCGGTCTCCTACGCGTCCGACTTCACGGCGCTCCTGCTCATGGGGCCCGGCCAGACGATGATCATCTCGATGGTCAGCGGCTGGGCCCAGTGCGCCTTCAACACCACCAACGGGAAGCGCACGCCGGCGGTCCAGACGATCTTCAGCATGTCCACGCTGGTCCTGACGACGCAGGCGGCCGGCTTCGTTTACCAGCTGCTGGGCGGCCGGTTCGGGGACTTCGACGGGCACAGTGTCGCGGAATCACTGGTCGGCGCCGGCGCGACCTACTTCCTGGTCAACACGCTGCTCATCGCGACGGCTATCGCGCTGTCGAACCGCCAGTCGATCCGCGCGGTCTGGCTGGAGAGCTTTCTGTGGGCAGGGCCGAGCTACTTCGTCGGGGCCGGTACGGCGGCCGTGCTGGCGACCCTGATCGATCGCACCGGCCCATGGTTCGCGATCCTGGCGGCCGCACCGGTCTACCTGACGCACCGCACGTACCAGATCTATCTGGGCCGCATGGAAGACGAGCAGCGGCACGTGCACCAGATCTCAGAGCTGCACTGGGCGACGATGGAGGCGCTCGAGCTGGCGCAACGCTCCGAGCGCGCGCTCACCTCGGAGAAGGAGCGGCTCGCGATCACGCTGCGATCGATCGGCGACGGCGTCATCACGACCGACACCGCCGGCCGCGTCGTCATGCTCAATCACACGGCGGAGCAGCTGACCGGCTGGGCCCAGGTGGACGCCGCGGGCCGTTTCCTCAGCGACATCGTGCGGCTCACCGACGACTCCGACGGCGACACCCGCGCCGACGAACCGTCCGGCGACCGGCCCAGACGCGGCCTCCTGCAGACCCGGGACGGGGCGAGCCGCGTGATCGAGCGGATCGCCACGTCGATCCACGATCGGGACCACCACGACGTCGGCACGGTGCTCGTGATCCGGGATGTCACCGACGCCGTGACGCTGGAGCAGGAGCGGCTGAAGGCGAGCAAGCTCGAATCGCTCGGCGTTCTCGCCGGCGGCATCGCGCACGACTTCAACAACATCCTGCTGGCCATTGCCGGCAACCTCTCGCTCGCCAGCCTGACCGCCGGCGACGAGCCGACCGCCAGGCGGCTTGCCGACGCGGAGGGGGCCTGCCTGCGCGCGCGCGGCCTGACGCAGCAGCTGCTGACGTTCTCCAAAGGCGGCGCCCCGATCCGGCAGCGGACCGCCATCGGGCCGCTCGTCGACGACTGGTCGCGGTTCGCACTGCGTGGATCGAACGTGAACTGCGCGACCGACATCGCGCCGGATCTCTGGGCGGTCGACGCCGACGAGGGACAGATCAGCCAGGTCATCAACAACATCGTGCTCAACGCCAAGCAGGCCATGCCGTGCGGCGGCACCGTCACCGTGACAGCCGCCAACATCCGGATCGAGCCGGGGACCCGGCCCGTCGGGTTCGACGCGCCCGACGGGCGCTACGTCCGCATCTCGATTACCGATGAAGGGCCAGGCATTCCAGACGAGTGCCGCCGCCGGATCTTCGATCCGTACTACACCACCAAGCCGAAGGGGACCGGCCTCGGCCTGGCCTCCTGTTACTCGATCGTGACCAGACACGAGGGACACATCGGCGTCGAGTCGGTCCCGGGAGCGGGCGCCACCTTCCACGTCTACCTTCCGGCGGCGACACCACGCGAGGGCGCGACAGCCGAGCCGGTGCGTGACGCACTGTTCACGGGGCACGGCCGGATCCTGGTCATGGATGACGAAGAATGCGTCCGCGCCGTCGCGGCCGACATGCTGTCGTACCTCGGCTACACGGTGCAGACGGCGAGCGATGGCCGCCACGCGCTGGCGCTCTACCAGGCGGAGCGCGACGCCGGCCGGCCGTTCGACGCCGTCATCATGGACCTCACCGTGCCTGGCGGCATGGGCGGCGTCGAGGCGATGCGGGAACTGCGCGCGATCGACCCGGCCGTGCGGGCGATCGCCTCGAGCGGCTATGCCGACGACCCCGTGATGGCCGAGCATACCCGCTACGGCTTCCAGGGCGTCATTCCCAAGCCGTTCGCCGTCAGGGATCTCGGACGGGCCGTCCAGGGACTGAACCTGCCGCCGGCAGTCGCGGAGGAAGCCCGGCAAACGATGTCGATCGAACGGCACGCCGGCACGGCCGTTGACACGCCGCGCCCGCAGCGCGCGCCGGACGCGGCCGGGATGCCGCTTCGACTGGACGCCAGCCTGGAGATCGCCGAGCGGAACCACATCCTGCGCGCGCTGCGCGATGCCAGCGGCAACAAAGCCATGGCCGCGCGCCGGCTCGGCGTGAGCCGACGGACGCTGTACCGGCGCCTGCAGAAGCACGACCTCCGCACCGTCACGGCCGTGACTGGCGTCTCGGGCGGTGACAGCTACACCCTGTCCAGCGACCCGATCCTGTCGGCAGGAGAGCCCGAGGCCTGAGGGGGTCGGGTGGCCACGTTCCGGCTGACGCCACCCTGCCCCGCGTGATGGCGTCAGCCGGAGGCCCGCGCAATGTCTGACCAGCCCGGCCACACCTGTCCGTTCGACGGCCGGCCGCTCCGCAAGAAGTCGGTGGTGGCGCGGCCGGGCATCGACGGGAGCTGGCCGGCCGAACACGTCACGTTCCGCACGTCCTGGACCTGCCCCTCGCCCGGGTGCACCTATTGCGAGCCGGACAACGCGCAGACGCTCGCCGTCTGGGGATGGCTGCGGGTCTACTATCAGCGCCTGGCCGAACGGGCCGAATATCGCCGGCTGACGTACGACGCCCGGTGGGCGCTGCTCGTGCACGCCGTCGAGCACCTCGGAACGGATCCCACGAGCGCGCTGGAACCGCTGAAACGGGATGCGGCGACGCGCGCGGAGATCCTGAGCTGGCTCGAGAAGCTGCGGCGCGCGGAGGAGTGACGCTCGGAACTCGGTGCTCGGGGCTCGGGGCTCGGGGCTCGGGGCTTGAGGCTCAGGCACTCGGACGCCGGGCCCTACTCGCTACGCAGGGCCGCCATCGGGTCGACCCGGCTCGCCCGTCGGGCCGGAAGGTAGGTCGCGGCCACCGCCATCAGCGCGGCGAGGCCCGACACGACGACCAAGGTCGCCGGGTCGGTCGCCTGTATGCCGGTGAGCAGGCCGGTCAGCACCCTCGACAGCGCCAGCGCGCCCGCCAGGCCCAGCGCAATGCCGGCGAACGCCCGCAGCATCCCCTCCCGAAGCACGGTCCGGACAACCTGGGCCGGTTCGGCGCCCAGCGCGAGCCGGATGCCGAACTCGCGCGTGCGTTGCGCGACGGCGTATGCCGTGACACCGTAAATGCCGACGGCGGCCAGGAAGACGGCCATGACGGCGAACACGCCGATCAGCAGCGCCGTGAACCGTGGGCGGACCAGTTGCCGCGCAACCAGTTCGGGCATCGTGTTCACGTGGGTGACGTCCAGGTCCGGCTCGACCCGCGCGAGCAGGTGGCGGATGTCGGGAGCCAGGCGAGCAGGAGTGCCCGCAGTCCTGATCACCAGGAAGGTCGCCCAGCGCGGGTGCTGATAATCAGGCCAGTAGATTTCCGGCCCGACCGGCTCGCCCGCGTAGAACGGCGGCACGTCCCGGACGACGCCGACGATCCGCACGGTCAGCTTCTCCTCCTTCAGTGTCACGAGGTCGTCGAGCGGGCTCGTGCCGGGCCAGTATCGGCGGGCCATCGCCTCGTTCACGATCGCCACGGGAGGCGCACCCGGGCCATCCCGGTCGGTGAAGTCGCGCCCGGCCACGATCGGGATGCCCATGGTCGGGAAATAGCCGGGACTGACATCGAACCATCGGACCGGCGATCCGTCCCCGCGCGTGCCGGCCGGAGCGCCGTCGATCGTGAACGAGTCGGTCTCCCGACCGCCGAACAGCGGGCCGCTGGAGGCGGCCCCGGCCGATACGACGCCCGGGAACGACGACAGACGGCCCAGCGCGCGGCGGTAGAACGCGCCGACGGCCCCGGACCGCGGATACTTGCCTTCAGGCACGAAGATCTGCAGCGTGAGCAGGTGCTGCTGCTCGAAGCCCGGCTGCCACATCACCAGCGCCACGAAGCTGCGCAGGAGCAGGCCGGCCCCGACGAGCAGCATCAGCGCCAGGGCCACTTCCGCGACGATGAGCGTGCCACGAAGCTGCAGGCCGCGGCCGATCCCGGTGCGTCGGCCGTCCTTCAGCGCGTCGCTGACATCCACGCGCGAGGCGCGCAGCGCCGGCAGTGTCCCGAACAGCACGCTGCTCGCCAGGCCGACCAGCGCGGCAAAGACGAGCACCCGCTGGTCGATGACCACCCCGCCGAGCCGCGGGATGCCGGCCGGCGCCAGCGCGAGGAACGCCCGCACACCCGCGAACGCGAGCAGCAGCCCGGCCGCGCTGCCGAGCGCCGCCAGCACGACGCCTTCGGTCAGCAGCATCCGGACGAGGCGCCGGCGGCTGCCGCCGAGCGCGATCCGGACGGCAAGCTCCCGTCGCCGGGCGGAGGCACGCGCCAGCAGCAGGTTGGCCACGTTCGCGCAGCCGATCAGCAGCACCAGGCCGACGGCGCCGAGAAATACGATCAGGGTCCGGCGCACGGGCCCGACGACCTGGTCCAGCAGCGGCTCGACCCTCACGCCCCAGCCGGCATCGGTCTTCGGATGAGCCCGGGCCAGCTGCGCGGCAATCGCCGCCAGGTCGCTCTGCGCCGCGTCGATGGTCGCGCCGGGCGCGAGACGGCCATAGACGACAAATCCCCGCCAGTCGCGGTTCGCCTCGTCGCGCGGGTCGAACGGCAGCGGGGTCCAGAACTGCACCCGCTCGAATTGCGGAACCGAGAAGCCGGCCGGCAGCACCCCGACAATCCGATACGAACGGCCGTCCAGCCTCAGCGTGCGGCCGATCGCGCCGGAATCGCCCCCGAAGCGACTCTCCCACACCGCGTGGCTCAGCACGATGACCGTGTTCCGGCCGGACTGCAGATCGGCCGGCTCGAGCAGCCGGCCGAGCGCCGGCGCCACTCCGAGCACCCGGAACAGCGCCGGCGTGGCCAGGCCACCCAGGAGGCCCTCGGCGCCGGCCGGCGTGCGATGCAGGAACAACCGTGATCGCGCCAGGCCCAGGCCGGCGATCGTGCGACTCGCCTGCCGCATGTCCTCGACATCCGGCGGCGACGCGACGCAGAACCCGGCCACCACGCGGTTCTCCGAGCAGAGCACGAACAGGCGGTCGGGCCGGGGAAACGGGAGCGGCTGGAGCAGGACCGCATTGACGACGCTGAAGATCGCCGCGTTGGCGCCGACGCCGAGCGCCAGCGTCAGGATCGCCGCGGCGGCAAATCCCGGGTTGCGCCGCAGACCGCGCAGCGCGAAGCGGACGTCCTGGCCGAGGGTCTCGGCGGAGCGGCGCGCCCAGGAGTCACGGCACTCGTCCCTGGCCCAGGCCATGCTGCCGAAGCGCCGGCGCGCATCGCAACGCGCGTCGGCTGGCGACAGGCCGGCTCGAATGCCCGCCTCGGTCTCCATGTCGAGATGAAAGCGGAGCTCCTCGTCCA
>Ga0307373_10009609_pt1 | contig 14406 bp, 11 predicted proteins | sample OX2MG_FD_202534 | JGI IMG/M metagenome (GOLD analysis project Ga0307373, IMG submission 202534) | Soil microbial communities from Risofladan, Vaasa, Finland - OX-2 | ecosystem: Environmental > Terrestrial > Soil > Coastal area > Acid sulfate soil | place: Finland: Risofladan, Vaasa | collected... | reverse complement strand
CGCAGGCCTCAAGCCCAAGGACCTGGTCGGCATCCCCTGGCGCGTGGCGCTCGCGCTGCAGGCGGACGGCTGGTTCCTGCGCTCGGACGTGATCTGGTCCAAGCCCAACCCGGTCCCCGAGGGAGTCCGCGACCGGCCGGTGCGAGCGCACGAGTACTTGTTCCTCCTCTCCAAGGAGCCGCGCTACTTCTATGACGCCGAGGCTGTGCGCGAGGTCGCTGGGTCGAACTCGTCCGATAAGGACGTGCGTGCGCGCGATAACACATCTCGCAGGGGCCATGCCCAGCGCTCGGTCTGGAGCATCCCGACCCAGCGCTACCACAAGGCGCACTTCGCGACCTTTCCGGAGCGTTTGGTCGAGCCCTGCATCCTGGCCGGCACCAGCGCCGCGGGCTGCTGCCCGTTCTGTGGCCGCGCCTGGGAGCGAACTGTTTGCGTGCGCTACGCGAATCCTGGCAACCGCTCCTCCAACGGTCCACGATCCCTCGAGCGCAGACACCAGAGTCCAGGCTTTCCCAAGCGGCTGATTCGCCTCGTCCAAGGCCAGGCTTGGCAGCCGGCCTGCAACTGCGGCCGGCCTCCCATCCCGGCCACCGTGCTGGATCCCTTCGCCGGTTCGGGGACGACTCTTGCCGTCGCTCGCCGGCTGGGCCGGCGCACGACCGGGATCGAGCTGAGCGCGGACTATGTCGACCTGGCGCGCGAGCGCGTCCGGGCCACGAGCGTGCATTCATGAAAGGCCAACAGGTTGGAGAAGACGCAGAACCGACCAGCCTCCTGGTCACCGTCGACGAAGCTGCACGCCGCCTCTCGATTGGGCGCTCGCACGTCTACGAGCAGATCCAATGCGGCACCCTGCGTTCGATCCGCATCGGGCGCTCGAGGCGCATCCTCAACCGCGACCTGGAAGCCTTCATCGAGAGCCAACTGGATGACTCCACAGAGGTTCTCGCCAGTGGTCACACCGTGCGGTCCATACGCCCTGTAAACAGCGTTTCATCGCGCGCTGGTCGACGGTAGGATGTCGACCCCATGTCCAGACCGGGAGTAGCTCGGCGCGGGTTCGGCGAGGGCTCGATCTACCCTCGCGGCGACGGCCGCTGGGTTTCGTACATCCGCATGCCAGATGGGCGCAAGAAATTCTTCACCGGGCGCTCCCGTGAAGTGGTCAGGGAGCGGCTCCAGGGGGCCCAGCGGCAGGCACATGCCGGCCAGCTCGTGCTCGGACGGGACCAAGCCGTTTCCCAGTACCTCGAACGGTGGCTCGCCGAAGCCGTTCGCCACAGCGTCCGGCCCAAGACCTATATGAACTACGACCTGTGTGTCCGCCGGCTGCAGCCGCACATCGGGCGTGTGCGGCTCCGGGCACTCACCCCGGAGCACATCCAGCACGCGCTCGCCAAACTCCTCGACCGCGGCCTGGCTGCGCGAACGGTGCGCCAGGTTCACATGGTCCTGCGCTGCGCGCTGAAGCAAGCGGTGCTCTGGCGCCTTATCGCCAGCAATCCGAGCGACGCTGTGAAGCCGCCGCGTGCTGAGCGCAAGGAGATGCGGACGCTTACCGAGGACGAGGTGCGGCGCCTACTGACCGTGACCAAAGGGACCCGTCACCACTCGCTCTGGGTGTTTCTGGTCACGACTGGTGTGCGCCTTGGCGAGGCATTGGCGCTGAAATGGTCGGACGTCGACCTGGCGGAGGGCGGTGCCACGATACAGCGCTCCCTGCAGCACCTGCGGGACGTCGGACCCGTATTTGTAGAACCCAAGTCGAACCGCGGCCGGCGCACCGTGCCCCTTCCGAAGGAGACGCTCGAGGTGCTGACTGCGCATCGCCGAGACCTGGATCGAGAACGCCGGCGAGCGGGAGAGCATTGGCAAGAGAATGACCTGGTCTTTCCCAGCCCGACGGGGCGCCCGCGAGATATGGCCTACCTTTCGTTCACCTTCCATCGCGGGCTCGAGCGCGCTGGCCTACCGCGCCTTCGTGTCCACGACCTCCGTCACACGGCCGCCACTCACCTGTTGAACAAAGGAGTGCATCCCAAAGTGGTGCAGGACCTGTTGGGGCACTCGACGATCGCGATCACGCTCGACACTTATAGCCACGTCATGCCCGCGCTGGCGAAGGACGCCAGCGCCCTAATGTCGAGTCTGGTACCGGGTCAGTAAGAGGGGAAAGATACGCATCGCCACGGTTGCCGAAACCGTTGCGAGGTAGGCGTCCGTTAGCCTGGTTCGAACTAGATCGCCGTTGCAACGGCCCCGTGTCCCGCAAGCCAAGCTTTACGTGCGGAATAGTCAGGCATCGCGCGCTCGAGCTTCTCCCAAAACTCTAGGGTGTGATGCGGGGTCCGGATGTGCACTAGTTCGTGAGCAACGACGTACTCCGCTATGCGGGGCGGCAGCAAAATGGTCTTCCAGTGGAAGTTGAGCCTCTCGCCCCTGCTGCACGAACCCCATCGATACCCCAGATCCTGCACGTGAATCCCCGATGGGGTCACGCCAACACGTGCGGCGATCCGTTCTGCACGCTCACTAAGCCACGGCTGAGCGCGGACCGTGTACCAGTCGACCATATGCGCACGGCCGTTGATCGCTGCTGATCTGCGCATCTTCAAGCGGCCCGACTCAAGCTTGACCGGCACCGGCTGCTGCTCTTCGACGAGGAGCAGTCTGTAGCTCCGGCCGAGGTACGGAAACCCTTCTCCGCTCACGTATTCCTTCGTAGCAACCGGGTGTGCGAGCGCCTCCTGCTCTGCGAGCTTCTTATAGATCCAGAGCCGCTTCGCCCGTACGAATCGGTGTAGGGCTGACGCGTCGCAATCGGTCGGCGCGAACACAATGAGCTCACCTCCCCGATCGACCGTCAGCTGGAGCGTTGTCCGCCGATTGCTTGCCCGCACCTCGAGGCGCAGGTCTCCAACGATCACGGAGCTCATACCTTCACCAGTTTGTGTCGGTTTGCCTTCGCGAGCTCCATCAGGCGGTCGGCGACGCTATCCGCGCGGTCGAAGTCCACGACTTCATAGTCATCAAGGAAGGTGAAAATCTGCCCTCGAAGTACTTCTTGGGCGTTCGCGTTCGACCAAAACCCCACGACTGCGGTCTCGGCACTAATGCGGTCGACGAGCTGGACTGTTAGGCCCGCCAGCCAAGCAACGTCGGTGTCGGATACTGGTCCCTCTTTCGCGCGCTCCTCCTGCAGAACGGCACGAAAGGGTGACTGTGTCTGAACGTCGAGCCCAAAATCGCTCTTCTGGCGCCCTGCCTGAACCTCCTCAACAAAGTCCTTGAGAGTAAGGGCCAGCTGAGCCCAGTTGTCGCCGAACTCTCGTAGGATCTCCGCGAGCCGTTCAGACAGCTTTGCGTAGTGAACTGGGTCCTCGCTCAGATGCTGTTTGATGTGGTGTCGAATGGCGTGCTCCATCTCAGACGCTTTCGCGCGGGGTGATACCTGCTTCCCAACGTGCTCGGCGAACTTGGCGTCGGTGATCGAGATAGGAGGAATCTTCGGGTCAATCCCAAGCGAGATGACATGCTCGTCGATGAGCTCACGTACTTTGCCCCCGACCGCCTTGCCCAGCATTGGCATTCCCTCGCGGTAGCGGTTTCGAGCGCGCGCATAAATGAACGCAAGAGTCTTGGCGTCCTTTACAAACGGGAGACCTTCGGGGCGGGGCAGAACGAGGTCCAGGCTGTCAAGAAAATGCTTGAGCTTTACGGTGAAGTCGGCGCGCAAACGCTCGTCTTCGAGTAGATCGACGCAGGCCTCCGTGTCGTTCAATTTCTTTACGCCACGGTCTAGGAAAATAGCGGCACAGCGGTCACGGCGATCGCGGAGCTTAGGGATCTCATCCTTCATGCTCCTGAGCGCCCCCTCGATGTCCTCCACGCTGTACGCCGCCAAGGCTTCTTTCAAGTGCCTCGCGACTCCGTAGTAGTCGACGACAATGCCGGCCGCCTTCCCGTGCTCAGGGCGGTTCACTCGGGCGATGGCTTGCAGGAGCTCAGCCTCTTTGATGGGGCGGTCCAGGTACATGACCCCTTCGACCGGCGCGTCGAACCCGGTGATGAGCATCGACTTCACGATCAGGAAGGCGAGTGGATCAGCCTTCTTGGGGTCCGTATCGACGAGCGGTTTCTTGAACCGTGCGATGCGGGCCTCGATCTTCGCGGCGTCGGTCCACCCGCTCCATCCCGGGTCATCGTTGTTGTCGGGGGAGATTACGGGCGCAAATTCGATCGTCCTGAGGAGCTCTAAGCTTCGCCGGGCGCGAACCGCCGTGGCGAGCTTGCGGGGTTTGCTCTGGAGCTCGACGTCGCCTAGCTTCCTCGTGTTTTCGTCGAGCTCAATCGCTTCTTGGACCAGCTCGTCGCGAGCCTTCGTGAGGGCTTCGCGGTACCTAACCGCTGCGAGCCGACTGTATGCGACCACCTGCGCCTTCAGACCGTTAGGGAGAATGAACTCCACGTAATGCCGGAGGATGTCGCGGGCCTTTGCCTCAATGAGCTTGGGTGCCTCCAGGACATTGCCCTTCGTGGCGTACTTCCGCTTGATCGCTTCTAGCTCAGCGGGGCTCTTTTCGTGGAACATGTCTTCGAACAGTTGGTCGAGGTCGCGCCCATCGCTGACCGCCCCCTCCGCGGTTCGCCCTTCGTAAAGGATTGGAACCGTCGCTCCGTCGGCTTCGGACTGCTTGAGGGTGTAGCGATCGATGAAGTCGCCGAAGATCTCGTGAGTCCGCTTCTTCGCCCCCATGATGATTGGGGTGCCAGTGAAGCCGATGCGGGCGGCATTTGGCAACGCCTTTAACAGGTTGGCGTGCAGCGAGGTCGCGTGGGATCGGTGCGCCTCATCAACGAGAACGACGATCGCTTCGTCCTCGTTGAGTAGCGGGAAGACCTCTGAACTCGACGGACCCGACCCAGGTGCCGAGTCGTATCCCGAATACTTCTGCAGCATCGCGAAGACCAGCCCTGGCCCCTTTTGTGCGAGGAGTGACTTCAGGCCCCGAACGCTGCGCGCAACCTGGACGGTTTCGCCCGACAGCGTGGCCGTGTCGGACAGCTGTTTCTGAAGGTCCTTCCGATCGGTAACAACCACGACCTTGAATCGGCGGAGCTCGGGCATCGAGCGCATCTTGCGAACGAGGAACACCATTGAGAGGCTCTTCCCGGATCCCTGCGTGTGCCAGATGATCCCACCGCGAAGGTCGTGTTCACCGTCTTCCTTGCGCGTCTTGCCATGCAGGAGCCTTTCGACCGCGAACTGAACCGCGCGGAATTGCTGGTAGCGACAGACGATCTTGACCGTGCGCCCCGACACCTGCTGGTACATGCAGAAGTGCCTGATGATGTCGAGCAGAAGAGCCGGTCGCAACGCCCCCGCAATGAGCGTGTTTTGGCTGGCGAGATGCTCTTTGCCTAGTTCAACTCGTACGTTAGCGATCGCAACTGGCGCGGTGTCCTTCCATTCGAGATAGTGCTCGACGTCGGCTCCAATGGTGCCCATGCGCGCTTCGTCGTAGCTTGTGGCCACAAGAAACTGGTTCGTATAGAAGAGGCGTTCGTTTCCCTCATCCTCTTCCACCTGGCCGGCCGCCTTGCGCTGGTTCGAATAACGACGCAGCTGATCGACGGCCGCAGAGATTGGCTCCGATGTGCCAGGACTCTTGCACTCGACCACGACGACAGGGATGCCGTTGATGAACAGCACGATGTCTGGGACGACAAAACCCTTGGCGAACCCGCCAGGGCAGTCAACGCGGAACTGGTTGATGGCCAGGAATGTGTTGTTCTCCGGTTGGTCCCAGTCGATGTACTGGGCGGTGCGTGAACGCCCCTGATCCCAGTCCGGAAGTCCCTCGACTGCGATGCCGCTCAACAGGAGGCTCGTTGCTTCTTGGTTTCCCTCCATGAGCCGGCTCGAGCCGATGCGCTCCAGGGCACTCACCGTTTGCGATATCCGGGCGTCATCGAGCCACGGTTGCCCATCGCGGAGATTAATGCGCCCGATGGCCGCGCGCATGTCGTCCTTGATGAAGACCTCTCGGAAGGTGTATCGACCCGTCACTGACGGGTAGTCGAGGTTGCCAGTCACGACCTTCCAGCCCATGAGGGCGAGCTGATCGAGGAAGCGCTCCTCTACCTCGACAGACTCTGGCCCGCCGCTCACGCCGCGTCGCCTTCGAGCAGTTTGGTCACCCGAACCCGTCCGGTGAGAAGATCCTGCATGAGCCCCGCCGTAATCGACCGCAGCTTGTTTAGCTCCGCGTATTCATCTCGCACTCTGCCGTCAATGCTCTCGGTGACTTCTACGATCCGTGCGGCCTCGACCGGTGAACAGACGGGCACCCCCAGCGCCAGCACCTCGCTGCCCTTAATGTTCTTCTGTACGCCCCCCACTGCGAGGCGGTCCAGTCGAGGTCGACCCACCGCAGAGTTGAAATATCGTCGGAAGAAGTCCGCGAACACTCGATCGTGGAGCCGGAACCGAATAAGGAACGCCCCCGGCACGACGGGCATTTCATATCCGGGAAACACGGCAGCGATGCCACAGGTTCCACTCCGGGATATGAGGAGATCGCCGCGCACTAATAAGTGCGATGCCATCGCATTTGGCACAATCGCAGCGCGGGGCATCGTTTCAAGCGTGATGTTCCCCTCATCGTCCATGTCCGACGTGCGCAAGGTGGCTACCGCGCCGTCTGGCGTGTACAGGTCCGATGAGAACCGCGGCCCAAACGCACTCGATGCGCATCGAGTAGCGAAAGGCTCAATGTGCCAGTCACTGGGAATGCGGCCCGCCGCCGAATCCTTGAAGTCCTCCGGGTGCAGCTCCGGGTCGCGTAGCTCGCCATTCTCGTCGATGCCGCGAGTGAACAGGTCACAAAGCAGGCCCTGCTTCATCCGCTCGAGTTTGGCAATGAGTTGTTCGGTGTCGAGGACCGCTTCATCGGCGGTGTCGAGGATCTCCGCGATTCGGCGTTGTTCACGGCGTTGGCAAACGGGGAGAGTGAGCCTACGAAGGTCCTCGCCACTAATCGCGTCGAACGTCGTGCCCTGCGCCACGCGATTGAGTGCAGCCGAGAACTTCGCTAGCGCGTGATATCCGAAGCCCGGGTCGATACCCGTGAAGCGAACCGCCGCAAGACCTCGACCAATGCAGTAATCCTGATCAGCTCGGTTGATCGCGCCGACGGGAGCGCGAACACTGATGAGAATGTCCCTTGCGTTCGCGATCTTTTTAGGACGGGCACACCAGAGTCGTGGGCGGGGGAATCTATCAGTGAACTCTGCATTGCCCTGAAGGAATGGCATCCCGCTCCCCGGCCGATCGCTGACGAACTCGGACGGCGGAGACTGGCCCATCTCGACATACGACACATCCCCCATCGCACCGACGCTCCACGACTCAGTGCTCATAACCCAGCTCTGCCAGGAAAACACGAAACCTTTCGGCCTCTTGTTCCCGATCTTGCTTGATCGCCATTAACGTAATCCGGTACTTGTCCCACCACGTCTCGAATGCAGCGACGACCAGTTGGCGCTCGATGGCGACGTAGCGGCTGAGGGTGGCACGTAGCTCGGCCTCGAGTATGTTCATCACCAGCGCCCGCGCGGACCCTTCGTTTAGGTTCGACCGGGCCTCTTGCAGTCGCTTGACGAATTCTTTCTGAAGTTCCTTAGCCTGCCTCCGAACAATCGTAAGTTCCTTCCTGACTGCTTTGAGGTCCTCCTCCGACAGTTCGTCGGGACCGACATCTCCATCTAGGCCCCCGTCCTCATCAGCCTCCGACAAAGGTTTCAGCGTGGCTTCCAACTCAACAACCTTCATGTGCAAGGCCGAAATATCGTCGAAGTACTGGGGGAGAATTCGTCGAACCAGTTTGTGGTCGAGAGGATTCTCCTTCGAGGCAAGCTTCTTGACCGCCTTCTCGCCCAAGTCCCGATCTTCTATCGCACTGACAATGCTGGACTCCCATGCAATGATCGCCCCAAGGAATCCCCTGGTCGCGATGGTCTTCAGGTCGTTCTGGGTGTCGCCCCACCAACTCGCGATCACACCGGCAACCTGGAACCGATCTAGCAGCCCAACAGGCCGGACGGCATCTTGGAAGCTGGCGAGCAGGTCGGCACGGAGCTGCATCAGCCGCTGACCTTGGGCGAGATGGCTAATGCCTATCTGGTGCTCGTGCCACCAAGTATCAACCGCAATCGTAAGAGTCTGCTGTTTCGCGAGGACACCCTGATCGGCCCCTATGAGCCTACTCAGATCCAACTTTGAATTGACTGCAGCAACGAAGTCGAAGCAGCCGTCGCCGCGATCTTCAAAGAAGTGCAGGGGATCAAGGCCAAGTGCCGAAAACAGGCTCTCCTTGGCATCCACCTCCGACGTCGGAATCCCGCCGCGAAGGTGAGCCCGAACGTCCTGGGGCTCCGGCGGAGGCGCGTTGTCGGCATAGCGACGAATATTCAAGTTGTCCTCGTTTTCCCTAAGCTCTTCGCGCGTCACTACGCTCGCGAATCCCGGGATTGCATCGAAAGCCTCATAAGCGCTGACGATCTTCTCGACGTTCTCCGGAAGAAGCTCGTTTTGGGCCCGCCCCTCGTGGTACTCGCGGTCGGCGTTGATAAAGAGCACCTTCTGGCGTCGTTCGCTGGGTTTTGACCCTGGAGCGCGCAGGACCAGAATGCACGCCGGAATGCTGGTGCCATAGAACAGGTTCGGTCCAAGGCCAATTACCGTGTCGAGAATGTCCTCATCGAGGAAACCGGTACGGATCCGCTTCTCCTCGCCACTGCGGAACAGCACGCCGTGAGGCATCACCGTGACCACCATGCCCGCCGACCGCAAGACCGCGAGCATGTGCTGGACGAACATGAGATCCGCTTTCTTTCCTGACTCTGGGCAGAACCCGAAGCGAAAACGCTCGGGGAAGGGAATCCCATCGCGACTGTAGTTCTGACTGAACGGGGGATTCGTGATCACCCGATCGAAGCGCATGAGCTCGCCCGACTCGAGATGCTCTGGGCTCGCGAGCGTGTCCTCGTTTCTAATGTCAGCGTCGGCGATTCCGTGCAGGAGCATGTTCATCTTGGAGATGGCCCACACGCCGCCGTTCGACTCCTGACCGTACAGGCGCAGGTTCTTTGAGTTGCGCTGATGCTCGTCGAGGTACTCCTTCGCAAGGATGAGCATGCCGCCTGACCCGGAGCACGGGTCATAGATACGCATCCCCTCGACCGGTTTGGCGATCCGCACCATCATTCGAACGACTGATCGCGGCGTATAAAACTCACCACCCTTCTTGCCTGCGGAGTCGGCAAAGTCTCGGATCAGGTACTCGTATGCGGCTCCAAGAAGATCTGGGAACTCGAAGTCTTCGTTGCGCAACGGATACTTCGAGAAATGCACGATCAGGTCACGTAGCTTCTTGTCCGGAATCGTCGACTGCCCAACTTTGCGGTTGAAGTCAATGTGAGTAAGGACGCCGCCAAGACTCGTGTTGATCTCTTCCAGCGCTGCCAGCGCCTTGTTCAGCCCATCTCCCAGGTTGTGATGCAGCTCATCGCGCATGTAGCCCCACCGCGCGACCTCAGGGACGAAAAACGTGTCTGCGTAGAAGCTCGGGTGGTTGGCGCGCTTCTCCGCCTCCTGGCGAGAACGCCCCTTGCCGAGCTCCCGATCGACGATCTCCTGCCAACGCTCCTCGAAGACATCGGAACAGCGCTTGAGGAAGAGCATCCCGAAGATGTACTCCTTGAACTCCGAAGCATCCATCTTGCCGCGGAGAATGTCGGCCGCCGCGAAAAGGTGGCGCTCAAGCTGGGGCAGGGTCAGCGGCATTGAAAGACCCAGGCTTCCGAACGCTGAGTTTCTGGCCCCACCACGGTGGAATTGTCGCCGACGCCGGTACTCCTAGGCTCCAATCGTTCTCAGGATCCTGCCTTGGACTGCCGCGATCGAACGAGCGGTGCGCTCGAGTCGGCGCTGAGAGAACCTTGAGTCGCCAAGGGATGGTCTTCGGTGACCGCCGAACCAGGCCACGGTTTGGCAAACCGCTGCGACGGGAGGATATTGACGCCTTACCAAATGCAACCGCTTGCCGCGAGGCCGCCCCGACGCATGAATAGCAGATGCTGTCAGCTGACCTCGCCGGGTCGATCGGTGAGCTAGCGCCCGGTCGTAGGTCTTGAAGCAGGTGGAGGACGGGGCGAGCGACGGTCGTCGGCCCTTGCCGCGTTCTCGGGTGCGTTAATTGCCCAGGCAGTCCGTACCGCGGCAGACCCCGCACAACGAATCCCTATCAGAAACCTGAGCGGATCAGGGTTTCGGCGACATCGCTGAGCCCTCGAGCGCGGAGCGCCTCGATGAACTCATTTCGCGGGGGCCAGCTGCTGTGATAGTGCCGACCCGGTCCCGTATACATGCCGCCACTGGGGCCGGTGTACAGACCGCCTCCCGGTCCGGCGTACAAGCCACCCCCTGGCCCGAATACAGACCTCCACCCGGTCCTGTGTAGCCTGACGGTCACTCGGCGTTGAAGCGATCGATGAAGCTGCTTATCGACAGCGAGGTGTCGGGTGGGGTCGCCCAGCTAAGACGCCGGCACAGCTCCACCATTGGCTTAGGACGGTCCTCCGAAACCAGCGCGCGCAGGCCCTCGAGCGGCGCTTTCGCGGGGCGGAGGACATCACGGTCGAGAGTTTGGACGTTCTCCATGGGTGGACTGGTTAGGCCGGGAGGTCCGTTGCCCTGCGGCGAGTCGCACGTCTACGCGTCGCGTCGCGTCGGTCCTGCCCGACGCGTGGGCGCCGGTGCAACGCGTGTTGTTCCGCCGAAGTTGTCGCGCCAGTCGCGACGACCGACCAAGGCAGCGGCGATGTCATTGGGGTAGTGCGACGCCCCCTGGCTGCGGTGACCTGGACCCACTGTAAAGAACGTTGACCTCGCCACCTTCGGCTCGTACCGTGCGCACGTCCCAGCAAACGTCCACGCAGGAGGTCGTCGCCATGTCCAAGCCACCGCTCAGGTTCGAGCTCCTCATCCCGCGCGGCGGCGAGCCGCTCGACCACGTGCGTTTCGACGAGCTGTACGAAGCCGTCAAGGCGCGGTTCCCGCGGCTGGTGAGTCTCGGGTACAACGGTCGGGTCGACGAGGCCGAGTTGATGCGTCGGCCGGGCGGGCTCGTTGGGGGCCAGCCGATCCCGGTCATCGAGATCGTCAGCGTCGAGGTCGACGGCGAGGCGACGTTCGAGGAGATGCGGGCCCACATCGGGGCTACGCTCGCCGAGGACCTGGGGCGCCCGGACATCATCGTCGCCGTGGCGTAGGTCCTGGGCGCGAGTACCCGGCGGCCCTAGTGGCGGCCGAGGTTCTTCAAGAGCTCAGCGGCGAGCTTCGCGGCGAAGCTCGTGCCCAGGTCGCCCAGCGTTTCGAGGACGACTCGCAGCTTCTGGCTGCGCTCCGGGTCGGAGCGCGACGTGGCTTGGATCTCCCGCTTGAGGACCTCGGCGAGCGCGCTGGAGAGGTCCGCCGGCTTAGGCCAGAGGCCAGACTCCTGCAGGCCCGACGCCGTGAGCCGGTTCACGATATAAGCGTCGCCGCCGTGCGTGCTGACATCGATGCAGTCGACAAGGCCGTGGTGGCACAGGCGTCCGAGTGACTGAATCACCTCACCCACGGATCGGCCGAGCTCCTCAGCGATCCTCTGCGGGTCCATCTGCTGGGTGCGCCCCTGCTCCTCCCACTTGGCGATTGCGGCCAACACGGGGAAGTCGCGAGAGTAGTAGATGTCGCCGGCGCGCTCCATCGGCCGAGCCTAACACCGCCTGGCCGAACCTACGCCGGGGTCATCCTGGCCCTAGAGGGAGCCGTTTCTACCAGGGTAGAAATCTCGGCCTGGACGCCTAGCTTTCTAGCTGGCGCGTTTGTGCCCGCGGGCATGAACGGCGGCTCGCCGGCGAGGACGCTCACGCGCTGGCACCGGAACCCCGGCCTCGACGTTTGTCTGATGCCAGTCGGGGAACGGGCAACCGGGGTCCTCGTGCGGCTCAGTCGCGAACAGGTGCGAGCCGTGAAGCTGGCTCGACAACGCGCGGAGGAACCTCTCCGGCTCGACGTCCGCCGAGATCGCGTGCCGCGTCTCCGGGTCGCGCAGCGGCCGCAGGACGACCTCCGACCAGGTGGCTGGCTGCGGGCTGTCGACGCTCAACCTGCCGCCATGCAGGACGACACGAGCGACCACTGTCTGACGACCGGCGCTCCATTCGTTCCGGACTACGTCAACGTGAAGACTCACGGGGCCTGTGAATACTAAACCCATTACGGCAGATCGAGTACCCGTTTGTTCAGCAGCGCCAGAACCCTGTCCCTGACACCGCCGGCCTCGGCCGCGTCGACAAGGCCGGTCAGCTGGCCGGGCAGCCGATCGAACAGCTCGGCGAGGTCGTCGACGTAAACGTCGGCAATCTGCTGGCCCGCCTTGCGGGCGTAGAACGTCGACGTCGGAGGGTAAACGCCGGGCTGCATCGAGTTCCCGTGGTCTATCAGCACGAGCCGGATCGGGACGGCGTGGCCGCCGGCTGGGTCTGGCACCGCAAGCCAGTTGTGCCCACCCCGGTCCGTCTGGCCGACCACCGCGTCGAAGATCGCGGCCCTCCAGACGTCATCGTCGGGAAACCCGGCGTCGATGTCCGGCGCACTGTTAGGCCAGAGCACGTGGAGGCTCGCGTAGACGTCTGCCTGGCTGATCGGCGACGGAATGAGGCGCAGCTTCGATGCTGAGACTAGGTCGGTCCAGCCGAGGTATCGGGCGATCACCCACGCAGCGACCTCCCGGCGGATCATCGCCGGCGCGGCCGGCAGGCCCGGGGCGTCCTCTGGCTTCGCGAGTACCCCAACGCCGCTCTCGAAGACGATGACGTAGCTGCGATGCTGGCCGGGGTTAGGGAATGTCCAGCTGCCCACGATCGTGGCGGAGCCGAGGTAGTAGTCCAGGGCATCGAGTTCAACTTCAGGCATTAGGGTCCTCGGATATTGTCGTGCGACCCGCCAGGGCCTTGTCTACGGGTGAACGACAATCTGACCCACAAACTGACCCACAGACTGGTGCGCTTTGTGGGTCAAACGTGCGCCTTGGTGCGCTTAGATCGTATTCAGAACCGGGTTCGGCTTGGTGGAGGCGGCGGGAGTTGAACCCGCGTCCGAGGCGTGGGCGCGTGCGGCAGGACATCATGTTGACAGACGACGCACTCTTGCCAATCTTGATGTCAAAACGGCGATCGCAGATCGAAGTCCTTGCCCAGGTCACCCTTGTCTAGATGCAGGTAGCGCATCACCATCACGTAGCTGGAGTGGCCGAGGATTCGGCGCAAACGCTCGATGTCGCCTTCCCGGCGCAGGTACTCGGTGGCGAAGGTGTGCCTGAACTTGTGGGCGTGGACCTTGAAGCCGACTCGGAGCTTGATCCGCCTCAGCAGATATTCGATCGTCATCATCCGGACGGGCTCGCCGCTGGCAGTGACCAGGAGCCGGTCGTCATCCGTCTCCGGACGGGTGCGGTTCAAGTAGCGGTCGATCTCTCGTCGTAGACGGGTAGAGAGCGGGACACGGCGGAACTTGGCCCCCTTGCCCTTGCGGATCTTTAGAAAACCCACGGAGCCGTCGTCCTCGAAGTCCCCCACCTTCAGCTCGGCCAGCTCGCCGACGCGCATGCCGGTGCCGAGCAGGATCTGGACGGCAAGCCGCGGCCAGCCAGCCGCCGCAGCAGCAAGGATCGCCTCCTGCTGGGATTCCGTATAGGTCTCGAGCTCGGTGACGGGCATCTTGGGTGACCGCATGCGGATAACTGCTGGATCCACCGCGAATCCCTCACGGAGCGCCCAATTGGCGAACGCGCGCACGACCTCGAAAAAACCATGGACCGTGTTGGGCTTCAGGCCACGGTCAATTAGCGTGCCGAGGAGCCGCTTGACCTCCGCCGAGCTGAGGCCGTCGAGTGTGGCCGGGCCGCCTTCCTGACTCAGGTACCAATCCATCTTCTGCTGGTACCACTTGATCGTCTGCTCGCTGCGGCCCATGACCTTGAGCTCGGCCAGCCATTCGCGGACCAGGCCGGCCATCCGCTGGGTCTCGGCTGGGCGATGCGAGGGTGCTCGAAGGGCGACCACGGGCGCCAGATCGCCGTCGGCAACCTCAGGGGCATAACCGACTAGCCGGGCGCTCGGACGGCCTGGTTGGGCCCCGGGTTTCGTCCTCGGACGGCGGTCGAGGGCCGGCTCTGGGGCCAGATATCGCGTGACAACGGTTTTCGAAAAACCCAACGGTTTTCGACGGTTTTTCGGCCTGTTCTGAGCCACCTGCAAGCCTCCTTGGAGCCCGGCATCCCGGGCCCGGAAAAC
>Ga0307373_10009608_pt1 | contig 14406 bp, 15 predicted proteins | sample OX2MG_FD_202534 | JGI IMG/M metagenome (GOLD analysis project Ga0307373, IMG submission 202534) | Soil microbial communities from Risofladan, Vaasa, Finland - OX-2 | ecosystem: Environmental > Terrestrial > Soil > Coastal area > Acid sulfate soil | place: Finland: Risofladan, Vaasa | collected... | reverse complement strand
AAGTTTCTTCAATACTACGTTTCGGAAGTGCGCCCATCAGCTTTTCATCTGGGGTTACCAGGATTCCCGTTCCAGAATCGGACCGAATGATCAGGAAGATGACATTACGTGCTTTATCGCGGAGGCGATTGAAAACAGGCTGAACGATCCTGGAACACCTCGTGAATACCAGGAGCATTATGACATCAAAGAACAGAAGCCGGTACATAGCGCTAAGCGGACAGGTAAGAACCGCCAAAGGATTGACATAGTAGCCGTCTGTAATTCTACGCAGCCAAGGCCAGAATTCTGGTTTGAAGCGAAGAGGCTTAAGACTGTTGTTTTTCCAATCTCGAAGTATACTGGTTATGACGGTATGCAGTGTTATCTGCGCTGTGAGTACGCCGCAGGCTGTCCGGCAGCTGCGATGGTAGGCTACATGCAAAACTCGACACCCACCCATTGGCATCAGGAACTCAAGCGGGTAATGGGGTCGGCTGGAAACCTTCGGGTCATGTCCAACCTGCAACACATCCAGATCCTGTCTTCTGTGCCCAACGAGTGGGTCAGCGTGCACATTCGGGACGACAACACTGCAATCAGTATTTTTCATATCTTGTTGGACTGCACCTGATAAGGACTGACCGTACATGAAAAGGAGATATAGATGAAGAAGCTGCTTTACGTGACTCATTCGGCCGGCTACCGGCACGAGGTTCTCCCCTATTCGCAGGAAGTGATGAAAAAACTCGGCGCTGATACGGGCGCGTTCGAGGCGACGTGTACCGATGACGTGGGAACGGTCGATTGGAATAGCCTGGGCCGGTACGACGCCATCGCCTTCTGCACTACCGGTGAGCTGCCGATCTCCGACGAGGCGAAGAAGAACCTGATTGAGTTTGTGCGCGGCGGCAAGGCTTTCATCGGCATCCATAACGCCACCGACACGTTCTATAAGTTCGAGCCATACGGCGAGATGATCGGTGGCTATTTTAACGGGCATCCCTGGCATCAGGACGTGGGTATCATCGTCGAGGATCGAAATCACCCCTCCACCCGGCATCTCGATGAGAAGTTCCAGGCCCACGACGAAGTCTACACGCACAGGAGCTGGTCTCGTGATAAGACACACGTGCTCATGCGCCTCGATAATAGCTCGGTGGATCTCGCGAAAGCGCAGGGGCAGCGCGAAGACCGTGACTTTGCAATGGCGTGGTGCCATCCGTTCGGGGCCGGGCGAGTCTTTTACACCGCGCTCGGGCATGGCATGCCCACCTGGACGGACGAGCGTTTTCAGAAGCACCTGCTCGGCGGTATTCAATGGGCGATGCGTGAGGCTGAGTAACAGGATGGTGTAGTGAACCAGTCACGTCTAAGGAACTTCTGATGCCTCTGATAGATATGCCGCTCTCTGCGCTGCGGGAGTATACCGGCCGCAATCCGCGGCCGGCTGACGTGGACGAGTACTGGGATTCGGCGCTCGCCGAGATGCGCGCCATAGACCCGGAAGTAGAGCTGATTCCGCATCCTCTCAAAACATCGTACGGCGAGTGCTTTCATCTCTACTTCACCGGGGTTGGCGGCGCGCGTGTCCACGCGAAGTATCTCCGGCCGCGGAATGCCCCCGGACCTCATCCGGCCGTGCTCCTTTTCCACGGCTATTCCGGCCACAGCGGCGAATGGTGCGACAAGCTGAATTATGTCTCCCAGGGCTTTTCGGTGGCCGCGCTGGACTGCCGCGGACAGGGCGGGCGGTCCGAAGACGCCGGGCGAGTAAAGGGAAATACGCTGCGTGGGCATATTATCCGCGGCCTGGATGACGCACCCGAAAAGCTTCTCTTCCGTCAGATTTTCTTAGACTGCGCACAACTCGCGCGGGTGGTGATGAATCTTCCCGAAGTGGACCCGGCCCGCGTGGGCGCAACCGGCGGATCACAGGGCGGCGGCCTCACTCTCGCCTGCGCGGCGTTGGAGCCGCGCATCCGCAAAGCCGCGCCCGTATTCCCGTTTCTTTGCGATTACCGGCGTATCTGGGAAATGGACCTCGCCGTGGGCGCGTATGAGGAGTTGAGAACCTACTTCCGGATGTTCGACCCCTTGCATGAGCGTGAAGATGAGATCTTCACGCGGCTCGGTTACATCGACAATCAGCATTTAGCGCACCGGATTCAGGCGCAGGTGTTGATGGCGGTGGGACTGATGGACACGATCTGTCCCCCCTCCACGCAATTCGCCGCGTATAACAAAATCACATCGCCCAAGGATCTACTGATCTATCCCGACTTCGGTCACGAAGGCCTGCCCGGCTCTTCCGACGCGATTTTCGACTTTTTATCCGACCTGTAAGGGCCGGAGTTTCGGCTTGTTATGCCTCTAATCCCGTTGTACAACCCGTAATCCGCCCGCTCAAGATCCGGCTCGGCCGAACACCACGCGCTCGATGCCGGACAGATCAGCCGCGGTGTCCACATTCACGTAGCCAGTCTTCCGAAGCAGCGCCTTTGCCGCCGCGGCCTGGCCGAATCCCACCTCAAAGGCGAGCAATCCACCCGGGGCGAGCCAGTCCGCGGCCTGCGCGGCGAGACGCTGGATAATCTCACGGCCGTCCACTCCTCCATCGAGCGCGACCCGCGGCTCATAGCGCGCCACCTCTGGCTGCAGCGTTGGTATATCACCCGATGGGATGTAGGGCGGATTGGACACGATGACGGACACCCTATAGTGATATGAGAGGTCGAGAGCGGTCAACAGATCGCCGTGGAGAAGCTGAACCCGCTCCTCAACACCAAGATCCCTGACGTTTTGCCGCGCCACCTGCAGGGCGCTTTCGGAGATATCTATGGCGATGACGCGCGCCATCGGATAGCGGCGCGCCAGTCCGATGGCTACCACGCCGGACCCGGTTCCAACGTCCACAATGAGGCGCGGATCAGGCTCGATGCGGGCGGCGGTCTCCTCCACGAGGAGCTCGGTTTCAGGCCTGGGAATCAGCACCGAGCGATTGACACTCGCCGAGAAATCGAGAAAAAGGGCGCGCCCGGTGAGATACGGCAGTGGCTCTCGTCCGGCCCGGCGTTTGACCAACTCGAAGAACCGCGCTGCGGCGTCGGGTAGTAGAGGCGTCTCGGGATGCGTGAGAATTGCGACCCGGTCGACACCGAGCGAGTGGGCGAGCAGCAGCGCCGCGTCAACATGGGGCGCCTCGACGCCGGCGGCGCGCAGCACAGCGGTGGCGCGACTGAGCGACTCCCCGCGGGTGGGCAAAAGTCCATCAGTCAGGGTCACAGGCTGGCTATTCGAAGAGAAGATCCTGCAGCCAGCGCAGGATTCGAACCGTGGGCCGCGCCGTGCTCACGGCGACCGGAAGATCCGTCTCGCCTACCATAAAGCCACGGATGAGCGTGGATCGCGCCGCGTGTGAAACGCGAGCATTCGCCGCCGCCAGATCATCCGGCGTCTGCAGGAGCGCCGCGCGCAGCAGCTCCGCGGTGCGAAACCGGGCGGAAGGACGCAAGGCGGTCGCGGTCTCGCAGATGGATCGCAGTGATGGATCCAGGCCGGGTTCCAGAGGCGGCAGCGGCAGGTACCGGCCAATGCGAGCCGCATCGTGCCGCCGGGCGGCGGGAAAAGCGCCGCCGAGCATCCAGTAAAGAAGGGCGCCGAGCGCATAGATATCGGCTGCGGGACCCACGGAACGCCCCATCAATTGTTCCGGCGCCAGGTAGGCCGCGGCGTCATCCGGCGCAGGCTCTTCCGCGAGCGTCTTACCAGCGGCGTCCATTAACATGGCGCTGCCATCGGGACAGATCCAGATGTTATAGGGGGAAAGGCAGCCAATCACAAGGCCATGTTCATGGGCATACGCCACCACCGACGCCAGGTCACTCATCCAGGCGCGGATCCGCCAGGCGGACGCGCGGCCAGAGCGCAGGCCAGCGGGACTCCGAACCAGCGTTTCACCCGGAAGATCATCTATTGAGACCTCACTCGTGAGCCCAAGATAACTCGCGAGTGTTTCACCCCCCGGCTCAGCGACGCCGTAGTACTCGGTTCCATCATAGGCGCCACTCTCGAGCCACGCCCATGCGCGCGGGTGCCGGCCGATGACGGCCGCAAGCTGCCGCCGGCGATAGAACTCTTCGGCGCTGGCTGCCGAACCCGGCTGCAGCGCATACAACCGCGCCGACTGACCGGTTGGCAGATAACTCGCGCGGTAGACCGATCCCGCCGGCGTCGCTGCGAGCGTGCCGCGAATCTCAAACGATCCCCACGTACCGGACATCCTTCAACGTCCTTCTATAATTCAAGCAACGATCGCGCAAAGCGTTGCCAATGAGGGCCTATGGGTGAGGCCTCAGTTGACCGCCACTTCCTTCACGCCGTTTTTGCCATGCACGCGCACTCGCTTCACGTCATCCGCGCTTTCGATGGTGGCCGAGAGCGAAAAAGGACCGGTCATCTCAGTCCCAAACCCCGCCGCTGGTCGCACACGCACGTGGACGTCGGCCGTACTCCCGCCGTGGCCGGTCTCCGCATACACCTCGTCCCGGGAATTGGCTTTCTCTCCCGAGATATTAACCACCACTCGCGCGCCATCGCGGCGTGCGGTGGCGCTGTTAACCGTCATGACCAGGTCCGCCATTATCCGCCTACTTTCCCTCGTTCTGCGCCCCCGCAAACAGCGACGGCGCGGGGAGTCAAAGATTCCCTCCGTATCCCGCGAAGCGGGAGTCTCTCTTACATAAGAAGTTATTCGGCGCCGGCGCTCTCGTTCCTGCAGGAATAGACCGTTTCCGCTGCGAACATTCAATTAAAAAGGGGCCCGCGCCTCATCTAGTTTATCATCGGCTCATTCCCTCAACTCACAGGAGTCTCTTCATGCCCCATCGGCGTCGTTATGGTTCATCGCGCTCGTACATCCTATCATTATTGCTTGGCGCCGCTATCGCTCTGTCGATCCCATTCAGTGGGATGGGGAATCGCGCCGACGCCGCGTCCGGCCTCGGATCGCTGCCGGAGACCAGCTCAACATCACCGCTTGCCGGGCTTCCGTTTGCCCGGGACGGCAAGATTTTCCATGCCGGAAGCTGGGATCGCTCCGGCGGCAATGGAGACGCGCGGCCCATTGCGCCCGGAAAATCGCTCACGCTGCTCGATTATAAGGGCGCCGGCATTGTCCGGCGGTTCTGGGTTACCATTGCGCCCGAGGAGAACCCGGAAATCAACCGCGGCGTGGTCCTCCGCTGCTACTGGGATGGCGAGAAAACTCCAAGCGTGGAGGTCCCGATTGGCGATTTCTTTGGTGAGAGTTTTGGGAAGAAACAGGACTACCATTCGCTCCCGTTGGAGGTCACCTCGGGGGGGCTGAATTGCTACTGGCCGATGCCGTTTCATAAATCGGCCCGGATAGTGGTTGATAACGAAAGCCCGGTGAGGGTTGACGCCTTTTACTACAACATGGAGGTGGAGACGCACCGGTCGCTGCCCAAAAGCATGCTGGATTTCCACGCCCGCTGGAACCGGGAGAACCCCACGCGACCGCGCCAGAACTACACGATCCTCCAGGCCACCGGACGCGGCCAGTACGTCGGCACGCTGTTGGAGATGACCCGCCACAAGGGCCACGGGCTGGGATTTCTCGAAGGCGACGAGATGGTTTATGTGGATGGCGAGCAGAAGCCGTCTATTAACGGCACCGGCACGGAGGACTTCTTCAGCTCAGGCTGGTACTTCGACCGCGGACCTTATTCTGCGGACTACCACGGCCTCATCGAAAAGGATGAGAAACTCGACCGGATCACTGCGTATCGATGGCAGATTGAAGACGCGATACCCTTCCAGAAGTCAATCCGGTTCACCATCGAGCATGGCAATCAGGATGACACGATGGCGGATTACTCCAGCGTCGCATTCTGGTACCAGGCTGAGCCTCACGGACCCCAGCCGCCCCTCCTCCCTTACGCCGAGCGGCTGCCCGACTATACGCCGCCCATTGTGGTCAATCCCATATCCCCGATTCACACCGCGATTTTGGCCGATGATCTGTCCGATCTGGCGGATGCCAGCGCAGGCGATGTCAGTATACAGGATATGGCGAGCTTTAAGAATGGGACGTGGCCCGGTAACGCTCAGCTCTGGTGGCATCCGGCGAATGGCGACACCATGACGATCCGGATCCCCGTGAAGCAGGCGGGGGACTATGATGGAACGCTGCTGCTCACCCAGGCGCCGGACTACGGCAATATTGCGATCACAATGAACGGCCAACCGGTTGGCGACTTCAACGGGTACGCGAAAGGCGTGGTCAGTCAAAAGCTCGCGATTGGCAAACTCCCGCTCAAAGCCGGCGACAACATGCTCGTTATCAAAATAACCGGCAAAGACCCGGCAAGCTCGAACTACCTGGTGGGAATCGGAGAGGTGGAGTTGAAGCCGGCGTAGGGTGTGGGTGTGTGAGAGAGTGAGAGGGTGTGTGGGTGTGTGGGAGAGTAAGAGGGGGAGAGGGGGAGACGGTGGGACGGTGAGATGGGGAGGGGGTGAGAGGGTGAGTGTGTGGGAGAGTGAGATGGTGCGGCGGGAGACAGAGCGGGTAAGCGTCAGCGACCGGGCGCGTACGCACGACGGCGCGGCCCGGCCGGCGGTTAAATGGCCGGACGAGTTCGGGTCTGCCGCAAGGTAAAGACCGGGCCGCAGGGGCGCGGGCGTCTTTCGCTCAATACCGAATTACTGAACGAATCGCTCGTGTAGCTGACGACGACGGTCTGACTGCTGTTAAGCAGCTGCCTCGTGCTTCCCTGACCACCCTGCAGCATCCAGCTTACCGTGCCGCTCAGCTTCTCCCCGTTTGCGCCGTAGTCGGCGGTGACGGCGCCGCCCTGCATCTCCTCATCCACGTTCCCGTTGTCATACAGGAACTGCGTGGTCGTTCCGCCCACAGTTTTGCTGTACCGGTCCGTGCCGGCGCCGATATAGCTATAAGACACGCTTGTTCCCATAGCTGTCAAGCGGCGCCGTAGCCGCCCCCGCGCTCACCGATCCGCTGGACAGTAGGCGGCGCCAAAAGGGAGTGGCGAACGCAAACGGACCCGGTATTCCGCTCTCCTGCAGATGCGTGGGGAGTTCGGAACGCGGGCCGGACGAGGCAAGACCACGGCGGAGGATCGTCCCTGACCCTCCGCCGCGATCGCTACCGCTTTCTCAACACGCTTTCGCACGCCGCGTCGCATAATTAGGGAGCTGTGACCGGGCTCGGCTTGAGCGCCAGCCCGTTCACACGCACCTCCGACTTGGCCCCCTTTCGCTCGCCCGCGTCAAGTCTTACGGACGTCCGGGTAGCGTCGGCACTGAGACCCACACTCCCTCCCTTGTTGTTGATTAGGAAGAGGCTGGAACCCTCGCCATCGCTCGCGAGATAGGACCAACTCTTCTTGTGGCGCATCAACATCAAACCCACTTCGCCGGCCCGCGCGTTGACCTGGAGACGGGCTAAACTCCCCGTCTTGGGATCCTGGAGCACAAAAAAGCTGCCAGCCTTGTCTGAGCCCAGTACCCCCTTCACGCTTCCGTCTTCGGAGACCAATTCGATGCCCCTAACCCTTAGAAAACCAGGGCGGCCCCAAAAGCTGCCGGCTCCGCATACCCGCGCCTCCCCTGCCACGAACGCTGCGATTGCCGTGGCCGCTATAACCGCGCCGATCGCCAGCGACTTCATCCAGGATGATTGCCGTCGCCGTTCAACGCTGAGGGACTGCCCCAAGCTCATGCCGTTTTCCATTAGTTATCTCCAGAATTACCTTCAGATCCGTACACTTTTTCGGTGAAACCGTTGGACCCTTCCACTGCTTGCTGTATCGCTTCGTTGGCGCCGTCATACGACTCCTCGCCGATCGACCTCATCTCCTCTCGAGCCACGTCGGCGACCTCACCGTCGTACATCATTCTTTCCCGTGCATCACGAATCCGCTCTGCAGCGCGACCGGACTCACGCGAATTGCGCGCGTTGTGGAGGTCGTTCCTCGCCATTTTGAGCTCGCTGGCGGCTCTGGCGTAGTCCGCCTGGGCAGCGGTGATTATCTTCAGGAGATGATCGATCCTATCCCTCCTATCCTTGGGCCCCGTGATCGGATTCATGCGGCCGCTCGGATCCCACCGCCCTATCGGATTCCCCTCGCAGTACGCGTACCTATTAATTGCCTGGCTGTTCGCCGCGCCCCCCGCCACCAGTTCCGTGTCGTGGCTGATCCACCGCCCAACGGCCGGGTCATAATACCTCGCACCAGCCTTCTGCAGCCCGCTCTCACTATCCGAGTAATACCCGCTCCCGCCATTCCAGATAAACGGATTGGTGGAGCTTCCGCTCCCACCGACAGAATTGCCAAACGCGTCGCTGATATAGCTGGCGACGACGGTTTGACCGCTGTTCAGGAGCTGCCGGGTGCTTCTCTGCCCGTCCTGCAGCATCCAGCTTACGGTGCCGTTCAGCTTTTCGGCGCTGGCGCCGTAATCAGCGGTCACGGTCGTTCCTTGCATTTCCTCATCGACGTTTCCGTTATCATACAGGAAATCCGTGGTGGTGCCGCTCACGGTCTTGCTGTACCGGTCGGTCCCTGCGCCGATATAGCTATAGGACACGCTGGTTCCGATGCCGGTCAGCCGATCGTCATAGTCGAACTGGTAGTTAGTCGTATTCCCACCCACGGTTACACTCGTCCGGTTTCCATCGGGGTCATAACCGTACGAATAGTTACCCGCCGCTGTTAGCCGGTTGGCGCTATCGTAAGTATAGCTCACGCTCGTATTGTGGGTGTTATCGGTCCATACGGTGCGATTGCCCGCTGGATCGAGGGTGTAAGAACAGTTGTAGGGATCGGTTCCGGTCCGCGCTTCGGACGTGAGCCGACGCAAATCATCATACCCATAATCGACGATCGAGCCATCCGACTCGGATACACCTGTCCGGTCGCTGTCGGCGTCATAATTATAGCTGTACGAACTGATAACTGAACCGCCGCTGGTCTTATTTACCACGCTTGTAAGGCGCTCCATCGGGTCATAACCCTTCGTGACGGCTGCGCCGTTGGACAGAGACATTCCGGTGGCGTGTGAGGCGTTATCATAACCGATGGTTGTCGCGGTGGATGAGATGGCGCTATCGAGGATGGACGTAACGCGATTCGCGCCATCATAACCATACTGGACGGTCGTTCCATCCTGCCGGGGCATTTCGGTAACGCGGCCCGCATAGTCCAGCGTGTAGGCGACCGTGCGATTGCTCGGGTCGCTGGTTCCGGTGAGCCGGTTGTCATTGTCCAGGGTCCAGCCCCACGTCCCGCCCCGTCCTGCTTTCTATTCCGGAACCACCCGCCAGTGCTGCATACAGCACTGGGTTCGTGAGCGCCCGGAGTCCGCGCCCCGCGCCCTGAGGCACGCGTCCGGCCGACGCCTCGCAGTTGGAAGCCTCACGCTTTTACTGTTGCGGCGAGATTATCCAGGATCGCGGGTGGTTATACCTGGTATGAATGGTTTTTTCACGATCGCTTACCAGTGGCTCATGTGATCCGCCGCTCCGTTCTCTCCAGGGCCTCCGCTGTGCTATACTTCTTTTGAACCGTTTGGAGGGGCTGCGAGGGGAGATTGAAGGGGATGAAAGAGCGGACTGCGGTAATTCTGGTGGATCATGGAAGCACGCACCAGGAGGCGAACGACATGCTGCTGGACGTGGCGCGCCTGTTTGAGGCCGTTTCGGGGTTTGAGATCGTCGAACCGGCGCACATGGAGCTTGCCGAACCGACCATCGCCCATGCGTTCGACGCCTGTGTCGCCCGGGGCGCAGCGCGGGTCGTGGTCCATCCATACTTTCTATCGCCCGGCCGCCACAGCACCAGCGATATCCCGCGGATGACTGCTGCGGCAGCCAGATCCCATCCTGGAGTACGCTACGCGGTTACGCTTCCCCTCGGCCTCGACGAGAAGATCGCGCAGGTTATGCTCGAGCGAATTGAAAGCTGCATCGACTCTCCCGATGAGAACGATGAGCGCAGTGTGAACGCCGCCCTGTCGGGTACGACGGCAGGCGCTGCGTGACGCTTACGCGCTCCCCGCGCTCTTGCATGAGGCATTTTCGAGCCTGTTAATGGATCGCTCGAGATTGCGCCTCGCATCGGCCTCAAAAAGTTCCCGGCCCCATTCGGTAAGATAGACGGAGTCGCGTTCGAGCCAGTCCAGACCATGCGCCACCCGGCTGCAGACCCGGTTGAAACCATCCGTCCAATCCAGCCCATGCGCCACCCGGCTGCAGATCCGGTTGAAACCGGGCTCTGCGCGCGCGAAACCCTCCTTAGAGGGTTCAAAAGCACTTCATTCCGCCCTTCGTCTATTGCTTTTCTTTCCTCTGCGGTTCTCTGCGGATCTTTGCGTCTCGGCGGTCTGTTTTCCTCCGTCATCCGTCATCCGTCCTCCGTCCTTACGTAAGCGGAAGCTTTACCGGCTGGCCGGTCTCGGCGGCGCGGTCGGCGGCGAAGATGACCTCGTGGGTTTTGACAGCGTCGTCCAGATCGGGGAGAATCGGGGCGCCGTCTAAGATGCCGGCCACGAACGCTTCAATCTGGCCGTTAAAAGGATGATGGGTGACGTCGCCGCTGTCCGGAAGCACCGTTGGAATTACGCCCCAATCGGTCTGGCCCGGAAAGAGCGGCTCGCTCCAGACCCGGTTGTCGCGGATAGTTCCTTTCGTGCCAACCACGTCGATATTGAACTGGTACGGCATTACACAGTCGAGAATCGAGGCGGTCTTTCCCACGGCGCCGTTGGCGAAACGGCAGAGGAGAACGGTGGTCGGGTCATAGCCCCAATCGGGGTTATCGCCCCAGTGCGGCACGGAAAAGGCCGACACCTCAACCACGTTATTCTCGATACCCGCGAACCAGCGCATGGCGTCCACGGCGTGGCAGCCGGCGCTCAGCAGCGACGATCCACCCTGCGGTTTTCCAACCGCCCAGGGATACTGCGGATACCACTTTTTCATTCCGTGCCAGTAATCCACCTCGACGTAATACGGCTTGCCGATGGCGCCCCGGTCGATCAGATTTTTGGTGTTCAGCAGCGATGGATTCCAGTGGAGGCAGAAGGAGACGATAGTCTTCACCCCCGATTCTCTGACTGCCTTCTGCATCGCGAGGCATGAATTCCAGTCAAGCGCTATTGGCTTTTCAATGCAGACGTGCTTTCCAGCGCGGGCCGCGCGAATCGTAAGGTCGGGATGAAGATCCGGGGGTGTGGTGATGGAGATGAGATCCACGTCGGGATGCTTTAGCAGCGCGTCGAAGTCAGTCGTCACGAACGCATCCGGCGCGCTCGCGTACTCAGCGCAGTGGCGCGCGGATTCAAGCCGCCGGCTTCCCACGGCGACCAGCCGTGTCCGTGCACATGCCTCGTAAGCCCGCGCGTGCTCGCCCGCCACCCAGCCGGCGCCAAAAATCGCCGCTCCCAGAACTTTACCCTGATCGCTCATCTCGTCTCCCTTAACGACATCGCTTCGCTTCTGCATTGAGGATATTCAGCTGCACAACCGGCTTCATCAGAGCCGCCCGCTGTCATCCGGCTCAGTCTACGGGTTCGTCCAGCGCATCCTGAATCCGTCGCTCAATCACATTGACGTCCATACTGCTCCGGTCTCGAACTATATCTCGCACTGTTTCGTTCACAGTGCGCAGATCTTCCAGCAGGTCCCGTAGAATCTCCTGCTGCTGGCGAGAACGGGTAACTTCTCGCGGCTCCTGAACCAGGTCGCGCACCAGCGAATCCTCGGCGCGGGAGGCTACGAGGGGATCTCCCTGGTCCTCCACATAAACAAAGGTGCGCCGGCCCGGTCCCCGGTTCTCCTCGATAGGAACCACCGCCGTAACCCGATCCGAACGGACGTACTTCCCGTAACCCAGATGCACCAGCACTCCCGATTGAATTCGCATCATCCCCTCCCTTCTCAAACCTGCTGTCTTACACTCTCAGCTTACCCCGTCGGAAGTGAGCCTGGCGGTCGATCACCGTCATGGCGCCTAACAGAACGCGCCGGGTGGGGAGAGTCGCCGCAATCGCTGCAGCGATTGCGTTTCCGGCGCCAGGTGGAGGGCGTCGCGCAAATCATGTATGGGGCGACGCACGCGGCGCCTTCCGCCCTGCAAAGACCGCCCGGTAGAGCGAAGCGCCGTGGCGCCCCGCCAACATAATGGCCGGCTTTAAGGTCCCGCAGGGGACGCAGAGCGGGGCGACGGGGTCTCGCCCGCCATTCCGGGCTGTCTCTATCGATCGCCTGAAGTGAAGCAGATGTCATTCCACTCCACATCACCCGCATTCCGCCGGACTATTCCCGTGGCTGCCGGGGGCGGCGGGAACCGCGTTTCCGCGAAGATGGTTTGGCTCTCTGGGCCTGAGCTGCCGCACGGACATCATCTACGTTTAGCGCCAGCTTTGCCGCTATCTGCTCTTCATCGGCGCCCAACTCCAACAGAAGCGGCACTGCTTCTAGCCTCCCCTCGCGCTTGCCCCGCTTCTCGCCTTCAGCCTCGCCTTCAGTGAAGGCTTCCCGATAAACCGCTGTATCTCGTATCGCCGCTAAATCGAACATGCTTTCCAACTCCTCCCGTCCCAGTTGAGGAAACTTGTAGAACAGAATGGTCTCTACCGATTCTATCATCTCTCTTTGCTGTGCGCCAGTCTCCTCCCGCGCTCGCCTAAGTACCCGTCGCGCTTCATCCTCGGATTCTCGCTCGGGTGTAACAATCAACCTCAGCAACTCCAATCCCAGGGGAAGATCATTCTGCCGCCGCAACGTGTCCAGGTAATAGACGTTCAGCACTCCCTCTCTCAAGGCATGCTGGACCTGCAGTGGCATCCCGGGGTCCAGTGAGCGGTTGGCAAACAGCGCCCACGCATACCATCTTCGGGGTTCATGCTTCTGATCGAAGTAATCAGCGATCTTGGCGTAGAACCGCTCGTAAAAGTGTTCGTTGCGCTGGAACGCCACCTCCATAAAGTAGATCGGCTTCTCCAGGTCGTCCGGTTCAGGACGAAGGACACCGTCCAGGCGATAGGATGTCTGCTTGATCTCCAGCGCTTCGAGCCGGTAGCTCTTCGCTTCCCCTGGAGAGCTACCGAGGAGCTCAAAGAAGATCTCCGGGTTTCCGGAGATGAGATTGTAGAACAGCACGTCGGTCTTCATATAGGTGGGATCCGGACGGCGCCGCGCTCGTCGACGAGAGCGCGGATGATGGCGGCGCCTCGAGCCCCACAGCGGTTGTGGTAGGCGCTCAACGGCGCACCGAGAGAATGCTTCTGATCATTGATTCGAGCGTCACAGCAGGTGTTCCTGTAACGAAGCGCGATGGAGTTTTGCCGCCGGGCGTGTCTGGCTCGAATCGGCGTGCTATAATGCGCGTATCCCTTTTGCCGGACCGGAGATTTTGACGTGGCTTCGTTTGAATATTCAGCCCCCCGCAGTATTGATGGCGCAATTACGCTTCTCACGCAGGCCGGGGATGAGGGCCGGGCTCTTGCCGGTGGAACCGACATCCTGACCCAACTGCGCGAAGGCCGCCGCCGGGCATCACTTTTGGTCGATATTAAAGGCATTCCTGAGCTCAATCAGCTTTGCTACGATTCCTCAGCCGGGCTGACGGTCGGCGCCGCTCTCCCCTGTTACCGTCTCTGCAGCGACGAACAGGCGCAGCGGCGTTATCCGGGCCTGTTGGACGGTGCGGGGATTGTGGGGGGAGTGCAGATTCAGGGGCGCGCGTCGGTAGGAGGGAACCTCTGCAACGCCTCGCCGGCCGCCGATTCGATCCCGGCGCTCATCGTGCTCGGCGCGATGTGCGTCATTGCAGGACCGGAGGGAGAGCGCACAATCGCGGTTGAGCATTTCTGCACCGGGCCCGGGAAAAATGCGCTGCAGCGCGGAGAGATTCTTGTGGCGCTGCGCCTGCCCCCGCCCGAGCCCAACTCCGGCGTCCGTTACCTCCGCTTCACTCCCCGCAATGAGATGGATATTGCCGTGGTGGGCGCCGGCGCCGCCGTCACACTGGAGGATGATGGCCGGACGATACGCTCAGCGCGGGTTGCGCTGGGCGCCGTCGCCCCGATTCCACTGCTGGCCGCAACCGCCGGGGAGGTTCTAGCCGGCGCCGCCATTTCGCGTGAGGTCATCGAACGAGCCGCCGAGACAGCTCGGGCGCTCGCGGTTCCCATCACCGACATGCGCGGATCCGCGGCGCAGCGCCGCCATCTGGCCGCCGTCCTCACGCGCCGCGCCCTCGAAGGCGCGATTGAGAGAGCAAGAAAGTCGATGTAGGACGGAGGACCGAGGATGGTGAGTGTGTGAGTGTGTGAGTGTGGGAGACGGTGAGAGAGTGAGATCGCGGCGCCTTGAGTCCCGCG
>Ga0307373_10009607_pt1 | contig 14407 bp, 10 predicted proteins | sample OX2MG_FD_202534 | JGI IMG/M metagenome (GOLD analysis project Ga0307373, IMG submission 202534) | Soil microbial communities from Risofladan, Vaasa, Finland - OX-2 | ecosystem: Environmental > Terrestrial > Soil > Coastal area > Acid sulfate soil | place: Finland: Risofladan, Vaasa | collected... | reverse complement strand
AGATCTCGGCCAGGCGATCCCAGGTGACCACGCTGTGGAATTCGGACTTCTCCTGGCCGTTCGTCCGGTATTCGTTCGTGGCCACGCTGAACTGGGTCACGGTCTTGCCGCTCGCCAGGCTGCGAAGCTCGGGGTCGCGGGTGAGGCGACCACTGAGGAGGACCTTGTTCACGGTCCGTATCTCCTTCCCGGCCGGCCGACGGGGATCGGGCCGGCCCTGCGTGGCGGGATACAACGGCGGGGATGGAGGGACAGTAGCGCAGGGCCATGCACGCGCCATCACGCGGCGATGGAGCGAGTCATCGGTCGGCTCACCGCCGGCTCACCGGCGATCAGGCGGCGCCGATCCGGCGGCGGAGTTCGCCGGGGGCCGCCTGGGCCGGGGGGTCAGGTCAGCCGGCGGCGGCAGCCGGGTCGGAGTCGGCTTGCCCGGGCGGGTCGCTGCGACGACGGCTCCGCCGCGGACCTTCGGCGACGGGCGAGTGCGCGGCGGCCGGCCGAGCGACAGTGATGTGGGCCTGATCGAGGCTCGCGATGAGCGTGATCGTCGCGTCGGGTTCCGGCGCTGCTGCCGTGTACAGGTCGCAGAAGAGCTGGACGAGCTCGGGGTCGAACTGCGTGCCGGCGTGGCGGCGAAGCTCGCGCACGGCTGCCTCGTGACCGATCGCCTGCTTGTACGGCCGATCGTGGGTCATCGCGTCGTAGGCGTCGGCGATCGCGACGATCCGCGCACCGAGCGGGATGTCGGTGCCGCGCAGGCCGTACGGATAGCCGTGGCCACTGAACCGTTCGTGGTGATGGAGGATGATCGGGACGGCGTCGCGGAGGGCGGTGGCCTGCTCGAGGATGACCTGGCCGATCCGGGGGTGCTGCACGACGGTCCGCCATTCCGCGGAGGTGAGGGCGCCCGGCTTCTCGAGGATCTCTTCGGGGAGCGCGACCTTGCCGACGTCGTGGAGGAGCGCGGCGACCCGGATCCGGTCGACCTCGGCCTCCGGCAGGTCGAGGTGCTGGGCGAGCGCGACCACGATCGTCGCGATGAGCGCCGACGGCTGGCCCCGATAGTGGGGCAGCGGATTGATGAACGAGGCGAGCGCCGACTGAGTGGCGTCGCGGGCGACCCGGCCGACCTCCTGGGCGCGCGCGCGGCCGGTCGTCGAGATGGGCGCCCGTGGGACCCGCGCGTCGTCGTCCGGTTCGGCGAAGACGTAGGTCTGGTTGCGCCCCAGGCCCTTGGCCGAGTACATCGCCGCGTCGGCGTCGCGGACGAGCTCGTCCACCCGCAGCTGGCGGCCCTGGCCGCCGGCGATGCCGATCGAGACCGTCACGGTGAGCTCGGTGCCGCCCTCCACTGTGAAGCGTGCTCGCTGGACCAGGCTCCGGATCTTCTCGGCGAGCACGGTCGCATCCTCGACGCCCGTCTCGGTGAGGAGGACCATGAACTCCTCGCCGCCGTAGCGACCCACGATGTCGGTCGCCCGCAGGTTCGCCCGCACCGTCTGTGCCACGCCGCGGAGGACGACGTCGCCGACGGAATGGCCGTACGTGTCGTTCACCTGCTTGAAATGGTCGATGTCGACGAAGGCAACCGAGAGGGGTCGGTTGTAGCGACTCGCGCGCTCGACCTCCGAGAAGAGCTCGGCCAGGAGCGCCTGTCGATTCCAGACGCCGGTCAGCTTGTCGATGGTGGCCGCCGCATGGGTCTCGGCGAGAGCGGTAGAGACACCGGCGAGGGCGGTGGTGAGACGATGCTCGAAGCCGACGCCGCGGACGGCGATGGCGGCCTCCAGGTCGCCGCTGGCGAGGCGCTCCGCCGCCTGGACGAGCGGATCGAGGCGGATCCGGGTGTAGACCCAGAAGGCGCTCACCGCCAGGGCGAGCCCGAATCCAGCGCCGACGGCGAGCGAGATCACCGCCGGTAGCGCCGGATTCCCGAGGAGGGCGACGCTGACGAGCCCGAGGACGAGCGTCGCAAGCAGTGCCGCGACGCCGGGGAGGGGACGGTTCACGGGGGCATCCTACGGGCCGGAAGCAGTCGCGCAGAGCGCCACGATAGTACCGGGCCCACCGCCGGAAGGTCCGGGCCATCGACGGGATCGTGTGGCCCGGGGCCCCGAGCACCGGCGCCGGGGCGACCGCGGCTCGCTGGTATACTCCGCGGGTCACCGATGCGCTGCGGGCCCGCCCGCGACGGAGGAGAACGACGATCGCCCGATGCGCCACGTCCGCCCCGTGAGACGGACCCGCACCGCCGACGAGACAGCGCGCCGCCCGCGCGGCGAGTCGAGGGGGCAGTCTATCCAGGTCCCGAGCCGTGTGGCCGGGGCCTTTTCGTTGGGCTGCTGATGCCGGCCACCGTGATCGTCGGCCTCCAGTGGGGCGACGAGGGAAAGGGCAAGACGACCGACTTCCTGGCCGAACAGGTGGCGATGGCCGTGCGATACCAAGGCGGCGACAACGCCGGCCACACGATCGTCCTCGGCGAGGAGGTGTTCAAGCTCCACCTCGTCCCCTCCGGCGTCCTCTATCCGCACATCGCCTGCGTGATCGGTCCCGGCGTCGTCGTGAATCCGGCGACGCTGATCGAGGAACTCGACGGCCTGGTCGGGCGGGGCATCGACGTCTCGAAGGTCCGGGTGAGCCGGAGCGCCCACGTGATCATGCCGTATCACCCGGCGCTCGACCGGCTGTCGGAAGCGCGACTCGGTGAAGAGGCGGTGGGGACGACCCACCGCGGCATCGGGCCGGCCTACGCCGATCGGGCCGCCCGCGTCGGGCTGCGCATGGAGGACCTTCTCGACGAAGCCGTCCTGCGCCACAAGCTCGAACGGATCCTGCCGGACAAGAACCTCCTGCTCGGCACGGCGGCCGAGGCCCTCCGCTTTGAGGTGGAGCCCCTCGTCGCCCAGGCGGCGAACTGGGGGCGGCGCCTGGAACCGCACCTCGCCGACACGACCGCGCTCGTCCAGGCCGCCCTGCGGCGTGGCGAGCACGTCCTGCTCGAAGGTGCCCAGGGCACGCTCCTCGACCTCGACCACGGCAGCTATCCGTTCGTCACGTCGTCGAGCCCCATCGCCGGCGGCGCCTGCACCGGCGGCGGCATCGGACCGCTCCAGGTCGACGAGGTCATCGGCGTCATGAAGGCGTACTCGACCCGGGTCGGGGCCGGGCCGTTCCCGACCGAGCTGTCCGACGCGATCGGGCAGGGGATCGCTGCGCGCGGGCACGAGGTCGGGACGACCACCGGCCGGCCGCGGCGGGTGGGCTGGTTCGATGCGGTGCCGCTGCGCTATGCCGTGGCGGTGAACTCGGTGAGCGCGATCATGCTCAACAAGCTCGACATCCTGGCTGGCCTCGACGAGATCCTCCTCTGTGTCGCCTACGAGATCGACGGCCAGCGCGTCGAGTCGTGGCCCACCTCCGCCGAGGTCCTCGCTCGGGCGCGGCCCGTCTACGAGACATTTGCCGGCTGGCCCGAGCCGATCCACGACGTCCGTTCGCTCGGCGACCTTCCGGATCCCGCCCGCCGCTATGTCGCCGCGCTCGAGGAGCATGCCGGCGTGCCGATCGTCCTCGTCTCGGTGGGCCCGGAGCGGACCCAGACGATCGAGCGCGCCTGGCGGCCGATGCGCCGCTCGGGGCCGCTGTTCGGGGCCGGACGGCCGCTCGCGGCGAACGAGCCAGGCGGGCCGGGCGGACCGGGCGCCTCGGCCGGGTGAGGATCGCGATGTCGCCGCCGCTCATGCCCACCCGCATCCTCGTCGTGGGCGGTGGCGCACGCGAGCACGCGATCGCCTGGAAGCTGGCCGCCGAGCCTGGCGTGAACGAGGTCCTCGTCAGCCCGGGCAACGACGGCATCGCCGGTGCGCCGCGGATCCGCCGGGTGCCGCCCGCGACGGGCACCCCGCAGGACGCGGTGCTCGACATCGCGGCACGCGAGGCGATCGAGCTCGTCGTCGTCGGGCCGGAAGCGCCCCTGGCGGACGGCCTCGTCGACGCGCTCGATGCGGCCGGCGTGCTCGCCTTCGGTCCGACGGCCGCGGCGGCGCGGATCGAGACGTCGAAGTCGTTCTGCCACGAGGTCGCGGCAGCCGCCGGCGTGCGGATGGCGGCCGTGGTGGTCGCGGAATCGCGCACGGCCGCGGATCGCGCGATCGACGAGCTTCGCGCCCGCGGCCGGGGCTTCGTACTCAAGGAGGACGGGCTCGCGGCCGGCAAGGGCGTCGCGGTCTACGGCCCGGACGCGGACGATTGCCGCGCCGCCGCGGCGCGACTCGACGAGCTGTTCGCGACGGGGGACCGGGCGCTGCTCGTCGAGGAACGCCTCAGCGGACCGGAGGCGAGCGTCATCGCCCTGTGCGACGGACGGATGGCCCTCGGCCTTCCGGCCGCACGCGACCACAAGCGGCTGGCCGATGGCGACCGGGGACCGAACACGGGCGGCATGGGAGCGTACTCGCCACTTGACGATATGACCGACGAGACCGTCGAGGCGATCCTCGCGTCCGTCCATCGCCCCATCCTCGCCGAGCTCGCCCGGCGGGGCACGCCGTTCCGAGGGGCGCTCTACGCCGGCTTCATCCTCACCGCGGACGGTCCGGTGCTGCTCGAGTGCAACGCCCGCTTCGGGGACCCGGAGACGCAGGTGATCCTGCCCCGCCTCGCCGTGCCGCTCGGGCCGCTCCTGCGGGCGGCGGCGAGCGGCTCGCTGGCGCCGACGATCGGCGGGCGACCGCTGGTCCCGGCGCTGCCCGGTGCGACGGTCGGGATCGTCCTCGCCGGCGCCGGCTATCCCAGCGGACGTGCCGTCGGCGACCGGATATCGGGGCTTGACGAGGCGGCGGCACGCGGCGGCCTCGTCTTCCACGGCGGGACGCGGCGGACCGCTGACGGCGGATTGGTCACCGACGGCGGCCGGATCGTCACGATCGTCGGCCGCGGGCCGGATCTCGCCGCGGCTCGAGCGACCGCCGAGCGGGCCGCCGACGCGGTCTCCTTCCCCGGACTGCAGCGGCGGCACGACATCGGGCGGATGCCGCCACCGGTCGCGGTGATGGGGCCGGACGAAGCGGTCGCCGCGGGAGGTCGCCGGTGATCCCGCGCTACACGCTGCCCGAGATGGGGGCGATCTGGGCCGAGGACGCCCGCTTCGCGGCGATGCTGCGGGTCGAGCTCGCCGTCGCGCGGGCGGAGGCGGCGCGCGGACTCATCCCGGCCGAGGCGCTCGCCGCGATCGTCGAGCGGGCCCGCGTCGACCCGGCGCGGATCGCCGAGATCGAACGGACGACGGACCACGACGTCATCGCCTTCGTCAGTGCCGTCGCCGAGACGATCGGACCGGCCGGGCGCTACCTCCACCTCGGCCTCACCAGCAGCGATGTCGTCGATACGGCGCTGGCCCTGCAGCTGCGAGCCGCCGGCGAGCGCCTCCTCGGCGACTGCGACGTCCTCGTCCGGGCGCTCATCCGGCGGGCGCGCACGGAAGCCGCCACGACGATGATGGGCCGCACTCACAGCGTCCACGCCGAGCCGACGACGTTCGGGCTCAAGCTGGCCGGATGGGCGTTCGAGGTGGATCGTGGCCGAACCCGCCTTGCGGCAGCGGTCGACGAGATCGGGACGGGCAAGATCAGCGGGCCGGTCGGGACGTACAGCCACCTCGATCCGGTCCTCGAAGTGGAGGTCCTCGCCGAGCTCGGCCTGCACGTCGACCCGGTGAGCACCCAGATCGTGCAGCGCGATCGTCACGCCGCGCTCCTCACCGCGATCGCGGTCCTCGGTGGCTCGCTCGAGCGGTTCGCGACCGAGATCCGCAATCTCCAGCACACCGAGATCGGGGAGGTCCAGGAGCCGTTCCGGACGGGCCAGAAGGGCTCGAGCGCGATGCCGCACAAACGCAACCCGATCGTGTCCGAGCGGATCGCCGGGCTCGCCCGGCTGCTCCGCGGCTACGCCCACACCGCCCTCGAGGACCAGCCGCTGTGGCACGAACGCGACATCAGCCACAGTTCGGCGGAACGGGTGATCCTGCCCGACGCGACGATCGTCCTCGACTACCTTCTCGTCCGGATGACCGGCCTCGTCGAGGGCCTCATCGTGCGGCCGGAGCGGATGCGAGAGAACATCGAGCGCGGCCTCGGCCTCCACGCGAGCAGCCGGGTCCTCCTCGCGCTCGTCGAGCGCGGCGGACGATCGCGCGAAGAGGCGTATGCGATCGTCCAGGCGGCCGCACTGCGGGCCGCCGACGAGCGTCGCCCGCTGCGCGAGCTGCTCGCGGTCGACCCGACGGTCGCCGGGCGGCTGCCGCTCGCAGAGCTCGATGCCTGCTTCGACGACAGCGTCACCCTGCGCCACGTGCCGGCGATCATCGCCCGGCTCGACCGTCTCGACGGGAGCTCCGGTGTCGCTCGCTGAGCGTTATCTCCGTTCGGGCAAGGTCCGCGACCTCTACCGGCTCGGCGATGGCCGGCTGCTCCTCGTCGCGTCGGATCGGCTGTCCGCCTTCGACGTCGTCCTCCCGACCCCGATCCCGGACAAGGGCCGGGTCCTCACCGGGATCTCCCGCTTCTGGTTCGCCGAGCTGGCGGGGATCGTCCCGAACCACCTCCTCGGCACGGATCCGGCGCTCCTGCCGGCGGGCATCGTCGACGCGACGGACGAACTCCGCGGCCGGATGATGCTCTGTCGCGAGGTCGAGATCCTGCCGGTCGAGGTCATCGTCCGTGGCTATCTCGCGGGCAGCGGCTGGGCCGCCTACCGGACCTCCGGCGAGTTGTGCGGGCTGCGCCTCCCATCGGGCCTTCGCGAGAGTGACCGCCTGGCGGAGCCGATCCTCACGCCGTCGACGAAGGAGGAGGCGGGGGCCCACGATCAACCGATCGACTTCCGGGCGATGGTCGGGCTGCTCGGTGGCGATGCGGCGGCTGTGGCGCTGGCCGAGCGGGTCCGCGATGTCGCGATCGCGCTCTACCGCCACGCCACCACGGTGGCCGAGCGGGCAGGGATCATCGTCGCCGACACGAAGTTCGAGTTCGGCTTCGATCCCGCCAGCGGCGACCTGGTCCTCGCCGACGAGGTACTGACCCCCGATTCTTCGCGCTTCTGGGATGCCGCGACCTACCGACCCGGGCGAGCCCAGGAGTCGTTCGACAAGCAGTACGTCCGCGACTGGCTGGAAGGGACCGGCTGGGACAAGCGGCCACCCGCGCCGGCGCTGCCGGCGGAGGTCGTTGCCGGGACCCGCGCGCGATACGTCGCCGCGTTCGAGCGGCTCAGCGGGGCGAGCTTCGAGCGCTACCTCGAGGAGGACATCGTCGGCCGATGACTGGATCGCCGCGCTTCCGCTTCGCCGTCAACGTCCTGCCGCGCCCGGGGATCCTCGATCCGCAGGGTCGGGCCGTCGAGGGAAGCCTCGTCCACCTCGGACTCGCCGGCGTCAGCGACGTCCGGGTCGGCCGGCGGATCGAGTGCACGGTCGAGGCGGCGACCGAGGCCGAGGCCCGGCGGACCGTCGAGCGCCTCGCCGCCGAGCTCCTCGCCAATCCGTTGATCGAGGCCCATGCGATCGAGCTGCTCGGGGCGATCGCGGGGGCAGCCATCGGCGCGGCCGTCGACGCGGCCGCAGGCGAGTCGTCGCGATGACGGTGCGCGTCGGCGTCGTCGTGTTCCCGGGCAGCAACTGCGATGCCGACACCATCCACGCCCTCGGCCTCGTCGGCGCGGAGGCGGTGCCGCTGTGGCACGAATCGGTCGACCTTGGCGGTTGCGCCGCGGTCGTGCTGCCCGGTGGCTTCGCCTACGGCGATTACCTGCGAGCGGGCGTCATCGCCCGGTTCAGTCCGGTGATGCGGAGCGTGGCCGCGTTCGCCGCCGCCGGCGGCCTCGTGCTCGGGATCTGCAACGGTTTCCAGGTCCTCGCGGAGGCGGGGCTCGTGCCCGGCGCCCTGCTCCGCAACCGCGGCCTCCGCTTCCTCGGCCGGGACGTTCACGTCGTCCCGGAGCGCCTCGACACGCCGTTCACTCGCGCGCTTCCCGATCGCCGGCCCCTTCGCCTCCCGATCGCCCACGGCGAGGGCGCCTATTTCGCGGACGAGGCGGCCCTCGACGAGCTGGAGGCGGCCGGCGCGGTGCTCTTCCGCTACGCGAGCGCGGACGGGACGGCGGCGACCGCCGACGACGCGGAGGCGAACCCGAACGGCTCATTGCGGGGGATCGCCGGCATCATCGCACCGGGCGGCACGGTCGGCGGACTGATGCCGCATCCGGAGCGGGCGAGCGAGGCGGTCCTCGGCTCGGACGACGGGCGGCTCATCCTCCGCTCGCTCGTCGAGGCGGCGGCGGAGCGCGCGGTCGGTGCGCCGGTGGTCGTGGGCGCCCGATGAGCATCGCGACGACGACGACGGCGGCTGCGGCGGCGGCGGAGCCGCTCCATCGATCGCTCGGGCTCACCGACGACGAGCTCGCGGCGATCGAGGAACGGATCGGGCGAACTCCCAACGACCTCGAGCTCGCCATGTTCAGCGTCATGTGGAGCGAGCATTGCAGCTACAAGAGCTCGCGGCCGCTGCTCCGGACCCTCCCGACCGGCGGCCCGGGCGTCGTCGCCGGTCCCGGCGAGAACGCCGGTGTGGTCGACATCGGCGACGGTCTCGGGGTCGCGTTCAAGATCGAGTCGCACAATCACCCGAGCGCGGTCGAGCCGTACCAGGGCGCCGCGACCGGCGTCGGCGGCATCCTTCGCGACATCTTCACGATGGGCGCCCGGCCGATCGCGGTGCTCGATGCGCTGCGCTTCGGCGATCCGGCGGACGCCCGGACCCGCCACCTCGTCGATGGGGTCGTCCGCGGCGTCGGCGGGTACGGCAATTGCGTCGGCGTGCCGACCGTCGGCGGCGAGCTCGTGTTCGATCCGACCTACGCCGGCAACCCGCTCGTCAACGTCATGGCCATCGGGCTCCTCGAGCTCGGGCGGCTCACTCGCGCCCGGGCCAGCGGACCGGGCAACCTCGTCGTCCTGTTCGGCTCGGCGACCGGTCGGGACGGGATCGGCGGCGCATCGGTCCTGGCCAGCGCGACGTTCACCGATTCGGACCCGTCGCGGCGCCCCGCGGTCCAGGTCGGCGACCCGTTCGCCGAGAAGCTCCTCATCGAGGCGAGCCTCGAGCTCATCGAGCGGGGCCTCGTCGTGGGGCTGCAGGATCTCGGCGCCGGCGGCATCACCTGCGCGACCGCAGAGCTCGCCGATGCCGGTGGGGTCGGCATCGTCGTCGACCTCGACGCGATCCCGCGCCGTGAGCCCGGCATGGCCGCCTTCGAGGTGATGATCTCGGAAAGCCAGGAGCGGATGTGCGCGGTCGTCGAGCCGGCGCGCTACGCCGACGTCCAGGCGACCTGCGAACGGTGGGGGCTCCAGGTCGCGATCGTCGGCCGGGTGACGGCCGAGGTCGACCTCGTCATCGTGGAGGGTGGCCTCGATCCGGCGGGGCGGCCGCTGCCGGGCGCGCGGATCCTCGCTGGCGTGCCGGCCCGAGCGCTGGCCTCCGGCGCGATCGTCCACGACCGCCTCGCTGCGCCGCCCCAGCACCGCCGTGCCGCGCCGGCTCCCGGGATCGGACCCTCCCCGGACGACGGGCTGCCGGAGCGCGGCATGGACCCGGGAGCGGTCCTGCTCGCCCTCATCGGCTCGCCGAACCTCGCGTCGCGGCGCTGGGTGACGGACCAGTACGACTCGACGGTCCAGACGAACACGGTGGTCGGACCCGGTCACGGAGCGGCGGTCCTGCGGATCAAGGGGACCTCGAAGGCGCTCGTTGCCACGACCGACGGGAACCACGGCGTCGGGATGGTCGACCCATGGCTCGGGGCCGTGCTCAGTGTCGCCGAGGCGACCCGCAACGTGTCGATCACCGGCGCCCGTCCGCTCGGCGTCACGAACTGCCTCAACTATGGCGACCCGACCCGACCGGAGGCGTTCTGGCAGCTGGCCGAAGGGGTCCGCGGGCTCGGCGATGCCTGCCGGGCGCTCGGCCTGCCGGTCACCGGCGGCAACGTCTCGCTCTACAACGAGTCGCCAGGCGGGGCGATCGCGCCGACCCCGGAGATCGGCGTCGTCGGACTCCTTGACGACGTGGAGCGGCGAGTCGGTCCGGCGTTCGTCTCCGCCGGCGATCGGATCGTCCTCGTCGGCGCGGGCGTGCCGGGCCTCACCGGCAGCGCCTATGCGGCCCTTGCGGGCGTCGCCGCCGAGGACGGCCCGCCGACGATCGACCTCGCCGTGGAGGCCGCGACCCAGGCATTCGTCCGCGCGGCCATCGGACGCGGGCTCGTCGCCTCCGCCCAGGACGTGTCGGGCGGCGGCCTCGCGATCGCCCTCGCCGAAGCGGCGATGTGGGGCGGCCTCGGCGCGCGCGCCCGGCTCCCGATCGCCGGTTCGCCGGCCGCCGAGCTGTTCGGCGAGAGTCCGTCGCGGCTCGTCCTCAGCTGCTCGCCGCCTCATGCACCGGCGCTGCTCCTCCTCGCCCGCCAGTTCGGCCTGTCGGTCGAGGAGGTCGGGACCGTCGGCGGGGAGCGCCTCGTCGTCGAGCTCGCCGGCTCCGGGGCGACGGGTGCGGCGGAGGAGCGCGGTTCGCGGATCGCCGACGCCCTCGACGTCGCGGTTGCCGACCTGCGACACGCGTGGGAGCACGGCCTCGGCCGCGCCCTCGGGATGGAGTCCTGACATGTGCGGCGTCTTCGGCGCGGTCCTGCCGGCCTCGTTCGGGACCTCCGGAACGGAGGCGGGTGCGGTGGCCGCCCTCGGCCTCTTCGCCCTGCAGCACCGCGGGCAGGAGTCGGCCGGGCTGGCGGTGAGCGATGGCGAGCAGCTCATGCTGTACAAGGACCTGGGACTCATCTCGAGCGTCCTCGACGAACGCCGCCTGCCGTCGCTGCGCGGTCGGCTCGCGATCGCCCATTGCCGTTACTCGACGACCGGGTCGACCGTCTGGGAGAACGCCCAGCCGACCCTCCGCCTCGGCCCCCGCCGGGCCCTCGCCGTCGGCCACAACGGCAACCTCGTCAACACCCGCGAACTCCTCGGCCGCCTCCGTGGCGGGCGGACCCGGCTGCCGGCCTCGACGGACACGGAGCTCCTCACGGCCCTCCTCGCGGACGAGCCCGCCGCCGACACGGTGGACGCCCTGCTACGGGTCCTGCCGACGGTGCGCGGCGCATACAGTCTCGTCGTCCTCGACGAGCGACGCGTCATCGGGGTGCGCGACCCGCACGGGTTCCGTCCGCTCGTCCTCGGCCGCCTGCCGGCGCCGGACCAGGCGGATCGCGGCCGCGAGCTCTGGCCGGATCCGGCGGAGGATGGCTGGTGCCTCTCGTCGGAGACCGCCGGACTCGACATCGTGGGGGCCGAGTTCGTGCGCGACGTCGAACCGGGAGAGATGGTCATCCTCGAAGAGGGCCACCCGCCGCGATCCGTCCGATTCGCCGTGGCGACGCCGGCGCTCTGCGTCTTCGAACTCATCTACTTCGCCCGGCCCGACTCGTACATGGAGGGCCGCAACCTCTACGAGGCGCGCCGCCTCATGGGGATGGAGCTCGCTCGCGAGCAGCCCGCCGACACGGACCTCGTCATGCCGGTGCCGGACACCGGGGCGCCGGCCGCGGCGGGCTACGCGGAGGCGTCGGGCATCCCGTATCGCGAGGGCCTCGTCCGCAACCGCTACACCGGCCGAACGTTCATCCAGCCGTCGCAGACCATGCGCCAGCGGGGCGTCACGATCAAGCTCAACCCCCTTCGCGAGGTCGTCCGCGGCCGGCGGCTCACCGTGGTCGACGATTCGATCGTCCGCGGTACGACCACCAGGCAGATCGTCGAGCTGCTGCGACGGGCCGGAGCCGCGGAGGTGCATCTCCGGATCAGCGCCCCGCCGATCTACCACCCGTGCTTCTACGGCATCGACACCCAGATCACGACCGAGCTCATCGCCGCCTCGAAATCGATCGACGAGATCCGGGAGTACACCGGCGCCGATTCACTCGGCTACCTCTCGATCGCCGGCGTCCTCAAGGCGCTCGACCTGCCGTACGAGCAGTTCTGCTTCGCCTGTTTCGATGGCCACTACCCCGAGCCCGTCCCGTACGACGCCAGCCGCCGCAAGTTCGTCCTCGAGGAGGACGCCTCGGTCGCGATCGGTGGCTGAGGGCAAGGGTCCGGCCGCCCGCCGCGCCTACGCGCGGGCCGGTGTCGATGTCGCGGCGGGGGACCGGGCGGTGGAGCTCATGGCCGCTCACGTCGCCTCGACCCGCCGGCCCGAGGTCGTCGGCGGGATCGGCGGCTTCGGCGGCGCCGTCGCCCTGCCGGCCGGCTACCACGAGCCGATCCTCGTGTCGTCGACCGACGGCGTCGGGACGAAGACGGCGATCGCGAGCGGGCTCGGCCGCTACGACACGATCGGGGTCGACCTCGTCGCGATGTGCGCCGACGATGTCGTCTGCTCGGGCGCCCGGCCGCTCCTCTTCCTCGACTACGTGGCCGTCGGCCGGCTCGATCCGGCGATCGTCGCGTCGATCGTCGGTGGGGTCGCGGCCGGTTGCCGCGCCGCCGGCTGCGCCCTCGTCGGCGGCGAGACTGCCGAGCATCCCGGGCTCATCGAACCGCCGGCGTTCGACCTCGCGGGCTGCTGCGTGGGGGTGGTCGAACGGGAACGCCTCATCGACGGCAGCCGCGCCGCGGCGGGCGATCTCGTCATCGGCCTCGCCGCCTCCGGCCTCCACGCCAACGGGTACTCGCTCGTCCGGACGGTCCTCGCCGCGGGCGGCCCCGAGCTCGCCCTCGATGCGCCGTATCGGCCCCTGCTCGTGCGCGTCTTCGGCGCCGGCGAGCCGGACGGCGTGGATTCGATACTCGCGACCGATGCCGCGCTCGGGATCTCGATCGCTGCGGATGCGACCCTCGGCGATGTGCTCCTTGCCCCGACCCGGATCTACACCTCGGCGATCGTCGACCTCCTCGAGGGTCCGGCCGGCGTCGAGCCGCACGGCATCGCGCACGTGACCGGCGGCGGCCTGCCCGGCAATGCGCCGCGCGCGGTGCGGCCTGATCTCGGCGTCCGGCTCGATCCGACGCGCTGGCCGATCCCGTCAGCACTCCGGCTCGTCGGCAGGCTCGCCGGCCTCGGCGATGCGGAGCTGCGGGCGACGCTCAATGGCGGCCTCGGGATGCTCGTCGTCGTCGGTCGGTCGGACGTGACATCGACGATCTCCTCGTTCGCCCGGTCCGGCGTGCCCGCCTGGCTCGTGGGCGAGATCGTCAACGCGGCGCGCCTCGGTGGCGTCCGCTACGCAGAAGGAACGCTGGAGGAGTGACCGGGTGAGCGACGTGGCCAACGGTCGGATCGCCGTCGCGGTGAGCGGAGCGGGGAGCAACCTCCGCGCGCTCGTCTCGGCCGAACGGGTCGGGATCCTCGGCGGACGGGTGGTCCTCGTCGTCGCCGACCGCCACTGTGCGGCGCTCGACTGGGCGTCCGAGCAGGGGATCGACACCGCGTTCGTACCGGGCGGCGAGGATGATGCGCTGCGCGACGCGCTCGCCGGCGCGGCGCCGGACCTCGTCGTCCTGGCCGGCTACCTCCGCCTCGTCGGTCCGGCCACCCTCGCCGCCTACCCCGAGCGGATCCTCAACGTCCATCCGTCACTCCTGCCGGCGTTCCCGGGCGCGCACGCCGTGCGGGACGCGCTGCAACACGGTGCGCGGGTGAGCGGGGTCACGATCCACCTCGTCGACCGCACCCTCGACGGGGGACCGATCGTCGCCCAGGAGGCGGTCGCGATCCTTCCGGCCGACGACGAGGCGAGCCTGCTGGCGCGGATCCACGAGGTCGAACACCGGCTCCTGCCACGGGTCGTCGCGGCCACGCTCGCGGGGGCCGTGCGGGTCGACGGGCGGCGAGTTTCGCTCGACCCATCGCTCGCCGGCGCGGGCCGTCAGCCGCGGCGAGCGCTCCTGTCGGTGAGCGACAAGGCGGGCCTGGCCGACCTCGCCCGGGGGCTCGTCCGCCATGGCTTCGAGCTCGTCTCGACGGGCGGCACGGCACGCGCGATGCGCGACGCCGGGTTGCCGGTCACGGACGTCGCGGCGGTCACCGGCTTCCCGGAGATGCTCGACGGGCGGGTCAAGACGCTCCACCCGCGGATCCACGCGGGAATCCTCGCCGACCGCCGCCGGGCGGATCATCGCGAGGCGCTCGTCGCGGCGGGCATCGACCCGTTCGAGCTCGTCGTCGTGAACCTGTATCCGTTCGCGGCCGCCGTCGAGCGACCCGGGATCACGACCGACGAGCTGATCGAGGAGATCGACATCGGCGGTCCGTCGATGGTCCGGGCGGCGGCCAAGAACTCGGCATCGGTCGCGGTCGTC
>Ga0307373_10009605_pt1 | contig 14408 bp, 7 predicted proteins | sample OX2MG_FD_202534 | JGI IMG/M metagenome (GOLD analysis project Ga0307373, IMG submission 202534) | Soil microbial communities from Risofladan, Vaasa, Finland - OX-2 | ecosystem: Environmental > Terrestrial > Soil > Coastal area > Acid sulfate soil | place: Finland: Risofladan, Vaasa | collected... | reverse complement strand
AGGGCAAAGCCCCGGCCGTTCTGGATGTGCTGGGACACTTCCCGACCGGCAAGTCATCACCCTTCGAGCAGAAGCTCTGCATCAACCAGGCCCTGCGCGGCATGATCGCCTTGAGCATCGCCTTTATTGACATGGGGGAGTTGCGGGTGAAAGGGAACGAACATTATTACGGTTCGGACCTTGATCTGGTGGGCGTGAACGGCGTGGGCCTGTTTTACCTGGCCATGCGCCGCGGGCTCGATTATCTGTATAACGATCCGCGGGTGGATCGAAGTCGCATCGCTGTCACGGGCCTTTCCGGCGGCGGCTGGGAGACCCTTCTGCTGAGCGCGTTGGATACCCGGGTGCAGGTGTCCATTCCCGTGGCGGGCTTTGCTTCGCTCGCGGGAAGGCTGGAGCGGTTGCCCGGCGAGCCGGGGGATTACGAGCAGCTTGCTCCAGGCCTGCTGGACGGCCAGGGTTACCAGACGCTTGTCGCCCTGCTGGCGCCCCGGCCCACGCTGGAGATCAACAACTCAGAGGACTCCTGCTGCTTCCGCGCGCCGCTGGTCAAACCCGACAACTACGACGCGATCAAGCCTTTCTTTGACTTGTATGGCAAAAATGATGTCTTCCAGTTTCATGCGGACACGCAGGTTTCCGCGCACAACTATGAGCGCGACAACCGGCAGCAGACTTACCGCTTCCTCTCCACTTATTTCCATCTTCCCTCCAAGCCGGAGGAGATTCCGGTCGGGCAGTACCTCAATAGCTATAGCGAGCTGGCTTCGGGCATACCGGCAAACAACCTGACCGTTCTGGGGCTGGCGCGGCAATTTGCCTCCCAAATTCATCGCGCGCCTGTTCCGGCCGGCGCAACGGCCAGAGCCGACTGGGCCGCCTCCAAGCGGGCGAAGCTCAGCAAAGTGGTGCATTACAAACCCGTGACGGTTGAGCACCCGTGGTACGTTGCGGATACGGACCACAGCACCATTCAGTCGATTTCATTCCGGTTTGGCCTTAGCAACGGCCTCAGCGCCACCGGGGTGTGGGCGAAGTCCACCTGGACGCCGGAAGAGGGCGCGCCGATGACCATCGTGCTGAATGACGCCGGCCGTAAGGGCGCGGGCGAAGAAGTCTGGGACCACGATCCTGAGGTTCCTGACCGCATCGACCGCGGCGAGCAGGTGCTGGCACTCTCCGTCCTCTTTACAGGAGATGACAATCCCCTGGAACGCGACATGGAAGGTTTAACCTATATGCTGACGGCCGTGAGCGCTCCACCGCTGGGTCTGGAGGCGGCCCAGTTGATCGCCATCACCGAATGGGCCCGGCAGCGGTGGCATCCTTCACAGATCAGGCTTGAGAGTTCGGGATACCGAATGCAACTGGTATCCCTGGTGGCGGGCGCGCTGCAGCCTCACCTCTTCAAGAGCATTACCATCCATAAGGGAATGCACAACCTGAGCTATATCCTTGACAAGCCGGTGCGCTCCGACAAAGTGCCGGACATGTTCTGCCTGGACCTCTACAAAGACTTTAATCTGGACATGCTGAAGGCCATGACAGAGCCCGCAACCGTAACGGAGTCAGATTACCTGGAACTAACGCCCGCCAAGCAGTAGGAGGGCTGAAATGCGCAAGGCTCAATCGGCCGGGCGGGGAAGCGCTTGGGATGAAGTGGCTGGCTTCGCTGTTTTGCGGTTGTGCGGGCAGCGCGCCGGTTCGCCGGTGCGGTTGCCCAAATGAGTGAGAATAATGGCCGTGATAAGATCAATCCCTTTGCAATACAAGTTTGGTATTCTTCGATTTATCCGTCACGCCGGAGAGTTCCGCTGGCAGGCCAGGAGACACACAAAGAGCCTGACCGAGCGGCGAGAGCGAAGGGGATGAAGCGATGGAAAATTTGAACAGGCGAGGATTTCTTCAGGCGGCAGCCGTGGCAGTGGTGGCGAGCGGAGTAAAGGTGACGGGGCTCAAGGCCGCCGAGCCCAAGCCCATGCGCATGGGGCTGCTGGTGAGCGCGACAAGCGAGCCGGAAAAGGTGATGGCTCACGTCCGAGAGCTCGGCATCCCGACGGTGCACTTGGGCGCCTCAGACTTTTCGCCCGAGATGGCCAAGCGTCTTCGCGCGGCTCTTGACAGCAACGGAATTGAGGCGACGGCGCTGGTCTCTTCCGGGCCGGGCGAGCAAAAGTACGACTTATACGACGGGCCCATCACCTACGGACTGGTTCCTTCGCAATACCGGCGGCAGCGGATTGACCATCTCAAGAGGGCTTCGGATTTTGCCAGCCAGCTGGGCATCCCCGTGACTTTCAACCAGTGGGGTTATATTCCTGAGGTCCCCAGCGATCCACTCTACCAACCCACCGTGGTGGCGGTCCGTGAAATCGCCACGCATTGCAAGGCAAACGGCCAGATTTTTGTCAACGAGACCGGCCAGGAGACTCCGGTAACTCTGCTGAGGACGATCGAAGATACCGGAATGGACAACGTAAAGGTGGTACTGGACGCCGCCAACCTGATTCTTTATGGGAAAGGCAGTCCTGTGGACTCGCTTGACGTGATCGGGAAATATGTGGTCGGCATCCACGCCAAGGACGGATTTTATCCCACCGACCCACGAAATTTGGGGCGGCAGGTTGCGGCGGGGCAGGGCAAGGTGGACTGGCCTCGGCTGATCGCGGGTCTGAAGAAGCTTGGCTACACGGGCCCTATTACGATTGAGCCCGTGCTCGGGCGCAGCCGGCGCGACCAGGAAATTCTTGATGATATGGATTATCTTGAAAAACTGACGGCACAGAGTTGAAAATACTGCAGGCTCACGGCCTGAGCCGAATGCTACGGATTCATGCCTGGGGCGCCGCAAACAACAAGGAGAACATAACCGATGACACGACGAATTGACCGCCGATCGTTCCTGAAGAAATCGAGTGGGGCGGCGCTGGGTGCGACGGCCGCGACGCTGCTCGGCCCGTCCCGTGCTGCAGCGGCCGGCGAAAACGCCTTCCGCAGCGCCTGGCCGCAGCAGGCGGAGCGGCCCTGGGCGGGTCCGGAGTATTGGACCAACCCGCTGGAGGATTGGCGCATTCGCAAGGGGCGCCTGGAATGTGTCTGCCCGGGCGGTGATCGCAACGTGTTTCTTTTGACGCGTGAAGTCGCCGCGCGCCAGGGAACACTCGCCATGAGTGTGCGGCTGGGCAGGCTCGAGGAAGGTCCGGCAACACCCCATCACGATTCCACCAGCGGGTGCCCGTTTCACTCCGAGCCGGGTGGAGTTAAAGGTGCCGAGAAAAAACTCGAAGGCGGCTTTGCCGGTTTCCGCGTAGGCATCAAAAGCTTTGTGGATGACTATCGCGCGCGGGCCATTCATGGCCGCGGAATGAATGTGGGTGTAACGGCCGAGGGCGAGCTCTTTATCGGCAAGGTTGAGCCATCGGCGCAGCGCGTGAATCTCGATCAGGAACTGCGGCTTGATCTGCAGGCGCGTCCGGTGGGCAAGGAATATGCAGCCACTCTTCGGGCGTTTGACTCCAAGGGCCAGAGCCTTGGTGAAACCACGCGGAAGGTTCCCGGAGCGTGGCTAGAAGGCAATGTAGCTCTGGTGTCGAGTTCAGGCAAAATTGAGCCGACGCCGCAGCCGTTGGGCAAGCTGACCGGCTACAAGTTCTACCCGCCGGGCCAGGAGCGAGGCGGAACGATGCGCTTCTGGTTCACTGACTGGACACTCAGCGGCACCAAGGTCGATGCGCACGAGGATCACGTTTACGGACCCATTCTGTTTGCGCTCTACACGCTGAGCCGGGGCACGCTGAAACTTTCAGCGCAGTTTCCGCCGCTGGACGGCGCGCCGCGAGAGGTCCGGCTGCAGGTGCGCAACGGCGGCAATCGCTGGAAGACGATAGCGACCGAGGAGATCGATCCGGACGCCTGGAACGCGGTGTTCCGCGTCGCTTCGTGGGACGATACCAAAGATCGTCCTTACCGTTTGCTCTACGCCATGCCGGATGCAGGAGGCAAACTCCAGCAACACACGTATGAGGGAACCATTCGCCGAGACCCGAAAGACAAGAACGAGATCACGGTGGGGCTGCTGACCTGCATCTGGGACATGGGCTTTCCGCACTCGGAGTTTGTGCAGCATCTGGGCTGGCACAAGCCGGACGTGCTGTTCTGGACGGGAGATCAGGTTTACGAACCGGTGGGCGGCTTCGGGGTAATGGAGACGCGCAATCCGGAACTGCTGGTTCCGTCGATGCACGACTATCTGCGCAAGTGGTATGTGTTTGGCTGGGCCACCCGCGACCTGACGCGCAACATCCCATCGACCTGCATGCCGGACGATCACGATATGTTCCACGGAAACATCTGGGGATGCGGCGGCAAGCCAACCGATCCCAATCTGCCGGTGAAGGGATATGAAGGGCAGGACTCGGGCGGCTACAAGATGCCGGCGCGCTGGGTGAACATGGCGCAGCGGGCGCAGACCTCGCACCTGCCGGACCCGTTTGACCCCACGCCGGTGCTGCAGGGAATTACGGTGTACTACACGGACCTGCGCTGGGGCGGGATCAGTTTTGCCATTCTGGAAGATCGCAAATGGAAATCGGCGCCAAAGGTTGAGTGTCCGGAAGCGCAGATCACCAACGGCTTTCCGAAGGACCCGCGCTGGGATGCGCGGAAGGACGACGTGCCGACGGCGGAACTGCTGGGGCAGCGGCAACTCGATTTTCTGGAGGAGTGGGCGGCGGATTGGAGCGGCGGCGCCTGGATGAAGTTTGCCGTCTCTCAAACGCGCTTCGCCTGTCTGCAAACCACCCCGACGGGTAATCCAAACGACAGCATCGATCCCAGACTGCCGGTATATCCGGTCGGCGAGTATGCTCCAAGCGACTGGATGATGGCCGATCATGATTCCGACGGTTGGCCGCAGCATGGCCGCAACGATGGCATTCGAAAATGGCGCAAGGCATTTGCCATGCACCTGAGCGGCGATCAGCATCTCGGCACAACTTCACATTATGGCGTGGATGATTTCCGCGACGGGGTTTATTCGGTCTGCACGCCGGCGATTTCAAACCTCTTTCCGCGCCGCTGGTTTCCGGCGGATCCCGCCAAGAACGCATTGCCCGGGATGCGGCACACCGGGGACTATCTTGACGGTTTTGGGAATCACATTACGGTGCTTGCTGCGGCCAACCCGCACCAGTATCCAGGTCCCGGCCTGGAAGGTCTACGTTACCGGGCGACGGGGTATTCGATTCTGCGCTGCAACCGCGAGACGCGCGAGGTGCAGGTGACGGTGTGGCCGCGCTGGGTTGATCCCTCTGAGCGCGGCGCGAAGCCCTACGAGGGCTGGCCGGTCACCGTCAAGCAGCTTGACAATGGTTTGCATGGTGCCGGATGGACGCTGGAGAAAATAACAACGCCGGGCCAGCGCGATCCCGTGGTTCAGGTCCGGAGAGAGGCCGACGGTGAAGTGGTTTACACGCTGCGGATCAGCGGCGAGTCCTTCACTCCGCTGGTGCGCGAGCCGGGCACTTATACGGTGGTTGCTTTCGACCCGGACGGCGGGTATCGCCAGGCGTGGAAGGGAGTGCAGGCTCGCAAACTGTAGCCTGCGCCATCCGACATGGGAAAGGCCCACGGTACAAAAAGGGTGCTGTAGGTTGTATTTTGAATCGTGCCGCGATATGCCACAGCTTTGGCCCATGACGAAGTCGCGGCGACGGGTGGTTTCAGACCGGTATTTCTTTGTGACCTGTTATCTTCGCAGGGAGGATCGCAGCATGGTGCTGTTGGCGGAAGTGAGGTTACACTTCTTGGGGCTGCGATTGCTTCGACCCGGCAAGCTTTGCAATTTCTGCTGATGGGCTGGGTTTTTCTGCCAGACCACTGGCACGCGATCATTTGCCCGCGCTCCCCTCTGCCCAGTTGCTGGTCTTCAATTTCGTGGGGGATATTCCCTTTGGACCCCTCGAAAAAGTGCTTGTCCGGGATCCACGGCTTGCCGGCAAAACTGATTGGAGGGTGGTGAGTGAATGGTATTTTCAACGCCCGCAGCCGCTACCCTCTTGCCATCAGCACGGCGATCTTGCATGTTGGAAACCGTCCCAGCAGCACCGGGGCTAACGCCAGCCTTTCGACGGGGCGTTCCGAAAGTGGCACTGTCGCGCCCCCTCTTTCGGACAAGACGAAAGTCGAAATTGGAATCGTATGGCTTCCGAAACGGCATCGCACTGAGCCGGGGCAGGCTGAACTCCATTGTTTTGGAGAATACCTTGGGTTTCGCAGGGCTGTCGCCCGGCCGGGAGAGCGCACTCCATGTCTGGTTGCGTCCTTGATAGAGTGTGGTGGCGGTGCGAGTAGCACGAAAAGGAGTTGAGCAAAGTTATGCCTTCAAGGAAGAAGCGTTCTGGGATTCTATGGCAGTCGGATAGAGTTCCGGGATTGAGGAGGATCATAAGGCGGCTTGCGGTCAAATGCGGTTGTCTGATTGTCGCAGGCATGGCACTCTCGAATGCGTCGTTTGCGGCCAGTTTCCGCCCGCCGGCCGTGCCCCTTGTTACCAATAATCCTTATTTCAGCATCTGGTCTTTTGCCAACCACCTCACCTACGATTCCACCCGGCACTGGACTGGTACGAAGCAGGAGTTGCACAGCCTGATTCGCGTTGACGGAGTCAACTGGAGAATCATGGGCGCCGAGCCGCGGAAAATTCAGCCCATGCCGCAGACGAATCTCACGGTGACTCCGACGCGCACAACGTATCAGTTCGAGGGCGGCGGGGTTCAGGTTACGCTCGTTTTCCTTACACCGATCTTCCCCCACAATATCGATATGATGTCGTGGCCAGTCACCTATCTTATCTGGCGCATTCACTCTGTGGACGGCAGGCAACACAAGGTTTCGATTTACTACGACAATACGGCCCAACTTGTTGTGAACACCGAAGACGAAGCTGTGGTGTGGAGCAACGAGACAGTGAACGGTCTGGAAACGCTGCGGATGGGAACGCAGTCCCAGCCGGTCTTGCAGAAATCGGGTGACAACCTGCGCATTGATTGGGGCTATCTTTACGCGGCCGCCCCGGCAGGCAACCTCACTCGCAGTGTCGTTGCGAACTTGCCGGCGGCGTTCCGAGAATTCGAGGGTGACGGCAGCTTGCCGCCGTTCGATCACCAGATGCCACAGACGCCGGACGTTCACATGCCCGCCATGGCGTTCGTTTTTGACTGCGGCATGGTCGGTCCCACGCCCGTAGAACATCATCTCATCCTGGCTTATGACCAACTCGACTCGATCGAATATTTCCACCAGAAGTTGCGTCCCTACTGGCGCCTGCATCGGAACAGCGCCCAACAGCTCCTGGTAGATGCCGAAGAGCGCTATCCGTCCATCGTTCGCGATTCCGAGACGTTTGATCATGAGCTGATGACGGACTTGGCCAAAATCGGCGGGGAGCATTATAGCCTTCTGGCCTCGCTGGCTTATCGCCAGGCCCTCGCGGCGCAGATTATTGTTGCTGGCCCCGACGGAAAACCTTTTATGCTGCCGAAAGAGAACTTCAGTAACGGCTGCATTGGAACCGTGGATGTCATCTATCCAGGATCCCCGATTCTGCTGCTGTTTAATCCCAAACTGGTGGAAGCCTCACTTCTGCCGGTTCTGGAATACGCAGAGTCAAGCCGTTGGTCCTTCCCCTTTGCGCCGCATGACCTGGGAACCTACCCACTGGCCAACGGGCAGGTTTATGGCAGGCGGGCGCACGCCGGAAACCGGCAGATGCCGGTTGAAGAGACCGGAAATATGCTGTTGATGGTGGCGGCACTCTCCTCGATTGAGGGAAACGCGCGATTCGCGGCTGAGCACTGGCCGGTGCTGACGAAGTGGGCTGACTACCTCAAACAAAACGGACTGGACCCGGGCAATCAGCTTTCAACGGATGATTTCGCCGGTTTCCTGGCTCACAGTGCCAATCTTTCTGCCAAAGCCATTGAAGCTCTGGCCGCCTATGGCGAACTTGCACGAATGTTACATCACGATCAGACGGCGGCCGAATACCACAGCGCCGCCGAGGATTTTGCGCGCAGGTGGCAGAGTATGGCGAATGACGGTGACCACTATCGCCTTGCGTTCGACAAACCCGGAACGTGGAGCCAGAAGTATAACCTGGTGTGGGATGATATTCTCGGGTTCCATCTGTTTCCTCCCGAAGTCAGCGAGAAGGAGGTTCGGTACTACGAGGAGAAAGAAAATCGTTTTGGGTTCCCGCTCGACAACCGGGCGGCCTATACCAAGCTCGACTGGGAAATCTGGTCGGCAACCCTCGCACGCTCCACTGAGGCATGGAACCGTTTAATTGCCCCGGTCTGGACTTGGGTAAACGAATCGTCCAGCCGCGTCCCGCTGACCGATTGGTATTGGACAACGGACGGAACGCAGGTCGGCTTCCAGGCTCGTTCCGTGGTTGGCGGAATCTTCATCAAAATGCTCTCCAACCGTGCCGTTTGGCGGCGTTGGGCGATCGGTCCGCCCTTGCCTACAGCCGCCGCGCGCGGACGGTAGTCTCGAAACGTTGTTCAAAACCGGTGTCATTGTCAGCCGAGCCCAAGCAAAGCAACCGGAGAGGATTGATTGATGCCTATTTCCGAAAAAACCAGACGGCAGAAGCTGCTTGCCCGCAGAGGTTTCCTCCAGCAGTCAGCCGGCCTGCTTGCTGCCACGTGCGGTGTCTCAGCATCGGCGTATCCTGGCAAGGAAGATCCAACGCCCGGCATGAAATCCGCCGGTGGGCGATCTCAGCCGGGCGGCGAACCTCCGCGGGGGTCGATCTATATCCCGGCGCGGGCCTATAACGCTTTCCAGATGTGGCGCGATTATGATCCCGGAATTATCCAACGGGACACACAATACGCTCGCAGCCTTCATTTGAACGCCTTTCGATTGTGGCTGAGTTATGAGTTCTGGCGCCAGCACCGCGAGGCGTTCCGGCAAGGCTTCGATAACCTTTTGCAGAACTGCTCCGCCAGGGGAATCAGGGTTATGCCGGTCCTCTTTGAGGGCGTCGGTGTGGAGCCCACGCCGGCGAACCTGGCCGACACGAACCCCTTGGAGGCTTCGGCCGTACTGTCACCGTCCTCAGAGATTGTGGATGACGTCAAGCAGTGGAACGGGCCGCGGGAGTATGTGGATTGGTTCATGGACCTTTTCCGGAATGACCAGCGCTTGCTGGCTATCGAGGTTCAGAACGAGCCGCACACGGTGGCGCGCGAGGTTTTTGCGCGAGCAATGGTGGTCCAGGCGGCGAAGCGGAAAGGTTCCGTGCCTCTCACCCTCGGCGGAACAAAGCTAAGGCAAAGCCTCCTCTTTATTGACGCGGGTCTGGATGTCCTCGAAAGTCATGAGAACTTTCCTCCTTCGGCGGAGTTCGTTCGAAAATTCATTGCAAATGAAATCGTAAATCCCGAGAAGGTTCTTCAAAAGCCTGTCTGGCTGACGGAATGGCAGAGAATCCGACCGAGCGGCACGGGGTGGGGAATCAAGCCGCTTCGCGGGAAGGAGTGGGAGCCTGATTATGCGTCGCTGGCCCCGATTGTAAGGTCTTATGCGATTGGCAACTTCTTCTGGAGTCTCATGCTGAAACCCGCGTGGTTGCTTGCGCAACGGAAGAAAGGGACGCTGAGTGGCGTCTTTCATGAAGACGGCGCCGTGTGGAGTCTGGCTGATGCGCGGGCGATATCCGGCGATAGCCGTTTTGAAGCGACAGAGCGAAGGACGTGGCCGGAATGGGCGAAAAGGATTCCCGCTTCCCTGGGGATCTCGTAATTTCCCCTGCCCGTTCTTTCTTAGCGAGCACCTCTATGGAGGCTTCCCGATTACTCGACCGCACATAGGTGGATATCCTTTGCGCGCGGGCATTGGCCGCCAGGAAAGAAACCAGCAGGAACAACATCAGTGTAGTTCGTATGAGTGAGATGCCATAATTCCAGGCGCTCTTTCCTGGAAGGGTCGAGAATAGAAGACGCATGGGAGCGATCCTTATCATTCATGGGTTCGGAAACCTTCGGGCCCATTCCTCGAACCGAACTGGCATGACAACGCTACGGGATAAAGGCCTCGGGCGCCTTTCCGTGCCGATAGGGCGAGTACCAATTGTGCTTTCCCGGCCATTTCGTTTTGTACGCATTGGTCGGCAAGGTATCTTCAGACCGAATCGTCCACATCAGCAGTTCTGCCATCAGCCTGGCTTGCTCATCCGCTGCGGAAGGATCGCCAAACAGGTTCTTCATTTCACAAGGGTCCGAAGCAAGGTGATAGAGCTGGCCATAGCCCATCATGTCATAAATCAACTTCCAGTCTCCCATCCGGACCATCTTCATGTAGCCGGCCTGGGTGACCGGATCCAGTTCATCAAAGGACCATCCCTCACCTTTCAAGACACGATGAGAAGTTCCTTTGCCCTTGAATTGGGCAATGCGGTAGGGAACGTTGTCGGACGCTTCATAATATAAGCCTCCAACCCCTACCCCGGAGTAGATGCTTCGGAATTCTTCCTGAGGGTAGTCCTTCCCTTGCAGAATCGGCCACAGGCTCCGCCCCTGAACTCCACGCGGAATCTCCGCGCCGATTGCCTCGCAGAGCGTCGGCATCACATCGGCATTGGATACAAACGCCTGCTCGTGCGGACGGCCTCCCTGGATTCCGCATCCTGACCAGACCATTGGAATCCGGGTTAACGCCTCGGACATCCCCACGCCCTTGTGGCCAAGGCCATATTCCATTAAATAATCGCCGTGGTCGGCCAGGTACACGATGATCGTGTTCTCGAACAGATGCCTCTGCTTCATGAAGCTGACGAGCCGCGTCAACTGGTCGTCGAGCAGCCGCAGCATCCCTAGATAATTCGATTTATACCGCCGCCATTGCTTTTCATAACCCGGGTAAGTGGCTTGCTCAAGTCCATACAACCATTGCCATCGGAAGCCCTTATCCTTCAGCGCCTCGGGTCCGATACAACGGGGCGGCACCTGGTCCGGCGGATACATGTCCCAGTACGGATGCGGCACTTGCTCCGGGTTGTGGGGCTCAGGGAAACTGACTTCGAGGGCAAACGGTTGGTCTCCGAAACGCTCCATAAACGCCATGGCATCCGAAACGATGCGGTAGGGCAGTTGTGTCTCTACAGGGAATGGCGTCGGCACCTGAGAATCACCGAAATCCAATCGTTGCAGCCAGTCGTCATACTGGACAATTTCTTTCGGCGCGTTGGTCGGTTTCCAGCCTCCCAGATGACCGTATTCGCGCCAGAAATCCAGCTTCTCGGGTTTTAGGTAAGTGTGATTTTTCCCCGCCAGGCCGGTCTTGTAGCCTGCCGCCTTGACCACATCAAAGATGTCTTTTTCAAAAACGACGTCTCGGGCTCCGCTGTTCTGCCGCACGCGGTGGGCTTCCGGCCATCGTCCTGTCAGCATGGTTGTGCGGCTGGGCATGCAGACCGGGCACGTCACATATGCCCGGTCACAGCCGACTCCCTGTCTGGCTAGCTCGTCGAGCATTGGACTGGTATCCAGGGGATAGCCGGAACGTTTGGTCAGTCCCGCCCGGTGCTGGTCCGAGATCATTATGAGAATGTTGGGCCTTGTGGCAGGGGGCGGGGCGGAAGCCCCCGCCAACTTGGACATCGGAAGTACTGCGTTCGCGGCTCCAAGCGAAGCCACCTTCAGGAATTCTCTTCGTTGCACCATCTTGGATTCCTCCGTTACGAAAACTTATTGGTCGTTAGCCTTGTTGATCCGTTTGCAAGCACGGGCGATGACCTGGTCGTCGTGTACTCAGCACATGCCGTAGTCTGAAAAAGTCCCTTCCAATGTTCTTCTGGAGCCATATCACCTCTGGACACGGATGCGCAACCCTGTGCTGTATCCTGCCAAAATCCTGTTTCGCAAGCACCAGGCGAATATTACGTTATCTTTTCAAATATTCCGGCACACCAGGAGGCGCCAATCGCATCCCGGGCAGCGGCCAGGAGCGGACCCCAACATACTTCGCCCACGTCTCGTACATCGCGGCCATCTCCTTCACCCGTTGCGGGTACTGGTCAGCCAGATCGTGCATTTCCGTGCGGTCCGCTTCCATATCGTGCAGCTCCCAGTAATTCGGATACTTGGACACCAGCTTCCATTTCCCCATGCGCACCGCACTGTTACCCTCGTGCTCCCAGAAAATCGCTTTATGACCTTTGCGCTCCCTCCCTTGAAAAATGGGAACCAGACTTTTGCCCACCAGGGGAATCATTTCCCGGCCTTGATACTGTTCGGGATACTTCACGCCGGCCACGTCCAGGCATGTCGCCATCACGTCCGTCTCATGCCCGATTTGGTGGGTAAGACTCTTTCCCGCTTGAATGACTCCTGGCCAGTGAGCAATGAAGGGCGAGGAAATTCCCCCTTCGTGGGCAAAGTGCTTGTATAACCGGAACGGTGTGTTGCTGGCGTTTCCCCATGGAATTCCGTAACTCTGATAGGTGTCCTCCGGCCCTGGCATGATCGAGGGGTCATTGCCCATACGCACCAGGCGGCCATCCGGAGTTTCGTGGGGGCCGGCAAATAACGGGAGTCTGTCATTCGAGTCCGGGCGGCCGAGTTCCTCGTAGTTTCCTCCGTTGTCAGACAAGAACATGATCAACGTGTTCTGGTCGATGCCAAGTTGCTGCAGTTTGGCCACAATTTTGCCAATCCCCTGGTCCATGCGGTCGATTTGGGCCGCATAGACCGCCATACGCCGCGCCTCCCATTCCTGATAACGAGCCAGTTCCCATGGTGGCACTCGAGGATCCCGGGGACTGATCCCCCATTTCTCCTCGACGATGCCCATTTCGATCTGGCGAGAATGGCGCCGGGCTCGCACCGCATCCCAGCCGATATGGTACCGGTCCTCGTACTTCGCAATATCTTCCTTCAAAGCCTGCAAGGGCCAATGTCCCGCCGTGTAAGCCAGATAAAGAAAGAAAGGCTCTTTCTTGCCGCTATACTCGTCGATATACTTCATCGCATTTTCAGTGAGCGCGTCAGTATAGTAGAAGTTACCCTTCGCCCTGATGGGCGTGTTATCCCGTGTCAGAGTCTGGGGATCATAATAATTTGAGGCGCCAGCGATCGTTCCGAAGTAGCTTTCGTAACCCCGCTGCAGCGGCCAGTTGTGCTTGAACTCCATTGTCGGCGGGGTGAGGTGCCACTTGCCGCACATCGCGGTGTGATAGCCTCCAAGCCGCAGAGCCTCGGCAATCGTTACACATCGATCGCTCAAATCGCCTCGATAGGAGGGGTAGGGATATTTCCCGTAATCACTCGCCATTAGTCCAAACCCTGCCTGGTGTGGATAAAGGCCGGTCATCAGGCAGGCCCGTGACGGACAGCATCGGGGATTATTGTAAAACTGGGTAAACTGCAGACCCTTTTGCGCCAGGTTGTTCAGGCTTGGAGTCTGGATATCTGAACCGTAGCAATTCAGGTCCGAGAACCCCATATCGTCAGCCAGGATTAGCACGATATTAGGCCGGCTGCCCGCAGCCTTGCTCGGACCTTTGGATACCCCTTGGGCAGAGGCCAGGGTGGGCAGCATCATTCCTGCTGTTGCGGCAATTCCATCGCGCATGAAGTCGCGCCGTGTCTTTAATCCCATGTTGTCACCCCTTTAATTCATTTTCGATTAAAATGACAGCCTGCTTAATAGGGATTGCAAAAGTGAGTGACAACAAATGTTGTAGCGGCGGTCTGCGACCGCCGGTTTTTCGGCGCTCACAGAACGCCGCTACAGAAGATGAATGTCACGCTCTTTTGTAATCATCAGTAGATGGCCAAAGAACGGCCGAGACAAACATACTCAACTCGCCAAATTATCATTGACGGTTCCTCACGTTCTCTCATCTCTAATACCAAGTCAAGAGTTATCAAATCCCTTCGACAGTTCCTCCGCCAATTGCCTGTGTGTCCAAAGCTTTGCTTCGGCGTGAAATGGATCACCCGGGGAGTTCCCGTCGCACCCTGAATCTGCCAAAGTTCAGGGACACCCCGGAACTCGCATGATGATTGGTACAGAAAAAGGAGGCTGGTCACAGGACGAGTGCTTCGACCTTTCCTGAATGTGTATTAGAATGAGCGCTGATTGATGCGTTTCCAACATTTGGGACCTGGACCTGTGACCAACAAGCGGAAAAGCCGCGTGACCGTCTCTTGTAATTACTCCTGCTTTAATGCTGTCTGGTTACGTTGGCCCGAGAGATCGATCACCGCGATGTTGCTTGTGGTCCTGTCCCTGAGTCCCGCCCTGTTGTGCGGTCAAAATTCCCCCGCTGTTGCGTCGAATACGACCGAAGTCACAAAACTATATGGCGTGCAGTGCGCGAGCTGCCACGGAGATGACTC
>Ga0307373_10009603_pt1 | contig 14411 bp, 8 predicted proteins | sample OX2MG_FD_202534 | JGI IMG/M metagenome (GOLD analysis project Ga0307373, IMG submission 202534) | Soil microbial communities from Risofladan, Vaasa, Finland - OX-2 | ecosystem: Environmental > Terrestrial > Soil > Coastal area > Acid sulfate soil | place: Finland: Risofladan, Vaasa | collected... | reverse complement strand
AGCCAACGATCAGAAGGTCGCTGAAGGGACCGTCAAACCACATACCCACCTTGGTGTGCTCGATCCAGACATTCTGGATGATCGAACCACCGCCCAGCGAGCCGCCAAACCCATTGACCTGGGCGCTATCCACCCGATCGGTGGTCTCGCCCTGGATCGCCAGATCGTAGACCTGCACGCCCAGACTCGGCCCATGGCCGCCGTCGGGATTTGCCGGATACATCTGATTCGGGTTGGCCACGTATTCCCCGTATAGCCCAACTCCCTTGCCATGCAGCACCGTATACCAGGGGCCCGCGCCCCGGATGGTCACGTGGTTGAGGATGATGTGCCCGGTGATCGTATAGGCGCCGGCCGGGATATACAGACCTTGCCGCCGCGCCTCGGCCGCGGCCACCGCCCGCCGCAAAACCGCGGTTGAATCCCGCGCCCCCGTGGGATCGGCGCCGAAGCTCGCCAGCGACAGGTAGCCCGCCGGTTCGCCATAGGGCGCCGGGACCTGCTCGAAGTCCGCCAGGTCGATCGTATAGCTGGGCGCGCGATCGCCATGATCGACTTGCAGGCGCACCGTGGCGCCGGCTGGCAAGGTGGTAGGGAACAGCAGATGCAGTTCGTCATAGAAATGATGGCCGCCAAGTCCGGCGGGATTATTGGTGAATGGGTAGCTGCCATAGAGCCAGGTGTACTTCGAGGTCAAGGTGAGGGCGCGGGTGAAGTGGCCGTTGACGTAGAGACTGAGCGGCGCGGCGCGACCGGCGCCCTGGGCGGAGTCCGGAATGCTGTAGCGCACGACCATGCCGTTTGCCGCCTGACGTAGGGTGAACGTCACATACTGACCGATTTTGCTCAGGGTGACCGCTTTCCGCCCCGATGCCTCCGCCGCCAGGTCCCCGAAGATCCGATCCGGGCCAATGACCCGGCCGTTCGTCGCCGCGTCTTCCGCCTCGTACTCCTGATAGGGAAGGGTAGCGCCCCGCGCGGCCAGCCTACCACCTCCGGCCACGCTGAGGGAGTCGAGGCGCGCGTCCCCCCCGCTCCCGCTCTCGTAGACGTAGCGCAGGGTGTTCACCCCGGCGCGGAGCGAGAGCCGTTCCGCTGCGCTTGCCCAGTGACCCCAGCCGCCGGTCGGGGGCAGCGAGATCTGCCCTAGCGTGATCCCATTCGCGTAGACGGCGAGCGTTTTTGCCGTCGTGGCGCCGTTCGCATAGCGGAGCGTCACTCCGTAGTCGCCGACGGACGGCGCGTCCACCGTAAAGACAGCCATGGCGCCGCGCTTCACGAAGCCGCTGATGTAGCCGCTGCCGGAGAAGTCGGGTCCGGACGCGCCGATGACCGGTCCCCCACTGAGCCAGGCGTCCACGGCATCGTAGTACACCTGATTCCCGGTCGGATTTTGGGCGTTCGCGGCGCCCACGGCGGCGCGGGCAAGGGTAACCGGCGCAGCGGAGGGCGACAGGCACACCCCGGATACGGCGAGGGCCACGACGGCCGCGAAGCGCCCAATGCCGCCGCCGATCCGGTGCATACGAAGGATCATCATGCTTTCCTCTCAGCCGGTCAAGCCAGTCAACGAGATACCGCGGATGATCTGCCGCTGGAAGATCAGAAACAGGATGATCGGGGGGATGCTTACCAGGCCAAACGAGGCGAAGAGCACATTATCAGGGGCGCCAAGGCTCCGGTTCTGCCATTGGTAGAAGAGGTAGACCATCAGCGGCTGATGGTCCTGATCGCCCGCCATGACCACATAGGGCCAGAGGAAATCCTTCCAGGACGCCATCATGGTCAAAATCGCCACGACGGCCAACGCGGCCCTCGACATTGGCAGCACAATGCGTATCAATAGGTCTAGGGCATTGGCCCCATCGATCCGGGCCGCGGCAATGATTTCATCCGGGATGTCATCAAAAAAGCTCTTGAGAATATAGAGATTGAAGGCATTCGCCGCCTCGGGCAACAATACGCCCAGATAAATCCAGTTGCCATTACCGATATTCCAATGCACCAGCGGCAGGCTGGAAATATTGAGATACTGAGGAATGAGGTAGGTGACCATCGGCACCAGGAGGGTAGCGAAAAAGAAGCCAAGCCAGATATTGCCGTACGCGGGCTTGAGTTTTGCCAGGGAAAACGCGGCGGTCACCGAAACCAGCACTTGCAAGACCAGCGATCCGCCGACCAAGATCAGGGTGTTATTGAGATAATGGCCAAGATTAAGCAAGTCCCAACTGGCCTTGAAGTTATTGTCGAGGAGCCCATGCCAGTCGGGATGTTGGGGCAGCCAGGTGGGGGGGAGCGTGCTGATCTCGATCGATGACTTCACCCCGTCGGTGAACAGCCAGTACATGGGGACAACCGCGACGATCGCCGCCAGCACAAGCAGACAGAAGGTCAGCCAGTAGCCAATACGGACTGAGAGCCGCCTGCGATCGAGCGGGGAGAGCAAGGTCCGGTCCTCGGAGCGATTCACCCGCCGATCCCAGCGCAATCGTGGCTTGGGCCGTGGATGGGACCGGCGCGGGGCCGACGACAGCACTCTGGACATGCCAACCTCTCGCTAAACTAGTGGGAGAAGCGACGCATCACGAGGAAGTACAGCAGCGAGAAGAGGCCCAGGGCGCAGAACAGCATCACCCCAATGGCGCTCGCCTGGCCAAAGTCCTGGGCGCCGCCGTTGGCGCCAAAGGCCGTGTTATAGAGCGCCACCATCACGGTGGTGGTGGCGCCCACCGGGCCACCGCCCGTCAGCGACCACGGCTCGATGAAGATCTGCATGGTGGCGATGATCTGCAACAACAGCATGATCAGCATGATGACGCGAATCCGCGGCAGGGTAATATGGTACAGGCGCCGCCACAAGCCGGCGCCGTCCATCTCGGCCGCCTCGTAGAGGTGCGCGGGGACGCCCTGCAAGGCAGCCAGGTAGATCAGCATCGTACCGCCCGCGGCGCCCCAGGTCGCCGCCACGACCAGACAGATCATCGCCTGGCCTTGATCGGTGATCCAGGGTTGCGGCCCGATATGCAGCCAGCCGAGCACCTCATTGAGAAACCCGTTTGGATCGGGATCATACAGGGCCTTCTGCCAGATGAACATGCTCACGATGGTGGGAAGAATCACCGGCATGTAGAATGCCACCCGGAACAGCGATCGACCCTGGCGAATCTCATTGATCCCCATGGCCAGGGCGAGGGGAATGATGTAGCCCAGGGCGAGCGCATAGAGGGTGAATTGGAGCGTATTCAGCCACACGACGCCGAAATTCAGGGACGGATCCGCGAAGAGAGCGCGATAATTGTCCAACCCAACCCAATGGGCGGGCAAGCCAACGTTGTTGTTTTGATAGTGTTCAAAACTGAGGACAAAACCCTTGAGGATGGGATACCAGGCGAACAGGGCAAAGACGACGATCGCGGGGAGCAAGAAGAGATAGGCCGCGGCATTGCGCGTGAACGCCCGCCGCGGGCGCCGGTCGCGGGTTGCGCCCGACGCTAGACTGGGCGCCGTACGAGCCTTCCACCCCCGCGACATTGCCAATGCCTATCTCCTCTTGCCTGCCTACTTCTGGTCGGGTTCCTTATCCGTTGGCGGCGTCCAGGGCCGCCTGGAACTTCTTGGCCGCATCATCGAGCAGCGCCTGCGGGTCGGATGACTGGCTGCTGAGGACGGCCTGGACGCAGGGATCGAGCAGCGAATACATCTTCTGGGCCAGCATGCGCGGCTCAGGCGTCAGCTTCAGCGTGTTGCAAGAATCAGCGAACAGCTTGTAGTTCGCGGCGGGCACATTGGTGTATTTGGCGTCTATGGCGGCTATCGCCGTCTTCAGGGAGCCGCCCACAATAATATTGGCCGGGATACCAACCACGCCGCCGCTCGAAAGCTGGCCCTGGTCGCTGGCCGCCCAGGAGGTCAGATCCCAGTAGCGGTAGTCGGTAAATTCGAGGGCCGCGTTGACCACGGCGGACGAGGAGCCCGGTTTGACCAGTTGCACGTCGCCACCCATGAGGGTGGCGTTGCCGCCGCCCTGCGGCAATCCGGCCAGCATAAAGTTGTTGATGTCGGCCTGATATTGCGTCTTGAAGAAGCGCGGTTGGTCGCCGGCGAGGATGCCCATGGCGATGGAGCCATTGGCCAGGGCGGCGGTATTGTCGTTGTAGCCCATTTCCTTGGGGCCGATCGAATGATCGCGCCAGCGCATGTCCCAGAGGAGTTGAAGCGGCTTCACGCAGGCTGGAGAATTGATATTGGCGATCGTCTTTCCCCCCTGGACGATCTCCGGTTGGCCGCCAAAGCTGTACATCATCGCCGTCAAGTGCCAACCGCCGGTATTGGAGAGGCTGAGCGGAGCGAAGCCATAGCGGCCGATCCCCGCCTTGCTTAACTGCTTGGCATAGGCGCGGAACTGGTCCCAGGTGGTCGGGGGACTATTCGGATCGAGGCCGGCAGCCTTGAAATAGCGCTTGCTATAGGACAATCCCAGCGCGTAGGCGTCGACGGGAAAGCCATAGACCTTCCCCGAGGCGTCACTGATCAGTTGCCGCACGCTGGGCTGAATGCTCGAGGACCACTTCCAGTTCTTCATCCAGGCGCTGATGTCCTGAGCGTAGCCGATCTGAATCAGGTGCTGAACATCGGTGAAGTAGACCTTATAGGTGTCTTCCACGTTGCCGACCGCATAATGCGCGTAGAAGGTCGTGGGGTCGAAGGTATCCGTCTTGCCGATCACCTTGATGTCGGGGTGGACCTTCTCAAATCGCGCCGCGGTGGCGTTAAACGAGGCCAGGTTGACTTTGTCTGACTGGGCCGGCATGTCGTTGAGCGTGAACGACAGGGTCGAGGCCGCGGCCTTGGGCGCGGCGTGGGCTGGTGACAATGCACTGATAAGGTCGGCGCCGCCGGCCGCGGCAAGGCCGGTCGCGGCGGTTTTGAGGACAAACGAACGGCGGGTGAGCGACTTGGTTGACGCGCGGTTATCGGTCATGGTGGCCCCCTCTGCGGAACCTCTACACGCGAACCTGATCGGCCAAAATGGGCCGGATCCGACCACGAGAATGAACCTCAAGTCCGTCCGAATTTGTAACGATTCAGTACCTAACCACCATCCTTTCCGTATAATTTGAAACGTTACAAAGCATGCTACACTACGAGCATTGGCTCGTCAATAGGTGAGCGGCGGGACGTCCGCCGCTCACCTATTCCGTCCCGCGTGGACATGCGGCGCCTGCGTGCGCTGATCCGTCCGCGGCGAGGATCATGGAGAAAGGGGAATCGCGTGCGTCGCGCCGTACCGGATCGAGCGGCCCCGCAACCAACGCCCGGCCCGGCCGAGACGCCCCTGTCCCCTCTTCACCCCACCTCGACCAACGCGGATGAGGCGGACCAGGTGGGCGATCGTCCGCGTCACGCCTCCGCCGAACCAGCCTACTCCCCCCGGAGCACGATTCGCGACGTGGCGGCGCTGGCCGGGGTCTCCGTATCCACCGTCTCCTACGTGCTCAACGATAATCCTTTGGTCAAGACGGCAACCCGACAGCGGGTGAAGGAGGCGATCCAGACGCTGGGGTACCGTCCCAACAGCACGGCGCGTAATCTCAAGGCCAGCAGGACGCGGATGATTGGCTACGCCTGGCACCGAGTCCAGGACGAGGGGCAGCGCAATCAAGTCCTCGACCGCTTCCTCTACGAAGTGGCGCAGGCGACGGAGGCGAACGGCTTTCACGTCCTGACCTTCGCCCAGTCCGGAGCCCACGAGGAGAAGAGCTACACCGAACTGATCCGGACCAACCGCGTGGACGGCTTCGTCCTCTCGGACACCACCTATCACGATCCGCGAATCCACGCGCTTCTGGAGCTGGATTTCCCCTTTGCCTGCTTTGGCCGCGCCGACCCGAACTGGGACTTTCCCTATGCCGACGATGATGGGCAGCGTGGGGTCGGCCTGGTAGTGGAACACCTGCGGGCTCAGGGGCACGCGCGCATTGCCATGCTGGGCTGGCCCGAGGGGACCGTGGTCGGCGATGTCCGGGTGCGAGGCTACCAGGAAGCGCTCAGCGGCGCCGGGATCCCTCCCCTCCCCTACCTGTTGGCCCGAACCCCCAACGACGTGGCGCACGCCACGCGGGCGGCGGAGCGGCTGCTGTCACGGGCGCCGCGCCCCACGGCCATCATCTGCGCCACTGATACGATCGCCATCGGGGTCAGCAAATACCTGGAGAGCGCCGGTCTGCGGATCGGGACCGACGTGGCGGTCGCGAGCTACGACGACACGCCGGTGGCGGAGGCGCTTGGTCTCACCTCGGTCCACCAGCGGATCGACATCATCGCGCGCGCGGTGACCGAGTTGCTGATGGGTAAGATACGCGGCATCCCGGCGGCGGAGGCGCACATCATGGTCGCCCCAACCCTGGTGGTGCGGGCCAGCAGCGGCACTGACCGCCTTCCGTGACGCGACGGATAGTGCTCCCTTGTCGATGTGGCTGTTCAGCGCCTATCCTTCCCCAATGGCGCCTTGCCGCCCGGGCATCAGGGTTGGGGGACACGCGCATGCCGCCGGAGCCGAATAGCCCGCCCTTTATTTTCGTCTCCTATGCCCACGCCGACCAGGCGTTCGTGGCGCGGCTGTTGACCGACCTGGCCGAGCTCACTGTCCCCTGCTGGGTGGACCACCAGGGCCTGCCGCCTGGCACCCCCGACTGGGAGCAGGCGATCCGCGAGGCCATCCACGCTTGTCGCGCCCTGCTGCTCGTCGCCTCGCCTGATTCCCGCCGCTCGCGATTCGTCAAAGCCGAATTGGATGTGGCCGAGCTGCACGGCCGTCCCATCCTCCCCCTCTGGGCTGCTGGGGAGGCGTGGATCGAGAGTATCCCCCTGGGCTTGAGCACGGCCCAGTTCGTGGACGCCCGCGGGGAGCGCTACGGGCAGGGGCTGGCCGAAACCGTCGCGGCCCTGCGCGCCCTCGCCCGACGGGTGACGGGCCTCGCTCGTCGCATCGATGGGTCGGCCTACGAAGATCGGAGGAAGCTGGCCCTCAAAGGTCACTCACGCACGGCGCGCACCTGGCTTGTACGCAACGGGGGCGCCGTGGTCCCGCCGCCGAGTGGGGATCCGTCAGGGCCGGAAGGCGCCGTAGGCGCTGGGGACCGGTGGTTGGAGCAGGCGCCACTCGCGCCGCCGCTAGGCGGCTATCTGGGCGCCGTACCGGAGCGACCTCTGGTGGCTCGCGAGGCAGAGGTCGCACGGATCACCACGGCGCTGGAGGCGATGCTGGCGGGGCGCGGCAGATGCGTATTGCTGGCCGGGGAGCCGGGCGTGGGTAAGACCCGTCTGGCCCAGGAGGTCATGCTGGCGGCCCAGGGACGCGCCATCCGGGTGCTGATTGGCCGCTGTTACGAGGAGGATGGTTCGCTGCCCTTCTCTCCCTTCAGCGAGGCGCTGGCGAACGCGCTCGACCTCGCCTCACCGGCGTTGCGGGTCCTGGTTCCCCGGCGCTTCGCCGACCTGGGGCTGCTGCTGCCCGCGCTAGGGACCGGCGCGCCGCCGCCGGAGAACCAGGACCCGCGGCGGCGCATCATCGCTACCGCTGGGCGCTTCCTGGCCGCGCTGGCCGGCGAGGGGCCGGTCGCTCTGCTGCTCGATGACTTGCACTGGGCGGACAGCGCCAGCCTGGAGTTGTTCGCGCATCTGGTCCATGCGTTGCGTGGGGAGCGCGTGCTGTTGTTGGGAACCTATCGTGACGCGGACGTAGGCCGCCGGCATCCGCTGGAGGCGATGCTCACCGACCTCACGCGGGATCGGGTGGTAGAAACTATCACCCTGCGCGCCCTGCTTCCCACGGGCACGGCGGCCCTAATCGGGGCGCGATTCGGGGTCGACCACATATCGGACGAACTGCGCGATCTTATCCACCTGCGGGCCGAGGGCAACCCATTCTTCACCGAGGAGCTACTCACCGCCCTCGGCGAGCAGGGCGCCGTCTATCAGGATGGCGACGCCGTGCGGTACACGATGCCGACGGAGATGGAGCTTCCCCAAAGTTTACGATCGCTGGTGGGACAGCGGGTGGGGCGGCTGGCCGCGGAGGCCCAAGAGATGCTGCGGCTGGCCTGCGTATTGGGCCAGGAGTTCGAGCTTGAAGTACTGCTCGAAGCGGCCGGCCAGGATGAAGAAACGGTCTTCGCTTATCTTGAGACGGCGCTTGAGGCGCGCCTGCTGGAAGAGCGGCGGATGGGGCGGCAAGAGCGCTATGCCTTCACCCATTCGTTGATCGGCCGGATACTCTATGACGAAGTGCCGCGGTTTCGGCTGCGACGATTGCACCTGCGCGCGGGCGAGGCGCTGGAACGAGCGCGAGGACGACGACCTGAGACCGCGGCGGAGTTGGCCCGGCATTTTCTGGCGGCGGGCGATGAAGAACGGGGGCTGCGCTATACGCTGGCGGCAGGTGATTATGCGGCCGGCCTCTATGCGCACGCGGAGGCAGCCCGGCACTTCACGCTTGCGCGGGACCTGTCGCGACAAAAAGGCGACGACCAAGGCACGGCGGCGGTATTGCGTAAACTAGGCGCGACACTGGTGAACCAGAATCGCACCGAGGAGGCGGTGGCGGTCTATGAGGAAGCACGGGCGGTCTACAGTCGGGCCGGGAATCTGGCCGCGCAGGCCGAGGTGGCGCGCGAGATCGGCTGGGCCTATCAGGTGGTCCAGGACTTCGCATCGGCGGCGCCGCACCTGGAAACGGCCTTGCGGCTGTGGCCCGCGGGACAGGAGGACGAAGGGCTCGCTCGGCTGTTGCTAGACACGGCACGGGCACGCAGCTTGAGTGGTGATACGGCGGCGGCGGGACCGTTGGCCGAACAAGGCTGGGCGCTGGCGGAGCGGCTGGGCGCCGTGGCGCTGCAAGCCCAGGGCCTGGTAGAACGCGCCATTGTGATCACCGGTCAGGGGCAGCCCCGTCAAGGCTTACTGCTGCTGAATCAGGCGGAGATACTGGCCAAGCGCGGTGACGCCCAATACACCCTGTTCCGTGTCTGCCATAATCGCGGCGCTACCCATGGTAGGCTGGGAGAGTTGCGTCAGTGTCTGGCGGACTCATTGCACGCGGCGGCGCTGGCCGATGAGTTGGGACTGCCGGGGCGGGCGGTGCTGGCCATGGCGAACGTGGTAGAGATGCATCTGGTGCTCGGCGAGTGGGCGCAAGGGCGGGAGGCGGCGAAGGCTTCGCTACTCCTCGATCCCGCGGACCCACTGGGTGTACGTCCGATGCTGGCCTGGATGGCGGGGGACACGGCAAGCGCGCTCGACGAGGCGCGACAGACACTGCTGCTGGCGCGGCGGCGTCAGGATACCGAGCGGACAGTGACCATCCTGTTTATTCTGGCCAACTGGCATCTTGAGTTGGGCAGCACGGACGAAGGGCTGGCGATCGCGCGGGAAGCGACGGCCGCGGCCACGCACGTCGGTCGGGTCGCCGAGGGTGCGGCGCGGTTGGCCGAGGCAGCGGTGCGGGCGACCGCGCCAGATGCGGCGGCGCAAGTGGCCGAAGCAGCCGCGGCGATGGAGCGCGAGCAACTCTATCTGGTCCATCCCTGGGTGCTGCGGGCGGAAGGACTCCTGCGACAGTCGCGGGGCGATACGGAGGGGGCGCTGGCGGCGCTCCAACAGAGCGCCGACCTGGCGCGTGAGCAAGGCGCGTTGCCGGAATGGGGTCGTACCCTGGCAGCCCTAGCCCACGTGGCGCGGGTGGCCGGCGCCTCGGCGACTGCCGACCAGGCGGACCAAGCGCGGGCGGCCATCATAGACCAAATCGGCCCCGAGGTGCGTGGTCTGGTCTGGGCACGGGTGCTGCCGGAGTACGGCGATCCGGCCACCTGAGCCCGATCCGGAACTGCTTGAGGGTACCAGCGTCATGGGACGGGCATCGTCGTGGGCGTGTCCGTCGGTATGGGCGCACGCGAAAGGTTCGCGAGTGCGGTGCCCGTCTCGGCGGCAATCGCGGTACCGGTGTTAGCGGCGATCGCGGTGCCCGTCTCGGCGGCAATCGCGGTGCCGGTGTTAGCGGCGATCGCCGTGCCCGTCTCGGCTGCAATCGCCGTACCGGTGTTGGCGGCGATCGCCGTGCCGGTTGCGTTCGCTACCGCGGTAACGGTGGCGGCCACGTCGGTCTCGACCGCAATCGCCGTGCCGGTCGAGACCGACGTGGCCGTACCGGTCGCGTTTGCGGTGGCGGTCTCAGTCTCAGTCGCGGTCGCGGCAACTGGCGGATTACTGATGCGCGCGATACTGGAAATATAAGCCGAGCGGCCATCGGATGAAGCGATGGTCACGTTGATCGGGAAGATCCCAGTAGTTCGATAGGTATGGGAGCCAGTCACCAGATATACCTGGGTGATCGCGCCCGGGGGCCGCTCGCCATCGACGGTGTTCTGGTTATTTCCTGCTTGGACGGACTGGGGCGCCGTCGCGCCTGCTACAAGGGATCCATCACCCCATTGAATCGTTGCCTGGTAGCTTATCCGATCGTTCGCTGTCTTATCGGTGAATGAGCCTACCAGGACGTCCTGCACCGGCGCGTCAGGCTTGCCCTTCACGACCGCGCCATCCACCACGATTGGTAGGACGCGGCCGGCCCGTTCCGCCGTGGCTGGCGCGGTGGCCGCGCCTGCCTTGTGCAAGGTGATAGCGAGCGGCAGAGCTATGAGGGCGACAGTACCCACTACCAAGGCGGCGACAATGGGTTTCTCGAATGTGCGCAACGCTGGCCTCCCCGATGTTGTGGGTCCTGACCGACGCCAATTCTGCTAGTCACCCGTATAATACACCAAGGGAAGCGGACCAGTACTGCCGCCCATAGAGGGGCCGCCTGGAAAATAGGATCAACTTCGCGTTGCATACATCGGGGCCTCACGCGGCATGAGTGAGAAGTGGGCTGCTCGCCGCCGCGGTACCTTTCAAATCCGACTTGAACTGTTCAGCTTGATTCGAAAGGCGACTAATCAGCAGGTGCGGGGTTAAGCCGAACAAGGCAGCGATCAGCAGATCGGATGAGTTCGTGCTGAAACCGTAGATTGTGGCAAGCTGGTGGGGAGCCGCACTCGGCGTTCCGGCCACCATCGCGGTGATCAGGACGCCCCCGATAGCGGCGAGGCCGGAGAGCACCGGCGTCTGCATGAGCCGTGCTCGGCTCAGCCCGTAATCCTCGGTTGCCGCATCGGCGCGCGAATCCACGTATAGCCGGTTGAAGAGGCCAACGAGCGCGCCGACGAGGAAGAACGTGGCCGCTACCGTGATGGCCGAGGATGGCGCGACGTTGCACACCGCCAGCCCCAGCAGCAGGTAGCTGAATAGGCCAGTGAGAAATGTAGTCATCAAGAGGCAGTTGCGCGCATGCACGAGCCCGTCGCGGCGCGCGTCACGGAACTCGTTGATGGCGCGCCGGATACCGCGCAAGATAGCCCGTGCCGCTGCATCCGCCCCGGGATCGAGCGTGACGCTGGCCGCGGAGCTTCCGTCAAGCGGCGCCTGATCCGGCGTGGCGACGGCGCCGGCGGGTTGCCCCGAAGGCGGCTGGAGATATTGCCGCGATCCCGGCTGCAGCACGGCGACAGCTTGCCGCAATTGGGCGCGCAGGACATTGCTGTTCCCGATCGGCGAATCGTTGAGACGCAACTCGTCATAGAACGCATCGCCAAGCACGGACGAAGCCGGCTCGGCTTCGATCAGTGCTTCTTCAGCCCGGTGGACCAGGTTCCACAGGGTGACGTATCCGGTAGCCTGCAGCCAACGCAGTCCTGGTGGTTGGCTGCTCAACTCGTGTTCGATGGCATCCTTATAGCACCGCACCTCCGTCACGGCCGCGGCGCCGCGGGCCAGACCGGCGCTCGTGGCCGCCTGGTTCGGTATCGCCGGCGCGTCGGATGGGGGCGTAGCCGCTGCCGCGTATGGTTCCAGCACCGCGCACCACGTCCGCAGCCCCTGCAACCGCTCATAGAGTTGACCGTGGCTATGCGCGTTCGCGCCCGCGGCGCCGGTACATCCCCAGCACCAATACAGGATAGCCAGCGCCACCCAGGCCATGAAACCGATCAGCGCGCCGGCGAGCAGGGCGTGTCCTGCAATGCCGGCCTTCGGCCAGTTTCCCAAGAGCGTCACGTCCTTCGGCGCCAGGTAGGTGACCACGGTTCCCAGGGCGGCGAGGAGGGGAAGATGGGGAGCGCTCGCGACCAATCCGGCAGCGAACGAACCCTGGGCCATCGGCCTGTCGGACGCTATCGTCGTGCGCTGGTCAGTCGTCGGTCGCGCCTGTCCGTAGGGTATCGAAATGCTCGGGGCGCTCATTGCTGGTTCTCCTTTCTGGCTGTAGGTGAGCCGGTAGCACACCGATACCGGGCAATCGGGCAACCGCTCCTGCTTGATCGGAGTGATGCTGACTGGAGAGAAACTGCTGAGATAGTTCCAGGAGGTACTATCAGCCTGCCCATCCGGCGTAAAGAGTTGAAGCGCCACACTCATATAGTGGACGGCGCCAGTGCGCATAGTCGCTTGGTGCGAGGGTTATACGCGCTGGCGTTTCGAACTTGCTTCACGTGCGACCCTTCAGGGTCAGCGGCGCATAGAGCCACACCGTCAATCAGGGGGTCGAATAGGACGCATCGCCTTTCACCCAGGCGCTTGGCGTCCAGCCCGCCTGCCCGTCCGGGTTGAACCGGCGATACCACCGGCGATCGATCTGCCCGGTGACTGGGTCCGTCACCCCCACTCCGTGCTGCCAACTGTCGAACCTGATTGGCGTGCCTTGCCCGGCCTCGGAATCGTAGAGGCGGCGCGCGAACCCCGGATCCGCGAAGAAGCTCAGTAGAGTCTCATGGTCAGCTCCTTTAGCTCGATGTTGTGCGCATTGATCAGGTTTCAGCGTTTCGAGATCGCGGCAGGGGCGAGACTGCGGGAACGCCCGCGGCGCCGCTCCTGCCGCCACCCGCGGGTAGCCCGCGTTCTTCATCAATCAGCGGTTCAACCGGCTTTGGAGGGCGCCGTGATCCGCTGCCCGCCCCAGCCGGCGCCTGTACTACCCTAGGGTTGGTGCGTCCGGGGCCGGCTAGATGCGGGTTGTCCTGGGCAAGGCCGCCTGCTCCGGCACGGCATGGAAGAGTCGGGGCTCAGGCCCCAATGGTTTCGAGCGAGGCGCGCGGATACCAGCCGTGGACTGGGCCTGTGCCCAGATTGATGTGCGCCCACTCGGGTGTAGTCTCCTGGCTCGTATGGGGGTCGGGCGAGAAGTGTACCACCTCGCCGACCATAAGCATCACGGGCTGGCGCTGCGTGTCGACGGATGCAGGGCTGGTATGATCCGGCGCGGTCTTGAGTGCGCCGGCGATAGCTACCTTCGTTACGGGCGGCGCGTCGGGTACATCTTGCAGGCCCGAAAGGGCGTTGATCGCCTCGAGGAAGTGGTCGATGCCGTTCTCCCCCCCATTCACCGCGTAGCGTACGCCCTGCCAGTTGCCGGCCGCCGCCAGCGCCGGGATCCCGCGCTCGCGGAAGTATAGGGCCAGGAGCTTCGCCGCCACATCCGGCTGCAGCGCCAGCGCTGGATTGTTCACCAGATCGACGCCAAGTTCTCCCCCATAGTGCGCGTAGTTGGACTTCCAGGTGATCTGTACGTAGCCCCTGCCGTGATACTGCCAATCGTTTCCCAGCTCGTTGCGCAAGTACGTCTCGCCGCCCTGCTCCTCAATCGGGGTGAAGGTCCGATTGACGTTGTCGATAGTCACGCCGGTCTCCACGACAATGGTGGCCGCCGCCGCGATTTGCGTGGCGCGGTCGGCGATACCCGCCCCGCGCAGGCCCTGGTAGACGATCGGCCAGTTCGACGCCACGTTGGCGCGAGGCACGTCCAGATCAGTGTTGCCCAGGGCGTTGGCGATGTCCTGTGCTTGCAACATGGTTTGTCTCCTCATCCTTACATCTGTCTCAACCAGCTTCAGCGTAGCCCTGAAGCTCTCTCAGGAATCATGCGAGCCTGTAGGGCTATTTCGGTGGTCTGATTCATGGAGCCTCCGCTCCTTCCTGGTATTACCGCGGTGCGTCTATCAACTACTCCTCCCGATTGGTCGGGACGCTTACTCGTTGCCGGGGGCGCCGTCCGTAAGCGCCGTTCCATGCTCCTAGTCTGCGCTTTCCCCAACCGCACCTACCACGAAGAGCGGAAGCCTTATCCGCGGGATTACCCGCGGCGGCCCAACTTCGCGGGTACAAGAGATTCCTCCCCTCGTCGACCGGCTGAATAGGCGCTAAGGAGCCGTAAAACAATAACGTAGGCGAAGGGGGACAACCAGCTATACTGCCGTCATGGATACTGAAGCAACCTTGGCGGGCAAGCTGGCGCTGATCTTGCCGCATTTGAACGAACGACAACG
>Ga0307373_10009602_pt1 | contig 14411 bp, 13 predicted proteins | sample OX2MG_FD_202534 | JGI IMG/M metagenome (GOLD analysis project Ga0307373, IMG submission 202534) | Soil microbial communities from Risofladan, Vaasa, Finland - OX-2 | ecosystem: Environmental > Terrestrial > Soil > Coastal area > Acid sulfate soil | place: Finland: Risofladan, Vaasa | collected... | reverse complement strand
CGGCGCTGATCACGTCCTTCATGGCCGCAGCCACCTTGCTGCCGGCTTCGAGACTGATGAGCTGTGCCTTCTCCGCCAGCTCGGCTACCGTATCACGGGCGTCGGCGCGGTGGCCGGGCCCGCGTCGCGGTGCGGGTGCTCCACCGCTCGGTTGGGTGGTGGCTGGCTTGGCTGAACCGCCGTGCGAAGAATCCGGCATCTATACGCGTCCACTCTTCGTGAAAGGGGAAACTGCGCACCGTTTGATTTGATGGACGGCCGGAGGTGCGCTATGTTCGCGGGCCTCGCGTCCGAACAGGTTGGCGGAATTCGCGGCAAGTATATGATTTTTCGACAGCTATGCAAGGACTGCCGCGGCAGAATGACCAACCGGCGCCAGTCAATGGACCGGATGTATTCGCAAAAAGTTAAGCCAATATAAAGCCATTCACAAGCCACCAAATGCTCACTGGACTGAATGTACTAGATCTGTCGAGAGTGCTTGCTGGTCCACTCTGTTCGATGCTCCTCGGGGACCTCGGTGCCGATGTCATCAAGGTCGAACGCCCAGGAGTGGGGGATGAGACCCGGGGCTGGGGTCCGCCGTTTGATGATCGCGGCCGGAGCGCCTATTTCCTGAGCATCAACCGCAACAAGCTGAGTGTGGCCGCGGACCTCGACGAGCCGCGCGACGTGGCTCTGCTGCGCGGGCTCATTGCAGGAGCCGACGTGGTGATCGATAATTTTCGCCGCGGCACCCTGGCGCGGTGCGGGCTTGATCCCGACGCGCTCGTGGCCGACCACCCGCAGCTCGTCTGGTGCACGATCTCGGGGTTTGGCACAGCCAGCGATCGTCTGGGATACGACTTCGTGGTGCAGGCGGAGTCGGGATGGATGGCGATCACGGGTGAGCCTCAGGGTGCACCCATGAAGACGGGGGTGGCGCTTGCCGACGTGCTGGCGGGCAAGGACGCGGCCGTGGCGATCCTCGGGGCGCTCATGGCACGCGCGCGCACCGGCCGGGGACGCCGCGTCGCCGTTTCGCTCGCCGACAGCGCCGGAGCCGCCCTGGTGAATGTGGCGCAGAATGCGTTGGTCACGGGCATCGACGCGGGCCGGTGGGGCAACGCCCATCCCAATCTCGTCCCATACCAACTCTTTCAAGCCGCCGACCGCGGCCTGGTCATCGCGGTGGGGAGTGATGGACAGTGGGCGGCGTGTGCGCGCGCGCTGGGGCTCGACGCACTCGCCGACGATCCGTCGTTGGTCACCAACGCCGGCCGGGTGGGACAGCGCGAGCGGGTGGTCTCCGCCCTGCAGGAGCGGCTCTCGGAACGGGATGCCGCGCACTGGCTCGCGCGGCTCGCCGCCGCGGGGGTGCCGAGCGGCGTGGTGCGCACGGTGCTCGAGGTCCTGGCCCAGACGCCCTCGGCGTCGCCCCTCATGGGCATGCCATCGAGTGTCGGGGGGGAAAACCGCCGGATGCCGCCCGCCCTGGACGAGCATGGAGCGGCGATCCGGCGACTCGGCTGGGGAGTGTTCGGGACCTAGAGCCGGACGGCGTTACCTCCCGATCCTCAATATCGTCTTCTTGGCGTGACACTCGTGGTTGGCGGCGGGACGGGTGCCGCTCCCTGTTCCAAGCGGGGAAAGTGCATTACTCTATCGTCGTGAAGACGACGGAAACTACCGCCCCAGACATCGATCAGGATGGTTCTGATCAACTGATCATCCAGCAGGTGCTCGCGGGAAAGCGAGACGCGTTCCGGCTGCTGATCACCCGCTACAGCGATCCGCTGTATCGGCACGCGCTGTGCATGACGGGGAGTCCGGATGTCGCGGAAGACATCCTGCAGCTCTCCTTCATCAAGGCCTATCAGCACCTGTCGGAGGTGCGGGGCCGGTTCGACGCGTGGATGTTCCGGATCGTCGCGAATGGCTGCAAGGATTGGCTGAAGAATATTCGACGGTCGCACTTGAGCTACGAGGAGGATGATCAGCCCTCGCAGCACGCGACCCCCGAAGAGGAGTTGGACCGGACGGAATTGCGTTCGGATCTGGATCGGGCCCTGACGTCGCTACCCGCATCGCTGCGGGAAGCATTCATCATGAAGCACGTGGAAGGGCGCTCGTACGAAGAGATGGCGGATCTGCTGGGCACTACGGTCGGGGCGTTGAAGATGCGCGTGCACCGCGCACGCGAGGCGCTCCAGGCTCTACTCGAGGAGAAGTACGCCTGAACATGTACGACGATCTGAATTCCGAGCCTGGGCTCGCGCGAGAGGGTCAGAAGCGTCCGACGCCGGACGAACCAGCGCGATCCCTCATGGATCGAGAAGTCCCGCTGGGTCAGCAGGCGGAGCGTCTCCTCGCCGCACCCGTACATGCGTGGTTGGATGGGGAGCTGCCGGAGGCTGCCGTGCGTAAGAGCGATACTTCGAGGGACGTGGAATTCTGGCGAGGGCTGGACAGCGAGATGGCGCGCGTGCGCCGGATGCGCACGCCCCAGCACGTGGAAGCACAAATCATGGCGGCGCTGCCCACCCATGCGCCGGCCGCGACGATCACCCCGTGGTTTCGCCGGGAATTCGTCGTCACGCCAACCACGGCCCTGCTCGTCGGCGCGGCGCTAGTCGCCGCCGCCTCCATCATCACGGCGTTGGTCGTGCGCTGAGCGTTCGCTCAGTGTCCGAACCAGGCGGCCGGGATCCTTCGCGAACCCGGTCGCCTTCTTCGTTCTGCCCGGTGCCGGTAGGGAAACGATGACCGAACTCCCGGGGCGGTACCTGGCGTTGGGCGACTCCTACACGATTGGCGAGGGCGTGGCGGCGGCCCACCGATGGCCGGCGCGGCTCGTCGCCCTGCTCCGGGAGGCCGGCGCCGCCGTCGAAGATCCGGAAATCGTGGCGCGCACGGGCTGGACCTGTGAGCAGCTGTGGGCGGCAATCGATGCCGCGCGTCCCTGCGGTCCGTACACGCTCGTTTCGCTGCTCATCGGGGTGAACGATCAGTACGGCGGCGCGACGCCTGCGGAGTACGCGCCGCGCTTCGCGCGACTGCTCGCGCGAGCTACGGAATTCGCCGGTGGCAACGCGCGGCACGTGCTGGTGTTGTCGATCCCCGACTGGGGAATGACGCCGTTTGCCAACGGGCGCGACCGACCGGCGATCGCAGCAGCGATCGACGCGTTCAACGACGTGATCCGTACCGCGGTGCTCGCCGTGGGCGCCCGCTTCGCGAACGTCACCGACGACTCACGCCGGGCGGGCTCCGAGTTGGCGATGTTGGCGGCCGATGGCCTCCATCCTGCAGCTCCGATGTACGAGCGGTGGGCGCGGCTAGCCCTGCCCCCGGCGGCGGAAATCGTCCTCGGCTAGCGCCGCCGTTCTCAGAGATCGCGTCGTAGGAAGACCTGGTCCACGCCGGCGCGGTAGACGTGCGCGATGCGTGCCTCTTCGTGAAAGCCCTCCTCGTGCAGTCGCCGGATAGCTTCGGCGAACGCCGCGTCGTCGGGCCACTCGGCCATCACGAAGCGCGCGCCCATGGCGCGCAGCACGTCGAGCGCGCGCGCCACGAGGTGCGGGTCGTGCCCGATCAATAGATGGAGGCGGCCGGCCCCTTCCGCTCCAGCTACGAGCCCCACGAGGGCCACGGCCACAACCGCACCGCCGTGCTCCGTCCATACGGCACAACACTCATCCGAGGCGTGGTGCTCCGCGGCGTCGAGCAGTTCGAGCCCGCGTCCCAAGTATGGTGTGCCGCCGAGCGCGGCCTCGATGAGATGGCGCGCGCGGGCCGACACTACGTCAGATGTGCAGGGCGCGGCCGAGCGTGGCCAGGGCCGCTTCCTTGGTGGCTTCTGAGAGCGTCGGGTGCGCGTGCACCGTGATCCCGATGTCCTCGCTTGTCGCGCGGTATTCGAATGCAAGCACCACCTCCCCGATCAACTCCGAGGCATTGGGTCCGATGATGTGGCAGCCCACCAACTCGTCGGTGCGCGCGTCGGCAAGAAACTTCACGAACCCCGATGTCTCACCCATCGACCGGGCGCGGCCGTTGGCCGAGTACGGAAACTTGCCCGTGCGATACTCACGCTTCGATTCCTTCACTTCCCGTTCCGTCAGGCCCACGGACGCGATCTCCGGCCAAGTATAGACCACCGACGGAATGGACTTGTAGTGCATGTGCACGGGTCGGCCGGCAATGACCTCGGCAGCCACGCTCCCCTCCTCCTCGGCCTTGTGGGCGAGGAGTTTGCCGCCGACACAGTCGCCAACGGCGTACACGTTGGGAATGTTGGTACGCATGCAGTCGTCCACCACGAGTTCGCCGCGCTTGCCCACGGCGAGTCCGAGCGCGGCGGCGTCGATCCCCGTGAGCACGGGACGCCGGCCTACGGCCACGAGCACGTAATCGCCTTCAAGGGTCTCGGTTTGGCCGTTCTTCTCGACGTCGACGAAGACCCGAGTGCCATCGCGACGACCGGATACGACCTTGGTTCCGGTGCGCAACTCTAATCCCTGCTTGCGGAAGGCGCCGTCGGCTTCTTTGACGATGTCGTCGTCCATTCCGGGCAGGATGGTCGGGAAGAACTCGACAACCGTGACCTTGGCCCCGAGGCGGCGCCACACGGACCCCAGCTCAAGGCCGATCACTCCACCGCCGATGACGATCAGGTGACGCGGGACCTCGGGAATCCTGAGCGCACCCACGTTGGACAGAATCCGCTCTTCGTCGAACTTCAGGAATGGCAGCTCGATCGCCGCCGAGCCAGTGGCGATGATGATGTTCCGGGCCTCCCAGGTGGTAACCACGCCGTCGGCCGAAGTGACTTCCAAGATGTTGCCCGGCTTGACGTTGCCGCGTCCTTTGGACCAGACGACCTTGTTCTTGCGAAACAGGAATTCGATTCCTTTAGTATTTTGTGTGACGACGGCGTCCTTGCGCTGGAGCATCCGGGCCAGATCGAGGCCGACGTTTCCGATCAGCAGGCCGTGCTCGGCGGCGTGGTTCCGGGCAAACTCGAAGTGCTCGCTCGACGTGAGCAACGCTTTCGAAGGAATGCAGCCGACATTGACGCAGGTGCCGCCGAGTGTCTTGTCCATCTCGACACAGACGGTGGAGAGACCAAGTTGGGCGGCCCGGAGCGCGGCGACGTAGCCACCGGGACCACCGCCAATGACGACGACATCGGCTCGATTCGGGACCAAGTCTGTCATGTGGTGTTTGCTGGTAAGTGCTGAATCCTAAGCTAGCCAGTCTGCGTAGCCCCAGGGAGTGAGCGGCGCCCCCCGAGCGCCGCCCGGCAGTGGACGGATCGGGTGTTTCAGGCGATACCTTTCAGTTGCATTCACCTTCTTCGGAGTCAGCGATATGTCTCGACTGTTTCGTACTGCGATTGTCGGGCTGGCTGTGGCAGGGCTGGCATCGGTGGCTAATGCGCAGGTGTGCGTTGGCACCCCTTCATTTTCCACAGGCTCGGCCCGGGTTGGCGGCAGCGTGTTGATCGGCGACCAGAGCAAGGCGTACGGCGGACAGCTCGCCCTGGGCACGTACCACAACTTCTTTGCGGTGGGGAACTACAGCCACGCCAAGGACGACAACAGCGACGGCTCGTCGAACGCCGGTGGCGGCTCGTTGGGCTATGAGTGGGCCGTGGGTGGCGGCAGTTCGGTTGAGATTTGCCCGATCGTCGGAGTGACAGCCCAGTCTGGATCGCTGGTCGGCATGACGCCGTACCCAAACCTCCCACAGAACACGCTTGACTTGAACTTTGGCGGTTCGCTGGGTTGGACGGCGAGCGAGTCGAGCTCGATGTCGGTGATTCCGGCGATCGGAGCCTCGCTCGTGGCCCGCAGCTTCAAGTCGAAGATTGTCACGCAAGGAGCGGCGAATCCCACGACCAGCGAGAGCTTCGGCCTCGTCACGGCCACGATTGGCTTCGTATTCAACAAGCGGTGCACGATCTCACCGATGGTGCAGGTGCCGGTATCGGAGACAAACGGCAAGACGTCGTACGGTGTTGCCGTGTCGTACAACTTCAACCTGCCGAAAGCACTGCACATGTAGGGTTGCCGAGGGGCAGAAGAACGGAGAGCGGGGCCGCGTGATCGCATCGCGGCCCCGCTCTCGTTGTGGTCGAGCACCCAGCGCTATTCCACCAGCATGGCGCCGGGTTCTTCCATCAGTTCTTTGATGCGCACCAGAAACAGCACGGCCTGCTCCCCGTCCACGATACGGTGATCGTACGACAGCGCGACGTACATCATCGGCCGGATCGCCACCTGTCCGTCGAGGGCGATGGGACGGTCCTGAATCTTGTGGAGCCCCAGGATGCCGACCTGCGGATAGTTGAGAATCGGCGTGGACAGGAGCGAGCCGAACACGCCGCCGTTCGTGATGGTGAACGTGCCGCCCGTGAGGTCGTCCATGGTCAGCCTGGACTTGCGCGCCCGGTCGGCCACGTCGTTCATCTCCCGCGCCACGTCGAGCAGCCCCATGCGGTCGGCGTCCTTGATGTTCGGCACGACCAGCCCGGCTTCTGATGCGACAGCGATGCCCATGTTCACATAGTGCTTGTAGATGATCGCATCATCATCGATCTGCGCATTGACCGTGGGAAAGGCTCTGAGGGCCTGGCACGCGGCCTTCACGAAGAACGGCATGAACGACAGCTTCACGCCGTGCTCTTTCTCGACACGATCCTTGAGCCGCGTGCGGAGTCCCATCACGGCGGTCATGTCGACTTCGTTGAACGTCGTCAGGTGGGCCGTGGCGTGCTGTGCCTGGAGGAGATTCTCGGCGATTCGCTTGCGGCGCGTGGACATCTTCTCACGTTTCTCGCGCTGGTCAACGGCGCCCTTTGGCGCGCTGGGCGCCGCGGGAGCGGAATGGATGGCCATCGCGTCGAGCACGTCCGGCTTGCTCACCACGCCGCCGAGTCCGGTGCCCTTCACTCCTGACAGGTCCACCCCCGACGCCGTGGCGAGCCGTTCGGCGGCCGGCGACACGCGCGGGTTGGCGGCGACGATCGGTGCGGGCGCTATCGGCGCCGGTGGGGCAGGCTTGGCCGGAGACGTCGCGGGGGGCTCGGTGCGGGCGGGGGCCGGGGTGGCCGTCTCGTCCAACTCCGCGAGTGCATCGTCCACGTGAACCGTATCGCCCTCGGCGTGCAGGCGTTTGGTGAGGACGCCGCCGGTCAGCGACGGCACTTCGACGGTGATCTTGTCCGTTTCGAGTTCGACGATGGTATCGCCCGGCGCAACCGCGTCGCCCTCGGACTTGAGCCAGCGGGACACGATCGCTTCGGTGATCGATTCGCCGAGCGGGGGGACCTTGATGGACGTCATCGGATTCGGTGTCGGTTCTCGGCGGTCCAGCCGCCGCGGGCTCCGGGATTCCGGTGCATATTTCCTCCGGACGGAGCGCGGCTGGATGCGAATGGCCGCAAGCGAGTGCAATATAACTCCCGAGGGTGGCAGTGCGAGGACTCACGATCTCCGCTCATGGCGGGCTCGACCAGTTGCAGGTTCGCGATGACCTCCGTGAGCCGTCGGTGCGGGACCCGACCGAGGTGCGGGTGCGCGTCGCGGCGGCCGCGCTGAACCACCTGGATCTGTTCGTGCTCGCGGGGCTGCCGGGTGTGACGATCACCCCACCCTGGGTCGTGGCTGCCGACGCCGTGGGGGTGGTGGATCAGGCCGGACGCGGTGCGCGAGGCGTACGCGAAGGGGACACGGTGATCGTGAACCCAGGGATCAGCGACCGAACCTGCGTGTACTGCCGCGAGGGCGAGCAGTCGCTGTGCGTGCGGTTCGGCATTCTGGGCGAGCACCACCCGGGAACCGCGGCCGAGTACGTCGTCGTGCCGGGTGCCAACGTGCGCGCCATTCCGGCAAGCACGCCGCTGGCAGAAGCCGCGGCGTTCGGCCTCGTGACGCTCACGGCATGGCGGATGCTCGTCACGCGCGCGCAGTTGCGCGCCGGCGAACGGGTGCTCATCTGGGGTATCGGCGGTGGGGTGGCCACGGCAGCGTTGCAGATCTGCAAGCTCGTGGGTGCCGAGGTGTGGGTGACCTCGGGCCACGACGAGAAGTTGGCGCGGGCCCGGGGATTGGGTGCGGACCATACGCTCAACCATCGCACGCAGGACGTGGCGCGTGAGATCCGGGCCGCAACGGGGAAGGCCGGCGTGGACGTAGTAGTGGACAACGTGGGCGCGGCGACGTGGAGCCAGTCGCTGGGCGCTCTGGGCAAGCGCGGCCGGCTGGTGACCTGCGGCGGCACGTCGGGACCGACGGTGGAAACGGACGTGCGCCGGCTGTTCTGGAACCAGTGGTCGATTCTCGGGTCGACGATGGGCAGCGACGCCGAGTTCGATGCCATCACGGAGCAACTGCGGGCGGGGCGGCTCCTGCCGCCCGTTGACGGGGAGTATTCGTTGGCGCAGGGGCGCGAGGCGTATGCACGATTGCAGGATGGGGCGCAGTTCGGGAAGATCGTCCTACGTGTGAAGGAGTGAGTGGATGAGCGAACTGCCGCCGGTACCGGACCATGCCCAGTTCGCGCCCGACGAGGAGCGGGTGGTACGCGAGGCCTATGCGGCGGGCGGGGGCGTGCACTGTCCGCGGGACGGGGCGGTGATGACCGTGCGCGAGATCGGCGGTGGATCGTTCGGGCTCGGATACGCACGACAGCGCGAGTGGCTGTTGTGCCCGGTGTGCCGGCGGAGTGTGATCTTCGACCGGCGGCGGGGCACGCGCACGTAGGGCGCGCGCGGCTCGTGGCCGGCGGTCAACCGGTGTAGCTTATCTCTCAACTACCTGGATGACGCATGCTTCTTCCGCTGCAGGACACCACACAAGTCTCGAATTTCGCCGGGCGTCTGGGGGACAGCTTCGCCCAGGTGTTCACCGATTTCCTGCGCCCGCTCGGCGGGGCGGCGATCATTCTGTTCGCCGGCTATCTCGTGGCGAAGCTGTTGCAGCGGGTGGTGGAGCGGTTCCTACGGCGCATCCAGTTGAACCAGATCCTGGAGCGGGGAGGCGTACTCGAGGCCGTGGAGCGCGGCGGCTCGCATCCCAATCCTGCGCGCGCGGTGGCGGGCTTCGCGTTCTGGTTAATGATGTTCGCGGTGATTCTCGTGGCGGCCGACGCATTGGGGCTGCCGTCACTGGCCAACGTGTTCTCAGAACTCGTGAGCTACATCCCGAGTCTGATCGCGGCGGTCATCATCATTCTGGTGGGCATCGTACTTGGCCGGTTCGTGGGCGGGCTGATCGCGGCCTCGGCCGGTGCGCTCACGGGCGGGCGCATGCTGGCGCACGTGGGCCGAGGCGGGGTGATCCTCCTGGCGGTATTCATGGCGGTCCAGGAACTCGGCATCGCGACCGACATTGTGTCGACGGCGTTCGCGATCCTGTTCGGGGCGGTGGCGTTGGCGTTGGCGCTCGCGTTCGGGTTGGGGAACCGCGATCTGGCCGCGGAGGTGACGCGCCAGTGGTACGATCGCTACCGCGCGGAGCGCGATGAAGTGCGGGCATTGGAGCGCCGTGCGGTGGCCCAGGAAGAGGCGGAATTGGAGCGCGAAGAGGCCGAATCTGGGGGGTAGGCACGAGAAATTCGAGGGCGGAAACATGCGCCTGGCGGAAGCCAGGAGCGCTGTCCGCAAGTGGTTGATTTGTAGCGGGTTATGGCTTGCGTTATCGGTTGATTTTCGGTCTCGAAACCGTTAGGTTTACAGGTCTCCCGCCGCCCGCATTTCCGCCCCTCCCTCCACGCTAAAGATGACCGCTCCGAACAATCGAGAACGGATCCTTCCCCGGCTCATCGACGACGAGATCAAAGAGTCGTTCATCAACTATTCGATGAGCGTGATCGTGTCGCGCGCATTGCCCGACGTGCGCGACGGATTGAAGCCGGTGCACCGCCGGGTGCTCTATGCGATGAACGAATTGGGGCTGGTACCCGGGCGGCCGTACAAGAAGTCGGCGACGGTGGTGGGCGACGTGCTCGGCAAGTACCACCCGCACGGCGACTCAAGCGTGTACGACGCACTGGTTCGTATGGTGCAGGACTTCTCGCTGCGCTATCCGCTCATCGACGGGCAAGGGAATTTCGGGTCGGTGGAAGGCGATCCCGCGGCGGCGTACCGCTACACCGAGGCACGGCTCACACCGATCGCGATGGAGATGCTGGCCGACATCGACAAGAACACGGTCGATTTCGTGCCGAACTTCGACGACCGGCTGCAGGAGCCGGCCGTGCTGCCATCGGGGATCCCGAACCTGATCGTCAACGGTTCGTCGGGCATCGCGGTCGGGATGGCGACCAACATTCCGCCGCACAATCTGGGCGAGGCGGTGTCGGCGCTGTTGCACCTGATCGACCATCCGGACGCGACGATTACCGAGCTGCGCCGGTACGTCAAGGGGCCCGATTTCCCCACGGCGGGGTTCATCTACGGCCGGCAGGGGGTGAAGGACTATCAGGAGACGGGGCGCGGCCGGATCGTGATGCGTGCGCGCGCGGTGATCGAGGAAAAGGAATCGTCGAACAAGGCACAGATCGTGGTCACCGAGATTCCATACCAGGTGAACAGCGCCAAGTTGCTCGAGGACATTGCGCAACTGGTGCGCGACAAGAAACTGGAGGGAATCAGCGATCTCCGAAACGAGTCGGACCGTGAGGGGCTGCGCATCGTGATCGAACTCAAGCGCGACGCGATTCCGCGCGTCGTGCTGAACCAGCTCTACAAGCATACGCAACTGCAGACGACCTTCGGCGTGATCATGCTGGCGCTCGTGCCGGATGCCGTGACGGGGCGGCTCGTGCCCAAGATCATGCCGCTCAAGGAAGTGCTCGAGCACTACATCACGCACCGGCACGACGTGATTGTACGGCGCGCCCAGTTCGAACTGGACAAGGCGCAGGAGCGCGAGCACATCCTTGAGGGGCTCAAGATCGCGGTCGACCACATCGACGAGGTGATCAAGGTCATCCGGGCGGCCGAGGACACGCCGACGGCGAGTACCGAACTCCAGAAGCGGTTCAAGCTGAGCGAGCGGCAGGCCGAAGCGATCCTCAACATGCGGCTGGCGAAACTCACCGGGCTCGAGATCGAGAAGCTGGAAGACGAGTTGAAGGAAGTCCGCGGCATGATCAGCGAGTTGCGAGCGCTGCTCGAGTCCAGGCCCAAGCGCATGGCGTTGATGAAGGAAGAGTTGACGCGAGCGGCCGAGAAGTACGGCAATGATCGCCGCACGGAGATCACCAGCGACGAGGGCGAGTTCACCGTCGAGGACCTGATCGCCGAAGAGGACATGGTGGTCACGATCTCGCACTCCGGCTACATCAAGCGGACGGCGGTGTCCACCTACCGGCGACAGCGGCGCGGCGGAAAGGGGGGCACGGGGGCGACGCTGAAGGACGAGGATTTCGTGGAGCATCTGTTCATCGCCTCGACCCACGACTATCTGCTCTTCTTCACGGACGACGGACGCGTGTTCTGGCTGAAGGTGCACGAGATCCCGCAGGCCGGCCGTGCCGCCAAGGGCAAGCCCGTGGTGAACATGATCAACGTGTCGCCGGAAACGCGCATCCAGGCGATGATGCCGGTCCGGGAATTTCCGGAGAGCAAGTTCCTGATATTCGCCACCCGTCAGGGCACGGTGAAGAAGACGGCGCTGTCGCAGTACGCCAACCCGCGCTCCACCGGTCTCAAGGCCATCAAGATCGAGGATGGCGACGCGCTGATCGACGTGCAGGTGACCGACGGCAACAACGACATCGTGCTCGCCACGCGCCATGGACTGTCGATTCGCTTCCACGAGAGCGACGTTCGGCCCATGGGACGCGATACCACGGGCGTGAGCGGCGTGGAGCTCGGCGACGGCGACGTCTTGGTGGGCATGGTCGTGGTGAAACGCGAAGCCAACCTGCTGGTGGTCACCGAGCGCGGCATGGGCAAGTGCTCGCCAATCGATGAGTACCGAGTGCAGCGGCGCGGTGGCAAGGGGATCATCACGGTGCACCGAACCGAGAGGACCGGCGACGCGGTGAGCATCAAGGAAGTCCTCCCCGACGACGAACTGATGCTGATCACCAAGCAGGGGATCATCATCCGGATGCCGGTGAAAGGCATTCGCGTGGCCGGGCGCAACACCCAAGGTGTACGCCTGGTTGAGCTCGATGGGGACGATCTGGTGCGCGACGTGGCCCGGGTGGTGCCGGACGAGGAGGAGGGGGTCGCCGAGGACGCGGGCGAGCCGGTGGGTGCGGGCGACGAGGAATGAGCACGGGGCGCAGGGGGCGGCAGGAGCCGCCCCCTTGGCGTCTGGCGGCAGCATCCGCCGCCGACAATCTGCGCTTTACCGTTCAACCGCAAGATTGTAGGTTGGCTCGACGCACGAGCGTCACTCGATGTCTACTGCCCCTCATTCCAGCGCACCGCGACGGCGGAGCTCCACTTCACTCGAAGTGGTGCGCGAATCGGTCCACGTGACGGAACTGGGGGAGGCGCTCGGACACGCACAGGCGGACGCCCAGCGGGAGGCGATCCTGTGGCAGCGCTGGTTCCGGTATCTCGGCGTGCTGTTGGGGCTTCTCCTGGCGCTTCTGTTCGGCGCTTCCCCGCGCGACGCCGCGCTGATGCCGGTGGTGATCGCCTGCTTCATCTACCTGGCCAGCATCATGGGGACCTCGGGGTGGGTGAAGCGGTCGGAGCGAGGCGTGCTCCATCCTGTCCTGCCCGTGGTACTCGCGACTGCCGACATCGCCATGATGGCGGCGTTCTTCTACTTCGCGAGCACAGGGTTCGGGCACTACCGCATGTTGCTCATCGGGCTGCTGGCCGTGCAATTGGCGGTCTTCTATTTCGGCAAGTGGCTGGGCGCCTATACGGCCGCACTCACCTTGGCGGCGTACTTGCTCGTCGAGTTGGTGTTCCCGCCGTTCGTCGCCGGCGGGGGCGCACCGTTGAACCGTACGCTGGTGACGGCGGCGACCTTCGCCCTCGTCAGCGGCATCGTGATTCTCGTGTTCGGCAGCTTCCGCGAACGTATGGACGAATTGCGTCTGTTCTGCAAGCTCGTGGAAGACGGTGAACTGACGACGACGCTGACCGCCACCCGTGCTTCGCACCCCGACGATCTCACCCTACTGGCGCGCAGCTTCGAGACCATGCGCGACCGGTTCGCCGAACAGATCGGGACCGACCCGCTCACCGGGTGCGTGAACCGACGCGCCCTGGAGAACCGCCTGCGTACCGATTGGCGCATAGCGAAGCGACGCGGTTCGCACGTAGCTGTGGTGGCGATTGATCTGGACAACTTCAAGACGGTCAACGACTCCCGCGGCCACCCGGTGGGGGACATCGTGCTTCAGCAACTAGCGGGCATCATGAAGGCCACGGCGCGCGACACCGACACGGTGGCGCGCTTGGGCGGCGACGAATTCGTAGTCGTCCTTCCGGACACGGGAAGGGAGGGCGCGATGACGTTCGCCGAGCGTCTGCGTCACCGTGTCGAGGAGTTCGCGTTCGGGCCGGACAGCGCGCCCGTGGAAGCGACGGTATCGGTCGGCGTGGCACTAGCCGGCGGTACCGACCCGATCTCGCCGGATGTGCTCCTCCACGAGGCCGATCGGTCGCTGTACAAGGCGAAAGCGGGCGGCCGTAACCGCGTCTATTCCTGATGGCCGCCACCGTCGCCCGCCCGGACGCGCTGGTCGGGATCGAGGAATTCCAGCGCGCTGCCGCCACGCTGCGGCCGGTGGCGGTGCGCACGCCGCTCCTGCCCTGCGACGCGCTCCGCGAGATCATGGGCGCCGACGTGTGGCTCAAGCCCGAGATGCTGCAGCGCGGCGGGGCATTCAAATTCCGCGGGGCGTACAACTACCTAGCCAACATGAGCCCGGCGGCCCGCGCGCGCGGCGTAATCGCCCCGTCGTCTGGTAACCATGCGCAAGCAGTGGCCTTGGCGGCGCGCCTGTTCGGCGTGCCGGCGACGGTGGTGATGCCCACGACGGTCACGGTGGCCAAGCGCGCCGGGGCCGAACGGTTGGGCGCGCGCATCGAGTTGGCCGGCACCACCACCGCGCATCGTATGGAGCGTGCGCTGGAAATCGCCCGCGCCGAGGGTTCGACGGTCGTGCCACCGTATGACGATCCAACGATCATCGCGGGCCAGGGCACGGTCGGGCTCGAGATCGCCGAGCAGCTGCCGGATGTGGCGACCGTGTTGGTGCCGGTGGGTGGAGGCGGGCTGAGCGCCGGAGTTGCGGCCGCCGTCAAGCTCGTGGCCCCCGGGGTGCGCGTGATCGGCGTGGAGCCGGCCGGTGCGCCCAAACTGACGCGCGCGCGCGCGGCAGGAGCGCCTGTGCGGCTCGAGCACACCGCGAGCATTGCGGACGGCCTCTTGGCGGTGGAGATCGGG
>Ga0307373_10009601_pt1 | contig 14413 bp, 12 predicted proteins | sample OX2MG_FD_202534 | JGI IMG/M metagenome (GOLD analysis project Ga0307373, IMG submission 202534) | Soil microbial communities from Risofladan, Vaasa, Finland - OX-2 | ecosystem: Environmental > Terrestrial > Soil > Coastal area > Acid sulfate soil | place: Finland: Risofladan, Vaasa | collected... | reverse complement strand
GCTGCTCGTCGCCTCATTGCACTATGCGGCCTCGATCCCCAACGCGCTGGCGCTCGAATGGGACCAGAACCCCAACGGGCTGCGCGACGAACTGCTGCAGGAGAAGCTGCGGCTCGAGAGCGACGGCGCCGTGCGCCCGCCCGAGCGCCCCGGCCTCGGCGTCACGCTCGACCGCAATGCGGTGGACAAATACCGCGTGGGATAAATCGCTCGGTCATTCCGGGGCGGCCCATCAGGCCGAACCAGGAACCCAGGAACACGAACGGCGCGGGAGCGCGCACAACGCTCCGAGCGGGATTGGCCAGGTCGGTGTTCTTGGGTTCCGGGTTCCGGCTGCGCCGGCCCCGGAATGACCGGGAAGCGATACAACAGCTGCGGTTAGAATGACCCGCGAACTCTTCACGATCGGCTATGAGAAGGCGCGGCAGGCGGATGTGATCGCGGCACTCGGCGCGGCCGGGGTCACGACCGTGATTGACGTGCGCGACCGGCCACAATCGCGGCGGCCTGGCTTCTCGAAAAATCAGCTTGCCGCCGCGCTCGAGGCCGTCGGCATCCGCTATGTCGGCCTGCGGGCGCTCGGCACCCCGGCCGAGGGGCGCGAAGCCAACCATCGCCGCGACTGGGACCGGTTCTGGCGGATCGTCGACGAGCGGCTCGCCACCGCCGAGGCCGAGCATGCCTTGGGCGAAGTCGCCTCGCTCGGCGCGGCGGCGCCGTCGTGCCTGTTGTGCTACGAGGCCGACTGGCACATCTGCCATCGCTCGCGGGTCGCGGACATCCTCGCCGCGCGGCACGGATTTAGAATTCGTCACCTGGCGGCGGCTGACGCGATCGTTTGACCACGGCGCGGCGCGCCTTGTTGGCGAGGCGCTGCCGGCGCGAGGCAGCCGGCGTCCGGGTCGGCCGGCGCGGCGGCGGCGGCGACGCCGCGCGGCGGATCAACGCAACCAGTCGGTCGCGCGCGTCTGCCCGGTTCATGTCTTGCGAGCGGTAGCGCCGCGCGGTGATGACGAGTACGCCGTCGTGGGTGAGCCGCGCCCGCACCAGCCGGGCCAGCCGCTCGCGCACCGCCGCGGGCAGTGAGGGCGAGCCGCGCACGTCGAAACGAAGTTGCGCCGCGCTCGCGACGCGGTTGACGTTCTGGCCGCCCGGACCGGAGGCGCGGATGAAGGTTTCGGAGATTTCGCGCTCGTCGAGCGAGAATTCATCGGTTATCGGGATCATGCGCCGCCATCGTGAGCGATGTGATTGGTACTGAGACTGCCCGGTCACCATCTCGGTCTTGTGATACTCAGCGCTCCGACGCAGCGACGGTGCCGGCATCCGAGATTAGCACTTCACGGGGCCGGTCAAGGTGGTGTAAGCCAGATTTGTGCACCGCCGGGCCGCCCCCGGCGCGTGGTGGTGCGGGCGGAATCTTTAGGAGCGAACATGCCCAGAGTCAGCTTTGCAGCGCCGACGACGGTCGACGAGGCGGTCAAGGTATTGGCGAGCGCTTCCGGTTTGGCGAAGGTGCTGTCCGGAGGCACCGATCTGTTGGTGCAGTTGCGGTCCGGCAGGGTGAAGCCGGATCTGATCGTTGATACCAAACGGATTCCCGGCCTGATCGGCATCCGCGAAGAGGGCGGTTTTTTCATCGTCGGCGCGGCGACGCCGGGTGTGATGCTGTCGGGCAACGCCGCGCTCGAACATGCCTGGCCAGGGATCGTCGAGGGCGCCGACCTGATCGGCTCGCAGCAGATCCAGGGGCGCGCCTCGCTCGCCGGCAATCTGTGCAACGCATCCCCGGCTGCCGACAGCGTGCCGGCGGTGATTGCGGCGCGCACCGTCGCGGTGATCGCCGGGCCCGGCGGACGCCGCGAGGCGCCGGTCGAGAGCATCTGCACCGGCCCGGGCCGCACCTCGCTCGCCAAGGGCGAGCTGATCGTCGAGTTCAAAATCCCGAAGCCGAAGCCGCACCAGTGCGACGCCTATCTGCGCTTCATCCCGCGCACCGAGATGGACATCGCGGTCGTCGGCTGCGGGATCAACGTCACGCTTGACGGCAGCGGCACCTGCACCGATGCGCGCGTCGTGCTCGGCGCGGTCGCGCCGACCGCGGTGATCGTCGAGGATGCGGCAAAGGCGCTGATCGGCCACAAGCTCGACGCGCCGACCCTCGCCGCGCTCGACGCTGCGGCGCAGCAGGCGTCCAAGCCGATTTCCGACAAGCGCGGCACGATCGAGTACCGCACCAAGGTCGCCGGCGTGCTCGCGCGCCGCACCGCCACGATCGCATTCGAACGCGCCGCGGCGCGTTGACCGGATCAGGAGATTTCCGATGAGCAAGCATCACGTCACCACGACCATCAACGGCGAGCCGATGGAGTATCTCTGCGAGGCCCAGCAGACGATGCTCGACGTGCTGCGCGACGAACTGGGGTTGACCGGCAGCAAGGAAGGCTGCAGCTCAGGTGATTGCGGCGCCTGCACGATCATTGTCGACGGCGACATCGTGTGCTCGTGCCTGATGCTCGGGGTCGAGGCCGAGGGTCGCGCGGTCACGACGATCGAGGGCGTCGCCAACGGCGACCAGCTGCACCCGGTGCAGCAGAAATTCCTCGAACATGCCGCGCTGCAATGCGGCTTCTGCACACCCGGTTTTATCGTCGCCGCCAAGGCACTGCTCGACAGCAACCTCAACCCGACCGAGGAAGAGACGCGCTACTGGCTGGCAGGCAATCTGTGCCGCTGCACCGGGTACGACAAGATCATCCGCGCCGTTCTCGACGCCGCAGAGGAGATGCGGGCCGAGGCCGGGCGTTAATCCCTGCGGGAGTGACGTTTCATGACAAGCAGTTCTGAAGGTCTGAAGGTCGTCGGTACCCGCCCGGTTCGCCCGGACGGCGTCGACAAGGTCATCGGCCGCGCCAATTTCGGCGCGGACATGGTCATGCCGGGCATGCTGTGGGGCAAGATGAAGCGCAGCCCGCACGCCCACGCCCGGATCAAGTCGATCAACGCGGCAAAGGCGCTGGCGCTGCCCGGCGTCAAGGCCGTGGTGACGGCGGCGGATTTCCCCGATATCGCGTCGGAAGAGGCGTTCATGGGCGAAGGCCCGATGAACTTCCGCGACCTGTCGCGCAACTGCATGGCCAAGGACAAGGCGCTGTACGACGGCCACGCGGTAGCTGCGGTGGCGGCGACCAGCGCATCGATCGCCGAAGAGGCGCTCGACCTGATCGAGGTCGAGTACGAGGTATTGCCGCACGTCATCGATGTCGAGGCGGCAATGGCTGACAACGCGCCGCTGCTGCACGACGATCTGTTCACCCAGGGCGTCGAGCCGAAGCCGACCAAGCCGTCGAACATCGCCAAGAAGATCGGCTTCAACAAGGGCGACATCGCGGCCGGGTTTGCCGCCGCGGAAATCATCATCGAGCGCCGCTATACGACCCAGCCGGTGCACCAGGGCTATATCGAGCCGCATGCCTGCGTCGTTGCGGTCGCGCCCGATGGACAGTGCACGATCTGGAGCTCGAGCCAGGGCCATTTCATGGTCCGCGCCTATTGCGCCAAGCTGCTCGGCACCGAGATCGCCAACATCCGCGCGATGCCGGCCGAGATCGGTGGCGGGTTCGGGGGCAAGACGCTCGTCTATCTCGAGCCGGTGGCGCTGGCGCTGTCCAAAAAGGCCGGGCGTCCGATCAAGATGGTGATGAGCCGCGAAGAGGTGTTCCGCGGCACCGGCCCGACCTCGGGCGGCGTCGTCGAGGTCAAACTCGGCGCCAAGAAGGACGGCCACATCGTCGCCGCGCAACTCGCGCTGAAATACCAGGCGGGCGCGTTCCCGGGTTCGCCGGTCGGGCCGGGCTGCATGTGCGGCTTTGCGATGTACGACATCCCGAACGTCGCGATCACCGGCTATGACGTGGTGTCGAACCGGCCGAAGGTCGCGGCCTACCGCGCACCCGGCGCGCCGATCTCGTCGTTCGGCGTCGAAAGCTGCGTCGACGAACTGGCGCGCGAATTGAAAATCGACCCGCTGCGGCTGCGTGAGATGAACGCCGCCAAGGACGGCACCAAGACCGCGCACGGCCCGACCTTTGTCAATATCGGCTATCTGCAGACCGTCGAGGCGGCCAAGAACCACCCGCACATGAAGGCCAAGCTGGGCCCCAACCAGGGCCGCGGCATCGCTTCGGGGTTCTGGTTCAACATCGGCGGCGAGTCGAGCGCGGCCTGCCACATCAACGAAGACGGCACCGCGACGATCGTCGAGGGCAGCCCCGATATCGGCGGCTCACGCGCCTCGATGGCGATGATGGCGGCCGAGGCCCTCGGCATCTCCTATGAGCGGGTGCGCCCGGTCATAGGCGATACGAGCTCGGTCGGCTTTACCTTCCTGACCGGTGGCAGCCGGGTCACCTTTGCCACCGGCATGGCGGTGACGCAGGCGGCCGAGAAGGTCGTCGTCGAGCTGAAGCGGCGCGCCGCGATGATCTGGGATATCAGCCCCGAGGCGGTCGAGTGGAAGGACGGGATGGCATTCCCGGCCGGCCAGAACGCGGGCAATTTCGACCCGCTGTCGCTCGCCGACATCGCGCTCAAATCGGGGCGCACGGGCGGTCCGATCAGTGCCGAGGTGTCGATCAACGCGCAGGGCGCCGGCCCGGGTTTTGCGACCCACATCTGCGATGTCGAGGTCGACCCGGAGACCGGGCATGTCAAGATCCTGCGCTATACCGCAATCCAGGATGTCGGGCGTGCGATCCACCCGTCCTATGTCGAGGGCCAGATCCAGGGTGGCGTGGCCCAGGGTATCGGCTGGGCGCTCAACGAGGAGTACGTCTACGACAAGAACGGGCGGCTCGATAACCCGGGCTTCCTCGACTATCGCATGCCGGTCTGCTCCGACATGCCGATGATCGAACCGGTGATGGTCGAGGTGCCGAACCCGCGCCATCCGTTTGGCGCAAAGGGCGTCGGCGAGGTGCCGATCGTGCCGCCGATGGCTGCGGTCGCCAACGCGATCGCCGATGCGGTCGGCACAAGGATGCGCGACCTGCCGATGTCGCCGCCCAAGCTGCGCGCCGCGCTCGACGAGCAGAACCCGCCCCGGATGGCGGCGGAGTAGGGGGCGTTTTTTGTCGCCCCTGCGAAAGCAGGGGCCCAGGGGCAATGGCTGCGTCGCCTGCCCCTGGGTTCCCGCTTTCGCGGGAATGACCGGGAGTGAGGATCCATGCCCCACGTCGTGATCTCGGGCATGGCGGCGCGTCGCTTCACCGGCGGCGCGACCGAGTTTGATGTGGAGGCCGACACCATCCATCGCATGATCCGCGAGCTCGACCGGCGCTATCCCGGGTTCGGCAAGCAGATCGACGAAGGCATGGCGGTCGCGATCAACGGTGAAATCTTCCAGGACGCCTATGGCGAAAAGCTGGCGCCCGACGCCGAGGTGTTCCTGATCCCCAAGATCGGGGGCGGGTGAGGGGCGGTACGGCCCAACAAAACAGCGAGGCGACCGCCGTGCGTGTCTTGCCCGGTGGCCGAGGCAGCCGATAACATCACCCCGAAGCGCGACGAACGCATGGGGCGGGGGATGGAATACGACTACGTCATCGTCGGTGGGGGCTCGGCCGGGTCGGTGATGGCCAATCGGCTGTCGGCGAAAAGCAGCAACAACGTGCTGCTGTGCGAGGCCGGCCAGGATACTCCCGACGGTCAGGTGCCACCCGAGATACTCGATTCCTATCCTGGCACCGCCTATTTCGACGCGCGCTTTCACTGGCAGGACCTCAAGGTTCATACCCAGGTCGTGTCGCACAACCGGCCGGAGGAACGGCCGCCGCTCAGGAAATACGAACAGGCGCGAGTGCTGGGCGGCGGGTCGTCGATCAACGGCCAGCTCGCCAACCGGGGTGCCCCGACCGATTACGAGGAATGGGTGTCGCGCGGCGCCACCGGCTGGGGCTGGAACGACGTGCTGCCCTATTTCAAAAAGGTCGAGCGCGACATGGATTTCGATGGGCCCTACCACGGCAAGGAGGGCCGCATCCCGGTACGCCGCATCGGACCGGAATTGTGGAACGGGCACGCCAAGGCGGTCGCCGCGGCGTTCGATGCGGCCGGGTTCCCGTTTGTCGAAGACCAGAACGGCGAGTTCATCCCCGACGCGTATTTCCCGATCACGATCTCAAACCTGTATGACCGCCGCGTCTCGGCGGCGATCGGCTATCTCGACAACGGCACAAGACGACGGCCGAACCTGACGATCTCGGCCGAAACGCAGGTTCAGGCGCTGCTGTTCGAGGGCACAAAATGCGTCGGCGTCAAGGCGCTGGTGAAGGGGCAGGAACAGGAATTCCGGGCGCGGGAGGTCATCGTGTCGTCGGGCGCGATCCATTCGCCGGCGCATCTGCTGCGTGCCGGGATCGGCCCGGCCGGCCAGTTGCACGATCTCGGCATCGAGGTACGGGCCAACGCGCCGGGGGTCGGACAGCGGCTGATGGACCACCCATCGGTGTCGGTGTCGTCATTCATGAAGCCCGAGGCGCGAATCAACGGGCTGACCCGGCGCCACATCCTGCTGGCGCTGCGCTATTCGTCGCAAATCGGCGGCGCCGCGCCCGGCGACATGTTTATCGCCGCGGTGTCGAAATCGGCGTGGCATGCGGTCGGCGAGCAGATAGCTTCGCTGCTGGTCTGTGTCTACAAGACGTTTTCCGAGACCGGCCAGGTGCGGCTCGCCAGCCGCGACTGGCGGGCCGAGCCGATCGTCGAGTTCAACCTGCTCAGCGACCGGCGCGACCTCGAACGGCTGATGGACGGGTTTCGCCGCATGGGCGCGATGCACATTGGCGCCGCGCTCGGGGCCGCGACCAGCGACCCGTTCCCGGCCAGCTACAGTGACAAGGTGCGCGCGATCGGAGTCGTCAACGACCGCAACCGCCGGATCACCAAGGTTTTCGCCAAACTGCTCGACGGGCCGGATTGGCTGCGTAAATGGCTGATCGAACGGTTCATCGTCGAGGGCTATCGCTTCGACCAGCTGATGACCGACGACGAAGCGCTCGAATCGTTCATCCGTACCGCCAATATCGGCGTGTGGCACGCCTCGTGTACCTGCCGGATGGGCGCCGACGACGACCCGATGGCGGTAACCGACAACCAGGGGCGGGTGCGCGGCGTCGAAGGGCTGCGTGTCGTCGACGCCTCGCTGTTTCCCTGCGTGCCGTGCGCCAACACCAATTTCCCGACCCTGATGACCGCCGAGAAGATCGCCGACGTGATGCTGGCGTGAGGAGGAGAAAGACGCCTCATGGCTCTACTATCCCACAAGGATATCCAATCCGGCCGACGCATGACGAGGCCGCTATGAGGGAGGCCACGATGCGCTTCGGCATTTTCGATCATCTCGACGACAGCGGGCAGCCGTTGGCCGCGCATTTCGAGGACCGGCTGAAGCTGGTCGAAGCGTATGACCGCGCCGGGTATTACGCCTATCACCTGGCCGAGCACCACAACACGCCGCTGGGCTACGCGCCCAGCCCAAGCGTGTTTCTGTCGGCGGTGGCGCAGCGCACCAAGACGATCAAGTTCGGGCCGATGGTCTACCTGTTGCCGCTCTACCACCCGCTGCGGCTGATCGACGAAGTGTGCATGCTCGACCAGATGTCGAACGGCCGGTTTCTTTACGGGGTCGGGCGCGGCATCTCGCCGATCGAGGTCGGGTTTTACGGGATCGATTTCGCGACCGGCGCCGAGCAGTTCCGCGAAGCCTTTGAGGTGACGCGCATCGGGCTGACCGAGGACGAGCTGACCTTTCACGGCAAATACTACGATTTCGACCATGTGCCGATCCCGATGAAGCCGCTGCAGAAGCCGTATCCGGAGCTGTGGTACGGCACCAGCCGGCTGGAGAGCATCCCGTGGGCCGCTGAACACGGCGCGCATATCGTGACGCTGCGCGACAACAAACAGGCGCAGGCGATCATCGACTTTTACAAGGCGGAATGGCGCCGCCTCGGCCGGGCCGAGAAAGACCTGCCGCTGATGGGCATCAACCGGCACCTCGTGCTCGCCGACAGCGAGGCTGAGGCGCGCGACATTGCCCGGCGCAGCTATCCGCGCTGGCGCGGCAACATGGCGTTGCTGTGGGACAAGTACAACGTACCGTTCCCGCTCAAGGCGGCATTGCCCGACGAGTGGGATGCGCTGCAGGCGCACGGCCACGCGTTTGCCGGCACCGCGGCGCAGATGCGCGACTACGTCGCCGCGCAGATCGAGGCGTCCTCGGCGAGCTATTTCGTGTGCGACTTCGCGTTCGGCTCGATGACCCGCGACGAGGCGCAGCACTCGGCGGAGCTGTTCGCCCGCGAGGTGATGCCGGCGTTTGCCGGCGGGTGACTCGTCCGCGGGTTCACGTCCCGCCAGCGGCGCGCCAATCCGCCAGATCGGCCAGCGCGCGGCCGGAATAGAGCGGCTTCCTATCGGCGTGGCGGCCGGGATCGGGCGAGAGCGGCGGAAACAGCCCGAAATTGATGTTCATCGGCTGAAACGTTCGCGCGTCGCCGCCGCCGGTGATGTGGGCGAGCAGCGCGCCGAGCGCGGTCGTCACCGGCGGCGCCTCCGACTCAGCGCCGCGGCGGGCGGCGGCGGCAAACCGCCCGGCGAGCAGCCCGATCGCGGCGCTCTCGACATAGCCCTCGACGCCGGTGATCTGCCCGGCAAAGCGCAGCCGCGGCTGGGTCTTGAGCCGCAGGCGCGGATCGAGCAGGCGCGGGCTGTTGATGAAGGTGTTGCGATGCACCCCGCCGAGCCGGGCGAAATCGGCGCGCTCCAGACCCGGGATGCTACGAAAGACGCGGGTCTGCTCGCCGTGGCGCAATTTGGTCTGGAACCCGACGATGTTGTAGAGCGTGCCGAGCGCGTTGTCCTGCCGGAGCTGGACGACCGCATGCGACCGCTGCCCGGTCCTGGGGTTGCGAAGGCCGACCGGCTTCATCGGCCCCCAGCGCAGCGTGTCGAGGCCGCGCGCCGCCATCACCTCGATCGGCAGGCAGCCGTCGAAATACGGCGTCGATTTCTCCCACTCGTGGAACTCCGCAGTCGCGCTGGCCAGCAGTGCGGCAACAAATCCCTCGTACTGCGCGCGGTCGAGCGGGCAGTTGATGTAATCCGCGCCGTCGCCCTTGTCGTAGCGCGACTGGAACCAGGCGATGTCGAAATCGATCGTGTCACGGTGGACGATCGGCGCGATCGCGTCGATGAAGGCGAGCGCATCCTCGCCGGTCAGCGCCGCGAGTGCCGCGGCCAGGGCGGGCGAGGTCAGCGGGCCGGTAGCGACGATCACCTCGTCCCACTCGGGCGGTGGCGGCCCGGCGATTTCCTCACGGCGGATCTCGACCAGCGGATCGGCTGTCAGCGCCGCCTCGACCGCCTGCGAAAACCCGACGCGGTCGACCGCCAGCGCGCCGCCCGCCGGCAACCGGCAGCGGTCGGCAGCCGCGAGGATCAGCGAGCCGCAGCGCCGCATCTCTTCGTGCAACAGCCCGACGGCGTTGCGCTCGGGATTGTCGGAGCGGAACGAGTTGGAGCACACCAGTTCGGCAAGGCCGGCGCCGGAATGCGCCTCAGTGCCGCGCACCGGCCGCATCTCATGCAGCGCAACGGGGACGCCCTGGCGAGCAAGCTGCCAGGCAGCCTCGCTTCCGGCGAGGCCGCCGCCAATGATGTGAATCGGGACCATGCCGAATTAGGTGCCGATTTGTGCACCGGTGTGCAAGCGGGCAGCGCCCCGCCGCTCGACAAATCGGTGGTACCCCAGGTCTTCAACGCAAAACCCAGCCACGGCCGCAAGCGGCCGGGCCGGGCCCGACGAAGAACGCCTCGCTGCGTTAAGCGCGATGCGCGATCAGCCGCGCTTGTCGCCGGCGACCGGGGTCGTGATCGTCGGCATCGACGGCCGCGCGTCACGGATCTTGTTCAACAACACGGCGGGGCCGTCGTCGACCACCGAGCCGGCGTGCGGCTTGGCGACGACGGCGTTGATCGTGTTGGTACTGCGCACGTCCTGCGCCGCGGTTTGCGCAAAAGCGCCGACGGGGGCTGCGATCGCGGCGGCGAGGACCAGTGAGGCGAACATGCGTGTCATCGAAGTTTGCTCCCGATCGCTAGGCTGGCGGGCCCGAATGACCCTACAATGGCTCCGGAATCTGGCCGTCGATGGTGGCCGATTTGCGGCATGGGCTGGGCATTCTCGCGACAGTTGATCCCCTGTCAGGCCTTGCACCCACCCTGGGTATATTTCAGCAGGCTCTGGAATTCCGACCCGACGAAGTACGGGCCCATGATCGCGCCGGGGAACGCGGTGTTGTTGAACGAGGTCACGCTGATCGCCAGGTTGGTGTCCTTCGACTCCTCGCTGCTGGCATTCGCGACCCAGGCGCCGCCGCTGGTGCCCTGGGTCAGCTTGGTGTTGTTTTGCCAGTGCACCACCAACCCGGGATACGAGGCCTGGTTGTTGTTGGTGTCCATGAACATCGGAATGGCGTCGGCGAAAAACACGATACCGTGCGCTTCCTGGATGACCTCGCCGCCCAGCACGTCACCCGGATAGCCCACGCGCGTCGCACCGACGTATTGGCCTTTCCAGTCGGTCATATAATGGATCGACCCGGTCAGGCTGTCGCTGTCCACCAGGAACATCGCGTAGTCGTGCTGCCCGGCATTGGCCATCGCCGCGTTCTGCTGACCCACCGGCAATTGGGCAAAATTGGCCGGATAGGAATAGGAGTTGAGCGTCGCCGCGCACACCGCCTTGTAGACGTGCGAGCCGCCGCCGTTCTGGAACTGAAGCACGAACACCATGTTGTTGACGTCGAGCCAGTTGTTGCTGCCTTCCTGGTGGACGCAGTGCCCGGCGGTCAAAACCACGCGCGGGGCGATGAACTGGCCGGTGCACAAGAGCGCGTGGGTCTTGTCGAGCGCCGTGGCGACGAGCCCGACCCACTTGAGCGGCGCAACCGCCGGGTTGCCGGTATTCGCCAGGTTGGCGCCGCTTTCCTCTCGGCCCTGAGCCGTCTTGAGGATCGCGTTCTCGATGCTGGGCGCGACGGGGGCGTTGATCGTCGGGGTCGGCATCGGCTTCGCCCGGCTCAGATCGAAACCGGACAATACGAGGGCGTGATCGACGATTCCGTCGGCGTGCACCGAGGTGAAACGGTTCGTTTTGGTCACCGCCTCGCCGGCGGATGCCGCGTTGGCGCAAAAGGCGATGGCGAGAGTGGCAACGACCCCAAAAATGATCTTGCGCATGTGGGCCTCTCCCTTAAGCATTCCCGATTAAACATAGGAGCAGGCTCTCTGCAATGAGATCGGTGATTACCAGTGGAATTATTCGCGCGGCGCGCTGGCCGGCGGTGATCAGCTGGCGCGGCGGCGCGGCGACGGGAGGCGGCGGGTAAGGTAGGGACGCAGATATTCGCCGGTATGGCTCTCGTCGCTGTGCGCGACGTCTTCCGGCGTGCCGGTGGCGACGATACGGCCGCCGCCATCGCCGCCCTCGGGGCCGAGATCAATGAGCCAGTCGGCGGTCTTGATGACTTCGAGGTTGTGCTCGATGACCAGCACGGTGTTGCCGGTCTCGACCAGCGCGTGCAGCACCTCCAAGAGCTTGCGCACATCCTCGAAATGCAGGCCGGTGGTCGGCTCGTCGAGGATGTAGAGGGTGCGGCCGGTGGCGCGCCGCGACAGCTCCTTGGCCAGCTTGACGCGCTGCGCCTCGCCGCCGGACAGCGTGGTGGCCGGCTGGCCGACATGGATGTAGCCGAGCCCGACCCGTTGCAGCGTCACCAGCTTGTCGCGGATCGCCGGTACCGCGCGGAAGAAATCGGCGCCCTCGTCGACGGTCATGTCGAGCACGTCGGCGATCGACTTGCCGCGGAACAGTACTTCGAGGGTTTCGCGATTGTAGCGCCGGCCCTTGCACACGTCGCACTGGACATAGACATCGGGCAGGAAGTGCATCTCGATCTTGATGACGCCGTCGCCCTGGCAGGCCTCGCACCGCCCGCCCTTGACGTTGAACGAGAAGCGCCCGGGTTGATAGCCGCGCGCCTTCGCCTCGGGCAGCCCGGCGAACCAGTCGCGGATCGGGGTGAAGCAGCCGGTATAGGTCGCCGGGTTTGAGCGCGGCGTGCGGCCGATCGGCGACTGGTCGATGTCGACGATCTTGTCGAGGAACTCGACGCCTTCCAGCTGCTCGAAAGGTGCCGGCGCCTCGCGTGCGTTGTTGAGTCGCTTGGCGAGCGCCTTGTACAGGGTCTCGACCACCAGGGTCGATTTGCCGCCACCCGACACGCCGGTGACGCAGCAGAACGTGCCGAGCGGGATCTCGGCGGTCACATCCTTGAGGTTATTGCCGCGGGCGCCGACCAGTCGCAGGATCTGGCGCGGATGGCCTCGGCGGCGCAATTCGGGCACCGGGATCTGCCGCATCCCGGTGAGGTACTGGCCGGTGACGCTGTCCGGCGCCTGCATGACCTGATCGGGCGTGCCCTCGGCGACGAGGTGGCCGCCATGCACCCCGGCGCCGGGCCCCATGTCGATCAGCCAGTCGGCGGTGCGGATCGCCTCTTCGTCATGCTCGACGACGATGACCGTGTTGCCGAGGTCGCGCAGCCGCCGCAGCGTCGCCAGCAGTCGGGCGTTGTCGCGCTGGTGCAGCCCGATCGATGGCTCGTCGAGCACGTAGAGCACGCCGGTGAGCCCCGAGCCGATCTGCGACGCAAGACGGATGCGCTGGCTCTCGCCGCCCGACAGGGTGCCCGAGGCGCGCATCAGCGTCAGATATTCGAGCCCGACATTCTTCAGAAAGCCGAGCCGCTCGTTGATCTCCTTGAGGATGCGGGCGGCGATCTCCTGCTGCGCCGGGGTCAGTGTCGCATCGACGCCGGCAAACCAGTCGACCGCCGCGGCGATCGACAGCGAAGCGGCGTGGCTGATGTGGCGGCCGGCGACCTTGACCGCCAGCGCCTCGGGCTTGAGCCGGTCGCCGGCGCACACCTCGCAGGTCTTGGCGCTCTGGTAGCGGCCCAATTCCTCGCGCACCCAGGCGCTGTCGGTCTCGCGAAAGCGCCGCTCCATGTTGGGCAGCACGCCCTCGAACGGCCGGTCGGTCGAGTACTGCCGCAGCCCGTCGTCGTAGGTCATCTTGATCGGCTCGCCGCCCGAGCCGAAGAGGATCGTGTGGCGCATCTTTTCCGGCAGATCGCGCCACGGCGTGTGCAGGCTCTGCTTGAAGTGCCGGCAGATGCTTTCGAGGGTCTGCGCGTAATAGGGCGAGGTCGAGTGCGACCATGGGCTGACCGCGCCGGTGTGCAGGCTGCGGCTGTCGTCGTGGACGATGAGGTCGGGATCGAAATAAAGCTTGGTGCCGAGCCCGTCACACGCCGGACAGGCGCCGAACGGGTTGTTGAACGAGAACAGCCGCGGCTCGATCTCGGGGATCGTAAAGCCCGAAACCGGACAGGCAAATTTCGCCGAAAAAATCGTGCGGTCGCCCGAATCGGCGCCCTCGGTGATCGCGATGCCGTCGGCAAGGCCGAGTGCGGTCTCGAACGAATCGGCAAGGCGGTTGCCGAGATCGGCGGTGACGACCAGACGGTCGACCACGACCTCGATGTCGTGCTTCAGGTTCTTGTTGAGCGCCGGGACATCCTCGATCTCCTGCATTGTCCCGTCGACCTTGATCCGCTGGAACCCGCGCTTTCTGAGGTCGGCCAGCTCCTTGCGGTATTCGCCCTTGCGCCCGCGGGCGATCGGGGCAAGCAGATAGAGCCGGGTGCCCTCCGGCATTGCCAGCACCCGGTCGACCATCTGCGACACGGTCTGCGACACGATCGGCAGTCCGGTCGCCGGCGAATACGGCACGCCGACCCGCGCCCATAAAAGCCGCATGTAGTCGTAGATCTCGGTCACCGTGCCGACAGTCGAGCGCGGGTTGCGCGAGGTCGTCTTCTGCTCGATCGAGATCGCCGGCGACAGCCCTTCGATCGAATCGACGTCCGGCTTCTGCATCAGTTCGAGAAACTGGCGGGCATAGGCCGACAGGCTCTCGACGTAGCGGCGCTGCCCCTCGGCATAGATCGTGTCGAAGGCGAGCGAGGATTTGCCCGACCCGGACAGCCCGGTGATCACCACCAGGCTGTCGCGCGGCACGTCGACATCGATGTTTTTGAGGTTGTGCTCTCGCGCGCCGCGGATGCGGATCTGCTGCATGGGTCCCAACTTAGCGTCCGCCCGGCGCTATTGCCACGCAGAACAGAACATGAATTTAGGCGGTATCGCCGGCCTGGTCAAATCGCCCGCCGCAGTCCCCATCGCCGCGCGAGGGGTTTCCACGGCGCATGCGGCCGGCGCCTTGCTC
>Ga0307373_10009599_pt1 | contig 14417 bp, 14 predicted proteins | sample OX2MG_FD_202534 | JGI IMG/M metagenome (GOLD analysis project Ga0307373, IMG submission 202534) | Soil microbial communities from Risofladan, Vaasa, Finland - OX-2 | ecosystem: Environmental > Terrestrial > Soil > Coastal area > Acid sulfate soil | place: Finland: Risofladan, Vaasa | collected... | reverse complement strand
CCCGGATCCCGAGCCGTCGCTGGAGCAGCCAGGCCTCCACGCCCGCCGCCACGTGCCGCCGCTCCCCGAACACCGTCAACGACCGGGTCAGATCGGCATCCACCGCGATCGTCAGCCCCTGGAGACGCCCCCGGCCGGAGAGCTCCGGTGCAACAGCCGCGCCGACCCGTACCTGACGCCGGAGGGTGACCGGATCGACGCCGGCCGGCCCCTGAAACTGCGGCTGGCGGACGTTTCTGGCCACGATCCCGAGGCGAAACGGCCCAATCGTCTCCATCGCGCCGAGATCAAGGTCAAATACCCCAGAAGTCCGTCCGCTCAGCGCCGCCGCCTGGTCGAGCGCCTGGGCGGCCGTCCCACCGACCCCACCCGGCCCGGCCGACACGGTCCCACGGACCAGCTTCAACGTGGATCCGACCACCAGCCCCGGCAGCAGGGTCTGGACGAGGGTCACGCCAAACTCCCGGGTCAGGAGCGATGACACCCCGGCTGGTCGCAGCTCTTGTCGGCTCCCGGCCGACCCGGCTGCAGGCGTCGGCGCGACCTCGCTCATCTGCAGGTTGTAGTAGCTCAATCCGAGGGCCGGAAAGGCCATGGCGAAACCGGTTTCCGTATCGCGCCGGGCGCCGTCGATTCCGGCGAGGGGCTGGCCACGCTGGCTGATGGTGTCGGTGGTGTCGTGTTCGAGCGCCGCACTGAAATACGCGCCGGTCCCGAGCCCGGCTGGATTCCAGTATGTCGCCGTCGCATCGTCGGCGACCGCCACGAAGGCCCCGCCCATGCCGAGCGCCCGGATCCCGACCGCCTCGAAGGTCTGCGCCGATGCGGGCCGGACGGAGACCGCGAACGGCACGAGCCAGACGAGCGCGGCGACGGCACGAAGAACCGCCATTCGGGCCAGGCGAGCGGAGCGGGAGCGACAGCAGCCGGTCATGAGACACCTTTCGTCAGTCTGCCGGCGGGCGCGGGGTGCCGCCCGGCGGCGGCACAGGCGCCGGCACGAAAACGGGAACAAGCGACGCAGGCGACGCGTCGACGTGGCGAAGCGGGAATCGCGATGAGGTGGAGCGCGGGGGGCCGGCAAACACGCTGGGCTCTGCTGGCCGGGCCGGGGCGCACGGAGCGCCCGCCCTCCGGTCAATGGATTGGGCCGGCCTGGGGCAAACGGCGCCGCGCCCTCAGCCGACGAGAACGGCGGCCGCGACGACGGTGGTCCAGAGCCCCTTCTTGTCGCCGACAGCCGTCTGCGTCACGTTCTGCGTGCGGACGATCTGATTCGACAGCCGGTAGACTTCCTTCTTCTCGTCCCAGCTCTTGTCCGGGTCGAAGTCGAGGCCGAGCGTGGTGGCCAGCATCTCGGCCGCCAGCTCCTCCGCGTAGTCGCCGGCCGTATCCTCGTTCTCGCCGAAGCTGTGGTGCTCGGACAGGTAGCCGTACAGCTTGTTGTCGCGCGGGATGGCGACGCCGACCGTGGCCGCAATGAGCCGGTGCGGTTCGCGGGTGGCGGTCTCCGACATGACGACGAAGGTCACCTGGCCGGGCTTGAGGCGCTTGCTGCCTTCGGCGCGCGAGAGGATCTTGCAGCCGGGCGGGAAGATACTCGACACGCGGACGAGGTTGCAGGCGGCAATGCCGGCCGATCGCAGCGCCAGCTCGAACGACGTCAGCTTTTCGCGATGCTTGCCGACGCCCTTCGTGAAGAACATTTCCTTCGGGACGAAACCGATCACAGTCCGCTCCTGCTCGACCTGGTCCGGCCCGCACCGAGCCGGACCGTGAGATCGCCGTGCCTGCCGGCCGGCCGCGCGCGACACTCCGTCGACGCCGCCCGCCCGCGTACCATCGCGCATCGTAATGAACGGCGTACCGCAGTGTCAAGAAAACAAGCATGCACGGGCAGGCGGGCCGCTACGCTACAATTGACCGACTAACAGCCGCCAGGATTCCCCGCCGCGGCGGCGCCGCGGCCTCGGCCAGACTCTCGAGGATTCACGATGTCCGAACTCGGCGCCGCGCCCGTCCCGGCACCTGCCCTGCCGGGGCTTCCGGCCCGGTGTACGGGAGTGCTTCTGACGCCCAGGCGGGCCATGTCCGCGATTGCCGGGCAGCCGCGGTGGGTCGGCGTGCTCGTCCTCGTGGCCTGCATGTCGGCGCTCTGCGCGGCCGGCTTCGGCCTGACCGCGGTCGGGCGGCAGGCGATGCTCGACCAGCAGGTGCAGACGCTCGAGTCGTTCGGCCGGAGCGTCACCGACCGGCAGTACGCCACGCTGAAGGCGGTTGATCGGTACGCCGCGCCCATCGGCCTCGCGGAGGGTCTGGTCGGCACGCCGCTGGCCGTGCTGCTGACCTCGGCCCTCCTGTTCTGGGTGTTCAACGGCCTGCTGGACGGCCGGGCGCGGTTCGCGCAGGTGTTCGCCGTGGTCGCCCATGCCGGCGTCATCCTGGCGCTGCAGCAGGTCCTTCTGCTGCCGCTGGACTACGTCCGCCAGACGGTCTCGAGTCCAGTGAACTTGTCCGCCCTGTTTCCCGTCTTTGATCAGGGGACTTTTCCAGCCAGGCTGCTGGGGTCGCTGGATCTCTTCCGGCTCTGGTGGATCGTGCTCGTCGCGATCGGCCTTGGCGTGGTGTACCGGCGGCGGATCGGCCGGATTTTCCTCGGCCTGACCGGCGTCTACCTCCTGATCGGCGTGATTCTGGCGACGGTGCAGACCATCGCAGGGGGAGTCTGAGGCGGTGCGCAAGCGATACCTGATCGGCGTCCTCATCCTGCTGGTCGTCTCCGGCACGGTCGCGGCGGGGGTCTGGTACAAGCACCGGAAGCCGGCCGTCGCCGTGACGGCCGAAATCATCCAGACGCGCAATCTGAAGGCGGTCGTCTCGGCGTCGGGCACGATCCAGCCCAAGCGATCGGTCAACATCAGCGCCGACACGATCGGCCGGGTGACGAAGCTGGCGGTCCACGAGGGCGAGCGGGTGACGGCCGGCCAGTTCCTGCTGCAGATCGACCCGCGGTCGCTCGAAACGGCGGTGAACCGCGGCGAGGCCAGCCTGCAGGCGCAGCGGTCGACGGTGGCGGCCGCGCAGGTCGCGGTGCAGACGGCCCGGGCCACCCTGGCGCTGGCCAGCGAGTCGCTGCGGCGGCAGCGCGAGCTCTGGGCCGAGCATCTGACGACGCGGGAGGCGCTCGACAAGGCGGAGAACGACGTTGAGGTTCAGGAGACGGAGCTGCGCGCCCGGCAGGCGGACGTGGAGACGCAGCGGCAGCGGATCCGGCAGGAGCAGGCCTCGCTCGCGTCGGCGCAGTACGACCTGAGCAAGGTCACCATTTCGTCGCCGATCGACGGCATCGTGACGCGGCGGAACATCGAGCAGGGCGAGACGGTGATCGTCGGGACGATGAACAACGCCGGCACGGTGCTGCTGACGATTGCGGACATGTCGCAGATCCAGGCCGAAGTCCAGGTGGACGAGACCGACATTCCGAGCCTGGCGATCGGGCAGCCGGCGACCATCAGCGTCGATGCATTTCCGGACCGGGTGTTTCACGGCCATGTCACCGAGATCGGCAACAGTCCGATCCAGCCGGGCGGCACGACGTCGCAGACGGAGAGCGCGACGTCCCAGCAGGCCACGAACTTCAAGGTCGTCGTGACGCTCGACGACAAGATCCCGGACGTGCGGCCGGGGTTCACCTGCACGGCGGACATCACGACGGCCACGCGGCAGCACGCCGTGGCGGTGCCGATTCAGGCGGTGACGACGCGCGAGTTGCTGTTCGACGCGAGCGGGCGCGTCGTGCCGGAGCCGAAGGCCCGTCCGGCGGCCGACGGGCTGATGCTGCCGCCTCCGCCGAAGCCCGGCCAGACGCGGCGCGACACGGAGGGCGTGTTCGTCGTGCGGGGCGGCACGGCCACGTTCGTGCCCATCAAGGTCGGCATCGCCGGCGATCGGTACTTCGAGGTGCTCTCGGGGCTGAAGCCGGGCGACGTCGTCATCACCGGTCCGTACAGTTCCGTCCGCGGGCTCGCCAGCGGCGACGCCGTGCGGATCGAGCAGACACCGGGCCTGAGCTGAGCGCGGCGCGCGGCCGGCCCGCGCGTCGCGGCTCACACCTGCTGACGGATCCGGATGAACCAGTTCCTCGAGTCGGTGAGCCTGGCCCTGGGCGCCATCTGGGCGAACAAGCTCAGGTCGTTCATGACCGTGCTGGGCAACATCGTCGCGGTGACGTCGATCATCGCGGTGGTCTCGCTGATCCAGGGGCTCAACGCGGCGGTGACGACCGCCATCGTGTCCCAGGCCGGCGCCAACGCGTTCACGGTGTCGCGCGTGGGCGTCATCACCGATCCGGACGAAGAGGAGCGGGCCCAGCGGAGCAATCCGGACGTGACGCTCGGCGACGCCGACGCGATCCGCCGGTTCGGCGAGCACATCGACGCGGTCATGGCCCAGGCCTCGCGGAACGCCGCGGTCTCCTACCGCGATCAGACGCTGGACTCGGTGGAGATCCAGGGCGTGACGCCCGACTACCTGCAGTTCTCCATGTTCGACGCCGCGCGCGGCCGGGCGCCGACGCCGACCGAGATCGCACGGAACCGGCCGGTGACGCTGATCGGCTGGAGCACGGCCGACCACCTGTTCGGCGGCGCCAACCCGATCGGCCGGACGATCAAGATCGCCGGTGTGCACTTCCAGGTCGTCGGCGTCAACGCCAAGAAGGGCTCGATCTTCGGCCAGTCACAGGACGAGTTCGCCGTTATCCCGCTCGGCGCGTACCGTGAACTGTTCGGCAACCGGCAATCGCTGGATGTGCTGGTGCAGCCGACCAGCCCGGCGCTCATGCAGACGGCCATCGACGAGGCGACGGTGGCGCTGCGGGTCCACCGGCGCCTCCGGCCGCGGCAGAAGAACAACTTCGGCATCTTCACGTCGGACACGATCCTCCGGATCTACCATCAGGCGACCGCCGGCATCTTCGCCGTGCTCATCGGCGTCGTCAGCCTGTCGCTGGTCGTCGGCGGCATCGTCATCATGAACATCATGCTGATGGTGGTCAGCGAGCGGACGCGCGAGATCGGCCTGCGCAAGGCGCTCGGCGCGCAGCGGCGCGACATCGTCTCGCAGGTCCTCACCGAATCCGTCGCGCTCTCGACGCTGGGCGGGATGGTCGGCACCGGCCTCGGCTTCCTGGTCGCGCTGGTGATCGCCCGCGTGAGCCCGGTGCCGGCCTCGGTGCAGGTCTGGTCGGTGGTGCTCGGCGTGTCGCTGACGGCGGTCGTCGGCCTCGGCTTCGGACTCTATCCCGCGCTCCGGGCGGCGCGGCTGGACCCGATCGAGGCCCTGCGGCGGGAGTGAGACGATGAGCGTCATCCGCGCCGGCCTGCTCCTCGAAGTCGTCCGGATGGCCATGGACACCCTGCGCACGAACAAGCTGCGCTCGGCGCTGACCATCCTGGGCGTCGTCATCGGCATCACGGCGATCGTGGGCATGACGTCGCTCATCCGCGGCTTCGACGAATCGCTCCGCGACAGCATCAAGGAGATCGGCCCGAACACGATCTTCGTGCAGAAGTTCGGCATCACGAGCCTGGGCAGCGGCCGGCAGATGACGGAGCTGCTGAAGCGGCCGAACCTCACGATCGCCGATGCGGAGGCGATCGCGCGCGAGGCGCCGGCCGTCAAACTGGTCGACATCTGGCTGGGCGCGGGCCCCGGCCGGATCGTGCAGACGCGGCTCGCCTACGGAGGCGTCCGGACGAAGCCGATCATCATCATGGGGGCGACGCAGAACTTCGCCGCCGTGAACTTCATCAAACTGGAGGCCGGCCGCTTCTTCACGGGGACCGAGGTCCGGCACCGCCGCCGGGTGATCGTGCTCGGCCACAATCCCTATCTGACGCTGTTCCCCGACATCGATCCGATCGGCCGGACCGTGCGCGTCGGCAGCGACCGCTACACCGTCGTCGGCGTCCTCGGCAAGCGCCCGAGCCCCGGCGGCCCCCTCAATACCGGCGTCGACGACTTCGCCGTCATCCCGGAGACCCTGTACCAGTCGCAGTACGGCGTGGACGCCACGCGCGCCGACCGCGGCACGATCCATAACGTCATGATCGTCGCCGTCCCGCGCGACGGCGTCCCGCGCGCGGTGGCCCTGCAGGAAATCGAGACGATCATGCGGATCCGGCACGGCCTGCAGCTCGACCAGCCGGACGACTTCGACCTCGTCACGCAGGACGAGGCACTCAAGGTGTGGGACCGGATCAGCCAGGCCACCTACCTCGGCCTCGTGGTCATTTCGTCCATCGCCCTGATGGTCGGCGGGATCGGCGTGATGGCCATCATGATGATCTCGGTCACCGAGCGCACCCGCGAGATCGGCGTGCGCAAGGCGCTCGGCGCCCGCCGCCGCGAGATCCTCTGGCAGTTCCTCATCGAAGCCGCCTGTCTGACGCTGGTCGGCGGCATCCTGGGGGTCGCCCTCGGCAGCGGCATGGGTATCCTCATCCACTACCTGTCGGGGTTCCCGATCTCGCTGCCGTGGTGGTCCTTCGCGCTGGGCCTCGGATTCTCCGCATCGGTCGGCATCTTTTTCGGCATGGTCCCGGCCGTCAAAGCCTCCCGGCTCGACCCGATCGACGCGCTCCGCTACGAATAGCTCATGGCGCCCCGGCGCCACGGCGGGACGCCGGTGTCCGCCCGTTCGACAGGCGCGAGACCGCGCCGGACACCGTTGGCGGACGACGGCCGCTGCGCGCCGGCCGGCCGCGTGAGGCCCCGCGGGAATTGAGTTATGATGCCGGAAGTCACGGCATTCGACTGACATCTCGGCGGCTGGCGGGCCTGAACCCGGCTGTTCGCCGCGCACGCGGGCCCGGCTCGCGCGCGCCGGGCCCCGTTCCTCCGCGCCGCGAACAGGAGGGTACCCCGATGAGAGCCTACGACACGTCGAGTCTGCGGAACCTTGCCCTGGTCGGCCACACCGGCTCCGGCAAGACCCAGCTCACGTCGGCGATCCTCGTCGACGCGCAGATGGTCGCCCGGTTCGGTCAGGTCGACGACGGAACGACGGTGACGGACTTCGACGAAGAGGAAATCGCCCGCAAGCACACGCTGTCCTCCAGCCTCGCGTACGCCGAGTGGAACCGGCACAAGATCAATCTCATCGACACGCCGGGGGTCGCGAACTTCCTGAGCGACGCGCGCGCGGCGCTCCGGGTCGCCGACGCGGCGGTGGTCGTCGTCGACGCCGTGGCCGGCGTGATGGTCTCGACCGAGAAGGTCTGGGCCGTCGCCGAGGAGCTGGCGCTGCCCCGGCTGATCGTCCTGAACCGGCTCGATCGCGATCGGGCGAGCATGGCGCGCGCCATGGACTCCCTGCGCGAGGCCTGCAGCCGCACCTGCATCCCGATCCAGCTCCCCATCGGCGAAGAACGGAACTTCCGCGGCGTCGTCGATCTGATCGGCATGCGCGCCCGCACGTTCAGGACCGACGGCAGCGGCACGATGACCGAGGGCGACATCCCCGCCGACCTGGCCGAGGCCGCGGCCGCCGCGCGCGAGGCGCTCGTCGAAATGGTCGCCGAGGCCGACGAGACGCTGATGGAGAAGTTCTTCGAGGCCGGCTCGCTGACGCAGGAGCAGCTGGTCGCCGGCCTGCGGGCCGCGACGCTGGCCGGACGCCTCTTCCCGGTCGTCTGCACGTCGGCGACGCTGAACGTCGGCATCCAGCCGCTGCTCGACGCGGCCATCGCATATCTGCCCTCGCCGGCCGAGCGGGCGATGCGGACGCTGGACGCCACCGGCGCGGAAGGCACCCGCACGGCGTCCGACCGCGAGCCGCTCGCCATCTTCGTGTGGAAGACGATTGCCGACCCGTTCGCCGGCCGGATCACGATGTTCCGCGTGGTGTCCGGCGTCCTGAAGACCGATTCGACCGTGCACAACCGGACCCGCGACACCGACGAACGGATGGCGCACGTGATGCTGCTGCAGGGCAAGACCCAGACGCAGGTGCCGGAAGTCCACGCCGGCGACCTCGCCGCCGTGGCCAAGCTCAAGGACACCCTGACCGGCGACACGCTGGGCGACAGGAACGACCCGATCGTGTTTCCGCCCATCAAGTTCCCGGAGCCGGTGCTCGCCTACGCCATCGAACCGAAGACCCGCGGGGACGAGGACAAGATCAGCACGTCGATTCACCGGCTCGAGGAGGAGGACCCGACCATCCACTACAGCCGGGACCCGCAGACGAAGGAGCTGCTGCTCGCCGGGCAGGGCCAGCTGCACATCGAGGTGACGGTGGCGAAGCTGAAGCGGCGCTTCGGCGTCGAGGTGAACCTCAAGCCGCCGCACATCCCGTACCGCGAGACGATCACGGCCGCCACCGAGGCGCACGGCCGCCACAAGAAGCAGACCGGCGGCCACGGCCAGTTCGGCGACTGCAAGATCAAGCTGGAGCCGCTGCCGCGCGGAGCGGAATTCGAGTTCGTCGACGACATCTTCGGCGGCGCCATCCCCCGGCAGTTCGTGCCGGCGATCGAAAAGGGGGTCCAGGACGCGCGGAATCGCGGCTACCTCGCCGGCTACCCGGTCGTCGATTTCCGCGTGACCGTGATCGACGGGTCGTTCCATCCGGTCGACTCGAACGAACTGTCGTTCAAGATGGCCGGATCGCTGGCGTTCAAGGACGGCATGTCGCGCGCCCACCCGACGATTCTCGAGCCGGTGATGGACGTCGAGGTGTACGCGCCGAGCGACTACGCCGGCGACCTGATGGGCGACCTGAACAGCCGTCGCGGCCGGATCGGCGGCATGGACACCCGCGGCGCGACGACGATCATCAAGGCCCAGGTGCCGATGTCGGAGATGCTCACCTACGAGCAGTTCCTGACGTCGGCCACCAGCGCCCGCGGCACCTACCACATGGAGTTCTCACACTACGACGAGGTGCCGTCGCACCTGCAGACGAAAATCATCGCGGCCGCCAGGGCCGAGCGTGAGGGCGTCGAGGTCGAAGAGAGCTGAGCAGGCCGGTTCCACGTTGCACCGGCGATGGAAGGCGCCTGGACGGCCGGGTGTCTCCCCGCATCGCGTTCCCGGCGTGGACACGCCCGGACACCGCCGACCGGCCGTTCCAGGGGGCCGTGCTGCCGGCGCGGCCCCCCGCCGGCGTCCCGCTCGCTCACCCGAACAGCCCCGAGACGGCGACCTTCAGGACGACGTACACGATCCAGGTGCTGCCGACGATGCCGGCGGCCAGCCCCCGCGAGACCTTCGCCGCGGCTGCGTAGCCGATCACCAGCAGGATCAACGTCCAGATCACGTAGATGTCGAGCGACTGGAGCGCCGCGTGCATGAGGGGCGTGAGGCCGCCGCCGGCGAGACAGACCGGGCTGGAGCAGACGAGATCGCCGACGTTCCTGGGATCGATCGTATCCATGCGCCAGGCGACGACCGCCCCCCCGAACGACGCGAGAATCTGCGGAAGGAAGGCGTGCGTGCTGACGCCGAACGCCTGTCGGTACGACAGCGATTTCGCGCCGGCGACCGTGAAGGCGGCGAAGAACACCAGCGAGACGAGCCCCGCCGTGACGACCGGTGTCACCATGACGCCGGCGTACCCGAGCCAGCGGAAGCGGTGCTGCAGGTCGAGCGCCTGCTGGATCTGGGCGTCCGACATCACGATCCCGCGCGAGGCCGCCTGTTCCCGCATGACGCGCGCCAGATCGAGCTTCGGCGTCACCGCCGCCGCCAGGAGGCCGGCCGCCAGCAGCCAGAGGACGAGCGGCGCGAGCCACGTGGGCCGGGCGGCAATCTGCTGAAACGTCTGCACCGGCGCCACCAGCACGTCCACGATCCGCCGGCACTGCTCGCCCGCTCCGGGCGTCCCGGTGACCGCCGCCGATGCCTCGCTGCCGGCCGTCGATGTCGCTGGTGTCTCCATCCGTGCGATCCTCCGGGGCCCCGTCACCGGCGGCGCGGGCCGGGGCCCTGCCGGCGCGCGCGTTGACGCAGGAAGAAAGGACGTCGCCTGCGAGCCTTGTAAGCCCGGCGGGGCGCCATGTCAAGGCCGGCGCGGGCCGGGCTGCCGGGAGCGGTAACGGGGGTGGCGACGCGGAAGCGGGCGGGGGGCCGGAAAAGCGAACGGCCCGGCAGGTGTGGTACCTGCCGGGCCGTTCGGGGCGTGGTGCCGTGGGGGAGGCTACTCCTCGTCCGACGTCTTCTTCTTGCGGGCGCCTGGCGCGCTCTGCTTCTTCGCCGCTTTCCCGCCCTCGTCACCTTGGGCCCGGGCGGCCTTGCCGCGCTTCGCGGTCTTCTTCGGCGCCTTCTCGGCCTCGTCGCCCTCGGCCTTCTTGCCGCGAATCCTGGAGGCGGCGGCGCGCAGCCGATCGCCCACGCCGCGCTGCGCCGCCGAACGGCCGGCCTCACGCTTGGCGTCCGCCTCCGCGGCCGCCTTCGGATTGAACTCGCTGCCGACGAGCTCGATCTGTGCCATGTCGGCGGCGTCGCCGCGCCGGAACCCGACGCGCAGGATCCGGGTGTAGCCGCCGGACCGGGCGGCGAACCGCGGCGCAATCGTGTCGAACAGCTTGCCGACGACCGCCCGGTCGTCGATGTCCTGGAGCACGAGGCGCCGGGCGTGCAGGAGCTGCGCGTTGGCGGTGCCGCCGGCCAGGCCGCGCTTGGCGACGCTGATGAGGCGCTCCACGAACGGCCGCAGTTCCTTCGCGCGCGGGACGGTGGTGCGGATGTGCTCGTGCCGCAGCAGGGCGGTGGCCAGGTTCCGGAGCATCGAGATGCGGTGCTCGGTCACACGTCCCAGTTTCCGGTGAGCGACTCGGTGGCGCATGGTTCTCTCTATCGATCCTTCGTCGGGATTCGAAAATCGGGATTAGGGGTGAGGAATCCGGACGCGGCGACTGGCGATGGTCCGTCGGAAGAGGTGTCCCGATCCCGGACGCCGAGTCCCCAGGCCCGAATCCCCGGCGTCGTTCACTCCGTATGGGTCTCGGCCGTCGGCTGGTCGAGCCGCATGCCGAGGCTCAGGCCCATGCTGTGGAGGATCTCCTTGATTTCGTTCAGCGACTTGCGACCGAAGTTCTTCGTCTTGAGCATTTCGGCTTCGGTCTTCATCACCAGCTCGCGGATCGTCCGGATGTTGGCGTTCTTGAGGCAGTTATAGGACCGGACCGACAGCTCCAGCTCCTCGACGCTCTTGTCGAGGTTCTCGTTGGCGACGCCGGCGCGCGGCTGGTCGGCCGGCGCCTCGGCCTGCGGCTCGGCGCCTTCCTCGAGGTTGATGAAGATGTTGAGGTGGTCGCGGACCAGCTTGGCGGCGAGCGACAGCGCGTCGCGCGGGGCGATCGATCCGTTGCTCCACACGTCGACGGTCAGCTTGTCGTAATCGGTGGTCTGCCCCAGCCGGGCCGCCTCGACGAGATAGTTCACCTTCTTGATCGGCGAATGCACCGAGTCGATCGGGATCCAGCCGATCCCCAGGTCCTCGTCGAAGTTCTTGTCGGCCGAGACGTAGCCGCGGCCGCGCTTGACGCGCATCTCCATGTGGAGACTGCCGCCCTCGGCCACCGTCGCGATGTGCGCGTCGGGCTCGAGGATCTCCACGTCGGCGTCGGTCTGGATGTCGCGGGCCTTCACCTCGCCCGGCTTGTCGATGCGCAGCGTCAGCCGCTTGGCCGCATCGACGTGCGTCTTCAGCGGAATCTGCTTCAGATTCAGGATGATATCGGTCGCGTCCTCGACCACACCCGGAATCGGCGAGAATTCGTGCAGGACGCCGTCGATCTTCACCGCGGTGATCGCCGCCCCCTCGATCGACGACAGCAGCACCCGCCTGAGCGCATTCCCGATGGTCGTGCCGAACCCGCGCTCGAACGGCTGCGCATAGAACCGACCGAAGCGCTCGGTGAGCGTGTCACGCTCGATCTCGAGCCGCTTGGGGCGCTGGAAACCTTTCCACAGCATCGAAGTTGTCCTTTCTTCCCGAATGGCAGCCACCGGTCCACGCCAATCACAGAGCGCCGCGGCCGCCAGGCGGCCCCGGCGCGCGCGCGGGCCTACTTCGAGTACAGCTCGACGATCAGCTGCTCCTGCACGGGCAGATTGATCTGCTCGCGCGTCGGCAGCGACACGACACGGCCCGAAGCCTGCTCGGCGTCGAGCTGCAGCCACTCCGGCACCCCGCGGCCCTTGACTTCCTCGAGCGCGTGCAGGATGGTCGGATTCTTCAGGCTCGTGCCCCGGGTCGTGACGACGTCGCCCGCCCGCAGGGAGTACGACGGGATGTCGACCTTGCGGCCGTTCACCAGGAAATGGCCGTGGCGCACGAGCTGACGGGCCTGGGACCGCGACGTGGCCAGCCCCAGCCGGTAGATCACGTTGTCGAACCGGCGCTCGAGCAGCTGGAGCAGCGTCTCACCCGTGATGCCCCGCTGCCGCTCGGCCGCCTCGAAATACCGCCGGAACTGATCCTCCAGCACGCCGTAGATGCGCTTGACCTTCTGCTTCTCGCGGAGCTGCAGGCCGTACCCGGCCAGCTTCGCGCGACGCGCCCGGGTGTGCTGACCGGGCGGCACGTTGCGCTTCTCGATGGCGCACTTCTCCGTGTAGCACCGTTCCCCCTTGAGGAACAGCTTCATGCCTTCCCGGCGGCACAGACGGCAGACCGGACCGATGTATCGAGCCATAGTCGTTCGTTGCCCTCAGTCTTGACGTTAGACCCGCCGCCGTTTCGCCGGCCGGCAGCCGTTGTGGGGAATCGGCGTCACGTCGCGGATCGACTTGACGTCCAGCCCGACCGTCTGCAGCGCGCGGATGGCCGACTCGCGGCCGGACCCCGGCCCCTTCACGAGGACCTCGAGCGACCGCATCCCGACCGCCTTCGCGGCGTTCCCGGCATTCAGCGCCGCCTGGGTCGCGGCGAACGGCGTGCCCTTGCGCGAGCCCTTGAAGCCGATGCCGCCCGCGCTCGACCACGCCACCACGTTCCCCTCGGTGTCGGTGATCGTGATGAGCGTGTTGTTGAAGGACGCCTGGATGTGCGCCAGGCCGTGGTGCACGATCCGCTTCTCGCCGCGCTTCTTGAACGTCTTCTTGGCCGATCGCTTCCCGCCGTCCTTCTTCTCGGGAACCGCCGGTGACGCCGCTGCCGGATCTGTCTTAGCCATTCGCGTGAATCCTCGTCAGTCCGTGTCCGGGCTCCGCCCGCGGACCTACACGGTCTTCTTTTTGGCGATCGCGCCCTTCCGCGGGCCCTTCCGCGTCCGCGCGTTCGTGCGCGTCCGCTGGCCCCGCACCGGCAGATTGCGCCGGTGCCGCAGGCCGCGATAGCAGCCGATCTCCATCAGGCGCTTGATGTTCATGGAGATCTCCTTGCGGAGATCGCCTTCCACGCCCCCCTGCTCCTCGATCACCCGGCTGATTTTCCGGACGTCGTCCTCGGACAGATCCTTGACGCGGACATCCCGGCTGACGCCGGCCTGCTCCAGGATGATGCCCGATCGGTGCCGTCCGATCCCGTAGATATAGGTGAGCCCGATCTCCACCCGCTTCGTCCGCGGCAGATCGACCCCCGCGATGCGTGCCATAACGTTTGATCCTTGTCGGCGAGGAACCGCCGGCGGACGGGCGGACCGCTCGGCCCCGCCCCTCCCGCCTGGCCCCTATCGCCTGGTAACAGCCACCGCTTCAGCCCTGACGCTGCTTGTGCTTCTGGTTCTCGCAGATCACGCGCACCACGCCGCGGCGCCGGACGATCTTGCACTTCGCACAGATGCGCTTCACCGATGCTCTGACCTTCATTGCCCTGGCCCTTCACCCGCGGCGCGAGCCGCTCACGGACTCACCCGCTCAGTAATCCGCCCGCGCGCCGCGTCGGCCGACGTCAATTCGACCCGGACCCGATCGCCCACCAGCAGCCGGATGAAGTTCCGCCTCATCCGATCCGAGACGTGCGCAATCACCTGATGCCGGCCGTCCAGCTCCACCCGGAACAGCGCGCTCGGCAGCTGCTCCCGGACGACCCCGATCACCGCGACGGCCCGCTTCGCCATGCCGGCGGCCGACCCGCCCGTCTACCGCGCCCCGATCCGTCCGGAGGCCGGCTCGTCGCCCCGCGCGGTCAGGATCACCGGCCCCTCCGCGGTCACCGCCACCGTGTGCTCGAAGTGCGCCGACAGGCTGCCGTCCCGCGTGACCGCCGTCCAGCCGTCCGGCAGCACCTTCACGCCGGCCTTGCCTATGTTCACCATCGGCTCAATGGCCAGCACCATGCCCTCGGTCAGCCGCGGCCCGCGCCCCGGATCGCCGTAGTTGGGAATCTGCGGCTCCTCGTGCATCTTCTCGCCGATGCCGTGGCCGACGAATTCCCGGACCACCGAGAGCCCGTGCGCCTCCACGTG
>Ga0307373_10009597_pt1 | contig 14418 bp, 11 predicted proteins | sample OX2MG_FD_202534 | JGI IMG/M metagenome (GOLD analysis project Ga0307373, IMG submission 202534) | Soil microbial communities from Risofladan, Vaasa, Finland - OX-2 | ecosystem: Environmental > Terrestrial > Soil > Coastal area > Acid sulfate soil | place: Finland: Risofladan, Vaasa | collected... | reverse complement strand
GGGAAGTCCTGCAGGAAGCCGTAGCCGCCGTGGATCTGGACGCCCTCGTCGGCGGCGAAGGACATCGTCTCGGTGCCGAGCACCTTGAGCAGCGAGCACTCGGCGGCATACTCCTGAATGCCGGCCAGAATCGCCGCGCCGCCGCTCTTGCCGGCGATGGCCTCGTCGATCACCGCGAGCGTCCGGTAGGTGGCGCTCTCGGTGGCGTAGGTGCGCACGGCGATGCGGGCCAGCTTCTGCTGGATCAGCGCGAAGGAGGCGATCGGCCGGCCGAACTGCTTGCGCTCTTTGGCGTACTTCGCGGAGAGGGCCAGCGCGTCCTTGCCGGCGCCCACGCCGCCGGCGCCCAGCTTGTAGCGGCCGATGTTCAGGATGTTGAAGGCGATCCGATGCCCCTTGCCGATCTCGCCGAGCAGATTCTCGGCCGGCACCTGGACATTCTGCAGGATCAGCTGCCGCGTCGACGACGACTTGATCCCCATCTTGTTCTCTTCCTGGCCCAGGTCGACGCCGGGGAAGCCGCGCTCGACCAGGAAGGCGGTGAACTGCTCCCCGTCGATCTTGGCGAAGACGGTGAACAGATCGGCGAAGCCGGAGTTGGTGATGAACTGCTTGGTGCCGTTCAGGACGTAGTGCGTGCCGTCCGCGGAGAGCGTCGCCCGCGCCCGCGCGCCCAGGGCGTCCGAGCCGGAGCCCGGCTCGGTGAGCGCGTACGCGGCGATCCACTCGCCGGTGGCCAGCTTCGGCAGGTACTTGCGCTTCTGCTCCTCGGTGCCGAAGTAGACGAGCGGCAGCGTGCCGATGCCGGTATGCGCGCCGAACGTGACGGCGAAGCCGCCGGTCGGCGCTAACTCCTCACCGATCGCGGCGGTGGCGACCTTCGACAGGTCCAGCCCGCCGTACTCCTCGGGGACTTCGGCGGCCAGCGGCCCGAGCTCGCCCGCCTTGGCGAGCAGCCCCCGGTTCAGGTCGAGCTCGCCGTGCTCCATGCGCTCGACGAGCGGCATCACCTCGCGCCGGACGTAGGTGCGCGTGATCTCGGCCAGCGCCTTGATCGTGTCGTCGAAGTCCTCGGGGCTGTAGATCGCGTCGGGGGCCTCGAGCAGCCAGCCGCCGCCCCGCTTCCACATCGCCGTCGTGTCGGCCATCGGTTCGCTCCCTCCGGCGGGCGCCACTGCCCTACTCCGGGTACACCTCGAACAGGCCGGCGGCGCCCATGCCGCCGCCGACGCACATGGTGACCAGGCCGATGCCGCCGCCGCGCGACCGCAGCTCGTGGATCAGGCTGGTCGTGAGCTTGGCGCCGGTGGCGCCCAGCGGGTGCCCCAGCGCGATCGCCCCGCCGTTGACGTTGACGATCTCGGTGTCGAACTCCAGATCCTTGATGACCGCCAGCACCTGGGCGGCGAAGGCCTCGTTGAACTCGATCAGCTTGACGTCGTCCAGGCTCAGGCCGGCCCGAGCCAGCGCCTTCGGCACCGCCTTGACCGGACCGACGCCCATGACATCGGGCTCCACGCCGGCCACGGCGAAGGTGATGAAGCGCGCCAGGGGTTTGATGCCGAGCTCGTCGGCTTTCTCGCGCGACATGACCAGCACGGCCGCCGCGCCGTCGGAGTACGGGCTGGCGTTGCCGGCGGTGACGGTGCCGTTGGCCTTGAAGGCCGGCCGCAGCGTCGCCAGCCGCTCGAGCGTCGTGTCGGGGCGCACCGTCTCGTCGCGGCTGAAGGTCACCGCGTCGACCTGCTTCTTGCTGCCGCTCCAGGTGTAGCGCTCGATCGGGATCGGCACGATCTGCTCGTCGAAGACGCCCTCCTGCACGGCGGCGGCCGCGTGCTGCTGGCTGCGGTAGGCCCAGCGATCCTGCTCCTCGCGGCTGATGCCCCAGCGCTCGGCCACGCGCTCGGCGGTGAAGCCCATGCTGATGTAGGACTCGACTTCGTCCGGGTTGATGCGGGTGTGATAGCCCGACATCGGCACCTGGCTCATCAGCTCGACGCCGCCGGCCAGCACGACGTCGGCCATGCCGCTCATGATCGCCTGCGCGCCCATGGCCACCGTCTGCAGGCCGGAGGAGCAGAAGCGGTTGACGGTCGCTCCCGGCACGTCGATCGGGAAGCCCGCCCGCAGCAGCGCCAGCCGCGAGACGTTCAGCCCCTGGCTGGCCTCGGGCATGGCGCAGCCCCAGAGCACGTCGTCCAGGATCGCCGGGTCGACGCCGGCCCGGTCCACCGCGGTGCGCATCAGCGTGGCCGACAGATCGGCCGGGTGCACCGTGGCCAGCGAGCCGTCCTTGCGGCCCCGGCCGACCGGGCTCCGCACGGCGCTGACGATCACAGCCTCACGCATCGGTTCCTCCTCAAATCGCAGGGTTGCAGGGTCGTCGGGTTTGCCGTCCTGCTGCCCGCGTCGTGCCCGGTCAGTTGCGCAGCGGCCGGCCGGTCTTCAGTGTGTGGGCGATACGCTCCTGCGTCTTGCGCATGCCGACCAGTCGCAGCGCCGCCTCGCGCTCGAGGTCCAGGATGTCCTGCTCGCTCACCTCACGCGGCGGGCCGTCGCCTCCGCACAGGACGTAGGCCAGGGCGTTGCCGATCTCGACCTCGTGGTCGGTGATCTGCCCGCCCTCGCGCATCGCCCAGACGCCGAAGCGCAGGTTGCCCAGCGCCTCGCGCCCCAGAGCCGTGATCCTGGGCGGGGTCGGCGGGACGTAGTCCGCCGCCAGCGACAGCACGCCTGCCTTGGCGTCGGCGATGAGCAGGTCGCGGTTCATGCTGATGCGGTCGCGATCGCGCAGCATCCCCAGCTTGCGCGCCTCCGGGGCGCTCCCGCTGGTGGTGGCCAGCGCGATGAGGTTGAAGGCGCGCCGCACGCCCTCGAACGGGTCGGCCTCCTGGTAGGGGACGAGCTCCTGGGTGAAGCGGAAGAGGAGTTCCTTGGTGCCGCCGCCGGCCGGGATGATGCCGATGCCGGTCTCGACCAGGCCGGTGTAGAGCTCTCCGCCGGCCTGTACCTGATCCGCGTGCAGCATGAACTCGGCGCCGGCGCCGAGCGTCATGCCGGCCGGCGCCACCACCACCGGGAAGGGCGCGTAGCGGATGCTCATCGAGGCACGCTGGAACTGGCGCAGCGCGAGCTCGATCTCGTCCCAGGCGCCCTCCTGCGCCAGCGTCAGCAGCATGCCGATGTTGGCGCCCGACGAGAACGCCCGTGGGTCCTCGGTGCCGATCACCAGCCCGGCGTAGCCCGCGGCCGCGACGAGCGTGAGGCCGGCCTCGAGCATGCGCAGCATGTCCTCGCCGACCGCGTTGAGCTTGCTGTTGTGCAGGTCGAGCATCACCACGCCGTCGCCGAGGTCGAGCAGGGAGGCGTCGCGGGACTCCTTGAGTACCCGTTTCTGGTCGCGCAGGGTGGCCAGGCTGAGCGCGCCCGCCACCGGCGGAACCGGGCTGTAGTCGCCGCTGAAACTCAGGCGGCGCGCCGTGTCGTCCTGGTGCCGGTAGAACCCGGTCGTGCCGGCTGCCTTCAGCAGCGGCGGCTCGCTCAGCTCCAGCTCGGCCAGCCCGCTTCGCACGCGGTCTGTCCCGACCATGTCCAGCTGCCGGAACGGACCGGCCTCCCAGCCGAAGCCCCACTCCAGCGCGCGGTCGACCGCGGTCAGGTCGTAGGCCACCTCGGGCGTGCGCTCCAGCGTGTAGTGCGCGCTGGTCAGGAAGAGCGTGCGCATGAACTCGCCGTACTTGTCGGGCAGCCCGAGCACGCCCTTGAGCCGGGCGTCGAGCGGTCGGTCCTTGAGGGCCGCCAGCTCCGGCAGGCGCAGGTCACCGCGTGGCCCGTACTGGTCGGTCTTCCAGTCGAGCGTCAGAATCTCCTGGCCCTCGCGCTTGTAGAACCCGGCCCGGGTCTTCTCACCCAGCCGGCCCTGCTCGACGAGCCGGACCGCCCATCCGGGGAGCCGGAAGTCCTCGCCGGTCGTCTGGCTCAGCTCCGTCGCCACATGCTGCAGTACGTCGAGCCCGGAGAGGTCCGCGGTGCGGAAGGTGGCCGAGCGCGGCCGGCCGATCAGCGGGCCGGTCAGGGCGTCGACCTCGTCGATCGTCAGGTCGAAGCGCTCCATCAACCGCATGGCCTGGAGCATGCCGTAGATGCCGAGCCGGTTGCCGATGAATCCGGGGACGTCCCGTGCCAGCACGGTGCCCTTGCCCAGGATACGAGTGCCGAAGTGCTCTACCGTGGTCAGCACGTCCGGATCGGTCTCGGACGTCGGAATCAGCTCGAGCAGGTGCAGGTAGCGCGGCGGATTGAAGAAATGGGTGCCCAGGAAGTGGTGGCGAAACCAGGCGCTGCGACCCTCCGTCAGGACGCTCATGGGGATGCCGGAGGTGTTCGAACTCACGATCGCCGCCGGCGGCAGCACGTCCTCGAGCCGCTCGTAGAGCGCGCGTTTCGGCTCGACCTGCTCCACGATGGCCTCCACGACCCAGTCGCAGCCGGCGAGCTTGCCGAGGTCGTCCTCGGTGTTACCGAGCTCGATCAGCCGGGCGCGGTCGGGGTCCATGAAGGCAGCGGGACGGGCTTTCAGCGCGCGATCGAGGCCGCGTTTGGCCGGGCCGTTGCGGTCCCCCTCGCCGGGGATGTCGAGCAGCACGACCGGGACGCCGGCCGAGGCCGCCAGCGCCGCGATGGCAGCCCCCATCGTGCCGGCGCCCACCACGCCGAGCCGAAGAATGCGCGTCCGCATCGGTCCCTCCCTGGCCAGATCCTGGCTCGTCGGCTTACGATTGCGCCACGATCGGCGTGCCTGCCCGCCGGAGACGGCGGGTCTCGTCGCCTCCCCCTCCCGATATCATGAGGATAGCACCAGCCGGGTCTCCGGGCGACGTGGTCGAGTGGAGGGATTGCCCATGCGGACGCGGATAACCGAACGCCTCGGGATCCGCTACCCCATCGTCCAGGGCGGGCTCGCCCACCTGGCCTTCGCCGGCCTGTGCGCGGCCGTGTCTGAGGCCGGCGGGCTGGGTCAGATCAGCGCGGCCACCATCCCCGGCGGACCACAAGGGCTGCGCGGCGAGGTCCGGGCCGTGCGCGCGCTGACCGAGCGGCCCTTCGCCGTCAACTTCGCCATCTCCGAGCACCGCGGCACGATGGACCTGGTGGAGGTCGCGCTGGACGAGGGCGTACGGATCATGACCTTCACCGCCGGTAACCCGGCGCCGTACCTCGAGCGGCTCGCCGGGACCGGCGTCGCGACCCTCGTGCTGGTCGCCGGAGTGCGCCAGGCGCGCAAGGTCGAGGAGCTCGGCGGCAGCGCGGTGATCGCGGTGGGCTACGAGGGGGGCGGCCACCTGGGGCGCGACGACGTCGGCACGCTGGTGCTGGTGCCCCGTATCCTCGAGTCGGTCAGCATCCCGGTGCTGGCCAGCGGCGGCATCGGTGACGGCCGGGGCCTGGCTGCCGCCCTGGCAATGGGTGCCGCGGGCATCGAGATGGGCACCCGCTTCGTCGCCACGGCCGAGTGCGTGGCGCACGAGCACTACAAATTGGCCCTGGTCGACGCGGCCGAGACGGATACCACCATCATCGAGCGCTCGCTCGGCCGGCCCGGGCGAACGCTCGAGAACGCCGCCGCCGCGCGCGTCATCGCGCTCGAGGAGTCCGGCGCGCCGCGCGACGAGGTGCTGGCGGCGGTCAGCGGCGAGGCCAATAAGGTCGGCGCGATCGCGGGCGACCTCGAGCGCGGCTGGGTCTGGGCCGGCCAGATCGCCGGGCTGATCCACGACGTCCCGACCGTGCGCGACCTGTTGGACCGGATGGTTGCCGACGCCGAGCGGGGATTGCGCGCGGCCCTCACCGCGTTCGAATCGTAGACTTGGTGGGCTTCGACGCGAGAGAGGGAGGGTTCCATGACGATCACCGACATCCCGGCCCTGATCGAGACGGACTGGCTGGCCGCGCACCTCGGGGACCCTGCCCTGCGCGTCCTGGATTGCACCGTGCACCTGTCGACCGACCCCGTCACCGGCGAGCGGCGTGTCGAGAGCGGGCGCGCCGGCTGGGAGCAATCGCACATTCCCGGCAGCGCCTTCGCCGACCTGATTCACGACCTGTCGGACCCGTCCTTCACCCGCTACTCGTTCCCGCTGCCGCCGGCAGCGCAGTTTGCAGACGTTATGTCGCGCCTCGGCGTGGGCGACGACAGCGCGGTCGTGCTCTACGACGCACGGGGCAACATGTGGGCCGCCCGCCTCTGGTGGCTGCTGCGCTACAACGGCTTCGATCGCGCCGGCGTGCTCGACGGCGGCTGGACGAAGTGGCGCGCGGAGGGGCGGCCGGTGTCCGTCGAGTCGCCGGCACACTCGCCCGCACGCTTCACCTCGCGCCCCCGGCCGCGGCTTATCGCCGACAAGGACGAGGTGCTGGCGGCCATCAACAAGCCCGGGAGCTGCCTGCTGGATGCGCTCAGCCCCGATAGCTTCAGCGGGCGGGAGCACCGTGTCGACGGCCGCGTCGGACACATTCCCAGCGCCGTCAACGTCCCAGCGCTCCATCCAGGCGGCATCGTCGACCCCGAGACCATGACCTATCTGCCACTCGGCGCGCTGTGCTCGCGCTTCGCGGCGGCCGGTGTGTCCAACTCCGGCCGCATCATCACCTACTGCGGCGGGGGGATCGCGGCCAGCAGCGCGGCGCTGGCCCTGCACCTGATCGGCGTGCCCGACGTCGCCGTCTACGACGGCTCACTGTCCGAGTGGCGGTCCGACCCAAACCTGCCGCTCGAGACGAGCTAGCGGGCTTCGATGGGGCGGCTCGACGACTGGCGACGTCAAGCGCGGCGGCTCAAGCGCGAAGCGCACGCCATCTACCTGGCCGCAAGGGATCCGCGCACGCCCTGGTACGCGCGCCTGCTCGCCCTGGGTGTCGTCGGCTACCTGTTCAGCCCGCTCGATCTGATCCCCGACTTCGTCCCGGTGCTGGGTCTCGTCGACGATCTGCTGCTCGTTCCACTCGGTATCAAGCTCGTCCTGAAGCTCATTCCGTCCGTGGTGCTGGCAGAGCACCGCGAGGCCATCGACGCCGGGACGGTGCGGACCGGACCGGGGACCTGGGTCGCGGCCACCGTGATCGTGGCCGTCTGGATCGCCGCGCTGGTGCTGGTGGTGCGTCTCGTCGTCGGGGCGCTCGGACGCTGATGGGCGGGCCGGTCTGAGTCGCCGCCGCGGGGTTCGGCGGGACCGGGGCGGGTTTGAGCTACGCCCTATAGTTACGAGGGGATTCCTGGAGATGCTGCCGATCATCGACGGGCACAACGACACGTTGCTCCACCTGCACGACCCGCGGCGCGGGGCCGGCGAGGACTTCCTGACCGGCCCGACCAGCGGCCACCTCGACCTGCTCCGGGCGCGTGCCGGGGGCCTCGCGGGCGGCTTCTTCGCGATCTTCGTCCCGCCCGACCCGGCGCTGCCCGAGCCGCCGAACCAGGGGGCGATCTTCACCGCCGACGGGTACGAGGTGCCGCTGCCGCCGGCGATCGACCCCGGCTACGCCCAGCGCGAGACGATCGCCATGATGGCCGAGCTCTTCCAGCTCGAGGCGCGCTCCGGTGGGCAGCTGAAGGTGGTCCGCGCCGTCGACGAGCTCGTCGCCGCGCTGGACGCCGGGGTGCTGGGGGTCATCTTGCACGTCGAGGGCGCCGAGGCGCTCGATCCCGACCTCGACGCGCTCGAGGTCTTCTACCGCGCCGGCCTGCGCTCGCTCGGGCCGGTCTGGAGCCGCCCCAACCTCTTTGGCCAGGGCGTGCCCTTCCGCTACCCGGGCTCACCCGACGGGGGGCCGGGGCTGAGCGAGGCGGGCCGGGCGCTGGTGCGCGCCTGCAACCGCCTGGGGATCATGCTCGACCTGTCGCACCTCAACGAGCCGGGCTTCCGCGACGTGGCCGCGCTCAGCGACGTCCCGCTGGTCGTCAGCCACGCCGGCGCGCACGCGCTCTGTCCGATACCGCGCAACCTGACCGACGCCGAGCTCGACGCCGTCGGCGACAGCGACGGCGTGGTCGGCATCGTCTTCGAGGTGGGCATGCTGCGCGCGGACGGACGCTTCGACGTCGACACGCCGCTCGACGAGATCGCGCGCCACGTCGACTACGTGGCGAACCGCATCGGCATCGACCATGTGGCCTTCGGCTCCGACTTCGACGGCACCGACGCGCTGCCGCGCGAGCTCGGCGACGTATCCGGCTTTCCCCGGCTGATCGAGGTCCTGCGCCGGCGCGGCTACGACGACGCGGCGCTGCGCAAGCTGTCGAGCGAGAACTGGCTGCGCGTGCTGCGCCGCACCTGGAAGGACGGCTGAGCCTCTTGCCTTTCCGGGCGGGCCGTCTCGGCCGCGCGTCTAGGCTGCGCGCGACTCCAATTCGATCACCGGTATGACGCGGCTCGTCTTCTCCTGGTACTCGCGGAACTGCGGATACCGCTGCGCCCACGACGCGTAGATGCGGTCGCGCTCCGCGCCGGTCACCGGCCGCGCGACGGCATCCAGCGTCTGGTCTCCGAGCTCGACGGTGACGTCGGGGTTGGCGAGCAGGTTGTGGTACCAGTCGGGGTGGCTTGGCGCGCCACCCTTGGAGGCAAAGATAAACAGGCGATCCCCGTCGCGCTGGTACATCAGCGGTTGGGTGTGGCGCCGGCCGCTCCTGGCGCCGGTCGTCGTGAGCAACAGCAACGGCAAGCCTTCCCACATGCCGCCAACCTGGCCCTTGTTCGTCCGGAACTCCTCGATAACCCCGCGATTCCAATCACGCATCTCGGTGTTGCGTCTCCACTTCGACGAGGGCTGCCGACTCGGTCCGCAACCCGGATTCATGCACCGGGGCGCGTCCCGCGGCAGCGCGCAGGATCCCACAGCCTCGCTCATCCTCTCCCAGCATACGGCATGCGCTCTCATTCGCCGAGGGCGCGCGTCGGCACGTCGGCACGGGCGGTGGCTGGGGAAGAGGAGCTCCACACGGTCGTTCAACGGGCAGACCTCAGCGTATTCCGCGCAGAGGAACCTCGCCAGCCAGCTGCCAGACCGACCAGGAGGTCGTCGCTCAGCTGGCGATCGACCCCACCACGGTGTTCAAGGCCTACCGGGCGCTCGAGGACGCGGGGTTGATCGAGAGCCGCCCCGGTCAGGGGACCTTCGTCACGCGCACGCCGGCCGGGCCGTCGCTGGCCAGGTATGCCGAGTTGCGACGGGAGATGCTCCGCTGGCTGCGGCGCGCCCGGACGGACGGCCCCGACGCGGAGAGCCTCGAGGCGCTGTTCGACCAGACCGCGCCACATGATGGTCCGCACAGGGTTGCAGCCAGCCCGGCACGATCACGGTGAACCGGTGGACAGCGACGTCGCCCCGACACTAGCCTCCAGTCTTGATGAGCGGTACGTCTCGGCTGAACAGCCGGAACCCGACGCTGTAGTACAGCCCGCGTGCCGCCGGATGCCCCGGCGCACCCTGGCAGGCGACCGTCATGTGCTTGGCCCCGGCCGCCCGCGCCAGATGCATCCCGTGCAGCAGCATCGCCCGGCCCAGCCCGCGTCGCCGGTAGTCGGGATGCGTGCCGACCGGCTCGAATTCGGCGGTCTTGTTCGCCTCGTCGAGCCACATGATCGTCGAGGCGGCCATCGTTCCGTCCGGCGCCTCCACCAGAACGTGCAGATCGCCGCGATACGGCGGTGTCCGCCGGACGCCCTCGTAGCCCTCGGCGGTATAGGTTGACGGTGCCCAGGCGTCCACATGGGCCTGGACCGCGGCCCGCGGCCCGGCCTCGTCGGCGGTGCGGAATCGAAACCCGTCCGGCAGCACCGGCTGTTCCAGGTCAGTGAGGTCCCGCTCGTTGAGTTGCGTCCAGTAGCCGGTGTCGCCGAGCGAGGCCGGATCGGTCTCATAGCCGTGCGCCGCCCATCGCTTCAGAGCGAACTCATCGGCGGCCTGCGCCATGACCGTGCGCTCGATGCCGACCGTCACACCGTCGTACCAGTCGATCACCGCGTCGACCAGCTCGCGGTGGTCGGGATCGACCTGGTATGCCAGGTAGGCGCTGGTGACGTCCTCTACCGACCCGTCGCTGCGTCGCACCCGATGTGGCAGGGTGGCCCAGCCCCACGCGACCAGATCGTCACCGGAGAACCACAGCCGACGCAGCCAGCTCTCGCCGTCGCAGGCGTGTCCTTTGCCCCAGATCCAGGCCAGCTCTCCGAACGACGCGTCGCTGTTCACCAGGTCGGGACGGACGGCCGTAACCCGCCGCGCCAGGTCCTGCATGCGCTGCACGTCCGCAGCCGTCACCCGATCGAATTCATCCACAGTGAGTGCGCCTCCATGGCGCGCCATTGTACCGGGCTGCACGCTGTTCCGCGACGACGCCGGCCCTCGACGGACATCCACCGAGGTGCCACGACCGACCGGGCGAACGTTGCCTGACGCGGCACGAGGACGGAGATCGGCCCTCGCCACATGATGGTTGACGACCGCGATCGGAGCGAGACCTCGGATCCAGCGGGCATCCCGACCACTCAGCACTGCCGAAGTGACGGCTGATCAGGAGGGTTTCTGGCCATTCCAGGGTGCAAGGATGTGGGGAGGATCACACGGCGAGGCGCTGTTCGCCCACAGCTTCGCAAGGCCATGGAGGCCGCGATCGGCGGGCGTGCGGCCCCGCTGCTGGACTATGCTCTGCCGTGCCGCCCATCGCGGCGATGACGGCCGTCTGCGGGCTATAGTCGGTGGAGATGGCCGGCAGCGGCAGCCGGCTCCCCGCCCGTCATCGCGGTGTCATCTCGCGACGCTAGCGTGGGACGAGTCTTGCCGGGCGCCTGTGTGGAGAGAGCTGCGCGAACGTTGCTGATACACACGACAGCGGATCGGACCGATCGACAGGGCGGCCAGTGGTGACGAGGGCACGACCGTATGGCCCCACTGATACCACCGTGCCGCCCAGGAGATCGCGAGTCACGAGAGTATTGCTGACGATTCCCGCCGGTTCGAAGGCTCGCAGCCGTTTCCACGCAGCCTGCGTCTGCGCGCTCATCGTGCTCGCCGTGGCAATCCGCGTCTGGCTCGTCGCACGCGGCTGGCCGGGACCGGCCGACAGCGACGAGGCGACGATGGGCCTGATGGCCCTGCACATCGCCAACCAGGGCGCGCACCCGCTCATCTTCTACGGTCAGCACATCGTCGGCCCGCAGGAGGCATACATCGGCGCGGCTATCTTCCGCGTCCTAGGTCCGTCGGCCCTCTCCTTGCGCCTGGGGCTGGTGCTGCTCTACATCCCATTCCTCGTCGTCATGTATCTGCTTGCTCGACTGCTCTACTCTCGCGGGCTGGCTCTCGTCGTGCTGTTGCTGCTTACGCTCGGCTCACCCGAGATGCTGGGTGCCCAATTGTTCGCCGGAGGTCATGCCGAAACCCCGCTCTACTGCGCGGCGCTCGTGCTGCTGGCGACGTGGCAGTCGCTCGCGGCGGCTCGCGCCGGCCGAACAGCGCGGCGAGTGGCCCTGGGCTGGGTTGGATGGGCCGCCCTCGCCGGCTTCGCCGTCTGGGGCGACCCGCTCGTCACCCCGTTCGTGGTGGCGAGCGGCGCGGTGCTGGTACGGTCGATCGGGCCGGTGGCGGCGCGGCGCGCCGTCGTGAGCGCGTTGAAGCTCGCTACCGGTGTCGCGATCGTGCTCCTGATGCTCGTCACCGCGCTGCCGTCGCTGGCCTCGGCGATGGGAGTGACCGGTGGCGCGCGGTCGCTTGGCTGGCACGGGCACGGCATCGGCTCGCTCAGCGCGGCGAACATGGTCGGCACGCTGACCGAGAGCCTGCCGCTGGCGCTCGGCGCGAATGCCGTCTGCCCGCTGCCGCCGCAGATCAACGACGCCGCCCAGCCGGCTCAGTCGCTCACCATCCAGAGCTCATGGATGGGGCAGCAACCCATCGTCTGGCCGCCCTCTCCGTGCGGTGTCGTGCACGCCGCCTGGGCAGTCCTTGCCCTGCTGCTCGGCGTCGTGGCCTTCACTGGTGCGTTTCTCCTCTACCGGAAGGTCGCGTGGAGCACTCGCCCACGTTCCGAGGCGCTGGCAACCCGCCTCGTCGCGCGCATGGCCTTGCTCGGGGGAGCCGGCCTGACGCTGCTGATCTTCGTGCTTAGCCCGGCACCGGCGACCGAGCCCTGGACCACCCGGCGGTACCTGGTCGGTATGCTGGTCGCGATGCAGACGGTGGTATGGCCACTCTACCGACGCGCTCGACGCTGGCTGGTCGCGACGTCTACACGCCGACCGCTGCTCGTGGCGGCGTCCCCGGCGGCCGGCGGGCTGCCGGTGCCGCCCGGTGCCCGGCGGCGCTCCGCGGCGCTCGGCAACCTGCGGGGCCCGCGCGTCGCGACGCTCGCGGTGTTGAGGACAGGGAAGTCGGGTCTCTCGGCGCCGGCGCGGGTATCGCGGAGGGCGCTGGGGGTCGCGAGCGGTCTGCTGCTCGTCGCGTTGACCGCGGTCCTGGCGGCCGGTGTCGCGCAGACATTCGCGATGGTGCCGGCCGCGCAGCTCGCGATTCGCCAGCAAGACGATCTCATCGCTCATCTGACCGCGCTGGGCGCCACGCGCATCTACACCGACTACTGGACCTGCGATCGTCTGGCCTTTGCCAGCGATGAGCGTATCGTCTGCGCCACCCTGGACGCGCGGCTCGCGCCGGACTTCGACCGCTACCCGCCGTACCGCGCGACGGTGGCGGCCACGTCGAACCCCTGGTACGTCTTCCCCGCCGGCTCACCGCAGGACACGACCGTGGCCCTGCGAGCCGCGACGGCGGGCGGTTGGCAGAGGCTCTCCTTCAGCGGATACAACGCCTACCGGCCGCCGCCGCGACAGGCCGACGGGCCGGGAGCTCCGGCGACCACCGGCCGGCTGACGTCCAGGGGCGGTTAGGCGGCTCAGGCCGCGACCGCGCTCGCCGCTTCCGGCCCGACGCCGAGCCGGGGCGCGCTCGCCAGCAGCAGCACGGCCGCGGTGGCCGCCACCGCGGCGCCGACGGTGAACGTCGAGCCGGGGCCGTAGCGGTACCAGATCCAACCGGCCAGCACGTTCGCCGGCAACGCGGCGAGGCCGGTCAGCCCGTTGAACCATCCCAGCGCCCGGGTGCGCTCGAGCGTGGGCACCAGGTCGACCACGAATGCCCGGGCCACGCCCTGCGTCCCGGCGGCGTACACGCCGTAGAGCAGGAACAGGGCGTAGATGTGCCAACCCTGGTTCGCCAGCGCCCAGCCGGTGTAGACCACGGCAAAGGCGGCGTAGCCGGCGGCCAGCACCGGCACCCGGCCCCAGCGGTCGCTGAGGATCCCGAGCGGCGTGGCCAGGACCGCGTAGACCACGTTGTAGCCGAAGTAGACCAGCGGCACCCCTTCGAGCCATGTATCGATGTTGATGGCGCGCAGGAAGATGAAGGCGTCTGACGAGTTGCCGAGCGCGAACAGGGCGGCGACACCCGTGAACAGCCAGAAAGGTCGCCCGAAGGCGTGGCGTGCGGCGGTCGTCGCTGGCGCGGGAGGCCCAGCCGCTGCCGGTCGCGCGCGGAGCCGCGTCCCCGGCGGCTCGCGGAGCAGCGCGACGAGAACCAGCACGCCGAGGGCGCCCGGGATAGCCGTCCAGGCAAAGACCTGGCGCAGCACCCCGGCGTCCGGCAGGATGTCGCGCGGATCCTGGCCGTGCCAGACCAGGATGAGCAGGGCCAGCAGCGGGCCGAAAGCCGCGCCGAACGTGTCCATCGCGCGGTGCAGCCCAAACGCCTTGCCCCGGTAGGTATCGGGCGTCGTCTCGGCGATCAGCGCGTCGCGTGGGGCGCCGCGCAGTCCCTTGCCGGCCAGGTCGAGGACGACCAGGACGAACACCTGGGGCCAGCCGCCCGCCAGTGCGAGGAGTGGCTTGGCCACGTTCGACAGGCCGTAGCCGGCCACGATCAGGGAGCGACGGCGGCCCACCCGCGCGGCGATCGAGCCCGACCAGACCTTGAGCACACTGGCCGTGCTCTCGGCCACCCCCTCGATCAGCCCGGCGATCGGCACCGGCGTGCCCAGCACCAGTACCAGGAAGAGGATGCGCAGCGGCGCGATCATCTCGCCGGCGACATCGGTAAACAGGCTGGCCGCGCCCAGCACCACGACGGTGCGCGACACGCCGGCCCGCAGCCGGTCGATCGTCCCCCCGCGCGTCGTGACCGTCACCGGGTCCGCCGTCATCGTCGATCCTCGTCCGCGGCTCGCGGCCGGCAGTCAGCGCTCGGGCAGGAAGATGCGCCAGACACCGGTGGCGCTGGCGCAGACGTCGCCGCGCTCGTCGTACAGTTTGCCCTCGGCGAAGGCAACGCTGCCGCCGACCTGCAGCGCGACCCCACGCGCCTCGAAGC
>Ga0307373_10009596_pt1 | contig 14418 bp, 7 predicted proteins | sample OX2MG_FD_202534 | JGI IMG/M metagenome (GOLD analysis project Ga0307373, IMG submission 202534) | Soil microbial communities from Risofladan, Vaasa, Finland - OX-2 | ecosystem: Environmental > Terrestrial > Soil > Coastal area > Acid sulfate soil | place: Finland: Risofladan, Vaasa | collected... | reverse complement strand
ATACAGGAGGCACAACTACCACAGCGAAGTGACACTTCAACCAAGACGCTGAACCTGAAAAACAGCGTCTGGCCCCGGGTCACTTTCCAATCGATACGGTGGGTCAGTTTTGCATCGGTGTCAACAGGTCAAGGACGTGAAAGTCACCACCACCCGCGTCGACGTCGCCGACCGCGTCCAGGTCGAGGCCTGGGCACAGCAGGTGGTGGCCGACCACGGCCGCGTCAACCTGATCTTCAACAACGCCGGCGTGGCGCTGGGCAGCACCGTCGAAGACATGTCCTATGCAGACTTCGAATGGTTGATGGGCATCAACTTCTGGGGCGTGGTGTACGGCACCAAGGCGTTTCTGCCGCTGCTCAAGGCATCGGGTGAAGGCCATATCATCAATACTTCCATCGTCTTCGGGTTGGCCGGCATTCCCTCGCAATCAGCCTACAACGCCGCCAAGTTTGCGGTGCGCGGCTTCACCGAATCACTGCGCCAGGAACTGGACATGCAGGGCGCACCAGTGAGCGCAACCAGGCGAGATCAAGACCAACATCGCCAAGGCGGCGCGGATGGATCCGTCGATCGCCAGCATCGGACTGGATCTCGAGCACGGCAAGGAGAAGTTCGAGAAGCCTTTATCACCACCCCCGAAAGCGCCGCCCGCAAGATTCTGAAAGCCGTGCGCGGCAACCGGCGCCGGGTGCTGGTCGGTGCCGATGCTTATTTGATCGACTGGATCGTGCGCCTGATGCCGGCTTCGTATAAGCGGCTGACCATGTTCTTCACGCGACACTCGCTGTAGCTGCACCGACCTCAATCGGATTGTGCGGGGAATAGTTGAGGATACTTCGGGTGCCAGAACGCTGCATCGATGCGTCGCACCAATTCAGCCTGATCGCAGGCGGGCGCATGGCCCTCCGCCTGCGCCGTGCGGGCGACGGCCTTGGCGATGTGCTTGGACACCGCCTCAATATCCTCCAGCGACGGCAACAGCGGCTGCGCCGGGTCTTCCAGCGACGGTGAACACTCGGCCAGCGCCGCCGCCGCTGCGCGCATCATGCCGTCGCTGACGCGTCGCGCGCTGCTGGCGGCACAGGCCAGACCCAGCGCCGGAAACACGTAAAAGTTGTTGGCCTGGCCAATGTGTACCAGCTGGCCGTCGTGACGAATCGGCTCAAACGGCGTGCCGGTGCAGATCAGGGCGCGGCCGTCGCTCCATGCGAGCAGATCACCGGGGCGGGCTTCGAGCCGTTCGGTAGGATTGGACAAAGGGAAGATGATGGGGCGTTCGACCTTGCCGGCCATGGTCCGCACCACGTCTTCGGTGAACAGACCCGGCTGGCCGGAAGTGCCGATCAACACGGTTGCCTTGACGCGGCGCATGACCTCGCCCAGACCGATGCCGCGCGCATCGGATCGCCAACCCGCAACGGCCTGCTTCGGCTGGGTGAAACGCTGCTGGATGGCCGACAAGCCCTCCATGCCGTCGTGCAGCAAGCCGTCTTGATCGACCAGATAAAACCGGCTTCTGGCTGCGTCCTCCGACAAGCCGTCTTCGATCATCGCACCCAACAGAAAATCCGCCACGCCGGTACCGGCGCCACCGGCGCCGACAATCACCACGGTCTGGTCACGCAAGCTCTGACCGAGCACCTTCAGTGCTGCCTGCACTGCCCCCAGCGCCACCGACGCCGTGCCCTGGATGTCGTCGTTGAACGTACACAGCCGGTCGCGATATTTGTCGAGGATTGCGCGCGCATGCGGTTTGGCAAAATCCTCCCACTGCAGCAGCACGTCCGGCAGTTCAGCGTGCACGGCCTCGACGAACTGCTCGATGAACGCCCAATATTCGCCGTCGTCGAGGCGCGCGTGACGCCAGCCCAGATAGAGCGGGTCCTCGCGCAGCTCAGCGTTGTTGGTGCCGACATCGAGCATGATCGGCAGCGTGCGCGAGGGATGCACGCCGCCCATCAACGTATACAACGACAGCTTGCCGATGGGGATACCCATGCCGCCGACACCCTGATCGCCGATGCCGAGAATGCGCTCGCCGTCGGTGACGACGATGACATCAACGTCGCGATACGGCCGGTTGGCCAGAATCTCGCGCAAGTGATCACGCAGCGGATAACTCAGGAACAGCCCGCGCGGCTTGCGGTAGATATGCGAGAAATGCCGGCACCCCAGTGCCACCGTCGGTGCGTAAACGATGGGAGTCATCTCGACCACATGCGCACTCAGCAGCGCGTAGAACAACACCTCGTTGCGGTCCTGCACCGCGCGCAGGAACATGTGGCGTTCAAGATCGGTGGTGCAGTCCTGGTAGACCGCATGATTGCGCTGCACCTGGTCTTCCAGCCGCATCACCTGCGGCGGCAGCAGGCCATGCAGACGAAAGGCCTCCCTTTCCTCGGCGGTAAAAGCCGTACCTTTGTTAAACATGGCCGATGAAAACAGATCCGCCCCGCGCAGCGGCGTGTAGATGCGATCGTAGCGCGGCAATGTGCGCTGAGGTGCCGAACCGGTCTCGATTTTATTTTCATTCACGATGAAACGGCTGGAGCAAACAGGGGCGCATTTTAGCGCCGCGCTCAAACAGTCTGCAGATCACGCCGTGCGCGACGACGGGCACGGCGTTGACGCCGCCACTCGGCCATTCGCTCAAACCCCAGATAAAACACCGGGGTGGTGAACAGGGTCAGAAACTGAGACACCAGCAGGCCACCAACGATGGCAATGCCCAACGGTACGCGCAGCTCCGAACCCGTACCGATGCCGATAGCCAGCGGCAGTGCGCCGAACATCGCCGCCAAGCTGGTCATGATGATCGGCCGGAAGCGGATCAGGCAGGCTTCATAGATGGCTTTCTCCGGCGTCAGTCCACGGCTGCGTTCTGCGTCGAGCGCAAAGTCGATCATCATGATGGCGTTCTTCATGACGATGCCCATCAACAGGATGATGCCGATAATCGACACCACATCCAGCTCGGAGCCGAAGATCATCAGCGCCAGCAGCGCACCGATCCCGGCCGAAGGCAGCGTGGACAAAATCGTCAATGGATGAATCAGGCTCTCGTAGAGCATGCCCAACACCACGTAGATCGTCAGCAGCGCCGTCAGGATCAAAAACGGCTGTTCAGACGTCGATTGGGAGAACAGTTTGAAGTTGCCGGCGGCACCACCGCGGATATCCCCCGGCACGTGGATCGCCGCGCGCGCGGCATTGATTGCCGGTATCGCCTGCCCCAGGGTCGCACCCGACGCCAGATTGTAGGAGATGTTGACCACCGGGAAACCGCTCTGATGCTCGACCTGCAGCGGGGCCACCCCATACTCGAGATGCGCCACGGTGGAGAGCGACACGGAGCTGCCATCACCGGCCTTGAGGTAGATGTGGCTGAAATCGGAAGGGAAAACGCGGAACCCCGGATCGACCTCCAGCACCACGTGATATTCGTTGCTCTGATCGTAGAGCAACGCCACCTGCCGCTGTGAAAAGGCGCTGTTGAGCGCATTGTCAATCGACAACACAGAAATTCCAAGACGCGAGGCCGCGTCACGATTGATCACCACATTGGCCTGCGGGCCCGCCTTGTCCAGATCCGAACTGACGTCCTTGAACACCGGTGACTTGTTCATTTGATCGACCAGTTGCGGCGCCCAGCTGTAGAGCTGTTCGAGATCGTTGCCACGCAAGGCATAGATGTACTGGGCATTGCTCGAACGTCCACCGGTATGGAAATCCTGTATCGGCCGCAGATAGGAGCTGATACCGATCACTTTACCCAACTGTGGGCGCAGCCGGTCGATCACCTGATTGACACTGAGCTTGCGCTGATTCTGGGGCTTCAGCGTGATGTACAGGCTGCCGCGGTTGGTGCCGCTGCGATAACCACTGCCGCCGGTATAGGACGACAGGCTCTGCACCGCCGGGTCTTTCAGGACGATGGCGCTGACCTGTTTCAGTTTGGCCGACATGGCATCGAAGGAAATTCCGGAGCTGCCCCGCACGGACCCCATCATCTGCCCGGTGTCCTGCTGCGGGAACAAGCCCTTGGGCACTACCGTGTAGAGGTAAAGCGTCAACACCAAAGTCCCCAGCGTGACGGCCAGCATCAGGCCGCGGTGACGCAGCGCCCAATCCAGCCCGCGCTGGTAGCGGTTCAGCAGCGCATCGAAGCCACGTTCGGCGATGGCCTCAAAACGGCTGTGAGACGCTTTCATCTTTGAAGCACGCAGGAACCGTCCGCACAGCGACGGCGTCAGCGTCAGCGAAACGATCAGCGAAGCGGTGATGGCAAGCACCAGTGTCGCCGAAAACTCGACGAAGAACGTGCCCATGATGCCGCCCATGAACAGCAACGGAATGAACACTGCTATCAGCGACAGACTCATCGACAGCACGGTAAAGCCAATCTCGCGCCCGCCATTGAGCGCCGCCCGTAACGGCGCTTCGCCGCGTTCGAGATGTCGCACCACATTTTCGATCACGACGATGGCGTCATCCACCACGAAACCTACCGATACCGTCAGCGCCATCAGCGACAGGTTGTCCAGCGAGAAACCAAACAGCCACATGCCGGCAAAAGTGGCCGCGATAGCCAACGGCACGGACACGCCGGCGATCAGGGTCGGCACCGCACGCCGCAGGAACAGAAACATCACCATCACCACCAGCGCCAGGCTGATCAATAGCGTCACCTGCACCTCGTTGACCGAAGCGCGGATAGTCTGCGTGCGATCCGCGCTCAAGGTCAGCTTGGCGTCCGGCGGCAAAAGCTTCTGCACTGAGGGCAGCAGCGCCTTGACCGCATCCGCGGTCTGGATGACGTTGGCATTGGCCTGCTTGCGGATCAGGATCAGCACCGCGCGGTGATTGTTGAACCACGCGGCTTGCATGTCGTCTTCCTGACCTTCAGTGATGGTGGCGACCGAGGACAAATGGATCGGCACGCCGCTTTTCTGCCCGATGATGATGTGCTGGAACGCATCGGCGTCCAGCAACTGATCGTTGGCGGTAATCACGTAACGGTCGGTGGCGCCCCCGACGGCGCCCTTGGGGGCGTAGTCGGTGGCGTTGTCGACGGCGTTGCGTACGTCATCCAGCGTCATGCCCATCGCCGCCAATTGCGCCGGGTTGACGTTGATCCGCACGGACGGATTGGCGCCGCCGGCCACGTCGACCTCGCTGACGCCTTCCAGCTGGCGGATGCGTTGGCCCACCCGCGTGTCGGCCAAGGTGTAGAGGTTCTGCACGCTGATGGTGGGCGACGTCAACGCCAGGATCAGGATCGGCGAATCCGATGGGTTGGCCTTGTGGTAGGCCGGCGGCGACGGCAGTCCCGACGGCAGATCCGGTGCGGCGGCATTGATCGCGGCCTGTACGTCACGGGCGGCGCCGTTGACGCTGCGCGAGGGATCGAACTGCATGACGATGCCGGTATTGCCGGTCCGGGTCGACGAGGTGATCTCGGTGACGCCAGCGATGGCGCCGAGTTGCCGCTCCAGCGGCGTCGCCACCGTCGCCGCCATCACTTGCGGACTGGCGCCAGGTTCCGACGCGGAGACGAAGATGAACGGTAGATCGACCTGCGGCAGCGGCGACACCGGCAACTGGGTGTAGGCGGCAAATCCCAGCAGCAGCACGCCGGCCGCCAGTAGTGACGTACCGATGGGGCGCAGGACGAAGACGCGGCTGATGTTCACATCAGACTCAAGACGTGCCGGCCAGATCGCTGACAGCGCTCACCTGCTGCCGACGACTGAAGCGTTGCGCCAGGCGATCCATGTACAGATAGATCACCGGCGTGGTGTACAGCGTTAACAACTGGCTCAACAGTAGACCACCGACGATGGCGATGCCCAGTGGCTGTCGCAGTTCAGAGCCGGTGCCGCTCGACAGCGCCAGCGGCAGCGCGCCCAGCAGGGCCGCCATCGTCGTCATCATGATCGGCCGGAAACGCAGCACGCAGGCCTGGGAAATCGAATCCTCCGGCGTCAGGCCTTCGTGCCGCTCCGCATCCAGCGCGAAGTCGATCATCATGATCGCGTTTTTCTTGACGATGCCGATCAGCAGCACGATGCCCACCAGCGAGACGATGCTCAGCTCTTCACCCGCAAGCAGCAACGCCAGCAGTGCACCGACGCCGGCCGAAGGCAGTGTCGACAGGATGGTGATGGGGTGGATATAGCTCTCATAGAGCACCCCCAGCACGATGTAGATCACCACCACCGCCGCCAGGATCAGCCACAGCTCGCTGGCCTCCGATTCCTGATACTGGGCGACACTGCCGGTGAAGCGGGTCTGTATCGATGCCGGCAGGCCGATACTCTTCTCGACCTGCAGAATGGCCGGCAACGCCTCGGACAGCGACGCCCCGGGCGTCAGGTTGAAGGAAATGGTATCGGCCGGCAGTTCGCCTTCATGCGTCACCACCAGCGGGCCGGTCCGGATGCTGGAGGAGGCTACGGCCGACAACGGCACCATTGATGCCGGATTGCTGGTAACACTCAGCGCGGAGAGGGTGCCGGTGTTGGGGTTGGCGCTGGTATTGACGTTGTTACTGAGGGTGGCGTCACCCGACTTGACGTAGAGCTTGTTCAAGGCCTCCGGACTGGCGCGGAATGCCGGCGGCACGCCCAGCACCACCCGGTACTGATTGGTCTGGGTGTAGATGGTGCTGACCTGACGCTGGCCAAAGGCATCGTAGAGGGTGTCGTCTATGGTCTGCACCGGGATGCCCAGACGGCTAGCGGCACTGCGATTGATGTCGAGATGCAGTTGCAGGCCGCGTGCTTGCTGATCGCTGCTGACATCACTCAGCGCCGGGATTTCCTGCAGCGCCTGCACCAGCTTTGGCGCCCAGGCATCCAGCTCGGTCGCATCAACATCTTTCAGCACGTATTGGTACTGGGTACGGCTGACGGTGCTGTCGATCTGCAGATCCTGGACCGGCTGCAGGTACAGGGAGATACCCTCCACTGCGGCCGCCTCGCGCTGGATTCGGGCCATCGCCGTCTGCAGGTTGTCGCTGCGCTGGTTGCGCGGCTTCAGCACGATACTCAAACGCCCCTGGTTGAGCGTGGGGTTGACGGTGCCGGCACCGACGAAGGACGACACACTCTGCACGTCCACATCCTGCCTGACCGCCGCCGCCAGCTGCTGGCTGCGCGTCGACATTGCCGCGAATGAAATGCTCTGCGGCGCGTTGGTGATACCGATCAGTTCGCCGGTATCCTGTTGCGGCAGCAGGCCCTTGGGCACGATCAGATACAGCCACGCCGTCAGCAGCAGCGTCGCGAACGCCACCATCAAGGTGGTGAAACGATAGCGCATGACCACGCGCAAACTGCGCTCATAAGCGTGCAGCAGCCCGTCGAAGCCACGCTCACTCCACAAATACAGACGACCATGCGGCGCGCGTTTATCCTCGGCTTTGAGCAGCCGCGAACACATCATCGGCGTCAGCGTCAACGACACCAGTGCCGAGAGCACCACCGCGATCGACAGCACCAGCGCGAATTCGCGGAACAGCCGGCCGACCAGTCCGGACATCAGCAGCAGCGGGATGAACACCGCGATCAGCGACACCGTCAACGACACTATGGTAAAGCCAATCTGCCTGGCACCGATGACTGCCGCCTCGCGTGGACTCTTGCCCATCTCGATGTAGCGCACGATGTTTTCGATCATAACGATGGCATCGTCAACCACGAAACCGGTCGCCACGGTCAACGCCATCAACGACAGGTTGTCGAGCGAAAAACCGCATGACGCCATCACCCCGAACGTACCGATCAACGATAGCGGCAGCGCCACGCTGGTGATCACCGTCGCCCACAGCGTGCGCAGGAACAGGAACATCACCATCACCACCAGCGCCACGGTCAGCAGCAGGGTGAACTGCACGTCGGAGACCGAAGCGCGAATAGTCTGGGTGCGGTCGGACAGCGTCTTGACCTGGATCGCGGGCGGAATCTGGGATTTCAGCTGCGGCAGCAGCGCCTTGACCGCATTGGCGGTGGCGATGATGTTGGCGCCGGGCTGGCGCTGGATGTCGATCAGGATCGCCGGTTTGCCATTAGCCCAGGCCGCAACCTGGTCGTCTTCGACGCCGTTGAAGACATCAGCGATGTCGGACAAACGTACCGGCGCCCCGTTGTTGTAGGCGACGATGACCGACTTGTACGCGTCGGCGGAGACGATCTGATCGTTGGCGCCGATGGAATAACTCTGCGTCGGCCCGTTAAAACTGCCTTTTGGGCCGTTGACGTTGGCCTGGTTCAGCGCCGTGCGCACATCCTCCAGCGACAGTCCCAGCGCAGCGATAGCGGACGGATTGACCTGCACCCGCACCGCCGGCTTCTGGTTACCCTGGATGGTGACCAGCCCGACGCCGCTGACCTGCGACAGCTTCTGCGCGAGGATGGTATCGGCGAGATCATTGACCTGATCCAGCGGCATCGAGTCGGACGTGACCGCCAGCGTCAGGATCGGCGCGTCGGCCGGATTGACCTTGTTGTAGACCGGCGGGTACGGCAGGTTCGACGGCAGCGTGCCCTTGGCGGCGTTGATGGCCGACTGCACGTCCTGCGAAGCATTGTCGATATTCAGACCGAGATCGAACTGCAAGGTAATGGTCGACACGCCGTAGGAACTGTTCGAGGTCATCGAACTCAGGCCCGCGATCTGTCCGAACTGCCGTTCCAGCGGTGTGGTGACCAGCGACGCCATCACCTCCGGGCCGGCACCGGGATACTGCGTAGTGACCTGGATGGTGGGGAAATCCACCGTCGGCAGTGCCGACACCGGCAACAAGCGGTAGCCGAACAGGCCCAGTAACACCACCGCCACCATCAACAGCGAGGTGGCAACTGGCCGATTGATGAACGGCTGGGAAATACTTAGCCCCGGGCCGGTCTCCGGTCCGGTGTCTGGCCCGTTTTCTGGCCCCGTTTCCGGCGCGCCCGGCTCGGAACGTTCAGACTCGTCGCTCACTATTCAGGCCCTAGCCCGCGCTTGCGGCAGCCGCAGTACTGGCGTTCTCGGCAGGTGATGGGGCCGGCTGGACCTTCACCCTGGCACCGGGCTTAAGCAGATAGGCGCCGTCCACCACCGCTTGATCTCCCAGCTTCAAGCCTTTCAGCACCTGCGTGAAATCGCCGTGGCTCTGGCCGGTGGTGATCGGCTCCAACTGCACAGTCTTGTTACTGGTGACGACGTAAACGTAAGCACCATCGGGACCGCGCTGCACGGCAGCGGTCGGCACCACCAACGCATTTTGCAACGTGCTGGCGAGCAGTTGCACGTTGACGAATTGCCCCGGCCACAACAGTTCATCGGCGTTGAGAAACGTCGCCTTGAGTTCGATCGTGCCCGTGCTCTGATCGATCTGGTTGTTGATCACCGTCAGCTGGCCCTGGGCGATGGGTTGACTGTTGTTGCGATCCAGCGCCGTCACCGCGAGCGGTTTGTCGCCAGCAGCACGCAACGGCGTCAGCGCCTGCTCAGGCAGCGTAAACAACACCGAAATCGGCTGCGTCTGGGTAATGGTGACGATGCCGGTGGCATCCGATGCCGGCACTAGATTGCCGACATCGACCTGGCGGATACCGAGACGACCGGAGATCGGCGCCCGGATATCCGTATACGACAACTGGATGCGATCCGCTTCCACCGCCGCCCGATCGGCCTTGACTACCGCGGCGTCTTGATCCACCAGTTGTCTTTGTTGATCGAGCTGCTGGCCAGAAACGTAGCCCTGCGGTGCCAACTTTTGATAGCGCGCCAGATCCATCTGCACGCTTTTCAGCTGAGCCTGATCCTGCGCCAACTTGGCCAACGCCTGATCGAGCGTGGCCTGGAACGGGCGCGGATCGATCTGCGCCAGCAGATCCCCCTTGTTGACCTTGCCACCTTCCTTGAACGGCACCGCGATCAGCTTTCCGCTGACCTGCGCGCGCACCGTCGCGGTGTTATACGCCTGTACCGTGCCGAGGCCGTCGAGATAGACCGGCATGTCCTGCGTGTGTGCGGTAGCGACCGTGACCAGCACCGGTCCTTCTGCGTTTTTCCGACCCTTGCCGTGCCTGCCCTGAGTAGATGCGGTCGTGGCCGTCGACCCCGCAGGGTGACGGGCGTAATGGTGATAGACGACCCACACCACAACGGCAATCACCACCAGACCCAGCAAGATCAACCACTTTTTGGCCATCACAAGTCCTTGGCAGAGCGGCAAAACGTGATTACAAACTGTTCAAAATCCACGTTTGATCAACGTCATCCCGGTGTGATCCTGGCCTGCGCCGGGAGGGACCCAGATGCAGGGCCCGGCACTGTCTGCCCTGGATTCCGGCCTGCGCCGGAATGACGGTGAGGAGGTGGAAATGGAACACCCGCCTCAACAATACCCGAACACAGCGTAAAGAAACGTATCTGCGTGGACACCGTGTCAAATCATTTGTTGCGGCGCCCTTGGGGCTGCCGCTGACGGACCGCTTCGTACAAACAGACCGCCGCTGCTACCGAAACATTCAGACTCTCGATCTGCCCGCGCATGGGAATCTGCACCAGCCGGTCACAGTGCTCGCGGGTGAGGTGGCGCAAGCCGTCGCCTTCGGCACCCAGCACCAGCACCAGCGGTCCGGTCAGGTCGACGTCGTACAAAGACTCGCCGCCTTCGCCGGCCAAACCCACCGTCCAGTAGCCCAGCGCCCTGAGTCGCTCCAGGGTGCGGCTGAGATTGGTCACCGACACCAGCGGCACGCGCTCGGCAGCCCCCGCCGACACCATGCGCGCTACCGGGGTCAGCCCCGCCGCACGATCCTTGGGCACGATCACCGCGGAGATGCCGGCGGCTTCAGCGGTGCGCAGACAGGCGCCGAGATTGTGCGGGTCCTGCACGCCGTCCAGCGCCAGCAGCATCCGCTCCGGTGTGGCCGGTACCTCCAGCAGTTCCTCGCCAGCCAGCTCGGCCGCCTCGACCACCGCCAGTACACCCTGATGGCGCATGCCCGGCGCACGCAAATCAAGATCCGAGCGCGACACCACGCGCAGGGTGACGTTGGCGCGCGCCGCCATCACGCGCAGATCCTTGGCGCGCTTGTCGTCGCGGGTCTCGGACAGCAGCAGTTCATGCGGCTTGGGTTCACCACGCTCCAGCAGCGCGCGCACCGCATGAAAACCGCCGATATAGGTTTCAGGCATCGATCGATTCTCTAGCGTTTGCCGCGACGGGCTTGTTTCTTGCCCGCTGGAGGCTTGGCCTTGGCGTTGCCGGCCTTCGCCCCTGAACTGCTGCGATTGCCGCCGCCCGCCGGCTCCAAATCGATCTTGCGCTCGTCGAGGCTGACGCGCACCACCTGCACGCGCAGCTTGTCGCCCAGCCCGAACACCCGACCATTGCGATTGCCGACCAGACGCTGATGCTGGCCGTCGTATTCGAAGTAATCGCCACCGAGCTTGCTGATGTGCACCATGCCGTCCACATACAGGCCGACCAGTTCCACGAACAGACCGAAACTGGCGACACCGGTCACCACGCCGTCGAATTCATCGCCGACGCGATGGCTCATGTATTCGCACTTGAGCCAGGTATCGACGTCGCGGGTGGCCTCGTCGGCACGGCGCTCGGCCGTCGAACAGAGCTGGCCGAGCTGTTCCATCTGCTGCGCGGTGTAGGCGAAATCGCTGGGTTTACGATGCGTCACGATCAGGCGGATAGCCCGGTGCAGCAGCAGGTCCGGATAGCGGCGGATCGGCGAGGTGAAATGGGCGTAATGCGTCAGCGCCAGGCCGAAATGGCCGTCGTTGTTCGGGCTGTAACGCGCCTGCATCAAACTGCGCAGCATCATCGTCTGGATCACACTGGCGTCATCGCGATCCCCCAACGTGGCCAGCGCCTTGGCGTAATCTGGCGCCTGCGGCGCGACGCCGCCGCCCAGTTGCACACCCCGACCGGCCAGGAACTCGCGCAACTGCGCGACCTTGTCGCCGTCCGGCGACGCATGCACGCGGTACAACGCCGGAATCTTGTGCTTCTCGACCAGCTTTGCCGCCTCGACATTGGCAGCGATCATGCATTCTTCGACCAGGCGGTGCGCGCGGGTGCGGGTGACCGGCACGATAGACTCGATCTTGCGGCCCTCACCGAACACGATCTTCGTTTCAGTCGATTCGAAGTCGATGGCACCGCGCGCACTGCGCGCTTTGAACAGCGCCTCGAACACCGCCTCCAGCGCCTTCAACGGCTTGACCAGCTCGATGCGACGTTTGGCCAGCGCGCTGGTCTTGGGTTGCTCCAGCACCCCGGCGACCTGTTCGTAGATCAGGCGTGCATGGCTGCGCATCAGCGCCGGATAAAAACGCGATTTTCCAATGCTGCCGTCCTTGCCGACGCGCATCTCGCAGACCATGCACAAACGATCCACGTCCGGGTTGAGCGAGCACAGGCCATTGGACAAGGCCTCCGGCAACATCGGCAGCACCCGCTCGGGAAAATACACCGAAGTGCCGCGATTCTGCGCCTCGGCATCCAGCGCGCTGCCCGGCGTGACATAGGCCGAGACGTCGGCGATCGCCACCCACAACGTCCAGCCGCCGCCACGGATCGGTTTGGCGTACAACGCATCGTCGAAATCGCGGGCGTCGGCACCGTCGATGGTCATCAGCGGCAGCTTGCGCAGATCCTCGCGATCCTTGAGCTGCGCGGCGGTCAATTTGTCGCCAAACGCCTTGGCTTCCTGCTCCGCCGCCGCCGGCCAGACATACGGCAGATGATAGGCGCGGATCGCGGTCTCGATTTCCATGCCGGCTTGCAGATGCTCGCCCAACACCTCGACGATACGGCCCACTGCGGCCGCGCGCTCACTCGGCGGCGTCACCAACTCGGCCACCACCATCTGCCCCTGCCGCGCCTTGCCCAGGTCCTTCTTTGGTATCAGCACGTCCTGGGTGCGCGGATCAGCCGGCAGCAGCATCGCCGTGTCGCCGTCGATATGCAGGCGGCCGACAATCGTCGAATGGGCACGCTCCAGCACTTCCAGCAGCCTGCCCTCACGGCGCCCGCGCTCGTCGATAGCGCTGATCCGCACCCGCGCCAGATCACCGTGCATCACACTGCGCATCTCCGGCGGCGGCAGAAACACATCGTCGGGGCTCTTGCCACCGCCGTCGGGCATGAGAAAGCCGTAACCATCGCGATGGGCGGCAACACGACCGCTGACGGTATCGCCCACGCGAGCATCCGCCGCCGGCACATCGCGAACTTTTGTCGGCGGCACTGATCGAGGTGCAGCTTTCGCATTTGCCGGCGCGACAACCGGCGGGGGCGCCTTGTGCTGCGGCTTTGTCCGTTTGTCGGAAGTCGCCTGATCGGTCGATTTGGCTGCATGAGCCGGCTTTGCAGGCATCACCTGCCCCCTCTCGCCCAGCAGATAGCGTCCGCGCCGATCCAGCCTGACCTGACCGGCTCGTCCCATCGCCACCAACTCGAACATCAACGCTTCCTGCTCGTTGAGACGCAACAGTTTGAAGGCCGACACCATATCGTCAAGACTCTGCGCAGTGCCGCGTTCCTTGAGCAAGGCGAGAATCTGTGCCTGATCGACGACCACAGTTTTGCGATGCGGCGGGTGCGGCGGATCCGAAGATGATGAAGTTGACGCAGGCTCGCCGTTGCTGCGCTTGTGGGTTCCAGTACTACGTTTCATTGACAAACAAGATTCCTATGGATAGTCTGCGCGCCCATCAGCCGAGATGGCGGAATTGGTAGACGCACTAGTTTCAGGTACTAGCGGGGAAACCCGTGGAGGTTCGAGTCCTCTTCTCGGCACCATCAACACATCCAGCAACATCCGCTGAAATCCGCTAAACCCACTAACCACGTGGGTTTTTTCTTGTCTGGCGTCCGTGTATGTCCGTTGAGATTCGTTGACAGCCGGGTATAACTGGGTATAGAAATGGGTATAACTTGCGCTCGCAAGGCCAACTCCGGAAGAGTTATACCCATGCTTACGGAAACCGCTGTAAGACAAGCGAAACCCGCCGCCAAGCCGCGTACATTGTTCGATGGGCAAGGCTTGTTCCTGCTGGTGCAGCCGAACGGCGGCAAGTGGTGGCGTCTCAAGTACAGACACAACGGCAAAGGCGGGTTGCTGTCACTGGGCACCTATCCTGATACCAGCCTAAAACAGGCTCGCCAGCGGCGAGAAGGTGCACGCAAGCTGCTGGCTGATGGTGTTGATCCCAGCGCGCAACGAAAAGCCGACAAGGAAGCACGCAAGGCCGCTCATGGTAACAGTTTCGCTGCACTGGCCGAAGCGTGGTACAGCCGCAAGGCGAAAGAGTGGGCACCGGCTACCGCGGCCAAGGCACGTACCTATCTGGACAGGGACTTGATCCCGGCACTGGGTGATCGTCCTATTGCCG
>Ga0307373_10009595_pt1 | contig 14419 bp, 10 predicted proteins | sample OX2MG_FD_202534 | JGI IMG/M metagenome (GOLD analysis project Ga0307373, IMG submission 202534) | Soil microbial communities from Risofladan, Vaasa, Finland - OX-2 | ecosystem: Environmental > Terrestrial > Soil > Coastal area > Acid sulfate soil | place: Finland: Risofladan, Vaasa | collected... | reverse complement strand
GCAAGGAACATCGTCACGGAGGTCAGAACGGAACCGATTGGCGGCCCGCCCGCCTCCATCTGGGATTCGCTGCGGCAGCGGATGCAAGACTTCAGCTCAGCCGAGCGCAAGGTCGCCAGGGTAGTGCTCACGAACTCGCCGACGGTCGGGCTGGAGACGGTCGCGCGGCTCGCCGAGCTGGCCGGCGTCAGCGGCCCCACCGTAATCCGGTTCGTCAACCGGCTCGGCTTCGACAGTTTCATCGACTTCCAGCGCGCCATCCGGGTCGAGCTCGATGCCCGGATGGCATCGCCGGTCGGGCGCTACGCACAGCAGGGCGCGGCCGTCGGGCTCGATCAGGTGATCGGGCAGCACCGCGACCTGTTCGTTCGTGACCTGCAGGAGACCTTTGACGCGATGTCCCCCGGCGAGTTCCAGGCGGTCGTCGACCTCCTGGCCGATACCCGCAGGCGGATCTGGGTGGTCGGCGGCAGGTTCAGCCGCATCCTGGCGCAGTACCTGCACCTGCATCTGCAGCAGCTACGGCCGAACGTCCACCTGCTGACCGAGAGCGCGGCTGACCGGGTCGCCGCCGCCCTCGACGCAGGCCGGCGGGACGTCCTGGTGGCCTTCGACTACCGGCGCTATGAGACCGAGACCATCGACCTGGCCAGGGCGATGGCTGGCTCGGACGCGACCGTCGTGCTCTTCACCGACCGGTGGCTTTCGCCCATCGCCGACGTTGCCGAGGTCGTACTCCCGTCCATCGTCGAATCGCCCTCGCCATTCGAGACGCTGGTCCCTGGCCTCGCCGTCGTGGAGGCCGTGGTCGCCGGCCTGGTCGGCGCCATGGGCCAGCCGGCCAGGCGCCGGGTCGAGCGGTACGCGGCGATCACCGACCGGATGGTGATCGGGTGGAATCCGCCAGGCAAGAAGGAGCCGGGGCATGACAAGAAGGAGCCAGGGACATGACAGGCGTTGACTTCACGCTGGTGGCCACGTGCGACCTGGCCGGCCACGTGCGGGGCCGCTCGTTCAGCGCGGACCAACTGCCCGGCCGCCTGGACAGCGGCGTCGGCTGGGTGCCCGCCAACATCGCCATCACGGCATTTGGCGAGCTGGCCGAGTCCGCCCTGTCAGGCCCGCTCGGTGACCTGCGGCTGCGGCCGGATCCCGCGGCCAGCGTCCGGCTGGACCCGATCTCGGACGGCGGGGCCTTCCAGGTCACCCTGGCCGACATCGTCAACCTGGACTACTCTCCGTGGTCGTGCTGTCCGCGGCAGGTACTGCGCCGGGCGCTGGCTGCCCTGCAGGCCGAGTTCGGCCTGTCGGTCCGCGCCAGCTTCGAGCACGAGTTCTCCATCCTCGGGCCCGATGGCTCGGTCCTGCCCCGCGGCGGGCCGCCGTTCACCGTCGGGGCATTGCGGTGGCTCGAGCCATTCGGCTCCGACCTGGTCACCGCGCTGGACCGAGCCGGCTTCGAGCCGGACAACTGGCTGGCGGAGTTCGGGCCCAATCAGTTCGAGATCACCCTGGCCCCCTGTGACGCCCTCGCCGCGGCGGACCGCGCTGTGCTGCTCCGCGAGCTGGTTCGCGATCTGGCGGGGCGGCATGGCCGGCGGGCGTCCTTCAGCCCGCTGATCCAGCCCAAGGCAATCGGCAACGGGGTGCACGTGCACTTCAGCCTGTGCGACGCGGACCGGGAGCCGGTCTTGTACGATCCGTCGGCAGCCGGCGGACTCAGCTCGGCCGGATCGTCCTTCGCGGCCGGCATCCTCGCGCATGGCAAGGCGATCTGCGCCCTGACCGCGCCCAGCGTCGTGTCGTACCTGCGCATGCGACCGCACACTTGGAGCACCGCGCACATCTCGCTTGGCCTGCGTAACCGCGAGTCGATGCTACGCATCTGCCCGACGGTGGGAACGCGCGACATCGCCGGCCAGTACAACCTGGAGTTCCGCGCGGCCGACGCGACCGCCAACCCGTGGCTGGTCATGGCCGCCGTGGTCCTCGCCGGGCTCGACGGCCTGCGCGCCCAGATGCCACGTCCCCCGGTGGTCGAGGGGGATCCGGACGGCTGGACACAAGCCCAGCGCGAGTCCGCCGGAATCGCCCCGCTGCCAGGCTCCCTGGACGAGGCCCTCGACGTCCTCGCCACCGACGAAGTCGCGGGGCAGTGGCTCGGGCCTGAGCTCCTCGGCGCCTACCTGGCGGTCAAGGGCAATGAGATGGCCGCGCTCAAGGGAGCCTCGGCTGAGACGATCTGCGAGAGGTACACGGATGTCTACTAACCGGGCAGGCGATCGTGCGGCGGTTCCGGATCAGGGTGACCCGGCGCCCGGCCTGCTGATCGACCACCACTGCCATGGCGTTGTCCGCGATGACCTGGACAGGCCGGCCTTCGAGCAGCTCATGACCGAGTCTGCTCTGCCGGCGCCACCGGGAACCACCCATCTGGACACCCCGATGGGACTGGCGATCCGCCGGTGGTGCGCCCCACTGCTCGATCTGCCGCGGCACGCGCCCGCCGAGCGGTACCTGGAGCGGCGCGCCGAGCTGGGAACCGCCGAGGTGAACCGCAGGCTGCTGACTGCCGCCGGCATATCACACCTGCTCCTGGACACCGGGTACACGCCAGCGGCGATCCTGGCTCCGGCGGAGATGGCCCGGGTAGCCGGAGCGCGGGCGCACGTAGTGACCAGAATCGAGGCCGTGGCCGAGCAGGTCGCCGCCGCGAGCGATTCCCCGGCGGACTTCCTGGCGTCGCTCGGCCCGGAGTTGCACCGCCAGGCAGCCGCATCGGTCGGGCTCAAGTCGATCATCGCCTACCGGTACGGGCTGGATTTCGACCCGGCACGGCCGGGCGATCACGAGGCCCTCGCCGCCGCGCAGGAGTGGTTCGCGGCAGGCAGCCGTGAGCGCGTCACGCATCCGGTGCTACTTCGCTGGCTGCTGTGGCAGGGCGTGGACATCGCGCGAGAGCTCGCCCTGCCGGTCCAGTTCCACGTCGGCTACGGCGACGGCGACCTGGAAGTGCACCGGTGCAACCCGCTCCTGATGACCTCGTTCATCCGCGCGACGACCGGGCTGGGCGTTCCGCTGATGCTGCTGCACTGCTACCCGTACGAGCGCGAGGCCGGGTACCTGGCCGCCGTGTTCCCGCATGTCTACTTCGACGTCGGCTGCATCGTGCATTACACCGGCGCCGAGAGCCGCCGGGTCATCGCGCACGCTCTCGAGCTGGCCCCGTTCCACAAGGTGCTTTTCAGTACTGATGCCTTCGGGCTGCCGGAACTGTACCTGGTGGGCGCCTCGGCGTTCCGCCGCGGCCTGGACGCCACGCTCTCCCGGTGGGTGGAGAACGACGACTGCACGCGGCTGGATGCGCACGCGATTACCGAGATGGTGTGCTCCGGCAATGCGCTGCGGGTGTACCCCGGGCTGTCCGCGTGATCGGCCGGAGGTGACGCCGCTCGACCTGCCCGGCTTCGTCGGCGCGGTAGAGCAGGAGCTTGCGTCCGTGCTGGCCGACGTTAGGGCCCTGCGCCGGCGCATTCACCAGGCCCCAGAGATCGGCTGGCAGGAGCACCGCACGTCGGCCGCCATCGTCGGCGCGCTCCCTGGCCTCACCGTGGAGCCGATCGCCGGGACCGGGCTGCTCGTCCGCACCGGGAGCGCCGGCACGCCCGCGATCGGCGTCCGGGCCGAGCTCGACGCGCTGCCGCTGGCCGAGCAGACCGGCGCGAGCTTCGCCTCGGCGACGGGGGTGATGCATGCCTGCGGTCACGACGTGCACATGTCCGCGCTCGTGGCCCTGCTGCGTGCCTTCGCCCTGGCTACCGCGGCCACGCCCGCGCCAGCGGCGCTGCTCGGCGTCTTCCAGCCCAGCGAGGAGGCGTCCCCGTCCGGGGCCGTGCGGATCACCGAGACCGGGCGGCTGCAAGAGCAGCACCTGGCGGCGATGCTGGCAGTGCACCTTCACCCGGACGTCCCGTGGGGAGCGGTCACGACGGGCGAGGGCGCGGTGAACGCCGGCTCGGACAGCTTCGTCCTGACTGTCACGGGCGCGGGCGGCCACGGGGCCTATCCGCACCGGAGCCATGATCCGGTGCTCGCGCTGAGCCAGGTCGTCGTGGCCCTGCAGCAGGTCGTCAGCCGCCGCACCGATCCGATGCACCCGACCGTTCTGTCCGTCTGCCGGCTGCAGGCCGGCTCGGCGGCCAACGTGATCCCGACCGAGGCGCTTGCCGAGGGCACTGTCCGCGTGCTCATCCCGGATGACCGCCAGGAGATACTCGACCTGATCGCGTCGGTGACGGAGAATACGGCCACCGCGTACGGGTGCCTGGCGAGGGTGGAGTTCACCCTCGGTGATCCTCCCCTCGTCAACGACCGCCGGCTGGTGAGCGCCGTCGATCCCTGGCTTGACCGCAGCGGGTTCGGCGCAGCCGAGCCGATGCGCTCCTGCGGGTCAGACGACTTCGCGGTCTACCGCGAGGTGGCGCCCAGCCTCATGATGTTCCTCGGCCTGCGCGGCCATGACGGGGACAGTTACCCGGCCCTGCACCACCCGGCGTTCCTGCCGCCAGAGGATGCCGTGGAACAAACCGCGCGCGCCATGCTGGCCGCCTATGCGGGAGCGGCGGAACTGATCATCGGCACCGGCTAGCGATCGCGCCGGCTCCGCCGCCGGCTCTGATCGCCGCCGTCAGCTCCGATCAGGGAGTCCAGCCGAGGATCTTGCCGCCATCGGCCCGGACGGTCACGCCGGTGACGTAGCCGGCGTCGTCGCTGGCCAGGAAGGCGACCACCGAGGCGATGTCGCCCGGCTGCGCGACCCGCCCGAGCGGCAGCTGCGCGCCTACCTCCCGGCGCGCGCTGTCGTCGACCAGGTAGTCGGCGTTCAGCGGCGTATCGACGATTCCCGGCGCGACGCAATTGACCCTGATGCCGAGCGCGCCGAGTTCCCAGGCCATGGCCTCGGCGAGCATGCGAGCGCCGCCCTTCGATGCCACGTAGGGCGCCGTTCCCGCCGAGGGAGACTCCGCCGAGATGGACGTGACGACCACGATCGACCCGCCCGACCCGGCGGCGACCATCTCCCGCGCCGCGGCCTGCGCGGTGATGAACACGCCGGTCAGGTTCACCGCCAGATGGCGATTCCAGGTAGCCAGGTCGGCGTCGAGGAACGGGACGGGCTCGAACACGCCCGCGTTGCAGACGGCGATGTCCATCCTGCCGAACCGCTCGCGCCCGGCCCTGATGGCGGCACGCACGTCCTGCGCGGCCGTCACGTCGGCAAGCACGGGGAGCACGGTTCCCTCTTCGACCTCCCGCTGCCAGGCGCCGGCGGGCAGCGGATTGCGATCGAGCGCGATCACCTGCGCCCCGTCATCGAGTAGTCGCCGCACGACAGCCGCGCCGATACCCTGCGCTGCGCCCGTCACCGCGGCCACGCGGCCTGCTAGCCTCACCGGACTCCCGTCATGCCAGATCGTCGGCGAACATCTATTACAGATAGACACTCTACATGGAACAACGTAACATCTGTAATATACCAGCCAGTACCCGTCCGATGGCCAGTACGTCAGAGGGAGAGACATGACACAGATCAGCTGCCGGGCAGCGGCTGCCTGATGACCGCGCACCCGTACATCCCGAACTCTGAGCCCCGGGTCAGAGCGCAGATGCTGGCCGCCGTCGGCGCCGCGAGCACCGAGGAGTTCTATGCGGCGATCCCGGCGGCCCTGAGGGTTGACGGCCTGCTGGACCTGCCGGAGCCGTTCACCTGCGAAGCGGACCTGGTTCGTCATGTCGAGGGACTGCTTGGCCGCAACACCTCGACGCGCGACGCGATCAGCTTCCTCGGCGCGGGCTGCTACAACCATCACGTGCCCGCGGTCTGCGATGAGGTGAACGGCCGGAGCGAGTTCCTCACGGCCTACGCCGGCGAGCCGTATGAGGATCATGGCAGGTTCCAGGCGCTCTTCGAGTACGCGAGCATGATGGGCGAGCTGCTGGAGATGGACGTCGTCACCGTTCCGGTCTACGACGGCTACCAGGCGTCGGCCACCGCGCTGCGGATGTGCGGCAGGATCACCGGCCGGCCGGTGGTCCTGGTCACCACGGCGATCAGCGCGGACAAGCGCCGCAAGATCGCCGACTACCTGCTGCCGGACATGCGGATCCGCGACCTGCCCGCCAGCGCCGGCACCGGGACCCTCGATGAAGACTCGCTCGCCGCGGCACTGGACGACGACGTCGCTGGCGTCTACCTGGAGAGCCCCAACTACTTCGGCGTCGTGGAGACCGGCATCGCCCGGGCGGCCGGGCTTGCCCACCGCAACTCCTCGCTCCTGGTCGTCAGCGCCGACCCCATCTCGCTCGGCGTGCTCGCGTCGCCGGCTTCCCTCGGCGCCGACATCGCGTGCGGAGACATCCAGAGCCTGGGCATGCATCAGTACTTCGGCGGCGGCCAGGCCGGCTACATCGCCGTGCACGACGACGAGCGGTTCGTCATGGAGTTGCCTGCCCGGCTTTTCGGACTGGCTCCGACCAGCGTCCCCGGCGAGCTCGGCTTCGGCGACGTGGCATACGAGCGGACCTCCTTTGCCGTCCGTGAGCAAGGAAAGGAATGGGTGGGAACCGCTGCCGCGCTCTGGGGCATCACCGCCGGCGTCTACCTCGCCCTGATGGGCCCGGCCGGCATGACCGACATCGGGGATACGATCCTGGCCCGCACCCGGTACGCCATGATGCGCCTGGACGCCATCCCAGGCCTCACCGTCCGGCACCTGCCCTCGCCGCACTTCCGCGAGTTCGTCGTGGACCTGACCGGATCCGGAGCGCAGGTCGCCGCCGTGGACGCCGCGCTGCGCTCGGCCGGGATCTTCGTCGGCAAGGACCTGTCCAGCGAGTTCCCCGAGCTCGGGCAGTCGATCTTGGTCTGCGTAACCGAGTTGACCACCAAGGCCGATATCGACCGGCTGGCCGACCTGCTGAAGGAAGCGATCGTTACCCGATGAGCCACCTAGAGCACGCCGCAGGACCTGGCGGGTTCCCGATCGAGGCGAAGCCGCCGCTGCGCCGGTTCCATCAGGCCCGCTGGGATGAGCCCCTCATCTTCGAGCTGACCCAGCCCGGCCAGCGGGGCATCCTCGTTCCGCCCGCCGAGCCGGCTGTCACCGAGGCCGTCGCCGGCGCGCCAGGCGAGCTGCCACCGGGCATCCGCAGGGCCGCCCCGCCTGCCCTGCCCGAGATGTCGCAGCTCCACGTGCTGCGCCACTACCTGCGGCTGTCGCAGGAGAATCTCGGCTTCGACCTGAACGTCGACGTCGGGCAGGGCACCTGCACGATGAAGTACAGCCCGAAGGTCAACGACCGGCTGGCTGGCTCGCACAAGCTCGCCGACATGCACCCGCTGCAGCACCCCGACACCGCCCAGGGGGTACTGGAGATCTACTGGCGGATGGAGCAGATACTCAAGGCCATCTCTGGCATGGACCGGGTCACCCTGCAGCCGGGCGCCGGATCGGCGGCGATCTACGCGAACGTCTCCATGGTGCGCGCGTACCACGCGGCGCGCGGGCAGGGTGATACCAGGGACGAGATCATCACGACCATCTTCTCGCATCCGTCGAACGCGGCCTGCGCCAAGACAGCGGGATACAAGGTCATAACCCTGTATCCGGACGCCGACGGCTACCCGGACCTCGACAGCCTGCGGGCGGCGGTCAGCGACCGGACAGCGGCACTGCTGATCACCAATCCCGAGGACACCGGCATCTTCAACGCCGCGATCGCCGAGTTCGTCGACGTGGTGCACCAGGCAGGCGGCCTCGCCGTGTACGACCAGGCGAACGCCAACGGGATACTCGGCATCACCAGGGCCAGGGAGGCGGGCTTCGACCTCTGCCACTTCAACCTGCACAAGACGTTCTCCACGCCCCATGCGTGCGGCGGCCCGGCAGCCGGAGCGTCGTGCGTGACCGCGGAGATCGCGCCGTACCTGCCAGTGCCCACGGTCGAGCGCGATGGGGAGAGGTTCTTCCTCGACTACGACCGCGAGCAGTCGGTGGGCAAGATTCGCCCGTTCACGGGCGTCGGGCCGAACATACTCCGCGCCTACGCGTGGGTGATGAGCCTGGGCGCGGAAGGCCTGCGCCAGGTTGCTGAGACCGCGGTGCTCAACAACAACTACCTGCTGAGCAAGATCCTGGAGATCCCGGGCGCCAGCCTGCCGTACGCGAGCGGCCAGCGCAGGATCGAGCAGGCCCGCTACAGCTGGGAAGAGCTCGCCGCCGATACCGGGGTGCACTCGGAGGAGATCGGCATCCGGGCCGCGGACTTCGGGGTGCACTACTGGACGAGCCACCACCCCTACGTCGTCCCCGAGCCGTTCACGCTTGAGCCCTCGGAGTCTTACACCAAGTCGGACCTGGACGAGTACGCGGCGATCCTGAGCCAGGTCGCGCACGAGGCCAGGACCGATCCCGGCCTGGTACGGGGCGCCCCGTACAACCTGCCTGTGCACCACACCGAGCACGAGGTGCTCGATGATCCCGCCCAGTGGGCCGTCACCTGGCGCGCGTATCAGCGGAAGCACGTCACCGGCACGCCATGAGCCCGGTCATCGGCCTGATCGTGAATCCCGTCGCGGGAATCGGCGGCCCGGCGGCGCTGAAGGGAAGCGACGGCGCAGACGTGCAGCGGCGGGCCATCCGGACGGGCGCGGTCCCCCGGTCCGGCGAGCGGGCCGCGGTGACCGTGCGGCGGCTGCTCGCGAGGCTGCCGGACCTCGTCCTGCTCGCCGCCCCGGACCGGATGGGCGAGCGGGCAGCCCTCGACTGCGGCGTTGCCGGCCCGCGCCTGCGCGTCGTCATCGAGACCGGGCAGGTCACCACGGGCGATGACACCAGCAGGGCCGCCGTAGCCATGCGGGCTGCGGGCGCGGAGCTGATCTTGTTCGCCGGCGGCGACGGCACTGCCCGCGACCTTGTCCGCGGGGTATCCGAGTCGGTCCCGGTGCTCGGCATCCCTGCGGGCGTCAAGATGCAGTCCGCGGTCTTCGCCACCTCGCCGGTCGCGGCCGCCGAGGTCGCCATTGCCTTCCTGGCGCGCGGCGGCACGATGGTGCGCCCCCGCGAGGTCGTGGACATCGATGAGGATTGCCTGCGGGCCGGGCGGCTGACCGCCCGGCTGCACGGCCATCTCGCCGTGCCCGTGGAGCGGCGGCGGGTCCAGGACCGCAAGACCGGAAGCAGCCAGGCGGCGGCCGGCACCGCGGCGGACGTTGCCGCCGCCTTCGCCGCCCAGATGGAGCCTGGCCGGCTCTACGTGCTAGGACCCGGCACCACGATGCGGGCAGTGGCGGATCATCTCGGTATCCCCAAGACGCTGCTCGGCGTCGACGTGGTGACAACCGCGGGACTGGTGGCCGCCGACGTCACCGCACGCGACCTGGATGCCATGGTCAGCGCCGGCACCACGATTGCCGTCTCCCCGATCGGGGGCCAGGGCTTCATCTTCGGCCGGGGCAACCAGCAGATCAGCGCGACCGCGCTCGCCGCGGTGGGGCCCGGTGGCATCGCCGTCCTCTGCACGCACGAGAAACTGGCCGGCCTGCGCGGCGCTCCGCTGCTCGTCGATACCGGCGACCCGGCGGTGGACGCCAGCCTCGCCGGCCACGTGCGGGTCATCACCGGTCGCAACGAGCGCACCATCTACCGGACAAGGGCCGCAGGAGGCTAGCCGAATGGCAGATCTGAAGAACAAGACGGCGGTCATCACCGGCGCGGGCTCCGGCATCGGCCGGGCCATCGCCCAGTGCCTCGCCGGAGCGGGAGCCCGGGTGCTCGTGCTCGACATCGACGGGGAACGCGCCGCTGCCGTCGCCGGCGAGATAGTCGCGGCCGACGGCTCGGCGCTGGCGCTCGCCGCCGACGTGAGCCGCGCCGCAGACTGCCAGGCTGGCATCGAGACGGCGGTCAGGACCTGGGGCGGCGTCGATGTGCTGGTGAACAACGCGGGCATCATCCGGCGTGCCGACGCGGTGAGCACGACGGAGGAGGAGTGGGACCTGGTGATGGCGGTGAACGTGCGGTCGGTGTTCCTGATGTGCAAGTACGCCATCCCGGTCATGAGCGCGGGGACCGGCGGCGCGATCGTGAACACCGCATCCGGCTGGGGCCTCAAGGGCGGGCCGAACGCGATCTCCTACTGCGCGTCGAAGGGGGCAGTGGTGAACATGACCAGGGCACTGGCGATCGACCACGGCCCGCAGGGCATCCGGGTCAACGCGGTCTGCCCTGGCGATACCGACACGCCCATGCTCCGCGAGGAGGCGCGCCAGCTCGGGATCGATGCCGGGCAGTTTCTCGCCGAGGCCGCCGACCGGCCGCTGGGCCGCATGGGCAGCCCGCGGGAGATCGCGCAGGCAGTGCTCTGGCTCGCATCCGATGCCAGCAGCTATGTCACGGGGACGGCGATCCCCGTCGACGGCGGCGGCATCGCCTGACGGAGTGCCCGCGCCAGCGCTCCGCCCCGGCGGGATCACCAGCCGCTGTAGGCGGCGACCGCGTCCTTGTCCACCTGCCCGGCCTCGGCGTCACCGATCGCCCGGTCCACGATCTCGATGGCCTGCTGAACCTGCTGCGCCGAGATGATCAGCGGCGGCGTGATTTCCAGGACGTCGGCACGGGGTCCCACGTAGAACAAGACAACCCCGAGTTCCCACGCCCGGTAGGCGACCTGTGCCGCCAGCGTCGGCTGGGACGAGCCATCGGCGCTCGCGTCGCCGCGCAACTCGAGCCCGATCACCAGGCCTCGTCCCCTGACCTCGCTGACGCACCGGTGCCTGCCCTGCAATTCGCGCAGGCCCCGCAGGAACACCTCACCCGTCGCAGCCGCCCGGGCCGGCAGATCCTCCGCCAGGATGGTGCGCAGGACGGCGCGGCCGGCCGCCGCGCACACCGGGTTGCCCGCGGTGGTCAGCATGGTAAAGGCCTCGGCCACGTTCATGACCTCCGCAGGCCCGACGGCCGCGCTGAGCGGCAGGCCTCCGCCTAGCGACTTCCCGAAGGTGACCACGTCGGGCTCGACGCCGTCCGCCGCGAACGCGTGCAGCATCCCGGTCCTGCCCAGCCCGACCTTCACCTCATCGCACAGCAGGAGCGTCCCGTGCCTGCCGCACCGGTCCCTGAGCTCGCGCAGGAACCCGGCCGGCGGGATGACTATGCCGCCGTCGGACATCACCGGCTCGACCAGCAGGGCCGCCGCCCCGCCGGGCGCGCCGAGCACGGCATCCAGTCTGGCAAGGATCGCGGGCAGGTCGGTCCCCGGCGCCGCGCCGGGGTAATCCAGCAGGGTCAGATCCGGATCGGCAGGCTCGCCAGCGTCGACCATCAGCCCGGAGAACTGCGCCGAGCCTGCCAGGCCGCCGTGATAAGAGCCGTGGAAGGCGACCAGGCGACGTCTGCCGGTAGCCCGCCGGATCGCGCGGACCACCGCCTCGTTCGCGTCCGAGCCGCTGTGACCCAGGTAGACGCGACGGTCCGCGGCACCGGGCAGCGTGGCGACGAGCTCTTCGGCCAAGCCGACAGACTCGGGGTTGCAGACAGACCCGGCTCCCGCCCCTGCCATGTCGCCGGCGGCGCGGGCGACGGCGGCGACCACGGCAGGATGGGCATAGCCCAGCCCCGCCGCGCTCCAGGTGGCGGACAGGTCCAGGAGCCTGCGCCCGCCCGCCTCGTGCAGCCAGCACCCGTCGCCGCCGGTCACCGCGAGCGGGAAGAACCGCAGCCGCTGGACGGCGGCCAGGGCCGCGGCCTCCCTCTCGTACAGGCGGCTCCCGCACTGGTCGGTCAAGGTCAGACGGCCTTGCCGGCCGACTGCCCCGCCTCGGCGGGATCCGGATCATCGATCTCGGCGGTGAGCTGCTCGCCGATCCGGCGGGCGAGCGACGGGCGGATCACCACGGCGGCCAGGCCGAGCACGCACCACGCGGCCACCAGGTAGGGGAAGACCGTGTAAGGAGGGCTGACGCCGGCGAGCTGCTCATAGAAGACGTAGGCCAGGTAGGCGACTCCGACCAGGGGGATCAGCAGCTCGATCCTGGGGATGTCGGCCCTGCGCGTGATGATGAACCGGATGGTGCCGAGGGCAACGGCAGCATAGACGACGATGATCCCCAGGACACCGATGGTGGCGTAGTAGAAGTAGACGTTGACCTCCGTCGTCCCGTAGAGCGACATCACCAGGTCCGCAACCAGCGACACGGCGAAGACCGCGATCAGGGCGGCGACGGGCGCGCCGTGCCGCTCAGATTTCTTGCTGAGGATGGCAGGACCGAATCCGTCCCGTGACAAGGCGAAGACCATCCGCCCCGCACCGGCGCCGCTGCTCATGGCGCTGGCGAAGGCGCTGCCTGCGGCAGCGAGAGACAGCACGGTCGCCAGCCCGCCGCCGATGTACGCCTTCGCGAGATCGCTCACGGCGTTGCTGGATCCCGAGAATGCGGCCACCCCCGCCGCATTAGTGCCGAAGCCGATGGTCTCCGCGAACATGGTGACGATGTAGAAGACGGCGCTGATAGCCAGGGCGCCGATGATGGAGCGCGGGATGTTACGGCGGGGGTTCGTCGTCTCCTCGCCCAGCGATGCCGATGCCTCGAAGCCCGCCCACGACAAGAACGCGAACACCGTCGCCGAGATCAGGGTCCCGAATTTGATGCCGCCGGGGGTGAAGGTAGCGCCGACCGCGAACGTCTGCCCGTGCGGGGCGTGACCGCTGAGGATCCTGGCGAAGATGACGACAACGAGAACGGCGATCAGCAGGATGCCGAAGCCCTCGAACGTGAGCAGGCTGCGGGCGGCGATCCGCACCGGCCGGGTGTTGAGGTACAGCATCAGCAAGCCGGCGGCGAGGGCGATCGCGAACCAGGGGATGTGCGCGTGGATTCCCACATCGGCCAGGAAGCCCGAGAAGAACAGGGCGGTGGCGGCAAGGCTGCAGATCGTGAAGGACACGTAGACGCCCAGCAGGGTGAAACCAGAGAAGAAACCAGCGCGGGGCCCCAGGGTCTTCCCCGCCAGCGCGTAGACCGACCCAGCGTGATTGAAGTAACGGGTCAGCCGGACGAATCCGTAGGCGACCAGAATCACTCCGAGGAAGCCGATCACGAAGACGAGCGGGACCTTTGCACCGACCCGGCTTGACGGCAGCGGGCCGTTGAGTGCCATGGCCAGGGTGGGAGCCATCAGCCCGATGGACAGTGCCAGCGCTTCCCATGGCTTGAGCTGGCGGCGGAGTCTGGTTCTCTCGGCCATTGGCGTCGACCTGCCTTCTTCATGACCGCTGACGGCGGGGCTAGGCGGTACCTTGGCTGGGATGGTAACACTTGTTAGAGCCTGGCTGTCAATGATCTGCGATGTATCGTACGTTAGTTACTGGCCCGGCCCGGCGCCCGGCACGAGCCGCCCGGTTGAGGCTGACCGACGTCGAGCGGCCGCCTTCGCCGGGTCCGACCGACCGGCGGGCCGCCCCGAGGGACGGCCCGCCTTCTTGGGTCACACTGGGCGCCGCGGCGCCCCCGACTGGCTCACCGGATAGCGCTCAGGACATCAGCCGACCCCACCACGGCGTCGGAGTCGGCCGCCGCGGCCCGCGCCACCGCCGGGCAGGCCGGGTGCGAGGGGCAGGCCGGCCGGGCGAGCGGGGTCACCCGCAGCAGCCGGGCCAGCGGCGCCGGCAGCCACCAGTTGGCCCGTCCGAACAGGGCCACCATCGCCGGCACCAGCAGGCAGCGGATGAGCACGGCGTCAATGAGGATCCCGGCGCCCAGACCGGTGGCCAGGATCTTCAGGTCGGTTACCGGTCCGGTGGACATCGACAGGAAGCTAAGCATCAGGATGGCGGCGGCACTGGTGACCAGGCGCCCGGTCCGGCCCAGGCCCTCGGTCACCGCGAGACGGCCGTCACCAGTGGTGTCGTAGACCTCGCGGATGCGAGTCAGGATGAACACCTCGTAGTCCATGGACAGCCCGAACAGGAAGGCGAAGACCATCAGGGGCACCCACATAGTGATCGCGCCGGTGGCCGGGAGACCCCAGATCGCCCGGGAGCCGTGCCCGTCCTGCCAGACCCAGGTGAGCACCCCGTACGCGGCGGTCAGCGAGATGAGGTTGAACACGACGGCCTTGGCCGCCAGGACTACCGAGCGGAACGCCCGGGTCAGCAGCAGGAAGGTGGCGACGCTGATGATCGCGAGCATCAGCGGGAAATGCCCGTACACGGCGTGGTCGAAGTCGATCAGCGACGCGCCGTCACCGCCCACGCCCACCACGTGCGGGCTGGCCAGCAGGGCGTTCTCGAGCCGGGCGATGGTGGCCTGGCCAGACGGAACGTTACTTTCGGCGGTCGGGATGACGGTCACGATGGCCGC
>Ga0307373_10009593_pt1 | contig 14421 bp, 14 predicted proteins | sample OX2MG_FD_202534 | JGI IMG/M metagenome (GOLD analysis project Ga0307373, IMG submission 202534) | Soil microbial communities from Risofladan, Vaasa, Finland - OX-2 | ecosystem: Environmental > Terrestrial > Soil > Coastal area > Acid sulfate soil | place: Finland: Risofladan, Vaasa | collected... | reverse complement strand
ACTGAGTCGGCGACTGTACGGGTCACAGCATTGCTGTGGCTCGACGACCAAGATGCCGTCTGACCTGGGGCGATGCGTTCACTGTCGCTGTCAGCTCCCCTACGCAGTCCCCGCGACTGAACAGTTCCCGGTACGAGGTTGACCCCGAATTGACGTCGTCGTAGGTTCAAATCGGCGGAGCAGCTCCAACCTTCGGGTGAGGTCCCCGATGCCGTACACCTCCACGGTGACTACTTCAGGGGTGGTTCTCGAAGCGTTGGCGGGCGGCGTTGACGCTTATGCCCGCAGCGCCGGCAATCGTCCGCCAGTCGGCAGTTTGGCCTCTCAAGCGGTTGATCCAGCCCGCCAACTCGGCTTCGACCCGGTCAGCACTGCGAACGAGCGCTGGAAGCAGGGCCAAGATGTCTTCAGTGGAAGGGTCGTTGAACTCAGACCGCCGTCGGGAAGACTCCTCCGGGGTGGTCTGGGCGGCGTCGGCGATGATCGTGGCGGACAGCTCGATACATTCGTTGCAGATGTACACACCCCGACCGGCAACGAGCCTTTGCACCGTGGTGTCGGGCTTGCCGCAAAACGAGCAGGACGCGATGACGGCCTCGGTGGGGGTAGCGGGAGATGGCATGGGGTTCTCCTGTTGGTGGCGGATGCTCCGCAGGGCGGTCGCGTAAGGTTCACCGATCTGAGCGGCGCGCGATCTGACTCGACGCTTGAGGTGTTTCTTCGTCGTCATCCGGTCTCGCACACTCCGATCGGCGCCCCAACTACACCCTCGGAATGGGTGACGGATAACGACCCGAGGACATGATCCCCTTTCCCTCCAGGTGCCAGCTTGCTGGGATAGCCGGCGAAGGGCGGCGCGGAACTCGCCGCCCGCCATCGTTGCCCGTCCCGGTCGGCCGAGTCAAGCCGCGCAGTGTCAGACCTTCGGGTTCAGGACCCGACACCTAGCCTGTGCCAGTGAGTACGTCGGTTCCTGAGCCCATCGGACCATCGCCGGGCAGGGAGCCAGCGTCTTGCCGACGTGTTCAGCGCGAGATGGCCCGGATCAGGTCCTGGCCACGAAGGTGAACAGCCGCTGGCCGGGCATCAGCGCGGCGGGCTCGCCCGTCAGCCGGTGCGCGCCCACCGACATGAACCCGTCGTCGCTGATGTCGAACGCCTCCTCGCGGAAGCCCGCGTCCTTGAACCAGGACCGGATGGCGGGGGTCAGGTCAGGCGGCACGCGGTGCCTGGTCCACAGGACCAGTGCACCGGGCGCGCACAGGCTGGGCAGGGCGGCCACTGTGGCCTGGATGTCGCTGACGGTGATGTTGCCGAAGATGCCGCACACCATGACGATCCGGGCGGGGACCGCTCCCGCGCAGGCATCGGTGATCCCGGCGTCGGCCTGCAGCACGTCGACGGTGTCCAGCCCGGCCGCCCGCGCTGCCTGCCGCGCCGCCGCGACGTTGCGCTCGTCCAGCTCGACCAGCCGGGCACTCACGTCGTCGCGGCGCGGATGTTCGGCCAGGACGCCGATCACGTCGCGGCCCTGCCCGGCGCACAAACTGATCAGCCGCATGCCCCGGGTGGGGGCATGATCGAGTTCAGCGCGCAGGTGGCCTTGCACGAGTTTCCCCCGCCGGGAGAGCAGGGAACCGGGATCGTCGTAGTCCCGGTGCCATTCCACCCAGTCACGCTGCGCCACCCGGGCAGCCTACGTCCACCGATGGCCCGCATCGATGGCAGCCCCGCCTACGCCCGAGACCGACTGGAGCGGTCTGCGCCGGCTCGGCACCGACCAGGTTGACCTGTACTACGACCGATCCTTCGGGTTCGATGCCCGAAGGTTGCGTTCGGCACCTAAACCCTGACCAAGTGATCCGATCCCGACCAAGCCTGGCCCGATCCTGGACCAGCTCAATCGTGCCCGAGATGAGCACACCTCGGCCGGCGACGAGTAGCGGAGAGAGCAATCTATGTTCCTACTCTTGCCATTACTTCGGCGGCTTGCTCATCACAACCGGGCTTGGGTCGTGTTGGCCTGCGGTGCAGCGCTGTTTGCAGTGGGCATCGGCATCTCCCTCGTGGGCATTGCCACGCATCAGCCGGCGGTCACGCGTATTGGATTCCTCGTCCTCCTTATAGCAATCATCTACTCAGTCGTTGCGGTGTGCGGTCGACGGACCGCTCAACTTCATGACCGCCTGGATGATGACGATTGAACCCGGTGATGATCGGCGGTCGAACGGCGTTATCCGATCGGACAGGCGGCGCATACGGTGCGGTGACTGCCGTCCTTATGAGAGTTTGCACAACGGAGAGGCGTCAATCTTCTACACCCATGACAACCGACAAAACGTGGCTGCGATCCGGAATTCTGATCCGGGTTCTGGCCGGCCGGTGAACCCTTGACCGGATCAGCAGTGCGGCGGCTACTTCAGCGGTAAGGAACTACTGGCTTGCTGGGGCGGGCGGCGGATACGCGTTTAGTTGGAGGCAGGCCGCTTCCTAGGTTCGTCTTCTGGGTATGACGAGCCCGGTTTCGTAGGCGGCTACAACGGCTTGGGTGCGGTCGCGCAGTCCGAGTTTGTTGAGTACACGGCTCACGTGGGTTTTCACCGTTTCTTCGCTGACTATGAGGCGTTCGGCGATCTCATGGTTGGAAAGTCCTTCGGCAACTAGCCGCAGGATCTCCGTCTCGCGTGGGGTGAGCATTCCGAGTGCGCCGGCGGTCGGACCGCTCGGTTGACGCCGGGTGGCGAATTCGCTGATGAGGTGCCGGGTGATGGATGGTGCGAGTAGGGCGTCGCCTTCGGCAATGACGCGCACGGCGTCGAACAGCCGTTCTGCGGTGCCGTCTTTGAGCAGGAACCCGCTGGCGCCGGCGCGCAGGGCGTCGTAGACGTACTCGTCGAGGTCGAAGGTGGTCAAGATGAGGATGCGTGGACCGTCTGTTGCAGATCGGACGAGCTGGCGGGTCGCTTCAATGCCATCGACTCCAGGCATGCGAATGTCCATGAGCACTACATCGGGATGGAGTTGATTGCAGATTCGTACTGCCTCGGAGCCGTCGGACGCGGTAGCTACGACGGTGAAGTCGGGTTGGGTGTTGAGGAGCTCGGCGAATCCGTCGCGGACGACTTGATGGTCGTCGGCGACGACGAGGCGTATGGGCTCCGCAACCGTCACGCTGGTTCTTCGATCTTGGCCGGGAGGGTGGCGTCGATGAGGTACCCGCCGCCAGGGGCGGGACCGGTGTGCAGGTTGCCTCCGACCGCGGCGGCGCGCTCGTGCATGCCCGCCACGCCGTGGCCACCGACCGGTGCGGAGGGGTCCGGGCCTGGTCCGTTGTCCCGGATCCGGAGGCGCAGCCGATCGTCGCTGTAGGTCATCTCTACATCGACCGCGGCGCCAGGTGCGTATCGCCGGGCGTTGGTAAGGGCCTCTTGGACGATGCGGTACCCGGCGAGCTCGACACCGGGGTCGAGCGGGATCGGCGCGCCACACAGTATCAGCCGGGTGGCGGACCCCGACACCCCGCGCGCCTCGTCGATCAGTTCGTTGAGTTGGTCCAGGCCAGGTTGGGGATGGCGATCCGCAGCGTCGATATCGGCGTCCGGGCGGAGCACGCCAAGCAGCCGTCGCATTTCGACCAGCGCAGCACGGGCGGTGTCGCCGATCGCAGAGAGCCGTTGGGCTCCGGCGGGGGGCATACCGGGCACCGCGAGGCGGGCCGATTCCGCTTGGACGGCAACCATGGAGATGTGGTGGGCGACGACGTCGTGCAGTTCACGGGCGATGCGGGCCCGTTCACCGCGGGCGGTGTGGTCGAGAAGCGTGTCGGCAATGACCTGACGTGCGGCGCGGTTGTCTCGGACCTCCCGGCGGGCCTGCTCAGCGAACCCTCCCAGGGACGCGACCGGTGCCAGCACCGCCAGCAGCACGGTGAGGGCCGCCGCCTCCGAAGAGGTGGGGGGCGGGCCAGTGAAGGTCAATATAAGAAACGGGATGGCGAGGCCCAGGGCCGACAGCTGAATCAGCACCTGCTGTTGGGGGCCGCCGTGGCCGAGCCTGTAGAGGGCGATCAGCAGGGCGACGAAGCCGGTCACGATGAGGGCGTGGAATCCCGCCAGCGACACGACACTCGACGCGCAGATGGCGATCGCCGCGCCCGCCCTGCCCAAGAGCGCGAGTGGCAGGGTGCTCCCAAGAGCGAGGAGCCCGACGGCGAACGCCGACTCGCCAGCGAGCCCGCCGGTCGCTGCCCGGACGATGACCTCGGTCAGTCCAGCAAGGGCGAGCAATGAGGCAAGGATCGCGTCAGCCCGCGGTGCGGCCATCAGCACCCGACCCTTCGCAACGAACCTGGCGGACCAGTCTCGGGCTCGGCTCACGACACCATTGTCGCTCTTGGTCCAGGCCCCGAGCGTCACCCTCGGCAGGGATATCTCTTTCGCGGCTTCCCCCCTGAGAGCTACGCCGAAGATCGCTCCCCAGCGTGACGACAACGATGAGCTGGATCCGTACCGTCTATAGGCATGGAAGCGACCATCGACGTCAGCGGGATCCGTAAGAGGTTCGGGCCCACGATGGCCCTGGACGGCCTGTCGTTCACGGTGGCGCCGGGGCAGGTGACCGGCTTCGTCGGCCCCAACGGTGCGGGGAAATCCACCACCATGCGGGCGATCCTGGGTCTGGACTCCCTCGACGAGGGGAGCGCTCTGGTCGACGGGCAGCCGTACCAGAAGTTGCGCCATCCCCTCAATCACGTCGGATCGCTCCTCGACGCGGCCGCCTTGCACCCGAGCCGCACCGCCCGTAATCACCTGTTGTGGTTGGCCCGCTCGCAAGGACTGTCAGCGCGACGCGTCGACGAGGTGCTTGAGCACGCCGGTCTCGGGGCAGTAGCCAAGCGGAAGGCCGGCGGGTACTCGCTGGGCATGCGCCAGCGTCTCGGCATCGCCGGGGCCCTGTTAGGCGACCCGCCGATCCTGATCCTGGACGAGCCGTTCAACGGCATGGACCCCGAGGGCATCGTGTGGATGCGCGGCTTCCTGCGCTCCTTGGCCGCCCAGGGCCGGGCCGTGCTCGTCTCCAGCCACTTGATGAGCGAGCTGCAAGACGCGGCTACGCATCTGGTGGTGATCGGCCGGGGCCGGCTGGTGGCCGACACCAGCGTGGCCGAGCTGATCGCAGCGGCCTCCGACGGCCGGGTCAGCCTGCGCACCACGGCCCGCTCCCAAGCGGCCACGGTTCTGGCCACTGCCGGGGCCACTGCAGCGGTCACCGGATCGGACACCCTCACGGTTTCGGGGCTGGCCCCTGAGCGGCTCGTGGCGCTGCTCTCCGAAAGCGCCGTGCCCTTCTCGGAAGTCTCGGCCCACCAAGCCTCCCTAGAGGAGGCGTACATGGAACTGACCAGGGACCAGGTCGAGTACCGCCCTATCGATGTGGATGGCGTCCAGCGATGACAAATACCGTGACCCCGTATCGTTCCAAGCAGCCGGTCGGCCGTGACGGGTTCGCCCAGCTGCTCCGAGCCGAGTTCACCAAGTTCCGCACGGTCCGGGCCTGGATGATCGCCCTCAGCGCGGCGGCGGTCGTGTTCGTGCTCCTGGCGTTCCTCAGCGCTTCATTTAGCCGCTCGGGCAACCCCCCAGTACCGACCGGTCCGGGCGGCGAAGCCGTATCCGACAGCTATATGTTCGTGCACCAAGCACTGGTCGGCAACGGCACCCTCACGGCCAGGGTGACGTCGCTTTCGGGAGCGTACACGTCGCCTTCGCCCACCTCGGGAAACGGCTTTAGTCAGTCATCGAAGAGTCAACCGAACTCGCAGTTGCACCCTGGGCTGGCACCGTGGGCCAAAGCGGGAATCATCGTCGAACCGGATACCAACCAGGGAACCGCCTACGCGGCCGTGATGGTCACCGGCTCTCACGGTGTCCGGATGCAGTACAACTACACGCACGACAGCCCCGGCCTTGCCGGCGCCGTCGGGCCGTCCGCCCCCCGGTGGCTTCGGCTCACCCGAGTCGGAGATGTCATCACGAGCTACGACTCGGTCGATGGCGTTCACTGGACCGCGATCGGTACCGCCCGCCTCGAGGGCCTTCCCCATACGGTCCAGATCGGGCTGTTCGCCACCTCACCGCTGTATTTTGCTGCCGGTTCCAGCAATGGGACACCCAGCGTTGCCACTGCCCATTTCGACCATGTCGCCGTCCAGGGCGGCCTATCCCACCGCTCCTGGTCCGGCGACGCGATCACCGATGTCAACTCGGTGCCGTCGGCTTCCACTTGGCACCAGCCATCTGCCGACTCGTTCACCGTCAGCGGGTCAGGCGACATCGCACCGCTTGTCGGTGGTGAAGGTGTTGCTACCCATTGGTCAGGGGCAAGCATCGTCAACGGGACCATCGTCGCGCTCCTCATCGTGATCGTACTCGCCGCTTTGTTCGTCACCTCTGAGTACCGCCGCGGTCTCATCCGCACCACCGTCGTCGCCAGTCCACGCCGCGGGCGGGTCCTTGCGGCCAAAGCCGTCGTCGCCGGATCGACGGCCTTTGCCGCTGGAGCCGTCGCAACCGCGATCGCCGAAGTGATCACCCGCCACGTCTTCGCCGCCAACGGCAACTATCTCTTCCCGCAAAGTGGGGCCGCACTGGCCCGCGTCATCATCGGCACGGGACTGTTCCTGGGGCTCGCTGCGGCACTGGTCGTGGCCCTCGGCACGATGGCGCGGCGCAGCGCCGGGGCGGTCGTCGCCGGCCTCGTGCTCCTGGTGCTGCCGGGCATTCTCGGCTCCGCTGGCTCCGACACCTGGCTGATGCGGTACACCCCGACCGCAGCCTTCGCCATCCAAGCGACTTTGCCCCGCTTCGACCAAGTCTCTAACGCCTACACGCCGGCGAACGGCTACTTCCCCATCAGCCCCTGGGCTGGCCTCGCCGTGCTCGCCGCTTACACCGCGGTGGCCATGGGCGCAGCCATGTGGCTTCTCCGCCGTCGAGACGTCTGACCTCCGCGACCCGTCAGGACGAAGCGTATGAAAGACGCCTTCCACGCCGAGTGGACCAAACTTCGCACCCTGGCCAGCACCTACTGGCTGCTCATCGGGACCGTCATCCTGACGGTCGGTGCCAGTGCCACCGTCGCCGCCACCACCCACGACACGTCCGGTGGCGAGGACCTCACGAAGTTGAGCCTGACCGGCGTCTACCTCGGCCAGACGGTCATCGCTGTCCTCGCAGTCCTCGCCATCTCCGAGGAGTACGGCACCGGCATGATCCGCGCCACCCTCACCGCCATACCGCGCCGCTTCGTGCTCCTCTCAGCCAAAGCCACCAACGTCGCGGGCCTGGCATTCGTCTCCAGTCTGGTTGCCATCGCCGGCTGCCTCGTTGCCGGGCGATTTATGCTCCCAAACGGCGGGCTCAACCGGGCCCACGGCTACGCGCTCGTGTCGATAACCAACGGTCCGACGCTGCGCGCCGCGGCCGGAAGCGTCATCTACCTCGTCCTCATCGCCCTCCTCAGCCTTGGCGTCGCTACCGCTATACACGACACTGCCGTATCCATCGGAGCGGTGCTCGGCCTCCTCTATCTGCCACTCATCCTCGCCCAAGCAGTCTCCGATCCGTTACAACGACACCTCGAACAGATCGCCCCCATGACCGCCGGACTCGCCATCCAAGCCACCACCAACCTGCGCTCCTTGCCCATCTCGCCCTGGGCTGGACTCGGCGTTCTCGCCGCGTGGGCAACCGCAGCGCTCCTCGTTGCCGGGCTCCTCCTGCGGCTCCGTGACGCATGACCCCCACCAGCCCGAGCCGTGACCAATCCAATCAACGATCCGGTCAGCTGACGCATTTGCTCGCCGGGCGTTGGACTCTCCTCGTTCTGGGCCAGCTCGCCGAGAGAGGCCGCCGCTACCAAGACATCCACGACGCCCTCGATGGCATCGCGCACAAGGTGTTGACCGACACGTTGCGACGGGCGGAGCGTGACGGGGTGATCACCCGGCATCTCGACGCAGAGCACATCGCAACCGCCACCCTCTACGGGCTGACGGGCCTGGGCCGGTCGCTCGACGAGCCACTTGCTGCCTTCGATCGTTGGGTCGAGGCCAACTGGCAACGTGTCGAGTCGGCCCGTCGCGACTGGGACCGGCGGGCCGGCCGGGACTGACTGCGAAGGTCGGTGCCTTCGGACACCATGAGGCAACTGATCCGCCACCCCGTCCGGTCCCCTCGGCAGATCCCGTCCGCCGCCTGGGAGTCGCGCTTGTGGCGGTTGCGCTCGTCGTGGCGGTGATCGGCAGTGTCGGCGACCCACTGACCACGCCGGTGGCGACTGGGGATGGACGTCTCGCTTGCTGCCGCGCAGTGGACGCTGACGGTCACACTGTTCACGGGCGCGATCGCCGGGCCGGTTCTGGTCGACTCGGTTGGGGGCCCAAATTCATGCTGACGCCGGGGCCACAACATTCGACGAAACACGCTGCAGGGCCCTTTTGCCCCCGGGCCTTCGATCGGTATAGGCGCAGGCCTTCGGGTGCGGAAACCGAAAGTGGCGGCAGGTTGAGTTTCTCGGGACCCTGATCGCCAGCAGGCCTGTAGTGAGTAGGCAGCTGCCCTGGCGGCTGCGTATGCACGGTCCGCCTACTAGGAACTTTGCCGCGACCGAGGTCTAGGGCCGAGCGAACCGGGGTAGCCCCCGCCACGATGTGTGAACCTTCGACTTCTCAGTTACGGGCCGAGCGAAACCGCAGCTTGGCGGCTTGGTCGGGCCTCACACTCTCGCTAGGTGGATCAGTCCCTTCAACGGATTGATCCACCTCTGCCTACACAGGATAGGGCACGTGCACTCCGTAAGTCGACGTACGTGCTGGTCAGCGGTATGGACGCTGGCACCCTCCGAAGACCTGCGCGTGTGCAATCTCGGGGCTGTTGTCCCGAGGAATCGTTGATGCTGGGGTTCGGATTGATTCGGTTGTGCAGCCACGGATGAGCGAGCCCTTCAGACAACCTTCGTTCCAGCCATGTCGTTGTGGCCGGGACGAAGGAAGTCCCTTCGGTCCGGCGAGAAACGTCGCCGTGAACTTCGCCATCGTCGTTGCCGTCTTCCCAGTCATCTTCCTCGGGGAGTTGCCCGACAAGTGCATGTTCGCCTCGCTGGTCATTTCGACTCGTGGCAGACCTCTCTTCGTGTGGCTGGGCACGGCCGGAGCCTTCTGCCCTATGCAGGGTCGGAGTGAGCGCCTTGTCGAGAAGCCCGGGACGCGTCGAGCATCTGCTTGTCGGCCGGGGTCAACAGGTGGTGCGCTCGTCTCGGTGTCACCCACCGGAACAGGGTCAAGCTGGGTCGCTTGCACCAACACTCGGGCTCGCATCCGCAGGTGAGACGAACACGTTCGACCCCGGCGGCCTCGGCTACTCGGGTGGCGACCGCGCTTAACAAGAACAGGCCAACCGCCGCGAGCAGGAGTCGTCGCATATCGCGAGCGTACCCTCGCTCACAATGGAGAACTCGGCCGCTTCTAAGTCGGAGTGAGCCAGGTCATTGGGGTGCTCCGAAGGCTATGGGTGGCCATCGGCCGGCTCCGAGTCGGTTCGTTGCTGACGAATTGGGAGCGGCTTGCAACAACACGAGGGATTGCCGCAGGTCACCAAACGAATGCCTCGGTCCACCGTGCAGCCACAGTCGGCACACCGGATCTCCATGACTACGAGCCTACGACGCCGCTGCCACCAGCTCGCAGGGGCGATCGAACGCAGCTCGGTGGGTCCGTCATAAGCGGCTCAGCCAAGATCGGCGACCGCTCGGGCCAAGGTCTCCTCGGTCACGAAGCGGTCCGATCCGGGGTCGACGCGCAGCCCATCGAGGAAGCCGACGATCCCCACCACCTCGGCCCAGGGTTCGTAAGACTGGCCGGTGATTCCCTCCCATACCGCGGTGAAGCGGTCGGCCACCTCGATCCCGTAGCCGAAGAGGTTGGCTCGGCAGTGGGCCACGTCGACCGAGGCCGGGCCGAGGCTGGCCGCCTGCCAATCGACGATCCCCGACACCGCGTTCCGTTGCCACAGGACGTTGCCGGGGTGAAAGTCGCGATGGATGAACACAGGTCTGAAGGCGGGAGCGGGGCGGTGAAAGATCTCGACCGCCCGCTCCCACACCTTTGGCCGTCGAGCCCATGCCGGCGGCTCGTAGTTCTGTTGGCGGTAGGGGGCGAAAGCGCGGATGACACCGGGAGGAGGCAACCCGACGGCATGGATGGGTGGCAGCAGCTCGGCCAGGCGGGCCAACCAGCGGTCCATGTCACGGGGCCACCAGTCCACGCGTCCGCTGAGCCGCGACATGAGCACCGCTGGTGCCCCGGCGTCGGCGCCCGTCGGATCGACGGCCAGCAGGCGCGGGGTTGGCACCTCGATCGCCTCGACGAACTGGAGGATCTGCTGCTCGCGTTGGGCAATATCAGGCTCCTCGTCGTTGAGCTCGGGGCGGACGTAGCGGCGCAAGACCACTCGTATCGTCTGGCCGCTCGGGAGTTCCACGACCAGGAGGTGCACCGCCGAGGACATCCCGCCCCGAAGCGCATGAGTAGAGCGGACCGTGCCGCCGAGCTGTGATCCCGCCCATTGGAGAGCATGTTCCGGCGGACGGGAGCGCAGCAGGCGTCGAGTGGCCTCATCGTCGCAGAACCCGTGAGCCGGGGACCGAGTCGATGGAGATGTGAGGACTGGGCGGGGCCTCTTACCCTCACTCACCATCCGAGCTCCGCACCGGGCACGTCGAGGATGGCGGCAACTCGGAGACGTTCGATGATCGCCGCACGCCGTGGATCACCTAACGGATTGGCCAACCAGTCGCGCCACACCGGATAGCGCTCTCGGTCGAACCCCCTGAATCCCTGCTCGAAGGCGTCGGCCATCCAGCGGATGGTCCTTGCCCCCGACTCCTCGTCGTCGGGAACCGCGAGGTATTCGGTGGCCCAGGCCAGGCGATCTCGCCCGCCGACCGAGGCGTGAAAGGTATGGAGGTCGAACGCGATCACGTCGCCGGGACGCGACGGCGCCACCACTCCCGGGGCCTCGGTGTAGCCGGCGCGCTGGTAGGCGACCAAGTACGGACGGGCCTCTTGATAGTGCGAGCAGGGAATGAATCTGAGAGCGCCGTTGGTGGCGTCCAAGGTCTCGAAGTAGGTGGCGAACTTGACGCCGCGGACCCCGATGCCGTCGTCGTTGTGCCAGCTGGCTTCGCCGAAGTACAGGACACCTTCGGGGACGGAAGGCAGCACGGGTGCGTCGAGGAGCTGCTCGGCGACGTCGAGCAGGACCGGATCGTCGCAGATCAACGAGGTGCTGCAGGGGGTGAGTCGCGAGGCCATGGGCAGGTAGTGGCCGCTGATGCCGTCGATCACCCGCTCGTCGTAGGTTCCGGCGTACGCGTCCTTGATGGCGGCGTCGACCTCGGCTCGCAATACCTCGGCCCGCTCGGCGCCGAGCAGGCCGGCAAGTGCGACGAAGCCGAAGGTACGGAAATGGTCGATCTGGTAGGCGCTGAGCATGGGGATCCTCCTCGTAGATGGGTGCGGGGCTGCTGTCGGGACGGCAACAGCGGCCGAGGAGGAGCCCGGGTGGCGAACGGTGGTGGTGGAGCGAGGTCAGCGCATCGCCCCAGACGATATCGCCCTGTTGGGGCCAAAGAAGTGCAGCTCGGTGACGGCTACGATGGTGGCCGGCGCCAGGAGGGCGCCACCGGGTCCGCGGGAAGGACTGAGTCCACCTCCGAAGTACCGACCGTCATGGCTGTGGCCTCTTCCTTGGCCTGAGCAGCGGACCGCAGGCGTAGGAGGGAGACGCCATGTCCGATTCACTTCCCGAGCGGCCCGACCTCGACCAGCTGCGCCGACGAGCCAAGGAGCTGCGCGACGCCGCCCGGTCGGGAGATGTCGCTGCTTTGGAGCGGCTCGCCCGTCACCATCGGCCGGTAGCGCACGGGCCCGTCAGCTTGGCTGCCGCTCAGCTGGTCATCGCCCGCGAGCTGGGCTTTGCGAGCTGGCCGAAGCTCAAAGGCGCCGTCGACGCCCACGCCACCACTCCGGAACGCCGAGCTGAGGCGTTCGTGGCGGCGTCGATCGATGGCCGGGTGCGCGAGGCCGAGCGCATCCTCGACGCCATCCCTGACATCGCCCGCTACAGCATGGAGGCCGCTGCCGTTCTCGGCGATTCCGAACAGGTGGGCGAAAGGTTGGCCCTCGACCCGGCAGCTGCGGTCGCGATCGACGAGGTTCGGGGCTGGCCGCCGCTGCTCTATGCCTGCTACTCCCGATGGCATCAGATCGACGCTCGCCGAGCGTCAGGGCTGAGCGAGGTGGTCCGCCTCCTGGTCGACTCCGGGGCCGGCCCAAACACCAACGACGGCGGTCGACCTCACCATGGATACCGGTCCGCGTTGCACGGCTCGGTCGTCGTCAACAACCCGGCGATCACCCGGTTGCTGCTCGAGCGGGGAGCGGACCCCAACGATGGAGAGTGCCTCTATCAGGCCGCCGGACACCGCGACCTCGCGTGTGTGGAGTTGCTTCTCGCCCATGGTGCAACGGTGGCCGGCACGTGGGCTCTCGAGGTGGTCGTTCACGCTGACGACGGAAGAGGTGTTGGCCTCCTGTTGGACACCGCCGAGCAGGTGGCGCAGATGGCCACCGCCGTCCTACCCGATGCAGCTGCCACCGCGTCCTTACCTGTCGTCGCTGCGCTTCTGATCGCGGGTGCGGACCCCGAGGCTCGTGACTCCGAGGGGGTCTCGGCACTACGCCATGCCGTCCGAGCCGGTGCATCCGAGTCAGCCTCGGCACTTCTGGACCACGGTGCACCCGCCGACGCGACAGACATCGACAGGTTCGTCGGTGCCTGCATGCGAGCAGACCGAGCGGCCATCGGCCAGCTTCTGGCCGCGCAACCAGACCTCCGCGACTGGCTAACCGAGGACGACCGCTCGGCCATCGTCGAAGCGGCTGGCTCTTTTGGCAGCGAGGCTGTTGCCCTCATGCTCGACCTGGGGTTTTCGCCGCGTTCCCGAAACGGCCTCGGTGAAACCGCGCTTCACGCCGCGGCATACACGGGCGACGCCCAGACGGTGCGGCTACTGATCGATGCCGGAGCCAAGATCGATGCGCTGGATGCGAACTTCGATGCCACGCCGCTTGCATTCGCCACCGTGGGCAGCGGCGAGCAAGCCGGCAAACCGGGAAACTGGATCGAGGTCGTGAGAGTGCTCATCGAGGCCGGCGCATCCCGACAAGATATGTGGATCTCGGGCAAGCCGCCCAGCGAGGAGGTCATCGACCTTCTCCTCAGCTACGGCATCAGCTCAGACGATGAGCCCGAATCCCAACTCGAAGACACGGGCGAGGTGGCACTCTCACTCGGTATCGGAGTGATGGACGACGTCGCCGGGCACCTCGAAGCCGCCTACCGCGACCGCGACCTCGACCTGCTCGGCTCGGTTCTGCATCCCCAGGTCCGCTGGACCGGGCTCTGCCACAACCGCGCCCAGGTCCTCGACTGGTACCGGGGACTCGTCGCCGACGGGACCATTGCCGCGGTAGAAAGCGTCGAGGTCGACCGCGACGCCGTCCTGCTCGGCCTCAGCGTCGCTCGCCAAGCCGAAGGAGCACGACCAGCGCCACCACAACGCCTCTTCCAAGTCTTCACGGTCGAGGACGCCCAAGTAACCGAGATTCGTGGCTACCCCGACCGAGCCAGCGCGCTCGCCCGAATGTGAAAGACCTTCGGGTGGCGAACCCGAAGGTGCGTGACGGTCCCCTCACCTGAACTCATGCGTACTGGCGTCGCAGCCACCAGTACGTAAGCCCGCACAGCGCGAGCGCAGCCGCGAGGAAGACCCCCATCTCCGCCCATTGGAATGGCCAGAAGCGGCTGCCCGGTTGATAGGCGACGAGCGTGTGAATCGTCTTGGAGAGCGTGTCGACACAGTTGTTGAACAGCGTCACTCCCGACGCTGGCCCCGTGTTTTTCGCGCCCGACGGCGGCGGTTGCGGGGCCTGGTTGAAGAAGGCGGGACACGCGTTGAGCAGATAGTGGGCTGTTGGCGCGTGTCCCGCCTTGTTCACCGCCTCGGTCGAGTAGACCCACCCGTTCGGGACGGTCACCCCTGGGGGATTGAAGGCGGCGGTAGCAACGGGGGAGAAAGAGACGCCCCCCTCGTTAATCGGAAGCGGGACGGACTCGTTCACGGGCGAGGCGAAGTTCGGTCGAATCCAGTACATGACCGCGAGACGCGCGCCGACAAACCCTGCGAGCGTCGCGCCCATGGCAGGAACCGTCCGGCGTGACAGCGCGCCTGCGGTCGCGCCGAGAGCGAAGGCGAACGCGGCGTACCCGATCGGGGCGACGCCGTGGTAGCCAAAGCTCG
>Ga0307373_10009588_pt1 | contig 14423 bp, 9 predicted proteins | sample OX2MG_FD_202534 | JGI IMG/M metagenome (GOLD analysis project Ga0307373, IMG submission 202534) | Soil microbial communities from Risofladan, Vaasa, Finland - OX-2 | ecosystem: Environmental > Terrestrial > Soil > Coastal area > Acid sulfate soil | place: Finland: Risofladan, Vaasa | collected... | reverse complement strand
CCGGGGTTGCGGTCATGGAGGGTCTTGGTGATGGCCGCCGTGAGGGTGGTCTTACCGTGGTCGATGTGGCCCATCGTGCCCACGTTCACATGCGGCTTGGAGCGCTCGAACTTCTTCTTGGCCATTGAAAAATCTTTCTCCGAATACTCTCTCGAACCTAGCTACTCGCCCCGGACCCTGGCAATGATCTCACGGGCGACCGACTCCGGTACCTGCTGGTAGGAGTGGAACTGCATGGTGTACGTGGCGCGGCCCTGAGTGCGCGAACGCAGGTCCGTAGCGTAGCCGAACATGTCCGACAGCGGCACCTGGGCCCGGATGACCTGGGCATTGCCCAGCTGATCCATCCCCTCCACCCGGCCACGGCGGGAGGAAAGGTCTCCGATGACGTCGCCCATATAGTCCTCGGGGGTGGTCACCACCACGGACATTATGGGCTCCAGGAGGACCGCCGCAGCCAGGTTGGCGGCCTTCTTGACGGCCATAGACCCGGCGATCTTGAAGGCCATCTCCGAGGAGTCGACGTCGTGGTAGGAGCCGTAGGTCAGGGTGGCCCGGACATCGACCATCTCGTAGCCGGCCACGACACCCGAGTGGAGGGCATCTTGGATACCAGCGTCTACCGAGGGGATGTACTCCTTGGGGATGACGCCGCCGCTGATCTTGTCCACGAACTCGTAGCCGCCCCCGGGTCCGGTCGGCTCCAGGGTGATGACCACGTGGCCGTACTGGCCCCGGCCACCGGTCTGGCGGACGTAGCGCATCTCGACCTTTTCGACCGTCTTGGTGATGGTCTCCCGGTAGGCGACCTGGGGCTTACCCACGTGGGCATCGACCTTGAACTCCCGGAGCATCCGGTCGACCAGCACCTCCAGGTGGAGCTCGCCCATCCCGGAGATGACCGTCTGGCCCGTCTCCTCGTCGGTCCGGACCCGGAAGGTCGGATCCTCCTCGGACAGGGAGTAGAGGGCCTTGCCCAGCTTGTCCTGGTCGGCCTTGGTCTTGGGCTCCACGGCCACGTGGATTACCGGCTCGGGGAAGTCCATGGACTCCAGGATGATCGGGTGGTCGGGGTCAGAGAGAGTGTCACCGGTGGTGGTGTTCTTGAGGCCGACCGCGGCCACGATGTCCCCGGCGTAGATGGCGTCCTTGTCCTCCCGGTGGTTGGCGTGCATCTGGAGGATGCGCCCGATCCGCTCCTTGCGATCCTTGGTGGAGTTGAGGACGGCCGAGCCCTTCTCCATGGTGCCGGAGTAGACCCGGAAGTAGGTCAGCTTGCCCACGAAGGGGTCGGTCATGATCTTGAAGGCCAGCGCCGAGAAGGGCTCGCTGTCATCGGCGTGGCGCTCCATGGGCTCGACGCCCTTGAGGTCGGTGCCCTGGATGGCCGGGACGTCCAGGGGGCTGGGCAGGAAATCGACCACGGCGTCGAGCATGGGCTGAACGCCCTTGTTCTTGAAGGCCGACCCGCACAGCACAGGGACGATCTCATTGGCGATGGTGCCGTGGCGCAGGGCCCGGCGCAGGTCGTCAGCGGTGATCTCCTCATCGGCGAGGAACTTTTCTGTGATGTCATCGTCGAAGTGGGTCATTACGTCGACCAGCTCGTGGCGGTAGGACTCGGCCTGTTCGACCAGGGCGGCGGGGATGTCGGTGACGGCAAAGTTCTCGCCCATCTCGCCCGCCGCGTCGGCCCAGACCAGCGCCTTCATGTTGACCAGGTCGATGCACCCGACAAACTCGGACTCGGCGCCGATGGGCAGCTGCACCACGGCCGGCACCGCGTCCAGGCGGTCCTTGATCATCTCCACGGCCCGGAAGAAGTCCGCCCCGATGCGGTCCATCTTGTTGATGAAGCAGATGCGGGGGACGTGGTACTTGTTGGCCTGGCGCCAGACCGTCTCGGTCTGGGGCTCGACGCCGGCCACGGCATCGAAGACGGCCACGGCGCCGTCGAGGACCCGCAGCGACCGCTCCACCTCGACGGTGAAGTCCACGTGGCCCGGGGTGTCGATGATGTTGATCCAGGTGTCGTTCCAGTTACAGGTGGTGGCGGCACTGGTGATGGTGATGCCCCGCTCCTGCTCCTGGACCATCCAATCCATGACCGCGGCGCCCTCATGGACCTCACCGATCTTGTAGCTCTTGCCCGTGTAGTAGAGGATCCGCTCGGTGGTGGTGGTCTTGCCCGCGTCGATGTGGGCCATGATCCCGATGTTGCGGGTCTTGGCTAGGGGATACTCCCGGGTCATGGGCATTCGGTACTCACTTCTTCGTCTTCGGTGGGATGCTGGGCGCTAAAGGAAGATGGGTGCGGGCGTGCGCCGACCAGGACCGGCCACAGGCCGGTCAACCAGCACAACTACCAGCGGTAATGGGCGAAAGCCCGGTTGGACTCGGCCATCTTGTGTATGTCCTCCCGGCGCTTGACGGCCGACCCGATGCCGTTGGAGGCATCCATCAACTCGTTGGCCAGGCGCAGGGCCATGGTCTTCTCCCGCCGCTGGCGGGAGTAGCCGACCAGCCAGCGCATGGAGAGGGTGGAGGCCCGGGGCGGGCGCACCTCGACCGGGACCTGGTAGGTGGCGCCGCCGACCCGGCGGCTCTTGACCTCGAGGGCCGGCTTGGTGTTCTCCACCGCCCGCTTGAGGGTGGCGATGGGCTCGGCGCCGGTGCGCTCCTTGACCGTCTCGAGGGCCTCGTAGACGATGCGCTCGGCCAGGGTGCGCTTGCCCCGGACCAGGATCTTGTTGACCAGCTGGGTCACCAGGACCGAGCGGTAGACGGGGTCGGGTGTGAGGTGCCGGCGGGGGGCGGGTCCCTTGCGGGGCATCGCTAGCTCTCCCTCTTGGTGCCGTAACGGCTGCGGGCCTGCTTGCGGTCCCGCACGCCGGAGGCGTCGAGGGCGCCGCGGATGATGGTGTAGCGAACCCCACCAAGGTCCTTCACCTTTCCGCCCCGGACCAGGACGATGCTGTGCTCCTGGAGGTTGTGGCCGACACCAGGGATGTAGGCGGTCACCTCCTGGCCACTGGTCAGGCGGACACGGGCCACCTTGCGCAGCGCCGAGTTCGGCTTACGGGGCGTCGTCGTGTACACCCGGGTGCAGACCCCGCGGCGCTGGGGGGCGCCGCGCAGGGCGGGGGTGTTGGTCTTCGACTCCTTGGATTCCCGTCCCTTGCGGACGAGCTGGGAGATTGTGGGCACGACGAAACCTTCCGGGAACAGCTGGTGAACGGGGGGAAACGGCCGACCGGCGCCCAAAGGCGAAACCGGTGCGACCGGACATTCTAGGGGTCAAAACCGCCTGGCGGCAAACGCCCTAGGGCCAAGCGCCCCCATGGGCTGGGTTCATTCTACCGGCCTGGAGGGTGGGGTCCGGCGGGCACCAGCCGGCCGCCCGACGGCCGGGCCGTCCGGACCTCAGTTCAGGATGTTGACGGCCCGGGAGACGACTACCGCCACGGTCACGAGGGAGGCCAGGGACTGGAGCATCATCAGCAGCTTGGCCCAGGCGCTCAGCGGCATGGTGTCGGTCGGGCTGAAGGCGGTGGCGTTGGTGAAGGAGGTGTAGAAGTAGTCCAGGAACCTCGGGGTCCAACCCGGGGCGCAACCCGGCGTAGACATCTGGGGAAAGAGGAAGTCAGGTCCGGTATGGGTCGGCAGGTGCCGAGCGGCCGGACCACCCCGGTCGAGCTCCCAGTACCAGAGCCCGAAGACGATGACGTTGGTGAGCCAGATGGGAACCGAGGCGTAGACCAGCGGCCGCCCTCCCGTCTTCGACCCGTACAGAAGGGCGTGGAGTAGTTCGGTCAGCGAAATGACATTGGCCACGGTGATAAGGGCGATCAGTCCCACGCCGATAACCCGCAGGCGGGTCTGCTCCCGGGAAATGTGACCGGGGTTGGCGATCGAGAGGACCAGGATCAGCGCCCCCTCCAGGGCCGGGATCAGGCTCCGGTTACCCAGTCCCCGGATCAGGCTGTCGGGTAGGACAAGTTGGAGGAGGATGGCCGCGGCGACGGCCACCAGAGCCGGCCAGCGGGGTTCCCGGGGCGAAGGAATACCCCAGGCGACCGCGTCGTCCCGGCTCCGCATGGGCGCTTCGGCCATCGGTCAACGGTACCGAGGCCCGCAGGACGGGCCAGGGATGGCCCTACCGGGGCCCCTCGGGGCCCCGGTAGGGCCACATCACGAGACGGTCTCGGTCGCCCCCGAGTCCCCGTCCCAACCTTCAGTAGTGGCCGGAGCCGCGTCCGGGGCGGTGGCCCGGACTTCGGCGGCCTTAACGGCGGGCTGCTCGTCCCCACCGATCCCAGCCAACCAGGCGGCCAGGTCCTCGGTGGCCACCTCGGCATCGGAGGAGTAGAAGGTCATGTGCTCGGCCTCCGGCGCCTCCAGCTCGACCTGGCGGTACCGGCTCATACCGGTGCCGGCGGGGATGAGCTTGCCGATGATGATGTTCTCCTTGAGGCCGAAGAGCTGATCCGACTTGCCCTCGATGGCGGCCTCGGTGAGCACCCGGGTGGTCTCCTGGAACGAGGCCGCTGACAGCCAGGAATCGGTGGCCAGCGACGCCTTGGTGATGCCCATGAGCTCGGGACGGCCCTCGGCCGCCCGCTTGCCTTCGGTCACCAGATTGCGGTTGACCTCGGCGTAGATACGGGAGTCGACCCGCTCCCCCGGAAGGAAGTGGCTCTCGCCCGGCTCGGCCACCGACACCCGCCGGAGCATCTGGCGCACGATGAGTTCGATGTGCTTGTCGTGGATGGACACGCCCTGGTCGCGGTAGACCTTCTGGACCTCTTCGACCAGATACTGCTGGGTCTCCCGGATCCCCTTGATGTCAAGGAGCTCCTTGGGGTCCTTGGGGCCATCGATGAGAGCATCGCCGGCCTGGACCTCCTGGCCCTCGCCGACCTCGAGATGGGCTCGGGACAAGACGCTGTAGGAATCCTCCGACCCGTCGTCGCCCACCACCGTGATGCGCCGGCCGCTCTCCTCCTCGGAGATGCGGACCACGCCCGAGGTGCGGGCCAGGACGGCCGCTCCCTTGGGGGTGCGGGCCTCGAAGAGCTCGACCACGCGGGGAAGTCCGTGGGTGATGTCCTCACCGGCTATGCCGCCGGTGTGGAAGGTACGCATGGTCAGCTGTGTGCCGGGCTCACCGATGGACTGGGCAGCGATGACGCCGACCGCCTCACCCAACTCGATGGGACGACTGGTGGCCAGGGACTGGCCGTAACAGAACCCGCAGATGCCGTGGACGGCCTCACAGGTGAGGACCGAGCGGACCCGGACCCGGTTGATGGAGGTGTCGTCGCGCACAGCGGCGATCTCGTCCTCCCTCATCACTGTGCCGGCGGTGAAGGTGGTCCCGTCGGAGAGGGAAAGGTCCTCGACCAGGAGCCGCCCGTACAGGCGGGTCTCCAGATAGCTGCGCCGCCCGGATTCGTCAGGGACGACGTTCTCGACCCAGATGCCCCGGACCGAACCGCAGTCCTCCTCCCGGATGATGAGCTCCTGGGCGACGTCGACCAGACGCCGGGTCAGATACCCCGAGTCGGCCGTGCGCAGCGCGGTGTCGGCCAGCCCCTTGCGGGCGCCGTGGGTGGAGATGAAGTACTCCAACACCGAGAGTCCCTCACGGAAGGAGTTCTTGATCGGGCGGGGGATCATCTCGCCCCGGGGGTTGGAGACCAGACCCTTCATACCGGCGATCTGGCGGACCTGCTGGGCATTACCACGGGCACCGGAGTCCACCATCATGTCGAGGGGGTTGAACTTGATCTCGGAGAGCGCCTTTTCCATAGCCCGTCCGACCTCGGAGTTGGCCGAGGTCCAGATCTCGATCTCCTTCTGGCGCCGCTCGTCATCGGTGATGATGCCCCGCTTGAACTGGCTCTCGGCCTTCTCGGCGTCCTTCTCGTGCCGGTCGAGGATGGCGGCCTTCTCGGGCGGGGTGCGAACATCGGCGATGGAGATGGTGAGGCCGGACTGGGACGCGTACCGGTAGGAAAGGTCCTTGATCCGGTCCAGGGTGGCGGCCACTTCCTTCTTGCCATAGGTGGCGGCTATCTCCTCCACGATGGAGCCGATGGAGGTGTTGCGCCGGCCGACTATGTCATTGACATAGGCAAAGCCGGTGGGCAGGGCCTGGTTGAAGAACAGCCGTCCCGCCGTCGTCTCGCGCTCCAGGAAATCAGGAGCGTCCGCGTCAACCTCGACATGGCCGTTTCCGTTGCCGTTGGCATTGAGGGCCAGCGGCTCCCGCAGAGTGATCTTGGCGTGAAGGCCCAGATCCTTGGCCTCATAGGCCCGCTCCACCTCGTGGATGTGGCGGAAGACCCGGCCCTCCCCGGTGTCGCCCTCTTTCTCCAAGGTTAGGTAGTAGCAGCCGAAGACCATGTCCTGGGTGGGCACGGTGATGGGGCGGCCGGTGGCCGGGGAGAGGATGTTGTTGGCCGACAACATGAGGATGCGGGCCTCGGCCTGGGCCTCGGCCGACAGGGGCAGATGGACAGCCATCTGGTCCCCGTCGAAGTCGGCGTTGAAGGCCGTACACACCAGGGGGTGGATCTGGATGGCCTTGCCTTCGACCAGAACAGGCTCGAAGGCCTGGATGCCCAGACGGTGCAGAGTGGGCGCCCGGTTGAGCAGCACCGGGTGCTCCTTGATGACCTCTTCCAGGACGTCCCAGACCTGGGCCCGGCGGCGCTCCACCATCCGCTTGGCCGACTTGATGTTCTGGGCCATCTCGGTGTCGACCAGGCGCTTCATGACGAAGGGCTTGAACAGCTCGAGGGCCATCTGCTTGGGCAGGCCGCACTGGTGCAGCTTGAGGGTGGGGCCGACCACGATGACCGAACGGCCGGAGTAGTCGACGCGCTTGCCCAGGAGGTTCTGGCGGAACCGTCCCTGCTTACCCTTCAACATGTCCGAGAGGCTTTTGAGGGGCCGGTTGCCAGGACCGGTCACCGGCCGACCACGGCGGCCGTTGTCGAACAGAGCGTCCACGGCCTCCTGGAGCATGCGCTTCTCGTTGTTGACGATTATCTCAGGGGCGCCGAGGTCGAGCAGCCGCTTGAGGCGGTTGTTCCGGTTGATGACCCGGCGGTACAGGTCATTGAGGTCGGAGGTGGCGAAGCGGCCGCCGTCGAGCTGCACCATCGGGCGCAGATCGGGGGGGATGACCGGGACGGCGCCGAGGATCATGGCCTTGGGGTCGTTGACGCGCCGGCCGTTCTCGTCCCGGCGGTTGAAGGCGGAGACGATCTTGAGCCGCTTGATGGCCTTCTGCTTTCGCTGTACCGACAGGGGCCGACGGCCCTCCTCGGGCTCGATGGCGGCGCGGAGCTTGATCTCTTCCTCATCGAAGTCGATGCGGGCGATCAGGCTGGAGATGGCCTCGGCCCCCATACCGCCCTCGAAGTAGTCCCCGTAGCGGTCCTTGAGTTCGCGCCAGAGGAGCTCGTCCTCGATGATCTTGCGGGCGAAGAGATCCCGGAACTCATCGAAGGCCCGCTTAACCAGGTCGTATTCGCCCTGGTAGCGGTCTCGCAGGGAGGAGACTTCCTTCTCCCCATTGCGCTGACGGGCCTTTACCTCGGCGTCACGGGCACCGTCCTTCTCCAGCTGGGCCACGTCGTCCTCGATGGCCTTGAAGCGCTTGTCGATCTCCAGGTCCCGCTGGCGCTCGATGTCGGCCAGCTCCTCGGCCAGCTCGGCCTCCAGGTTGGGCAGATCACCGTGGCGCTTCTCCTCGTCAACCCAGGTGACCAGATTGGCGGCGAAGTAAATGACCTTCTCCAGCTGCTTGGCCTTGAGCTCTTCCCGGGCTTCTGTGCCCATGAGGAGGTAGGCCAACCAGCTGCGGGTGCCGCGCAGGTACCAGATGTGCACGACCGAGGCAGCCAGCTCGATGTGGCCCATCCGTTCCCGGCGGACCTTGGAGCGGGTTACCTCGACGCCACATCGCTCGCAGACGATGCCGCGGAAACGGACGCGCTTGTACTTACCGCAGTAGCACTCCCAGTCCTTGGTGGGCCCGAAGATCTTCTCGCAGAAGAGGCCATCCTTTTCCGGGCGCAGGGTCCGGTAGTTGATGGTCTCTGGCTTCTTGACCTCACCATGGGACCAGTTGCGGATCGAGTCGGCGGTGGCCAGACCGATCCTGAGCCGGTCGAAGTTGTTGACATCCAGCATTAGAAGCTCCTCTCCCGGGCCCGACGCTCGTCTTCCTCGTCCGAGCCGCGCTCGGGTCGACTGATGTCGATCCCCAGCTCTTCGGCGGCGCGGAAGATGTCCTCGTCCAGCTCGCGCATCTCGATCTCCTCGCCCGACTTGGCCAGCACTTCGACGTTCAGGCAGAGGGACTGCATCTCTTTGATGAGAACCTTGAAGCTCTCCGGAATGCCAGGCTCGGGGATGTTCTCGCCCTTGACGATGGCCTCGTAGACCTTCACCCGGCCGAGCACGTCATCGGACTTGATGGTCAGGAGTTCCTGGAGGGCGTAGGCGGCCCCATAGGCCTCGAGGGCCCAGACCTCCATCTCCCCGAAGCGCTGGCCACCGAACTGGGCCTTACCGCCGAGGGGCTGCTGGGTGATCATCGAGTACGGACCGGTCGACCGGGCGTGGATCTTGTCATCCACCAGGTGGGCCAGCTTCAGGATGTAGACGTAGCCGACGCTGATGTCGTTGTCATAGGGGTCACCGGTGCGGCCGTTGTAGAGCATCGCCTTACCGTCGGTGCCGATCAGGCGCTGCCCGTCGGAGCTCTCGGGGGTGATGTTCTCGAAGATGGTCCGCATGGTCGGGTGCCGCCCGGCCTTGTCCTCCTCATCCCAGTGGGCGCCGTCGAAGACGGGCGTGGACACCCACACCGCCGGCTCGGTCCGCGGGCGCGTCTTGCGCTCGGTGGCCGAGGGGGCCGGGATGTTGGTGGGCACCCCATTGGGGTTACCGGTGTCCCATCCCCAACGGGCGGCATAGCCCAGGTGGGACTCGAGCACCTGGCCCACGTTCATCCGACTGGGCACGCCAAGGGGGTTCAGGATGATGTCGACGGGGGTGCCGTCGGCCATATAGGGCATGTCCTCCACCGGGAGGATCTTGGAGATGACACCCTTGTTTCCGTGGCGGCCGGCCAGCTTGTCACCCTCGGAGATCTTCCTCTTCTGGGCCACGTAGACGCGGACCAGCTGGTTGACCCCGGGAGGCAGCTCATGGGCGTCATCGCGGGAGAACACCCGGACGTCGATGACCTTGCCCGACTCTCCGTGGGGCACCTTGAGGCTGGTGTCGCGGACCTCACGCGCCTTCTCACCGAAGATGGCCCGCAAGAGGCGCTCCTCCGGGGTCAGCTCGGTCTCACCCTTGGGGGTCACCTTGCCCACCAGCACGTCGCCCGGCTCGACCTCGGCCCCGACCCGGATGATGCCGCGGTCATCGAGGTCCTTGAGGATCTCCTCGGAGAGGTTGGGGATGTCCCGGGTGATCTCCTCGGCCCCGAGCTTGGTGTCCCGGGCGTCGACCTCGTGCTCCTCGATGTGGATGGAGGTCAGGACGTCGTCCTTCACCAGCCGCTCGGAGAGAATGATGGCGTCCTCGAAGTTGTAGCCCTCCCACGGCATGAAGGCCACCAGCAGGTTCTTGCCCAAGGCCAGCTCGCCATTGTGGGTTGACGGGCCGTCGGCCAGGACCATCCCCTTCTCCACCTTGTCCCCCTCGAATACGAGGGAGCGCTGGTTGATAGAGGTGTTCTGGTTGGAACGGCGGAACTTGGCCATGCGGTAGATCTTGCGGCCCAGGTTGTGGCCGAGGCGGTCCTTCTGCCCGGCGGTGTACTCCACCACGATCTGGTCCCCCGTGACCTCGCTGATGGTCCCGGTGCCCTCGGCCAGGATGACGTCTCCGGCGTCCTGGGCGGCCCGAGCCTCGACGCCGGTGCCGATGAAGGGCGCCTCGGGCACGACCAGAGGCACGGCCTGCTTCTGCATGTTGGCGCCCATCAGGGCCCGGTTGGCGTCATCGTGCTCAATGAAGGGGATGAGGGACGTGGAGACCGAGACGATCTGCTTCGGGCTGACGTCCATGAGGTCGACCTCGCTGGGCGGCACGTAGTCCACCTCAGAGGTGGTGCCGTAGGAGGTCGACGTGGCCCCGACTCTCACGCCGGCGCCTTGAGGGCCGCGACGCACCAGGACGCGGTCACCGACCAGGCGGCCGGTATCGTCCAGGACCGCGCTGGCCTGGGCGATGACGTGCTCCTCCTCATCATCGGCGGCCAGGTACACGACATGGCCGGGGTTACGGTCGACCACGCCTTCAACGACTGGGTGGTACGGGGTCTCGATGAAGCCGAACCGGTTGACCCGGGCGAAGGTGGCCAGAGCACCGATGAGGCCGATGTTGGGACCCTCGGGGGTCTCGATGGGGCACATCCGGCCGTAGTGGGAGGTATGGACGTCCCTGACCTCGAATCCGGCCCGCTCCCGGGACAGGCCGCCGGGGCCGAGGGCCGATAGGCGGCGCTTGTGGGCCAGGCCCGACAGCGGGTTGTGCTGATCCATGAACTGGGAGAGCTGGCTGGTGCCGAAGAACTCCTTGATGGCAGCCACGACCGGGCGGATGTTGATCAGCGTCTGGGGCGTGATCGCCTCGACGTCCTGGGTCGTCATCCGCTCCCGGACAACCCTCTCCATGCGGGACAGGCCGACCCGCACCTGATTCTGGATCAGCTCGCCCACCGACCGGATGCGGCGGTTGGCGAAGTGATCCTGATCATCCAGGCGGTAGCCCGACTCCCCGTTGGCCAGGTGCAGCATGTAGCTGGTGGCGGCCAGCATCTCTGACTGGCTCAGGACCCCCTGGTTGGGATCGGGGCGCTCGATGGGCTCGTCCAGTATGGCGGCTATCCGCTCGATCTCAGGGCCGAGCTTCTTGTTGAGCTTGTGGCGGCCGACCTTGGTCAGGTCGTAGCGCTTGGAGTTGAAAAAGGCGTTCTCGAAATAAGCCCGGGCCGACTCGACCGAGGGCGGCTCGCCCGGACGGGCTCGCTTGTAGATCTCCAGGAGGGCTTCCTCCCGGGTCGGGGCGATGTCGCGCTCCTTCTCCCACTGGCCTTCCAGGAAGTCGAAGTGGCGCACGAACTTAGCCAGGAGGTTCTCGTCCTCATAGCCCAGGGCCCGGAGGAGAACGAAGAGCGACAGGCGGCGCTTGCGGGCCACCCGGGTGCCGGCGGTGATGTCCTTGCCCGGCTTGGCCTCGACGTCGAACTCGATCCATTCACCCCGGTAGGGGTGGATGGTCCCGGTCACGATGGTCTTGGCGTCCCGGCCGGGCTGGAAGATCACCCCGGGGCTGCGGACCAGCTGGCTGACGACCACCCGCTCGGTGCCGTTGACGATGAAGGTGCCCTTGTCCGTCATCATCGGGAAGTCCCCCATGAAGACGGTCTGCTCCTTGATCTCTCCGGTGGAGGCGTTCATGAACCGGGCGCGCACGAAGATCGGCGCGGAGTAGGTCATGTCCTTCTCCTTGCACTCCTCCACCGTGAACTTGGGCGGAGGGCGCAGGTCGGGATCGCTGGGGTCGAACTCCAGCTCCAGGCGGAGGGTGCCGGTGAAGTCCTCGATTGGGCTTATGTCGGCGAAAGTCTCCGCCAGGCCCTCCTTGAGGAAGTCATCAAAGGAGTCCCTCTGGATGGCTACGAGGTCGGGAAGGGGCAGTACCTCTTCCAGGTTGGCGAAGGAAAAGCGTTCCGGGGTCTGGGAACGAGAAGGCAAGAGCCGTACTCCTCGCTAAAGCGACAGATCGGCCGTGAGGCCGGAGGGATGGGTCGGGCAGGCAGGCGCGCCGGGCCAGGGTCCTCGAACCGCTGGGGTTGACGGGGCGGGCACGGCAACCAGCAATCTTACGCGCGGGCGTGCCTGGACACAAGCCCCCTATTTCAGGGGCTGGGGGCAGGATAAAGCAGGAGGGCCGCCAGGTCAACGTTTTCGTGGCGGACACCCGGGTGCTTTGCACCACGCCCGCCACCGTGCCCGGGGGCCCAACCCCGGGCGGAGTCCGTGCTCCGCTCGTCGGTGGGTCCCCAAGAACGGGACGCGATCCGGCTCGTCCTGCGGGTCTGGCTACTTGAGCTCGACGGTGGCGCCGGCGGCCTCGAGCTGGGCCTTGGCCTTCTCGGCGTCCTCCTTGGAAACCTTCTCCAGGACCGGCTTGGGGGCGCCGTCGACCAGGTCCTTGGCCTCCTTGAGGCCCAGGCTGGTGAGGGTACGCACCTCTTTGATGACCTGGATCTTCTTGTCCCCGGCACCGGTGAGGATGACGTCGAACTCGTCCTGCTCCTCGGCTGCACCGGCGTCGGATGCGCCGCCGGGGGCAGCACCGCCCGGGGCAGCCACGGCCACCGGGGCGGCCGCGGTCACTCCGAAGCGCTCCTCGAAGGCCTTGAGCAGCTCCGACAGCTCGAGGACGGTGAGACCCGAGATGGTGTCGAGAATCTCTTCAGTGCTTGCCATTTCTGTTGCTCCTTCTTACTGCTCGGTCTCGGCGTCGGTCGACGCCTCGGTGGACTCGGTGGAGGCTTCGGCCGCTGGGGCCACCTCGGCCTGGGCGTCGCTGGCCTCGGTCTCGCTCAGATCATCGGCCCGGGGAGCGGCGGCCTCGGCCGCCTCGATGGCCGTCTCATCGGCGGGCTCGGCCGGAGCGGCTTCCTCCGCCGGGGCGACGGTGGCGTCAGCGGGTTCGGCCGGAGCGGCGGGCTCGGCCGGGGCGGCTTCCTCCGCCGGGGCGACGGTGGCGTCAGCGGGTTCGGCCGGAGCGGCGGCCTCCGCCGGGGCGACGGTGGCGTCAGCGGGCTCTACCGGAGCGGCGGCCTCATCGGCGGGCTCGGCCGGGGCGTCGTGGGGGGCTCCGGGAGCGCCACCCTGGTCGATGAGGGCCTTGAGTCCGTAGGCCAGGTTGCGGGGCAGGGCCTGGAGGAGGCCGGCCATCTTCTGCAGCGGGGCGGCCAGACCCCCGGCGAAGCGGGCCAGCAGGACCTCCCGGGAGGGGAGGTCGGCTAGAGCGCCGGCACCCTGGGGGGTGAGGATGCTGCCCCCGAGGAGGCCGCCCTTGATGACCAGATGGGGGTTGGTCCGGGAGTAGTCCCGCAGCGTCTTGGCCACGGCGGCGGCGTCCCCCTCGACAAAGGCGATGGCGGTCGGGCCGGTCAGCATGGCGTTCAACTCGGCCAGGCCAAGGTCGGCCACGGCAAAGCGCACCAGAGTGTTCTTGTACACCTTGTACTCCCCACCGGCGGCCCGCAGGGACCGGCGCAGGTCGGCCATTTCCGACACCTTGAGGCCGCGGTACTCGGTGAGGATGGCGCCGGAGGAGGCGTTGAAGCGCTCCCGCACCTCGTCCACCACCGCCACCTTTTCCGGCCTGGGGTTATCCATCGCTTCGCTTACCTCGGGAAATGACTAGGGCGCTCGCCGCGCACGGACGAACGCCCTCGAGAAAACGAAGGTGTTCACCTCGTCAGGCGGGCCCGGGGGCCCCTTGAACGCCGGCTGGCGCACCTGGTGTCTGCGGTAAACGACTCGGTTGTGCTTACAGGTTAGCCCAAAAATGGGTGGCCTCAGGAGGCCGGGGCCAGGTCCTCGTCCGTAACCCGGGCCCGGTTGGGATCGACCCGCACACCGGGGCCCATGGTCGAGGACAGGGCCACCGACCGGACATAGCGGCCCTTGGCCCCTGGCGGCTTGGCCCGCATGAGCTCATCGAAGACGGCCCGGTAGTTCTCCAGCAGGTTCACCCGGTCGAAGGAGACCTTCCCGATGGGAACATGGATGATCCCGACCTTGTCAGTTCGGTACTCGATCCGGCCCCCTTTGAGCTCGCGGACGGTCCGGCCGACATCAGTGGTCACCGTGCCCACCCGGGGGTTGGGCATGAGCCCCCGGGGGCCGAGAACCCGGCCCAGGCGGCCGACCTGGCCCATCATGTCGGGAGTGGCGATGGCGGCGTCGAAGTCGAGGAATCCCCCGGACACCCGCTCCACCAGGTCCTCGGCCCCGACGATGTCGGCTCCGGCCTCCCGGGCCTCGGCGGCGGACTCCCCGGAGGCGAAGACGGCCACCCGGACGTCCTTGCCCGTGCCGGCGGGCAGGCTCACGCTGCCCCGCACGATCTGATCGGCGTGGCGCGGGTCTACCCCCAGACGGACAGCCAGTTCGACGGTCTCGTCGAACTTGGCCGGGGCCAGGCTCTTGACCATGTCCACGGCCTCGACCGGGGAGTGCAGAGCCTCCCGGTCGAACCGCTTGGCGGAATCGATGTAGCGCTTTCCTCGTGTCGGCATTACGCCTCCCTCTAGTTTGAGGCCGCCGGGTGAGGTCCTCCCGGTCGAGCCCTTGGTCCTGTTTGTCCGA
>Ga0307373_10009587_pt1 | contig 14425 bp, 14 predicted proteins | sample OX2MG_FD_202534 | JGI IMG/M metagenome (GOLD analysis project Ga0307373, IMG submission 202534) | Soil microbial communities from Risofladan, Vaasa, Finland - OX-2 | ecosystem: Environmental > Terrestrial > Soil > Coastal area > Acid sulfate soil | place: Finland: Risofladan, Vaasa | collected... | reverse complement strand
CTCCTGGTGTACTTTGCCAGGATCCATCTTGAGACTCTTCACGGCGATCCTGAGCCCGAACGCGTCGCGGCGGCTATGAGCGATTTCAGGCAATGAGCCTATAGGCAATCAAAACCGAATCTGAAGATGTGTTTTCAACGAGCGCCGGCGGGAGCCAGCTTCCAGGCAGCTTCCTTCAAGACCGGTTAGGCGAGGGCTTCGCTTGCAGACACCTTTGGACCTCCGCTGGAGAAAAGTACCTTACGTTAGCATGGGCTCCAGCGCGGCCTATAATCGAGCGCCTTGGACCAGCACCAACCGCTTTGCGAATTGAGATATGCATTGAGACGTGCCATGAAACACCTTGGATGGTCGCTCTAGCCGTCGTGCTGGCCGGCTGCGGCGCTGCCGCCACCGCTTCGCCGCCTGGTGCTGCATCACAGCCCCCGAAAGCGCTCGAGAAGATGAAGGTTTTCTATCCGGCGCTTTCGGCCAGCATTGCGCCTCTCATGATCGCCATCGATAAGGGCTACTACGCGGCCGAAGGGCTCGACATCGAGATGATCAAGGTCGGTGGCGGCGTCTCCACGCCAGCCCTCATCGCGGGCGAGGTCCCATACACCACGTCCTCAGGCTCGGCCATCAGCGCCATTATCGGCGGTGCTCCGCTCAAGGTTATTTACACCACCGAGGACCGGCCAGGCTACGAGCTGTGGACCGTCTCGCCCGACATCAAGTCCGTCAACGACATCAAAGGCAAGGCCGTTGCCATCCAGACGCGCGGCGACACTAACGAGATCGCCATGAGCATCTTTCTCAAGAGCCATGGCCTGCCGGCTAACGCTGTCAGCTACCTTGCCTCCGGATCCGAGGAGAATAAGCTGGCCGCCATGCAGTCGGGCGCACTAACGCGCCTTCAGCAACGCTGCTCGGCCGGTGGCTGCGCCCGGAGCAGTCGGTGTTCGGCTGCGGCCGCCCGAACGAGTTCGACGACGAGGCCTACCTCCGTGCCGGCCTGATCGTCGTTTCCAGCAAGCGTCACGAGCAAGGCTACTACGACACCCGGCTGGACCGCCCGCTAATCCGCCTCACCGATAACGGCGCCCTTTCGTGGTCTCGGGTCGTCGAACTGGGCCAGCTCATTGCCGGCCAGGTGCGCCCTGAGGGTATGCCTGTCTTCCGCGAGTCCCAGGGCGGCTGCAGCGACGTGGCCCTGGCGTCCTGGACTCATCAGCAAGCCCTCGAGCGCGGCCTCGGCCGCGAAGTCAGCTTCGAGTAGTCCCGAGGAAGAGCGACGCTTAGTACAATGCCGCCCACAGGCTGAACGCTTGGGGAGGTTGGCTTTGAAAGATATGCTGGTTATCGATGCCGATGGGCATCTCAGCGAACCAGACGACGACATCAGGCGGCGGATGAGCGAGACGCATCGGGCCTTCAATCCGGCGCCGGTAGCCGGTTCGGAGTGCTGGGATCGCTACCTGGGCGGGACCGTCGGCAAGAACAATTACGACCCTCGCGTGCAGTTGCAGGACATGGACGTGGAGGGCATCGACGCGCAGGTCATCTTTCCCAGCGGGCTGTCGCTTAGCTCCTGGAAGAACGGTGGCGCCGCCACCGATCGTGCCCGAGCCTACAACGACTGGCTGGCCGAGTTCTGCAGCGTCAACCCCAGGCGCCTGAAGGGCGTGGCCCAGCTGGCGCTGCAGGACGTCAGCGCCGCCATCAAGGAGGCCCGCCGTGCCGCCGAGGAGCTCGGCCACGTGGCCGTCATGATGCCGACAAACGTCCTCGACCAGGACATCGGCGACCGCCAGTTCTGGCCGTTTTACGAGGAAATCGAGCGGCTGGGCATCACCCTCGCCGTGCATGGCGGCATCAACTCCTCAGAGCGCATGTTCGGCCGCTTCAACCGCAGCTTCATCGCCGTCCACACGGTGGCCTTTCCGTTCGAGTGCATGACCGCTATGGTCGGCTTGATCTACGCCGGCGTGCCCGAGACGTTCCCGAGCCTGAAAATCGCCATCCTCGAGGGCTCGGTCGGGTGGGTGCCGTTCCTGATGGACCGCATGGACGAGGAGTGGGAGATCAGGGGTGCGCATGAGGCGCCGCTGCTCAATCGCAAGCCCAGCGAGTACATGGCCAGCGGCCAGTTCTACTACGGCTTCGAGATCGAGGAGTCAAGCATCCCCTTCGTCATCAAGCGCATCGGCGCTGACAAGCTGCTGTACGCCTCCGACTACCCGCACTGGGACAGCTCCTGGCCTCATACAGTCAGCACCTTCCTGTGCCGGACTGACATCTCGGACGCCGACAAGCGTACGATCCTCGGAGACAACCCCCAGCGTCTGTACGGTTTCACCGCCGAAGTGGCGCCAAGCCCGGTAGGTGTGTGATGGTCGGTAGGAGACCAAGCACTCCCTCTCCCGCCGCGGCGGGAGAGGGCTGGGGTGAGGGAACCCAGGCACGCTGGCGCAAAGCAACGTTCGCCCTCACCGCCCGCGGCGAACCCAGTTCCGCTGCATACCCAGTCACTCCCTCGCCCGCCGCTTTCGCCGTCCGCGTAGGACCGGGCGAGGGCCGGGGAGAGGGAACCCAAGGACGCCGGCGCAAAGCCCTAGTCGCGCTGGCGTTGTGCGTGCTGGTCTTGGCCTCCTGCGGCGGCGCAGCCTCCACGCCGGCATCGCCGGCATCGCCGGCCGCCAGTGCCGTTGCGCCCACATCCGTAGCTGCCACCCCCAAACCGGCCGGCTCCGGCGCCGCGGCAACCCCCCTCATCATCGGCTACCCCGGCGTCAGCATGGGCGACCTCCAAGCCTGGGTCGCCACCGACGCCAAAATCTGGCAGAAACACGGCATCGCTGCCGACGTGCGCAGCCTTGGCCAGAGCTCGGCCGCAATGGCGGCGCTCGTGTCCAGCCAGGCGCAGTTCATCCAGGTCGGCGGCTCGGATGCCGTGAGCGCCAAAGCCGCCGGCGTCGACGTCGTCGTGCTGGCCGTGCCTATCCCCACCTACTCCTACGTCCTCGAGGCGCCAGCCTCGATCAAGACTCCGAACGACCTCAAGGGCAAGAAGCTGGCAGTCGACAGCTTTGGCTCGCCCCCGGACGTCGCCATCCGTGTCGCTCTGAGGAAGGACGGCCTCGATCCCGACAAGGACGTGAGCATCCTGGCCGTGGGCGATGTGCCCACGCGCACAGCCGCCCTGCTCAGCGGGGCCGTGCAAGGCACCATGCTGAACCCGCCTTACACCTTGAACGTGGAGAGCAAGGGCTACCACCCTGTGATCGACCTGGCGGCTCTCAAGCTGCCGTACGTCAACGCCTCCCCGATGACGCTGCGTTCTTACATCACCGCCCACAGGGACGTCGTGCAGAACTACATAGACGCCTTCATCGAGGCCAACAACCGCGTGCGGCACGACAAGGTGTTCACGGAGCAGGTCATGAGCAAATATCTGAAGCTGAAGGACCAGACGGCGCTGGACGCGACCTACGACTATTACACCGGCAAGATCTACCCCGCCATCCCGGCCCCCAAGCCCGAGCTGTTCAAGGACGCCATCGACCAGCTCGCAATCAAGAACAAGGCGATTGCCGGCTTCGATGCCAGCACCATCATCGACGGCTCGTTCGTCCAGAGCGCCGTCGACCGCGGTCTGATCCAGAATTGAGCAACATGCGAGTCATTGACGCCGACGCCCACATCGACGAAACCGAGCAAACCTGGGAGTACATGGACGAAGCCGACCGGCGCCTCAAGCCCATCAGCTTCGATTTGAACGAGGGTGAGCCGGCCGGCCCCTCTGACGGCCGCCGCCACAACCTCTGGCTCATAAGCGGCAACGCCCGGCTGCGCCGCTTCCGCAGCGACAAGGCCAGCGGCACCACGCGCGCCACGCGCGAGCTGCTGGACGTGCCGGCCCGCCTGCGCCACATGGACGAGCTCGGCATCGAGGTCCAGGCCCTCTACCCCACCACCTTCCTTCACACTGTCACCGCCCGGCCGGAGGTGGAGCTGGCGCTGTGCAAGACCTACAACCGCTGGCTGGCCGACCGCACCAAGGAGTCCGGCGGCCGCCTGCGTTGGGTAGCTCAGGCGCCGGTGCTGACGATGGACGAAGTGCCGGCCATGCTCCGCTTTGCCAAGGAACACGGCGCCTGCGGAGTCATGAAAAAGGGCGTGGAATGCGGCAACCGCGCCGCCAGCGACCCCTACTTCTTCCCACTGTACGAGGAGGCCAACAAGCTCGACCTGCCTGTGTGCTTCCACCAGGGTACCGGCGACCCGGAGCAATCCAACACAAGCGACTTCGCCCGCATGGCCGTGCTCAACGTCCTATCGGCCTTCAGTTCCCTGGCCGCGGACCACGTGCCCGACCAATTCCCTCAGCTGCGCTTCGGCTTCATCGAGGCTGGCGCGTCCTGGATACCGTACCTCATCAAGGACCTCGGCATTCGCGGCAAAGCCGCTAAGGCGCCCTACGAGTTCAAGACCGGGTTCCTGGCTCACAATCGCTTCTACGTCACCTGCGATACCGAGGATGACATCGCTTACCTCCTCAACTTCGGCGCTGAGGACTACCTGATGCTCGGCACTGACTACAGCCACGTCGATCAATCCGGCGAGCTGGAGGCCCACACCGTGCTGATGGATCAGGCCAGTGGAGGCGCCTTCAGCCCCGCTGTCGCGACCAAGATAAACGACACGAATGCCAGGCGGTTCTACGGCCTATGAGCTACGGCAGCCGCGCCCGCATCGGCTACACGTGCCCCATCTACCTGGCCGAGATCTTCCCCTACGACTTCTACAAGATGGTGCCTCGCCACCTCGGATCGCCTGGAATTCGCCCCGGCTCCCGTCCACGCCTAACCTAAAGGAGAACGAACATGCTCAGCAAAGACGACATCCGCGGCCTGTGTGCCTTACCCTCAACTCCCACGAAGCCCAATGGCGGCGGCTGGGATGCGACCGACTCGGTCGATCTCGACGAAACCGCCAGCCTGGTCGAGAAGCTGATCGCCGCCGGCTGCACCAGCATCGGCGTGGCCGGCACCACCGGTGAGTGCGCCGCCCTGCTGTGGGAGGAGAAGCGCGATCTGGCAGACACTGTCGTCCAGGTCGCGCGCAAGCGCATCCCGGTCATCGCCGGCGCGACTGCGCTGGGCACCAAAGAGGTCGTGCGCCAGATGCGCGGCCTGCGGGACGTCGGCGTCGACGGCTGCCTGATCGGTCTGCCGCTGTGGCAGACGCCCACGCTGGAGAACTCGGTCCAGTTCTACGCCGACCTGAGCGAGGCCCTGCCCGACGTGCCCATCATGGTCTACGCCAATTCCATGTACTTCAAGTCGGTGTTCCCCACCGAGTTCTGGGCTGGGGTGGCGCGCACAGCACCCACCGTCATCATGTGCAAGGTGTCCTATGGAGTGGAGCACATCGTCGAGGACGTTCAAGCGGCTGGCCATCAGATCAACTTCATCGTCGGCGAGAGCAACCTCTACGAGGCGTACCGGAAGGCCGGCACGAAGATCACGGCCGGCTGGGCCACCTCGGCCGGCATGGGCCCGGAGCCGGTCGTGGCGCTGATGGACGCCGTCCTAAAGGATGACGCCGCCAAGGCCGCCGCGGTTCAGGCCGACCTCAAGGCGCTGCCGCCGACGTTCCCGCCGCCGGCCGAGTTCCGCAAGGAATTCCCCAAGTACAACGCCCAGATCAACAAGTACATGGCCAACCGGGCCGGCTTCGCCAACTTCGGCCCTTTCCGCGCGCCTTACACCGACCTGCCGGAAGATTTGAAGCCCCACCTGGACGGCCTGGTAGAGGCCCGCAAGGCCCTGCGCCAAAAATACCTGCGAGTCGCTGCCTCCTAGCTTGCCGTTTCTTTGCCCGCGTACGACTGCCGGTACTTGGGGATGGTCTTCTTGCGCAGGCTGTAGAGGTACTCGATCACCTGCTCGTTGGTCATGTACTTGGCCATCTCGTAACGATCGTGGTGCACGTACTCGTCCAGCTCGCGGCGGACGCCGGCCATCGGCTCCACGTCGGCGTAGCCCACCGGGATGATGTCGTGCAGCCGGATCAGGTCCGGCACGCCCAGGATGCGCTTGAACGGATCGGCTATGTGAATCGTCGTGTGCTGCGTGCTCAGGCCGAGCGACTTGGCCGCCAGGTGGATCAGCGTCTCGGCGTTGGCCAGGCCATCGGTCAGGTGCGTCTGGCCGCGGTCGTACGTCATGGCGCCCATCACCGTGCCCCACTGCCGCCGGCCGTCGCCCAGCACCACGATCAGAGCCGGGGCTTCGGACCAGCCACGATCGACACGCTGCTTCTGGACCGTTTCGTCGTGAGTGAGCTGGTAGGACGGGTGGCGCAGCTCGAACTCGCGCTGCTGCTCCATCCAGTAGATGAAGTCGCTGTTCATGTCGACGTAGGCCCGCCATAAGTCCTTCTTGATCTGGGCGGCCTCGACCACGATGAACTCCCACGGCTGGGAATTCGCGCCAGACATGGCCCAGCGGGCGGTCTCGAGGATTTTCTCGATGCTGCCCTCGGGAATGGGGTCGGGCTTGAGCTTGCGGACGCTGGCCCGGCGCGTGACCAGGTCCAGCAGCGTGTCGTACTCAGTGGCGGCGGAGGGAGGAGCTATGGCCATAACGCGGCCATCATAAGGCACTGCACCCGCTACGCTCCTTGCTTGAGAGGCTCCAACTGCAGCTCGATGCCGTTCCGTCTCAGGTTGGCGTAGTACTCCTCGCGGAGGGCTGGATCCTCGTCCTCGAACGGGATCATGTACGTCCACGAGTGCCGGTTGTCGCTGCGTGACGTCAACTCGGGGTCGTACGAGCGGCCCATGCCGTACTTGGCTGGAAACGGTGTGAAGGCCAGCATTCGGTAGGCGCCTCGCCCGATGTTGAAATGCTGGTGGAACTCGTTCAGCCGCGGCGCAATCACGGTGTACGGGTTGGCCTCCACACGTCGTCGCCGCCGCTGCTCCTCATCGGGCATGAAGAAAATCTCGTAGCCCTGCCCTTCCACGACGATCACGTGCGGCCCGGCGAAATGCCGGTGCGCCGTGACGTACGTCCCCTCGGACACGCTCATCAGGTGGACGCCGATAGACGAATCGCCCATCGCCAGCCGCATCATGCCGGCGCGCCTGCCGCGGTCCTCGGCCGAGTCCAGCTCGAAGGCACGGACGTCGGGAATGAAGTTCGTCTCGTGCAACTTCAGGTTGCGCTTGCGGCCCAAGTCGGAGTAGTACTCCCTCGCGCCCGCCAAGAACCGGTCCGAGAACGCGTAGGGGTTGTCGAACACGAAGCCCAGGTTGTGGTACAGGTTCAGCACCTGGGCCATGTTGGTCCCGAACAGCACCCGGCAGGGCTCGCTGCCGGAGCCGTTGAACTCCTGGTGCCAGGCGTTGAGCGGAATGGCCAGCAGCGATCCCTCGCGCCATTCCACCGTGTGCTTTGCCTCGCCGGTTTGCCACACGCTCGTCGCCCCATGCCCTTTGAGGACGAACATGATCGCCTCGTAGACGTGATGCTCCGGCGCCAGCTGGCCACTGGCCGGGATCTCGACGATCTGGAGGTTGTAGCTCTCCTGGTCACCCAGCCTCGTGTAGGCCGCCCGCCCGCCGCGCCGCGGCCACTCGCCCAGCTCCAGCGAGCCCAAATCCGGCAACCCGCTGCCCTCGTAGAGCGGCACGCCCTCTTGCCGCACGAAGTCCTGGTACGAGCTCTTGACGTGCCAGCGTTCAAAGTCGTCCGCGCCTTCAGCCGCCAAGGATGGCTTCCATCCTGGCCGGCGTGCCACGCCGCGCGCACTCTTCGGCGAACATTTTCACCAGCTTGTCGAGCACGTCCTTGGGGATGTCCTCGTACTCCATCTGGTTGCCGCCGTCGCGGGCGCTCTTCATCGAGGCCATGTTGCCTTTGGTCACCGAGTTCGTCCGGCTGCCGAATTTAAGCGCGAAGTGGAGGCCGGGCTCGCGACTGACCACCGCGTGCTGGTGCCACCAGCCCTCCGGCGGGACCATCATCGTGCCCGGCCGCCAGAATTCCTGGACCATCTCGCCGCCATCGGGCCACATCACCGTGTAGCCTTCGCCGCCAAGCCACAGCACGTGCGCGCCCGGCCCATGGCGGTGGAGCTTGGTGAAGGTGCCGCCGGGCATCTCCAGCCGGTGTGCGCTGGACACGCCGTTGGCCAGCTCGTACTGCACGTGGCGCACGCCTACGCCGCGGTTCACGTCCGAGAACGGCACCGAGTGGATGTCCGGATACAGGTTGCTGAAGGCCACCGACACCGGGAAGCCCCAGCCGCCGAACTCCTCCATCTTGAACTCGCCGGAGAAGTAGCCCTCCTGCCCTGCGTAGCGGTCGGGAAACGTGGCCTCGCAGTTGAAGATAAAGTCCGCGTCGCGGATCAGGTTCATGGTGATCGGCGCTGTCGTCACGGCCAGGTAGCGGACGGGCGTGGCGCCGGAGCCGTTGAAGTGCTGATGCCAGGCGTTCAGCGGGATGGCAAACAGGCTGCCGGCCGTCCACTCGAACGTAGCCTTGGTCTGGCCCTCGTACCACACCATGCTGGAGCCCTGCCCGCTGAGGACGTAGATCAGCTCCTCGAACAGCTGCCGCTTGGGCTTCAACTCCCGCCCGGGCGGGATCTCACAGATGTACCCACCGTTGAGCCCGCCGGTGCCCTCGAGCTGCATCCACACGGCGTTGCCGCCCGTCCGCGCCCAGGGCCGCAGGGACACTTGCTGCACGTCCTCGATCTTGCAGCCGTGGATCAGCTCCAGCCCTTCCGCGGCGACCCAGTCGTCGAAGTAGAGCCGGTGCCAACGGCGCTCAGCCATGCGGTTTGTCCAGCCCGCGATCCTGTGCGCTCTTCACATACGACGTGTCGATGACCTTGCTGGCGTCGAAGGCCTTCACCTTCGCATTGGTTGCTTGCGCGATCACGTCGGCGAACTGGTCCGCGGCCGGCATTGGCAGCGAGGGAAACACGTGCCCTACGTAGTAGTCGTAGGTCGCCTGGAGGTCCGCCTGGTTGTCGTACTTCAGGTACTTTTTGATGACGGCGATCGCGCCCGTCTTATCCGTCTTTTCCTGCGCCGTGGCCTCGACGATCGAATCGACGAACTTCTGCGTCGCGTCGTGATGGGCGTTGACCCACGCCCGCGTGCCCGCCAGCAGCACACTGGCGGCTGGCGCCTTCAACGCCGCCAGGTCGACCAGCACGTGCAGGCCGTGTGCCTCCAGCACCAACGAATCGGGCGGGTTGCTCAGACCAGCCTGGATGGCGCCGTTCAGCAGCGCCTGGGTGCGCGCGCTGATCGACGTCAGCTGCAGCAGGTTCACGTCGTTGGCCGAGAGGCCCAGCTGCTTGAGGGCTACCCGCGTCGCGGCGTCGATGGTCGAGCCGAACTGCGTGATGCCGATCTTCGAGCCCTTCAGGTCGGCGCCGGTCTTGATGTTGGCCTGGACCTCGAGCACGTAGGGGTACACCGGCGCCAGGCTGGCCACGACCACCAGGTCGCCACCTTGCGCGCTGGCGTTGGCCACCTCGTTGCCGCCCATCAGTCCGAGCTGCGTCTGGCCGGACAGCAGCGAGGCCATGCCCGGCGCGCTCTGCGCCAGCTGCAGCGTGACGTCCAGCCCGTTCTTGGCGAAGATGCCCGATTCCAGCGCGTACCACGACTGCATGAAGGTGGGGCTCACCTGCGCGTAGTTGACGGCCACTGCCGTGCGTTCGCTGGCCGCCGCCGAAGCGCTGCCCGCCGGAGCTCTGCTCGAGGGCTTGGCGCCAGCCGGCGCCGGCTGACTTGCCGAGACGGAGCTAGGAGCCGGGCTGGATGGAGCCGCCGGAGCACTGGCGGGCGAGCCGCATCCTGCCAGCGCCAGAGCCATGGTGAGCCCAGCTAAGGGAATGAACCGCATCGACAAGCCTCCTGAGGTTTCTCGGCCGCCCCGTGGCGGCCAGCAACCTCAGGAGTGTGCGGCAGCGGCTAGGGCAGCGTCAAGCGCGCTTTGCCTGGAAGGCGGGTAAATCACCACCAGTTCGTGATTGGTGGCGCCCCAGATGCGGTCGAACTCCGTGTAACCGGTGGCGTGCCGCGGGCCCAGCAGCGTGTCGGCGGCGATGAACTGCCGCAGTCCGTCGTCGTAGCCCTCGATCACGCGGTAATGGAGCTGGCTGTCGTTCGAGCTGACGGTCTGCTCGGCAATGGCCGGGAAGCCGGCCCGAACCAGGCTCTTCAACTGAGCGTCGCTGCCGTTTGGCCGCACCAGGGCTCGCAAGCCGAGGCTGTTGGCGTACGGTTCGATTACGTCCGTCGTCATACCGGTGGGGTTCCCAACGCGCAGGATGGCCTGCAGCTCCTGCTGCGACTTGGTGATCCCGTAATAGCGCAGCACTTCGGTGATGGCGGCCGGCCCGCAGTTGTCCAGCGTCTGATCGGTGTGAATCAGCGCCCCTAGGGAGACTTCGCTTGGGCTGGGTGGCGCCGGCGGATCCTCCCGGACCGGCACGCCATCGGTCTCGGCCGGGTATGCCTCCCACTCGAACCACTCGTCGTTGAAACGCTTGACCAGGCCGCCTGGGCCGTTGAGCCAGGTCTGATAGCCGTTGGTGAACGCCGTCCAGTTGTCGGCCTTGCGCCAGGCCAGCAGGCCCTTGGTGGTGTGCTGGATAGCGTCTCCGTTGGCGGCAAACGCCTGGTTGTCGACACACGTGCCCACGTCAGACGGGTCGGCATCTTGCAGCGCCGCGAAGCCGAGCACGAAACGGCAGCCGCCCGCCGGCGCCGCCGCCGAAGCTGGCGCCGACGTCAGTCCAAAGAGGGCGACCGCCGCCAGGAAACCGCGCCAGATCATCTACTCGAGTAACGGGAAGCATGGCGCTCGTGGTGCTCTCGCGGCGTCGGGCAGGACCTTTTGCCCAGCCTGGAAGTGGGGCAGAATGGGCGCGACGTCAGCAACAGGAGGAAAGCGATGCCCGGAGCCCTCGAGGACGTTCGCGTCCTGGACTTCACCCACGCCCTCAACGGTCCGTTCTGCACCATGCTGCTGGGCCACCTCGGCGCGGAGATCATCAAGCTCGAGCCGCCTCAGGGCGACAATTTCCGCCGTATCTGGATGCCGCCCAACTCGCCGGTCGACGCCTGGGAGTTCATGAACGTCAACACCAACAAGAAAAGTGTCGCAATTGACCTCAAGACGTCGCGAGGCCAGGACCTGGCACGCCGGCTGATCGCCGTGTCCGATGTTCTGGTCGAGAATTACCACACCGGCGCCATGGATCGCTTCGGCCTGGGCTACGACGCCACCCGCGAGCTGAACCCGCGCCTGGTCTACGCCTGCACCCGTGGGTACGGGGAGGATGGCCCCTACGCCACTTACGGCTCGACAGCAGGCACCAACAACGGCATGACCGGCTGGACCCACACCGCCTGGCTGTATGGCAAGAACGAAGGGACGAAAGCTCACGGCATCGGCGACGAAGGCGCCGGAGTGAGCATGGCCCTGGGCATCCTGGCCGCGCTGCACGCCCGCGAGCATACCGGCCAGGGCCAGAAGATCGAGGTTGCCATGCAAGAGGCGGTCCTGGGCTTCATGACAACGCGCTTCCACGAGCACTACACCGGCAACAAGGTCGGCTTCGAGCCGGTCAAGGTCGGCGACGGCTGGTTCACCTTGCGTGTGCCCGAGCTGAGCGACGAGAAGTGGCGCGAGCTGGCCGCCATCCTGAGCCTCGATGCCGCCGACCCCCGCTTCGCCTCAGACGACCAGCGCCGCAAGCACGGCAAGGAGCTGCATGCGCTGCTGCTGGCCTGGGCCGAAAACCGGACGCGCCAGGAAATCTGGGACACGCTGCAGAGCATTGGATACGTCGGCGCACCCGTGCTGGCAGTCGGTGAGGTCATGCAGGACCGGCACGTGAAAGCGCGCAACGCCTTCTCCGAGTACGAGCATCCGGTCGCCGGCCCGCTCACGCTTCTGAACCCTTGGATACGGATGTCCGAAACGCCGTCCTCCATCCGAGCCATGGCGCCTGGTCTGGGGGAGCACACCGACGAGGTGCTCACTGGTCTCCTGCACCTCAGCGCGAGCGAAGTGGACGACCTGAGAGCCGGCTCAGTCGTAAGATAGCGGCACTATGCCCGTCATTGACGCTGACACCCACGTCGACGAGACCGAAGCCACCTGGGAGCTCATGCAGCCTGGCGAGGAGGAGCTCAAGCCGGTCACCGGCTATCCGGCCAACCTCGACCCAACGCGCCGGCCGACCCGCTACTGGATGATCGACGGCCGCCGCCAGACGCGCTTCACGCGCGACGATCAGCGCACCAAGACCACGGTCGAGATGCGCGAGCTGCTGGACGTCACGACCCGGCTACGGGCGATGGACCAGTTGGGCGTCGACATCCAGGTGATCTACCCGACACTGTTCCTAGTCGAGGGCACCGACAAGCCCGAAGTCGAGCTGGCGCTGCGGCGCAGCTACAACCACTGGATGGCTGACCGCTGCGCCAAGGCCGGCGGCCGGCTGCGCTGGGTCTGCCTGCCGCCGCTCAGGACGATGGATAAGGCGCTCGACGAGCTGCGCTTTGCAAAGGAGCATGGCGCCGTCGGCATGATGAAGAAGGGCAACCAGGAAGCCGACAGGTGGGTCAGCGACGCCTACTTCCATCCGTTGTACGAAGAGGCCGAGCGGTTGGACCTGCCAATCTGCTTCCACACCGGCTCGGGAGTGCCGGACTACTCGCCGACGAGTGAGTTCCTGCTCAGCTCCTTCATGCGCATGACCGCTCCCGTGCCCAACGCCTTCGAGGCGGTAGTGACCTTCGGAATCAGCACCAAGTTCCCCAAGCTGCGCTTCGGCTTCATCGAGGCTGGCGCCTCCTGGCTGCCGTTTCTGATGTACCATTTGCGGCGGCGCCTCGATCGCCTGAACGACAGCACGTTCGGCCGGCTGTCGTACGATGTGTCGGCCGATCTGCTGCGCAGCCATCGCCTGTACGTGACCTGCCAGGTGGATGAGGATCTGCCCTACCTCCTGAAAGTGGCCGGCGAGGACAATATCATGGTTGGCTCCGACTTCACCCATGCCGATTCGGCCATGGAGCACACCTTCGCCCAGACCCTCCGCGCCCGCGCCGCCGCCGGCGAGATCACCGAAACCGCCGTCCGAAAGATCACCCAAGACAATCCCGCGAGGTTCTACGGGTTGTAGCCAGCCATCGCCGCCGGCCGGCCTGGTGCGCCGGCTGATCTTCTGGGCCTCTTTCTTGCTTTGCCAGCCGCGGGATGCAATCCGAGGCGAGGCCCACCGCTGAAGACGGTGTTGTCGAAGAAGTTGATGCCGCCGCTCAAGCTGCGCGAGCCGCGTGGCAGGCGTCCCCGCGCGACTGGGCCAAAACGCGAGACATCCTGCTGTGCGTGGTGCTGGCGTTCCTGATCGTGAGCGCGCTGGGCTTCGCCGCGTCTCACGTGACCCGCGTGATCTTAATCGTGATTGCCGCGGCCCTAGTGGCGTTCATCGCCTCGCCCATCGTCACCAGGATGGAGCGGATGATGCCGCGCTGGCTGGCCGCCCTCATCGTCTATTTGGCGTTCCTGGGTTTGTTGGCAGGTGCGGGAACCTGGCTGGGAAGCCGCGTCGTGCCGCAGGTCCAGGAGCTGGTGAAGAACTTGCCGAGCGAGATGGCGAGACTGCAGGACTTCCTGGCCGGCAAAGAGCAGCAGATTGGCCATCCCGGCCTGATTACCGATCAGATCACCAGCTTCGAACAGAACTTCGGCATGGGCGGCGGCAACGGGAGTGCCCCAGGAGCTGCGCTCAATGGGGCCAGTCTTGGCACAGCGGTGGGCTTCGCCACCAGGCTGACGGACGTCCTCGCCAACATCGTCGTGGTGCTGGTAGTCGGCTACTACTTTTTGTTGGATGGCGCCCGGATATGGAGTGGCGCGCGGGCCATCGTGCCGCGCCGGCACAGCCCCAAGCTCGCCTTCCTGGAGCTGCAGCTCAACCGCGTGATTGGTGGCTACATCCGCGGCCAATTGACGCTGGCCTTGATCATTGGCCTCTCGGTTGGCATTGGCATGCTCGTGCTCGGCGTCCGGTATCCAGCCGTTCTGGGCGTTGCTGGCTTCTTCTTTGAGTTGATCCCGATGATCGGTCCGGTCATGACCGGCGTGTTGTGCCTCATCGTCGCCGCGTTCCAGGGGTTTCCGCTGGTGCTGTGGGTGCTGATCTTCTACATCGTGCTTCAGTTTGTGGAAGCCAACGTGCTGGGGCCGCGGATCAGCGGCCATGCCGTCGGCCTGCACCCCGCCGCCTCGATCTTGGCCCTCGTGGTTGGCGCGGACTTGTTTGGTTTGTGGGGTGCGCTGGTGGCCGTGCCGCTGGCTGGCCTGGCGGTGGTGCTGGCCACCGCTCTGATCAG